>Ga0078972_1001099_pt1 | contig 106277 bp, 93 predicted proteins | sample YelNatPaOPGAMG01_FD_67568 | JGI IMG/M metagenome (GOLD analysis project Ga0078972, IMG submission 67568) | Hot spring thermophilic microbial communities from Obsidian Pool, Yellowstone National Park, USA - OP-RAMG-01 (SPADES assembly) (version 2) | ecosystem: Environmental > Aquatic > Thermal... | reverse complement strand
GTTCGCCAGAGAGCAAGGCGGCAAGGAGAAGGCAACGAGGCATACTGATGTATGTTGAGGAAGCCGACGACGCAGCCAACGATGCTATATGGATGAAATCAATTCGGTATTAAAAAGGAGAAGATATGCCAACGATTAATCAACTTATTCGACTGGGAAGGAAGAAGAAAATAAAAAAGTCCAAGTCAACTGCACTTGAAGCAAATCCGTTAAAAAGGGGTGTATGTCTTTATGTCAAAACAATGACACCCAAGAAACCCAATTCAGCCTTGAGAAAAATAGCAAAGGTAAGATTGAGCAATGGTAAGGAAGTGATTGCATATATTCCAGGTATTGGCCACAATCTGCAGGAACACTCTATCGTACTGGTGCGGGGAGGCAGGGTTAAGGATCTGCCAGGAGTAAAATATCATATTGTAAGAGGCGCATATGATGCAGCACAGGTTGAGGGAAGGAAGAAATCCAGGTCTCGATATGGTACCAAAAAATCAAAGGAACAACAGGCACCGCAACAACAAAAACAGGAGTAGTTATGCCAAGAAGAAAGTATAAATCACGAAATATATTATTACCTGACCCGAAATACAATGATCTTGAAGTGGCTAAATTCATCAATTCTTTGATGGTTGATGGAAAAAAGAGCCTGTCTCAAAAAATAATGTACAGATGTTTTGATCTGTTAAGTGAACGAACAAAGGAAGATCCTTTAACAGTATTCAAGAGAGCATTGAATAATGTCAAACCGAGACTTGAAGTCCGTCCAAGAAGGGTTGGAGGTGCAACATATCAGGTTCCTGTGGAGGTTGCACCAAAAAGAAGTCTTGCACTTGCAATCAGATGGATTATTCAATCAGCAAGAGCTCGTAAAGGTAAACCCATGTACGAGCGTCTGGTTGAGGAAATTATTGATGCAAGTAAAAATGAAGGTGCCAGTGTAAAGAAAAGAGAAGAAATGCACAAAATGGCAGAATCGAACCGCGCTTTTGCACATTATCGCTGGTAAAGTTTCATTTCTCAAGGCACCATCCATTATTGTGATGTTGCACTGGAGTTTTGTTTTGAAGGTAGATAAAAACAATTCTGGGATTATCAGGGAATACATAGAAAATGGTGACAAAAGTTTTAACGAAAAAAAATACGGAATTTTTGCGAATGGAAGATATTGAACGCGTAAGAAATATTGGGATTATTGCCCATATTGATGCTGGAAAGACAACGACAACAGAACGCATTCTTTATTATAGCGGGAAGATTTCTCGTGTTGGAGATGTTGATGAAGGAACCGCAACAATGGACTGGATGGAACAGGAAAGAGAGCGTGGAATTACAATAACATCTGCAGCCACGACCTGTTTCTGGCGGGGGCACAAAATTAACATTATTGATACTCCTGGACATGTTGATTTTACTGCTGAGGTTGAAAGATCTTTAAGGGTACTTGATGGTGCTATTGGAATTTTCTGTGCTGTGGGAGCAGTTCAATCTCAATCAGAAACTGTCTGGAGACAGAGTGAAAGATATGGTATACCGAAGATTGTTTACATCAACAAGCTTGACAGAATTGGTGCTGATTTTTACAGGGTTATCAATCAAATTGAAAAAAGATTGGGCGCAAAATGCCTTATTCTTCAACTGCCCATTGGCAGAGAACTAAATTTTTCAGGTATTATAGACCTGATAGAAAACCATGCGATTTTTTATCCCACAGATTCAGAAAATGATGCGTATATTGCTGAAATTCCAGCAGAGATGAAACAGGAAGTGATTCACGCAAGAAATCAAATGCTTGAGCGACTTGCTGAGCATGATGAAGAAATTATGGAAATGTATGTCCATGATAAAGAAATAGAGAAGGATGTTATTCGAAGGGCTATCAGAAGGGCAACTTTAAAAAGATATCTGTACCCTGTATTTTGTGGTGCATCATTAAGAAACAAAGGGACAAAACTTTTACTTGATGCAATCGTTGATTATTTACCATCTCCTGTTGATAGGGGGGAGATTACAGGCGAAAATCCTGAGACAAAAGAAATTGTAGCGAGAAAACCTGTTATTGAAGAGCCTGTTTGTATTCTTGCTTTCAAAGTTGTCAATGATATGTTCTTCGGAAGACTGATTTATGCGCGTGTTTATTCAGGAGAAATCATTCCAGGGATGCGACTTATGAACTGGTCACGTACCCGCAAAGAAAGGATATTAAAAATTCTTGAGGTTCATGCAAATAAATTTCAGGAAATTGAAAGGGCTGTGGCAGGTGATATTGTTGCCCTTGTTGGATTAAAGGAGACCTTCACAGGTGATACTCTTGGTTCTCCAGATCATCCGATTATTCTTGAAAAAATGCAATTTCCTGAACCTGTTCTGAACATGAAGGTTGAACCAAAAACAAAAGCAGAAGCAGAAAAGGTTTTTCAAACTCTCACGAAAATGAGTGAGGAAGATCCGACATTTAAAATAAAGATTGACCCTGAGACAGGAGAAACGATTATTTCTGGAATGGGGCAATTGCATATAGAGGTTCTTGTTGAGAGAATGAGAAGACAATACAATGTTGATGTACGATTGGGAAAACCAGAGGTTGCATACAAAGAGACAATCACAAAGACAGCGATTGGTGAAGGCAAATTCATTAAGCAAACTGGTGGTAAGGGTCATTATGGACATGTTGTCGTTGAAATCAAACCTGCTGCTGAGGGAGTTAAATTTAATTTTACCAGTCGACTGAAAGGAGAAGTTATTCCATCACAATTTTTGCCTGCTATTGAAGAAGGAATTGTTGAAGCAATGGAAGTGGGTTCTTTAAAAGGTTATCCTGTGATAAATGTAGAAGTAGCAGTGGTTGATGGTTCATTTCATCCTGTTGATTCAAACGATATTGCATTTAAGATTGCGGCATCAATGGCTTTCAAAGATGCTTATATGAAAGCCAGTCCAGTACTTCTTGAACCGATTATGAAGCTTGAAGTTACAACACCATCAGAATATGTTGGAGAAATTATCGCAGATATTGGCATCAGAAATGGTCGGATTGAAGAGATGATTGATGAAGGAAAATATAAGATAATTCGCGGGTTTGTGCCGCTTCGGACAATGTTTGACTACCCGACTGTAATCAGGTCCTTGACACAAGGTCGCGCAAGTTATATAATAGAACCTTGTTTTTACGAAAAAATTCCTGATGAACAATTGAAAAAAATAGAAGAACTTATGTAATTAAATGGAGGCAGAACATGGCGAAGGAGAAATTTGTACGAAGCAAGCCACATGTGAATGTAGGGACGATAGGGCATGTAGATCATGGGAAGACGACATTGAGCAGTGCGATAACGTTGGTATTGTCGAAGGCAGGGAAGGCTCAGCATTTGAAGTATGAAGACATAGACAAGGCGCCTGAGGAGAAGGAGAGGGGATTAACGATACAGATAGCGCACATAGAGTATGAGACGGAGAAGCGACATTATGCACACATAGATTGTCCTGGTCATGCTGATTATATAAAGAACATGATAACAGGTGCGGCACAGATGGATGGAGCGATTCTGGTGGTGAGTGCTCCGGATGGGCCGATGCCGCAGACGAGGGAGCATATACTATTGGCCAGGCAGGTAGGGGTACCAGCGATAGTAGTATTTATGAACAAGATGGACATGTTGAGTGATAAAGAGTTGATAGAGTTGGTAGAGATGGAAGTGAGGGAGTTATTGAGCAAGTATGAATTTCCTGGAGACGAGGTACCGGTGATAAAGGGTTCAGCGCTTGAGGCGTTGAATTGTGGATGCGGGAAGAGGGAATGTAGCAAGTGTGGACCGATATGGGAGTTAATGGATGCGATAGACAGTTATATCCCTGAGCCTGTGAGGTTGGTAGATCAGCCATTTTTGCTTGCGGTAGAGGATGTATTTTCTATTACAGGAAGAGGGACAGTAGCGACAGGAAGGGTAGAGAGGGGAAAGATAAAGGCAGGAGAAGAGGTAGAGATAGTAGGATTAAGGGAAGGAGTGACAAAGACAGTAGTGACCAGTATAGAGATGTTCAGGAAGATACTTGATGAAGCGGTAGCAGGAGATAATGTAGGGTTATTGTTGAGAGGGATAGAGAAGGAAGGGGTAGAGAGAGGGATGGTGATAGCGGCGCCTGGGAGTATAACTCCGCATAAGAAGTTCAAGGCGCAGGTATATGTATTGAAGAAGGAGGAAGGAGGCAGGCACACTCCATTTTTCACAGGTTATCGTCCACAATTTTTCTTCAGGACGACAGATGTGACAGGGACGATAAAGTTGCCTGAAGGTGTAGAGATGGTGATGCCTGGAGATAACATAGAGATGGAGGCAGAGTTGATAGCGCCTGTTGCGATGGAGAAAGGGTTGAGGTTTGCGATCAGGGAAGGTGGTAGAACAGTTGGTTCAGGTGCTATCACTGAAATCATTTCATAAAGGATATTCAAACTATGGCTGAAAATATTCTTCTTGCGTGTTCGGAATGTAAAAGGCGCAATTATGCGACTGAAAAGAATAAGAAGAAAAGCAAGGACCGACTGGAATTAAAAAAATATTGCCCATACTGCCGTAGGCACACGGTCCATAAAGAAACCAGATAGGCCTGTAGCTCTAACGGCAGAGCGGCGGTCTCCAAAACCGTAGGTTGGAGGTTCAAATCCTCCCAGGCCTGCAAAAAGTGAAAAATGATACAGAAGATAAAGACATTTTTGAAGGAAAGTCAAAATGAGTTTAAAAAGGTGACATGGCCGAATTTTCAGGTTTTAAAAAGGTCAACAGTGGCAGTAATTTTTTTGATGATTTTGATGGCAGTTTATTTCGGCATTGTTGATGTGATTTTTTCAAAAATGCTGCATTTATTTGCGAGGTAGTGATGAGTAAATGGTTTATTGTTCATGTCAGAACAGGGCATGAGGATAAGACGAAGAAATTGATTGAAGCAAGACTTGCTAATGCTGGTAATACCATGGTAAAACAAATCATTATACCAACAGAAGATGTTGTTGAGGTAGAGAGTTCAAAAGGTGAAAAAACTATCAAGCCGCGGAAGTTTTTTCCTGGTTATTTACTGATTGAAACAGAGGATAATATTGATGATTTAACCTGGCATTTGATTAAAACAACCAGTGGTGTTTTTAATGTTCTTGGTGCAGGTACCAGACCAGCACCATTACAGGGAAATGAGGTTAAAAATCTTTTGCGTGAAATTGAAGAAAGAAAGGCAAAGCCTGTTCCGAAAATTGAATTCAATAAAGGAGATAAGGTGGTAATAACAGAGGGTCCATTTGTTGATTTTACCGGCGTTGTTGAAGATGTAAACAATGATAAAGAAAGATTGAAGGTTAGTGTTTCAATTTTTGGAAGGTCAACAATTTTAGAACTTAACTTCTGGCAGGTCGAAAAGGTGTGAAAAATGGCTGAAAAATCGACAAAAAAGGTAAAAGCAGTAGTGAAGTTACAGATTCCAGCAGGACAGGCAACACCAGCACCTCCTGTTGGTCCTGCTCTCGGTCAGCATGGTGTAAACATAATGGAATTCTGTAAATCATTCAATGCTGCAACGAAAGGTAAGGAGGGAGATATTATTCCTGTTGTTCTTACAATATTTGAGGACAGATCTTTTACATACCAGTTGAAAACACCACCGACTGCCTCATTATTGAAAAAGGCAGCCAATATTGTGAAGGGTTCGGGTGTTCCGAACAAGGAAAAGGTCGGAAAAGTTACACGGAAACAGATTCAGGAAATAGCAAAAATAAAATTACCTGATCTGAATACTGATGATCTGACAAAGGCAGTAAAAATCGTTGAAGGTTGTGCAAGAAGTATGGGAATAGATATTATTGATTGAGAGGCGAAAATGAAAAAGAGGTCCAAAAAATATCGGGCAATTTATGAAAAGATTGAAAAAAAGGAAGTATATTCACCAGAGGAAGCAATAGCATTTTTGAAAGCCAATCCATCTGCAAGATTTGATGAGACGATTGAACTTTCTGTTCATTTAGGACTGGATGTAAAAAAATTACAGCAACCTGTGAGGGGCTCAATAAATCTGCCGCATGGAAGTGGAAAACAGATTAAGGTTCTTGTTTTTGCACAGGGCGAAAATCTGGAGAGGGCAAAAAATGCAGGTGCAGATTACTATGGGGGGAATGAGTTAATTGAAAAAATCAAAGGTGGCTGGCTTGATTTTCAGGCAGTTGTTGCAACTCCAGATATGATGAGGAACATTGCCCCTCTTGGTAAAATTCTGGGTCCGAGGGGATTGATGCCAAATCCAAAATCAGGGACAGTAACATTTGAAATTGAGAAAATTGTTGAGGAACTGAAAAAAGGTAGAATTGAGTTCAAAATGGATAAGGATGGGAATATTCACATTCCTATTGGAAAGATTTCATTTCCTCTGGAAAAACTTGTTGATAACTTATACGCCGCCTTGAGAGCAATTATCGCAGCACGACCTCAAGGGGCAAAAGGTGTTTATCTGAAAAGTGCCCATATTTCATCAACAATGGGACCTTCTTTTGCACTGGATATTAATAAGATTTCTCAGGAAATCAAAGCCACAGTTTCTTGATAGAAGGACGAAAATATGAATAAAAGTGAAAAAGAATCTTTGTTGAAATTTTTGACGGAACGGTTGAGTTCAAGCAAGGTTTCAATTTTTGCGCAGTTTTCAGGAATTACTGTTAAGGAGATGGAACAACTGCGCAAGGATTTAAGAAAATGTTCAGGTAATGTCATGGTAGTAAAAAATACCCTGACAAAGATGGCACTGCGTTTGTGCTCAATGGATGAGGCAATGAAATTTATGGAAGGTCCAAATTTATTGATCTGGAGTCAAACAGGGGATGAATCAGAGGTTATAAAAGAGACCTTGAAATTTGTAAAAGCCTCAGCAGGGAAATTGAGAGTGAATTTTGGTTTATTGAACAATTTGCTTGTTGAACCCGAAACATTAGAGAAACTTGGCAAACTTCCATCAAAGAAAATATTACAGGCAATGGTAATCGGAAGCATTAAATCTCCACTGAGTAATCTTGTTTACAATGTTAAATATCCGTTGACACGATTAATTTTGGTATTGAAAACGTTTTCTGAACAAAAGGAGAAGAAAAATGGCTGAAGAAAAAAAATTTTCTGTGGATGTTCTTGTTGATGCAATTGGTAATCTTACTGCAATGGAACTGGCAGACCTTGCAAAGAAACTTGAAGACAAGTTTGGAGTTCAGCCGGTTGTAGCAACCGCAGGTGTTGCACCTGTTGCCACTGCTGAACAGGCAGCGCCACAGGCTGAAGAAAAGACCTCATTTGATGTTATTTTGACAGGTTTTGGCGCAAACAAAATTCAGGTCATTAAAGAGGTAAGAGCCATCACAAACCTTGGTTTGAAAGAGGCGAAAGACCTTGTGGAGTCATTGCCAAAACCCATAAAGGAAAAGGTGAGCAAGGAAGAGGCAGAAGAAATAAAGAAGAAACTGGAAGCTGCTGGTGCAACTGTTGAAGTAAAATAAGTTTTTTAATTAACCCCTAACCAGGGAATGGAGACATAGCAATGAAAAATCTGGAAATGCCTGATTTGTTAAAGGTCCAGATTGACCCCTATAAAAGATTTCTTCAAAAGGATGTTCCCCCAGAAAAGAGGGAAAATACAGGACTTGAGGAGATTCTCAGGAGGGTCTTCCCTGAGATAGAGATACTACCTGGAGAAAAGCACCGTGTAATAGCAAGTGATGATGGGGTCCTGTTTCTTGAGTACATCAGTTATGCAATAGAAGACCCTGTGGAAACAGAATCAGAGTGTGTTGAGAAAGGTATTACCTACGGTGGCAGATTTAAGATAAAATTCAGGCTTTATAAAAAGAACAAGTCAACCAATCGTTTTGATAGCATCAGGGAGCCACAGGATGTTTATCTTGGCATAATCCCCCTGATGACAGAACGTGGAACATTCATTATCAATGGTATTGAAAGAGCAGTCGTTAATCAGATACAGAGATCTCCTGGAGTATATTTCAAAGAAGAGGAAGAGATAGGACAGAGAATTACATATTCAGCGCGTATTTTTCCTGCACGTGGGCTATGGATGGAATTTCATCCTGAACTTCATCATAATGTGATGTGCCTGTATGCGTATTTTGGAAAGAAAAAGATTTATGCCACAACTTTATTGAAGGCACTTGGATATTCTGAGGCAGAAATTTTATCATTATTGTATGACTCCCCCGACAAAATCCCGACTGATAGTATCATAAAAACAACCCTTGAAAAAGATGCTGATATAAAAACTGCTCAGGATGCTCTTAGAAAAATCTATGTGGAATTGAGACCTGGTTTTCCAATGGATGACAGGGAAGCCCGAATATTTTTCAAAAGATTGTTTTTTTCTTCAGAACAATATGATCTTTCTCCTGCAGGAAGAATGCAGATTAACAAGAAACTTGGATTGAACATAAATGAGTTGCATCTAACATCAGAAGATATCATTAAAACAATCAGGTACCTGCTGAATCTTATGGAAAACAATCAAGGTGAGGTAGATGATATTGATCACCTTGGAAATAAAAGAGTGAGGACATCAGCAGAAATTATCAAAGAACACATGTATGAAGGGCTGATACGACTGGCTCATTTTGTAAAAGAAAGAATGGCAATCATTGATAAGACACAGGAAATTTCTCCACAGGACCTTTTGAATAGCAGAGTGTTTTCAACAGTTGTTGAAGAATTTTTTGCTCGAAATCAGTTATCTCAATTTCTTGATCAGATTAATCCTCTCGCAGAACTTACTCATAAAAGAAGGTTGACAGCAGTTGGAGAAGGAGGGGTAAAAGAAAGAAAGCGAGCCGGATTTGAAGTCAGGGATGTTCATTATACACACTTTGGTAGAGTGTGTCCCATAGAAACACCTGAAGGTGCAAATGTTGGTTTAATTAATTCCCTTACTGTGTACGCTGAAGTTGACAGGATTGGTTTCATCAGGACCCCCTATTACAGGGTTAAGAACGGAAGGATTTTGTTTGATGAGGTCGTCTATATTTCTGCTGATGAAGAAGACAATTACGTTGTGGCTCCACCTGATGTTCCTTTTGATTCAAAAACAGGTTTAATTATTCCAGAAACAATTCGAGTAAGGTCAAAGGGTGGAGAATTTACAGAAGCCAGCAGGGATGAGATTCAGTTGATAGGGGTTTCTCCCAAACAGGTTGTTGGTTTAAGTGCTTCGCTAATACCATTTCTTGAGCACAATGATTCCAACCGTGCATTGATGGGTTCAAATATGCAACGTCAGGCAGTTCCACTTTTAAAAGCAGAAGCCCCACTGGTACGTACAGGAATGGAGAAAAAGGTTGTAATGGATTCAGGTGTTGTGGTAAAGGCAAGAAATTCAGGAGTTGTGAAGTATGTGGATGCAAGCAAAATTATTATTGAAAGGGATGATAAAGGATTATTTCCCTGGCAGCACCAGGATGAGTATTATCTTCAGACATTTCGCAGAACAAATCAGGATACCTGTTTTCATCAGAAACCAATTGTTTCAGTTGGTCAGAAAGTAAAAAAGGGACAGATTATTTCAGATGGACCTGCTGTTTCTCCAGAAGGATATCTTGCACTCGGAAAAAATTTACTTGTTGCCTTTATGCCGTGGAGGGGATATAACTTTGAGGATGCGATTGTTCTGAGTGAACGACTCGTGAAGGAAGATACATTTACCTCAATTCACATCGAGAGGTTTGAGGTTATTGCTCAGGAGACAGAGCGTGGACCTGAAGAAATAACAGCAGACCTTCCGAATGTTTCTGAGGAAGAACTAAGAAATCTTGATGAAAATGGCATTATCAGGATAGGTGCAGAAGTTAAACCAGGTGATATTCTTGTTGGTAAAATTACACCAAAGGGAGAATCTGAACTGACTCCTGAAGAGAAATTATTAAGAGTGATTTTTGGTGAAAAGGCAAGAGATGTTGCGAATACGTCATTGACTGTTCCTCCTGGTGTTTATGGTGTTGTGGTAAATGTAAAAACATATTATCCAACCGAAAGAATATCAGAGGACCAGGTGAAGAAGCAGGTTAGTGAGATCGAGAAAGAACTGAAAAATAAAAAGGCAATCGTTTGCAAAATTATCAAAGAACAGATAAAAGAAATACTAATCAGAAACAAGATTTCTGCCACCAGATTAACAACAAATCCTGATAGCTGGGATCGCATTGTTAATTCAATTGATAATGAAGATATAAAAAATCAGGTGAAAAAAATTGTTGACATCGGCAAATCAGAACTTGAAAAACTTGAACAGGATGCGAACAATGAAAAAATAAAAATTCGAAGGGGTTCAGAACTTGAGCCCAATGTTATATGCAAGGTATCTGTTGAAATAGCAATAAAGAAAAAAGTTGCAGTTGGTGATAAGATGAGCGGAAGACATGGGAATAAAGGAGTAATCTCTGTGATATTGCCGGAAGAGGATATGCCATTTCTTGAGGATGGAACTCCTGTTGATATAGTGTTAAATCCACTTGGGGTTCCTTCACGTATGAACATTGGTCAGATTCTTGAAACACATTTAGGATGGGCTCTGAGGACACTCGGATGTTCTGCTGAGACACCTGTTTTTGAAAGTATTAAAGAAATTGAGATTAAACAAAAACTCAGAGAGGCAGGTCTTCCTGAGGATGGAAAGACCATTGTCTATGATGGACAAACCGGTGAACCATTCCTTCAGCCTGTAACAGTTGGTTCAATTTATATGATGAAATTGATTCATCTTGCTGATGAAAAGTTTCATGCTCGTTCTGTTGGTTCATATTCGTTAATAACACAGCAACCACTGGGAGGAAGGGCACAGTTTGGAGGTCAGAGGTTTGGAGAGATGGAAGTATGGGCTCTTGAAGGATATGGAGCCAGTCATACCCTGCGTGAAATGCTTACGATTAAAAGTGACGATATAAAGGGACGCAAAAAAGCCTATGAAAGTATTGTAAAGGGGATTGATTATCATGAAGAAAATCTTCCAGAATCATTCCATGTTCTTACACGTGAATTGAATGGTCTTGGATTTGATTTGAGGATAGAAAAAAGAAAAAAGGATGGTCAGGATAAGGATGTTGTGACCATAAGAATTGCACCACCAATGGTGATTCGTTCGTGGTCTTACGGGGAAGTAAAAAAAGCAGAGACATTGAATTACAGAACAAATAAACCCGAACGTGATGGTTTATTCTGTGAGAAAATTTTTGGTCCTGTAAAGGACTGGGAATGCGCGTGTGGAAAATACAAAAAACAGAGATTTCGCGGAATTATCTGTGACCGCTGTGGTGTAGAAGTTACCACTTCTGATGTAAGAAGGGAAAGAATGGGTCATATTGAACTGGCAACACCTGTTTCATATGTGTGGCTGTTCAAAAGTTCAGCAAACTGGCTCGGGGTTCTACTGGATCTTTCACAGGTGACACTTGAAAAGGTTCTTTACTACGACAGATACATTGTTGTTGACGCAGGAGATACTCCGTTACAGGAAAAAGACCTTCTTACTGAAGAAGAATACAGAGAAAATCTCAGTAAATATGGGAATAGATTTCGTGCAGAAATTGGTGCAGCGGCAATACAGGAACTACTGAAAAAGATTGATCTTGAAAAAGAGATGGAAAAAGTGAAGCAACAGTTGAAAGACAAAAAGAAGAAAAAGGACCAGACAAACAGAAGAAATCTTGTAAAGAAATTACGAATGATAGAAGGTTTGATAAAAACAGAGGTTAAACCAGAGTATCTTGTAACGTCCATTATTCCTGTGATACCTCCTGATTTAAGGCCACTTCTTCCTCTTGACGGTGGAAAATTTGTTGCGTCTGACCTTAATGACCTTTATCAGAGGGTTATTAACAGAAATAACCGTCTTAGAAAACTTATCAAACTCCAGGCACCTGATATCATTATCAGGAATGAAAAAAGGATGTTGCAGGAAGCAGTTGATGCACTTTTGGATAATGGACGTTATGGAACACCTGTACTTGGTAAAGGGAAAAGGCCTTTGAAATCGCTTAGTGATGCATTGAGAGGTAAACAGGGTAGATTCAGACAGAATCTTTTAGGAAAACGAGTTGATTATTCTGGAAGGGCAGTAATTGTTGTTGACCCAAAATTAAAGTTGAATGAGTGTGGAATACCAAAACAAATGGCTCTTGAACTTTTCAGTCCGTTTGTTTTAAGAGAATTAAGAAAGAAAGAATATTTCCATACCCTTGGCAGTGCAAAAAGAGCCCTTGAGGAAAACAGGCCAGAGGTATGGGAAATCCTTGAAAAAGTCACAAGGAATCATCCTGTATTGTTAAACAGACAACCTACGCTTCATCGTTTGAGCATTCAGGCTTTTGATCCCAGATTAATGGAGGGCAATGTTATCAGGATACATCCCCTTGTTTGTACTGCCTTTAATGCAGACTTTGATGGGGACACAATGAGTGTACATGTTCCCATAACTGTTGAGGCACAACTTGAGGCAGAACTATTGATGAAATCATCTCTTCATGTCCTGTCTCCAGCAAATGGAAGGCCTATCGTTACACCGACAAGAGATATTGTACTTGGATGTTACTATATGACATTCCAGAGTGATCAATCAGTTTATGGTGATAAAATTGTTGAATACAGGGCGCATAAGAAAACGATTGAAGCAGTATTTGACATTGATGAGGCGAAGATATTATACATGGTCGGGAAACTTGAACTTCATCGACCTGTAAGAATAAGAAATAAAAATGGTGAGATTATACTGACAACAGTAGGAAGGATTTTGTTCAATGAGCTTCTTCCAGAAGGAATGCCGTATCAAAATCGTCTCATCAATATTGAGGCACTTGAGAATCTTATCAAGAGGATGTTTGTCACCTGTGGCTATGCAAAAACAGTAGAATTTCTTGATGCGGTGAAGGAACTTGGTTTTGAGTACGCAACAACCGGAGGTTTGAGTATTGGTATAGATGATCTAAAAGTTCCAGAAGCGAAACAAAAGATGATTGCTGAGGCACGAAAAGAGGTTGAAAGAATAGAGAAAGAATACAGAGAGGGTTTGATTTCTGAGGGTGAAAGATATAACAGGATTATTGACCTCTGGACATCAATTACAAATGAAGTGTCTAATGAGGTTTTTGCAACATTGAGAAGAGATGTTTCTGTTGAGCCATTCAGGATTAATTCTCTTATTATGATGGTTGAGTCAGGGGCAAGAGGAAATCGTTCACAGGTGAATCAGCTGGCAGGTATGCGTGGATTGATGATCAGGCCAACAAAGAGAGCAACAGGTGGCATTGGAGAAATTATTACAACACCGGTACTGGCGAATTTCAGGGAAGGGCTGCCACTGCTTGAATACTTTATCTCAATCCATGGTGGAAGAAAGGGAGTTGTTGATACTGCTCTGAAAACCTCAGATGCTGGATACTTAAGCAGACGACTTGTTGATGTTGCGCACAGTGTGATTGTTACAATGGAGGATTGTGGTACAGCCGATGGTATTTATATCAGTGCACTTACTGAGGGAGAAAAAGTTATCATACCGCTTAGGGACAGGATTATTGGTCGTGTTGCCTTTGACCCAATTGTTGATATTATTTCAGATGAAGTTGTTGTAAAAGCAGGTGAAATTATTGATGAGGAAAAGGCAGAAAAAATTGTTGCCCTTGGTATCGAAAGAATCAAGATTCGTTCAGTTCTTACCTGTAAAGCAGAAAAAGGTGTTTGCGCAAAATGTTATGGGGCAGACCTTTCCAGAAATAAACTTGTCAATCTTGGTGAGGCAGTGGGCGTTGTTGCTGCTCAATCAATTGGAGAACCAGGTACACAATTGACACTGAGAACATTCCATGTTGGAGGTACTGTAACAAGAGCCATAGGACCTTCAAGGATTATCAGTCATAGCGAAGGATATGTAAAGTTTTCAGAAAATCTCAGGTTTGTTAGAAACAAAGATAACAGGATGGTTGTTATCAGCCGTGAAGGAACCATAGATATATACGATGATAAGGGTCGTCAACTTGAAAGTAATCCAGTATTTGTTGGTGCAATTCTCCACATTGAAGCAGGTAAAAAAGTGAAAAAGGAACAGGTTCTTGCGACATGGGATCCTTACGCTTTACCCATTATCGCAGAAAAGAAGGGTGTCGTAAGATTCAGGGATATTGTAAGCGGTAAGACGATTAAGGAAGAAAAAGACCAGCGTGCAAATGTTACCAAGAGAACAGTGATTGAACATCAGGAAGACCTGGAACCGAGGATTGAAATTCTTGAAGATGTGCATGCCGGGAAGTCAGCCGTTATCAAATTTAAGGATATTGAAGTGGGAGAGAATGCAAGAAAAGAGGACAATAAAATAATTATCACAACACACACTTCTGAAAAAAGACCTGAAATTGTTCTGGTTGAGAAAGATGGAAAAACTGAATTAGAAAAACATCCTGTTTCTATACATACTGAAATTATGGTGAATGATGGAGATTCTGTAAAAGCAGGCGACTTAATTGCTCGCAGGGTTATTGCTTCCCATTATCTTTCAGTTAATACCAGTATTCTTGTTGACGATGGACAGGTCGTTACCCCTGGTGAAATCCTCGCAAAAACACCAAGGGTTGTTGGACGTGTTCAGGATATCACAGGAGGATTACCAAGAGTTTCAGAACTTTTTGAGGCAAGAACACCAAAGAATCCAGCAATTTTAAGTGAAATTGAAGGTACAGTTTCCATCCATCAGGGTGAAAAGGGAACAAGAATCATACGAGTAACAGATGAATCAACCAGGCAGACAAGAGAATACAGGATTCCTTTTGGAAAACATCTTCTTGTTGCAAACGGAGATCATGTTGTCAGTGGTTCGAAACTTACTGATGGTCCTGCTGTTTTGACAGATGTTTTAAGAACACAGGGTGAAAAAAAGGTTCAGGAATACCTTCTGAACGAAATACAAAAAGTTTACAGGGTGGAGGGTGTTAATATTAATGACAAGCACATGGAAATTATTATTCGACAGATGCTTTCGAAGGTGAGAGTGACTGATCCTGGTGACACCTACCTGCTTGAGGGCGAAGAGATTGACAGGGTAAAAATTCAGCAGATCAATGAAGCATTACCAAAAGGTAAAAAACGAGCAAAATATGAACCATTGATTCTTGGGATTTCCAGGGTTGCTCTCAGCAGTGAAAGTTTTATTTCTGCTGCTTCATTCCAGGAAACAATGAAAGTTATAACAAATGCTGCTATTACAGGTGCTGAGGATTACCTTGAGGGATTGAAAGAAAATGTTATTCTTGGGAAATTAATTCCTGCTGGTACTGGATTTTTTGCCAGTCAGATGAAAAAGCAGGAACAAACCGCAGAAGCATTTGTGAGCAGTGAATAACAATTTATACTAATTTGCCGTAAAAATTGTATGAATACCGAATTAAGTTCGCCAGAGAGCAAGGCGGCAAGGAGAAGGCAACGAGGCATACTGATGTATGTTGAGGAAGCCGACGACGCAGCCAACGATGCTATATGGATGAAATCAATTCGGTATTAAATAAAAAGGGAACTCACAGAAGTTTCCTGATGAATTCTCTTTATTGCCTCCCCGAGTAATTCAGCAACAGAAAGCACTGTAAATTTTTCAGGCAGTATCCTGTGAGGGATTGTATTAGTAACAATAATTTCTGAAAGACCTGAATCACAAAGTTTTTTTATCGCATCTCCTGCAAGAACAGGATGGGTGCAACTTACAATGACTTTTGACGCGCCATTTTCAAGTAGGACCTTTGTTGCTTCAATAACTGTGTTTCCTGTTGAAATAAGGTCATCAACAATAATTGCTTCACGGCCTGAAACATTTCCAATGAGATGAATTGCTTCCACTGAATCAGGGCTGTCCCTTCTTTTGTCAACGATTGCGAGGGGAGCATTCAATCTTTTTGCAAAAGACCTTGCCATTTTCACGCTTCCAACATCAGGGGATACAATCACAGGGTTTTTGAGATTTTGATTTTTAAGATAACTTATAATTACTGGTGCTGCGAAAAGATGATCAACAGGGATATCAAAAAATCCCTGTATCTGTGGTGCATGCAAATCCATTGTTAAAATTCGTTGAGCTCCGGCAGCCACAAGCAAATTTGCAATGAGTTTTGCTGTAATTGGTACCCTTGGGCGATCCTTTCTATCCTGTCGGGCATATCCGTAGTAGGGTAGAACTGCTGTAATCCTGCGAGGAGAAGCCCTTCTAAATGCATCAAGCATCACAAGTAATTCCATAATATTTTCATTCACTGGTGCACATGTTGGTTGAATAATGAAAACATCTTTTCCCCGTACGTTTTCTTCAATTTTCACTGAAATTTCACCATCAGTAAATCTTGAAACTTCAATTTGTCCGAGGGGTTTTTCAAGGAATTGAGATATTTTTTCTGCAAGGGGTTTGTTCGCATTTCCTGTAAAAATCAGACAATTATTCATTGCTTTCTCCTCAAAGTTAAAAAATACTCCTGTGCTTTTTGCAGGTCTTCAGGTGTATTTATTCCTATTGTTTCTTCTGGTGTGGGTGTTGTCCATGTTGTAATTTTTTTGTTATCTTTGATAAAAAGTTCTATCACATCAGTCAAAAAATATTCATGTTTTACAGGGTCGGGTTTCAGTTTTTCAAGGAATTCAAAAAGCAATGCATTGTTAAAAACATATACACCTGCATTGATTTCCCTGATCTTTTTTTCTTCATCATTTGCTTTTATTTCCTCAACAATTTTTTTTACATTTCCATTGCCATTTCTTACTATTCTTCCATATCCATAAGGATTTTCAACTTTTGCAGTAAGAATTGTGCAATCAGAAGCAGCATCTTTATGTGTCATCAAAATCTTTTGAATTGTTTCAAAGGAAAGGAATGGAACATCCCCGCAAAGTATCAAAACATCTCCAGAAAAGTTTTCAAGCTCCTTCTTTGCCATCATCACTGCATGACCTGTTCCCAGTAATTGTGATTGTTCTACAAAGGTCACTGGTTCATTTTTCAATTCTGCCATTACCTTTTCTTTCTGAAAGCCGACAACAACAATAATTTTTTCCAGATGACATTTTTTCAGTGTTCCCAGTAAATAGGAAAGAAGCGGTTTTCCAAGTATTTTTGTCAGGGTTTTCTGGTTTTCTCCACCAAGCCGTTTTCCGTAACCTGCTGCCAGTATTATTGCTGCAGTTTGATTCTGCATGGAAGTTTCGTATTACCTGCCCGGCGAGGATTTGAACCTCGAACCACGGCTCCAAAGGCCGGTGTGTTACCGTTACACCACCGGGCAAAAATAATATTATTTGTTTCCAGCGTTATTCTCTTTTCCGGTGGTGGTTGCTTTTTGCTGGTTATACGCTTCAAGAATTTTTTTCTGTAGATAGTCCCGGAATTGAGTATTTATTGGATGAGCAAGGTCTTTGTGCTGTTGTGGACCTGTTCTCTGAGTTTTTTGCTCTGCAGCATTCAGTGCTGCTCCGCATTGCCCACAGAATTTGTTCGTGACCGGATTTTTGAAGTTGCACTTGGGACATGGCTTCTGCATCTTTCTGCTTGGCATAGCGATGAAGAGGCCATTTTTCCCTTCGATAATCCGAATTTCACGGATAACAAAAGAATTATCAAATGTCACAGAAGCATATGCACGCAGTCGACTATTTGGCTTATTGATCGGCGATATTCTGGTTTCAGTAATCTCCATGTTGTTCCTCCTTTTGCGGTATTCCGCGATAACTTTGAAGTTTGTACATTTTCCATTTCCGGACTATCTCCGGTGCTTCAACTGAAAAAGATTCATTTTTCTTCGCTATTGCATATACGCCTCCTCCTGAACCGGTCAGAACAAAACGTTTTTCAATCAATTCCTCCAGACGATTTTTTACTTCCTGGATTTCTTTGTATATTCTCAGGGTCACCTCCTCCAATTTATTGAACAGTAATTTTTCCATTTTTTTAATTTCCCCGGCTCTCCAAAGGGACAAAAAAATTTTAATACGAGAACGAGCTGATGTCAAATCAGACAGCATGTTTTCTGTGATATGCTCATATATTTTTTTTGTTGACACACAAAAATCTGGAACAAAGAGAAAAAATGAAATTTCAGGTAAATTCTCAATAACATTGACAATTTCACCCTTTCCCTCAATAATACATGGACCATCCTTCAAAAAAAGCGGCACATCAGAACCAATGTTACTGCCTACTTCAAATAACTGAGATTCATCCATGCCAAGGTTTAATATTTTGTTGCATCCTTTTAACACCCCTGCAGCATCACTGCTTGCCCCACCCAGTCCACTTCCAGGTGGAATATTTTTTTTTATCTTTATCCTGACAGGATGAAGGTTTATTGCCGATGGATATAATTTTGAAAGTTCATTGATTGTTTTTGTAACTGAATTTTCTTCAGGCATCTTCCATGGAGATAAAAATTGAATTTCTATTTTTTCGGAACGTGAAACTTCTATTTCGTCAAAAAGGTTAATTTTTTCTACCAGGGAACAAATATTATGGTACCCGTCAGGCCGTTTTCCTGTAACTTCAAGGAAAAGATTAATTTTTGCTGGTGCCAGTATCTTTACTTTTTCCACGAGCCACCTTTACCTGCGCGGGTTTCAGTAATTTTCCATCGATAACATATCCTGAACGAATTTCTTCGATGATTGTTCCTTCGGGTTTGTCTTCTGTTTCAACAATTTCCACTGCTTCGTGGAGCATCGGGTTAAACATCTGACCCTTTGTTTCAATTTTTTTAACCCCGAGCGATTCAAGCAGCTGTGTAAATTGTTTCTTGAGCATCACAATTCCATCTATGATATTTTTATTGACTGACTGGTCTTCCTTACAAAAATCATTGACCACCTTTTCAAAGATTTCATCAAAGAAAAGAAGTTTTTCCGCAAAGGACGCCTGCAAAAAGGCATTATATTCTATTTTTTCCTTTTCAATTCTTTTCCTCATATTTTCCATTTCAGCAGCCAATCTTGCGGCTCTTTCCTTCCACTCAGAAACTTCATGTTCAAGTTTCTTACAATATAACTCAAGCTGCTTTGCCTTTGCTCTAAAAGCAGCAACCCGCCTGAAATCCTTTTCCCTGATATGGATAATTTTTTCTTTGTCTTCAGTCATGGCTTTTTACCTGATAATACCCATTCGCCAGGGAGGCCAGTAAATAAAAAGTGCTTTTCCAACAAGATTCTTTGATGGTATAAAACCCCAGTATCTGCTGTCCTTACTGTTGATACTATTATCTCCAAGTGCATAATATGCATTCTCAGGAATTTTTATTTCATTCTGTACTCCATATAAACCATCGCTGTCACTGTAATAATACAGAGGTGTTGAAATATAATCAGGTGGTTCCATACATTTACCATTAATCCATACATGGCCATTTTTTATTATGAGCGATTCTCCTGGCAATCCGACAAGTCGTTTGACAAAATATTTTGATGGGTCTTCAGGATATTTAAATATTATTACCTCCCACCGATAAGGTTGCCTGATTTTATAAACAATCTTGTTCGCCAGAAGACGATCATGAATCTTAAGTGTTGGTTTCATTGATTCACTTGGTATTACAAATGCCTGGACAAAAAACTGCCTCAAAATTAGAACGAAAATGATGGCATAAACCCATGATAGAATTTCCTTTTTTACTTTCTCAGATTTCCGGACTTTTTTCACTTTGTTGTTTTTTTCCATATTAATAAGATGTTTTTAACTGTTGATGGGTTTCATTCAATAAACTACTATAGACATTGCAATACTGTTCAACCATTCTATCCATAGAAAATATTTTAACCCTTTCGAGTGCGTTTTTTCCCATCTGTGTACGGATTTCAGAATTTTCTGCCATAAAAACTATAGCGTTTGCAAGCTGGTCTTTCCTTCCTGGATCAACAAGCAATCCCGTAATATTATGTAAAACAATTTCAGGCAGGTCTCCTGTTTTTGTGGCAATAACAGGTTTACCGCATGCCATGGCTTCAAGTGCAATCACAGGAAAACCTTCCCATAAGGAAGGAATGACGACCATATCAAAGTTTACCATATAATTATACACGTTTTCCTGAAAGCCGGAAAGTGTAATAAACTGTTCAAGGTGATTTTCTTTGATTCTTTTTTTGATTGATTGTTCACAGGGGCCTTTTCCCACAATTACAAATCTTATGTCGTTTCTCTTTTTAATCACAATTGAAGCTGCATCAATTAATACTTCATATCCTTTTGCCTTTCTCAGGTTTCCAACAGAACCAACAACAATATCTTTGTGAGGTACAATATGTGCTTTTTCAATTTTTTCCTTCTCGCAATTTAAATCAATGCCATTTGGTATCACCTGGATTTTACCGGGAGGAATTCCTGCTTTTTCAACAAGAGCCTTTTTCCCTGCATTTGAATTAGAGATAATCAGACAGCAAAACATGTGGGTTAATTTGTCAATTTTCCAGTGAAATGGTTTTCGCCAGTCGTCAGTACTTCTCTGTGAACATATCAATGGAATTCTGAGAAAAAATTTCAAAAACCTTGCAAATATATTTCCAGCAAAAAGAAAGGAATGCATCAGGGATGGTTTTTCTTTTAAAAAAATAAAGATAATCTTCATCATTGCAACAATTGGATTTTCTTTAATGTTCAGGGAATAGTTTTTTATGTTTTTTTCATTTAATATCCTGTGGAATGAACCAGTGCCCTGGAGTGTCATAACAACAGGATCAAAATTGAATTTATTGATTTTTGAAGCCAGTTCAATAACCATTCTTTCTGTTCCTCCAATTTCTTTACTTGGCAGGATATATAGAATTTTATTTTTCATAGTATGGTTGATTCCTGGGCTTTACAGAGTTTTTTATCCTTTCATAAGCCAGAACAGCATTCATTACTGGATCAGGGTCCATTTTCACCAGTTTTTTCCCTGTGTTATAAAACAATGAAAGAATTTTTTCATCAGGACCTGTGATTAACCGGGATTTTTTTAATTTTTGTGGAAGCAGTTCTGTTTTACATGTATAAAATTTTCCATGTTTTTGACCAAGTTGATCTGGCAGGGTAAAAAATCCATAGTGAACAGAATCACCTGTTGAGGGAAGAAATACTCCAATATTTTTTTCACCTCTAAATTCATATGCCATTGCCTCAAGATTGCTTACACCGAAAATTTTTTTTTCATTGCCGATAGCCAGTCCATATACCAGTGCAAGTCCCAATCTTATACCTGTCCAGGAACCAGGCCCGGATGAAACAACAAAATAATCAAACATCTGAATTGTCAGGTTTGTTTTTTTTAGTGTCACGTCAATTGCTGGAAGTATTTCACTGCTTGCATCCTTGCTTTCCCATATTTTCTTATGAACAATTTCATTATTTCTTAGTAGGGCGATGCCTGTTTTTCTGGTTGAACATTCTATAGAGAGAAGTAACATGGTTAAAGGATGGAATTTAGAATTTTTGTCAAAGTTTTGCTATCTGTTGAGAAATCACCATCAAGAATTTTTCTTGATACAAGTTCAACGGTTCCTGTGCCCAGGGGTACTCTTCCTTTAAGCAAAAGTGGAAGACGTTCATTATCGGCTGAAATACTTACAAAAAGCACTCCCTTCCTGAAAATTGCTTCATCTTCATTTGATTCTGATTTCAGTAACCAGTATTCTTTTTTTCCAACACTAAAATTGTCAATGTTTTTTTCAAGAAAGCATATGTTAATGTTTGTGATTTTTGTTATTCCCACAGGTACAATTGATGGCGGCATTTCTTCGCCTGCCATACCACGCATTGCATAAATTGCAGATAGTCCGTCAAACAGTATTCCTGAAAAATTCGATTTTCCTGTTTTCAAACCATACTGTTTATTATTTTTGTATTTCCTTACTTCAAATGACAGGGTTTTTGTTTTGTGGTCAATAATGGTTTTTGTAATCTGACTGGTAGATGTAGAGGCTGAATAACTGTAATAATAAAATGGTAATTTATTTTTGCCATCAATGTAAGAATCAAATCTATTGTATCCATTGCCAATTTTCGTCCAGAGTCCTTCAGGAACAGTGAGCCCAACAATGTGAAAAACATCCTGATTATTTATTTTCTCTTTTTTGCATGCAATAATAAATTTTCCCACATTTGCAAAATTCCATTTTATTCTATAAATCAAGCATTCTCCTGGTATAACGACAATGGGACTTTTTGAAACAACAATTTCAGAAGTTTTCTTTGGTGTTTTTAAAACAGTGTCTTTTGTTTGTGTTTTTGTTTCTGTTTTTTGTGTTTCCGGGCTATCACACTCATATTTTGTGTCAGAAAAAATGTTTTCAGGAGAAACTTGCTTGATTTCCTGTGCTGGTTTTTCAGTGGCAATGATTGTTTCAGAAACTGTTTCCTTGTGTTTTACAGTTTCCTGGACCGTTTCCTGAGGAGCTAATACCACCCCTGGAATAGTTTCAGTGGTTAAATTCTCTGCTGGTATCTGCTCGGTTTTTTTTATTACCACTTCTGGTTTTTCCGAGCATCCATTGAAAAAACCAGCACTCGTAATTGCCAGAACCAACAGGATTATTTTGTTTTTCATATGGCTTTCTCGAATTTTATTTTACCATAAGACGCAGAAAACATCCAGCAGGTTTAACCATCAATATAAGTTTACTACTTTTTATTTCCCATTGCAATATTCTTGACATCAGTTTTTTTTCTGTTAAAATTAAAATGAGATTAAATCTCAAAATACCACTTGTACCATGAGAACAGATAAATGGCTTGTTGAAGTTGAACAATATGCAAAAAATGCAGGGCATTTCAGGGTACTGGATTTGCTTGAAATGATGAGACATGCAGGTGTTCCGATATCACGTGCTACAGTATATCGGGCAGTAAATAAATTGCTTGCCGCTGGAAGGATTATTCAGATTTCAAGTGAAAAAGAAAGATATTTTGAATTCATGCATCCACAGGTACACTATCATTTTAAGTGCAAAAAATGCGGAAAGATTATTGAGTTTTTCTTTGATGATATTGACAGAATTATTCAGGAGTATGCAAAAAAACTCAACATCATTTTAAGTGAACAGAAGCTTATTCTTGAAGGTATTTGTGATCATTGTAATAAAGGAAAAAATGTCAGAAAAAAAAGAAACATTGAAAAGTCAAAACGAAAATAAGATAATTCTGGTGGGTAATCCTAATGTTGGGAAGAGTGTGATTTTTAATCTTCTCACAGGACGATATGCAATTGTTTCGAATTACCCGGGGACTACAGTTGAGGTAAGTCGTGGCAGGACCAAAATATCAAATACTTATTTTACAGTCATTGATACACCGGGCATTTCAGATTTTTTTGGTCGGACAGAGGACCAGCGTGTAACAAGGGATATATTACTTGATAATCCACAAGCCATAGTTATTCATATTATTGACGCTAAGAATTTGAGCCGGGGACTGGCTTTGAATTTTTTACTTTGTGAATTAGGGCTCAAGCAGGTGGTTGTTCTGAACATGATGGATGAAGCCAATGACAGAGGTATTTATATTGACATCAAAAAGCTTTCTGAAATTCTTGGAGTGCCTGTTGTTGGTATGATTGCAACTGAACATGTTGGACTTCATCATTTAAAAGAATCAATTCTTAAAGCAGTGCCAGGGAAGTACTCAATTTTTTATGGTGAAGATGTAGAAAAATTGATAAAAGAAATAGAAAAGAGTTTACCTGATACATTTTTCAGAAAAAGAGGACTGGCACTTTTTCTCGCTGGCTCAACAGATCAGCTCTACGAAATCAGTAAAAAAATCTCAGGTAGTGATGCGAAAAAAATTGAAAGCATATGGGAACAACTTCAATCTTCTATTTCTGAACCGATTTCCTATCTCATTACGAAAAGCCAGATTGAACACGCACAAAATATCGCAATTTCGGTATCCACCAGGGGTAAAGCAGAAGGAGGAAGGATTCAGAATTTTTTCAGCAGATTGACGTTATATCCTGTTTCAGGTTCTTTGATAGCAATTTTTATGCTTGTTATATTATATGTTGTTGTTGGCAAGTTTGGTGCAGGTTTTCTTGTCGATATATTTGAAAAAAAACTTTTCGGTGAATTGATAAACCCTGCGTGCTTGCAAATTTTTAAGCATACTCCGGAGATCATAAGGGATTTTTTTGTGGGAGAATACGGAATTATCACGATGGCTATTACATATGGAATAGGAATTATTTTACCCATTACCACGATGTTTTTTCTTTTTTTTGGAGTCCTTGAAGATTGTGGGTATCTACCGCGTCTTGCCTTCCTTACTGACAGGATTTTGAAGTCAGTGGGCCTGACCGGTAAATCAATCCTGCCACTGGTACTTGGATTGGGTTGTGGAACAATGGCAACATTAACGACAAGAATTCTTGATACAAAAAAGGAAAAAATTATTGCCACCGTCTTACTTGCTGTTGCCATCCCATGTTCAGCGCAACTTGGTGTTGTTCTTGGAATACTTGGTTCTATTTCAGCACTTGCACTGGCTGTATGGCTGGCTACGATTTTGATCATTATGATAATTGTTGGAAGTGCATTGAATCTTATTATCAAGGGAGAATCAATGTTTTCTATGGAGATTCCTCCGTTAAGAATACCTGATATTAGAAACATCGGTATGAAAACAGGAAGAAGGGTTGTTTGGTATTTAAAAGAAGCATTGCCTCTGTTTGTTCTTGGAACAGTGATTCTTTTTACTATGGACAGGACTAATTTACTCTCTGCTCTTGTTAAACTTTTTTCTCCTGTCGTGAATGCAATGGGTCTTCCTGTTGAAATGAGCAAGGTTTTCGTCATGGGATTTTTAAGAAGGGATTATGGAGCAGCAGGTATGTATTCACTTTTTGATAGGGGTATTCTTAATCCTGAGCAGACAGTGGTATCCGCAACAGTCCTTACTTTGTTTGTTCCGTGTATTGCACAGTTTTTTGTAATGATAAAGGAAAGGGGAATGATTACTGCGATTTTCATTTTTATTTTTGCTGTAATCATTGCTTTTTTTACGGGCTTTTTACTCAGCGCTATCCTTACAATTTCGTCATTATTTTAGGGGGATGAAAATGGAAAGAGAACTTGAGGATGTAATAGAAGAAATCTGGAAGAAAAGAGAAAAAAAGGAAGTTCCTGCCATGGGGATTGACCCTGAAAAACTGGAACAACTTAAAAAAATGGGACTCATTATTGTTTCAGAAGGTGGAGCATATCTTACAGAAAAAGGTGAGGAAATAGCACGTTCTCTTGTAAGAAGACACAGGTTATGGGAAGTTTTCTTCCACGATGTTTTGGGGATGAAGGAATTTAATGAGATGGCTGGTTCTGTTGAACATGATACAGCAGGCAACATTGAGGAATCTCTTTGCGATTTTCTCGGACACCCTCAGCAATGTCCAGATGGGAAGCCAATTCCCAGGGGACTGTGCTGTGGAAGAAGAATAAGGAAAAGAGCAGGATGGGGATTTTTCCATCACATGGGAATGACCAGATTATGTGATGTTTCAAAAGGCAAAAAGGTAAAAGTCATCTGCTTGAGAGGAAAAATTTTTTCAAAACTGGCAGGTTATGGTATTGTTCCAGGTGCAATAGTTGAAGTTATTGAAACATTTCCTGGTTTTGTTATCAGGATCGGACAATCAGAGATTGCACTCGACAGGGAATCCTGTAGCGATATTCTTGTTCAGATTCTACAGGACACCAATGGGTCTTAACTATTCTCTCTCAGTTTTTTAATAACCTGTTCTGCATTCTTTATTCTTTCTTTTGTTTCAGGATGATCCCTGAGAAATGTTAAGCGAAGTGATGGCTGTTTTTTTTCAAGTTCTTCCATCTTTTTAAAAAAGGAAATCAGTCCCTCAGGATTGTATCCTGCTCTATACGCATATGTCATTCCCAATGTATCTGCCTGTATTTCCTGTGAGCGACTGTAACTTAACATAGAAAGAGTAAAAATAGTATCAGCTGCCTGCTGTATTACTTTCTGTCTGCTACCTCCCAAAAGTATACTTGCAGGTATGGAATATAGAATTTGTTTTTCAAGTCGATGGACACCATCACGATTACAGATATGACCAATTTCATGCCCTATAACACAGGCAAGTTCATCAGATGATTGAATTTGTTTTAAAAGTCCTGTATAGACATAAACAAAACCACCGGGGAGAGAGAATGCATTGACCTCATCATTTTCTATAATCCTGAAAGTGAATTTTAAATGTTTCCTGTCATTGCTGATTGCCATTTTTGAACAGATTTTTGTGAAGTCGTTGAAAATTTTGTCCGGATTTTCAACAATTTTAAATTCCTTACAAATTTTTTTATCAATAGCAGTTCCCATATCTATTTCGTCCTGCTCTGTATATATTGTTGTTTCCTGTTTCCCTGTCACAGGATTATAGTAAGTTGCACAACCTGCAAAAAGTAAAAAGAATATACCAAAAAGAATAATTTTGTTTTTCATTTTTGCCTCCAATCCTGCCCCTGCGGCAGACTCGGGTCATTTTCCAATACAGAATCTACTGAATATTTCATTGAGAACCTGTTCAGAGATATTTTTTCCTGTTATTTCATCAAGATGTGTGATAGCATATTTTAACATTTCAGCAATAATGTCAATGCTTTTTCCATCACATATAAGGTTTCTGGTTTCTTCAAGTGTTTCAATAGATTTTTTTAATGATTCCTGCTGTCTTATATTGAGAAAAAAATTTGTGTTGCTTATTTCGCAATGACCTTCGTAAAGTTTTTCAAGTATTGCTGAATAAAGATCTTTTAATCCATATTGAGTAACACAAGACAATTTTACAATTTTTGAATGTTGAAATTCTCCTGGTAGATAGCCGTTATCAATCCTGCTTTGAAGGTCGCATTTGTTAAAAACTATAATGTGACATTTCTTTTTTACCTGAGCAAGAATCTGATAATCAATTTCCTCAAGTGGTGTTGAAGAATCAAGAACAACTATGACAATTTCTGCCTTTTCCATCCATTTTCTTGCACGTTCAACACCTTTTTCTTCTATCTCTGATGTATGATGTCTTATTCCTGCAGTATCAACAATGGTAAAAGGAATTCCATTGATATTGATTACTGCTTCTATTGAATCCCTCGTTGTGCCAGGTATATCTGAAACAATGGCTTTTTCTTCTTCAACAAGAAGATTGAGCAAACTGGATTTTCCAACATTGGGTTTGCCAACAATTGCAATCTTCACTCCTTCAGTAAAAATTCTTCCTGCCTGTCCTGTATTTAAAACATTTTTCATTTCTTCGGTGATTTGCTCAATTTTTCTTGATATATCATTTTCCTGAATGTCCCCATAATCATGTGAAAAATCAATTTCATAATCAAGCATTACAAGCATGTCCATCAGTTTTTTTCTTAATTCAGATATTTTTTTTGATAGTGCCCCAGAAAGCTGACTGATAGAAATTTCAAGAGATTTTTCTGTTTTTGCATTGATAATTTCAAGAACACTTTCTGCCTGAGCAAGGTCAATCCTTCCATTAAGGAAAGCCCTTTTTGTGAATTCTCCTGGTTCAGCCAACCGTGCGCCCTTTCGCAGGCAAAGAGAAAGTACTGATTTAACTGCGGCAAGTCCACCATGGCAACCAATTTCAGCCATATCTTCCCGTGTGTAGGTTGCCGGACTTTTCATTATTGTAACAAGGACTTCATCAATGATTTTTTCTCCATCAACAATATGACCATATCTTACTGTGTGGGTTTCCCATTTTTCTGGTATTTTCCTTTTTCTTGCAGGTTTGAAAATTTCTTTTATAATCGCAAATGTATCAGGTCCGCTCAACCTTATAAGAGCGATGCCGCTGATTCCATATGGTGTTGAAAGGGCACATATTGTATCTTTTTCCATGGCGGTTCTGTGTTATAATTATTATACCGCAACTTTTATTAATTTCAGGCATCTAATAAACTGAAGACGAAAAGCACCATAAATGGAGGGAATAATGGCTATGAGAATAAAAACAGGTCTTCTCCTGATTATACTCAGTGTTCTTCTGATATACATTGGTAGTTTATTTGGCAATGAGGGAATGTTTGTTGCCTTTATGATTGCATTATTGATGAACTTTGTTTCATACTTTATGGGAGATAAAATTGTTCTTGCGATGACAAGGGCTATCAAGGTTGAAGAAGATCAAATGCCACAATTACACAGGATTGTCAATGAAGTTGCAATGGCGGCAAAAATACCAAAACCAGCAGTTTATATTATCCCGTCCAGCAGTCCAAATGCCTTTGCAACAGGAAGGGATCCAGCACATGCATCAATCGCCTTTACTCAGGGAATTCTTGATTTACTTAATACAGAAGAACTCAAAGGTGTAATTGCCCATGAGATGTCTCATATTAAAAACAGGGATATTCTTGTTGCAACAATTGCAGCAACCATAGCAAGTGCAATTACAATGATTGGAAGAATGATTCAATTTGCCGCAATGTTTGGTGGAGGAAGCAGGGATTCTGAAAGGGGTGGCAATATCTTTTCTCTCGCAGGAATGTTATTGATGGCAATACTTGTTCCCATCGCTGCTGTGCTGATTCAACTTGCAATTTCAAGAAGCAGGGAATACCTTGCTGATGAGACAGGTGCAAAAATTATTCATAATCCTTTTGCTCTTGCTTCTGCATTAAAGAAACTGGCAAGGGGTGTTTCTGTTGTTCCAATGAATAATGCAAACCCATCAACAAGTCATCTGTTTATTGTCAACCCATTTTCAGCGAAATCATTTTTTGCAATTCTTTCAACACATCCACCCATTGAAGAAAGAATAAAAAGACTTGAAAGTATGGGTTTTTGATTATCTTCTATTTTTTTCAATCCATCGGGCAATTGCATAAAATCTTTCAGGTTCAACACTGATTCCGTCTGCAAAAACACCGAGAACAAAATTTGCTCTTTTCAGCCGGGGTGTAATCAATTTATCAAGGGCTAAAGGAATATTTTCAATTTTGTTCAAAATAAAAACTGAAGGGTCAAGTGCACCAATGATAATGGTGTCTTCACCAAGAACATCAAGCGCAAGTTCCCATGGGGTATCTCCTGTTGGTGGCGGTGTTAATGCATGAATACCATCACATCTGGTTTCTTTGATGATATGAAGGATGTTTTTTACATGCCCGCACATATGAAGAATTGCTGTTTTCCCTGCTTTTTTTATTTCTTCAACAAATTCACGCTGGTGAGGCATATTGAATTTTTTATAAATTTCAGGACTGATATAAAATGTGCTTGTGTTTTCGATGAGCATGATGCAATTACACGGATGCTGGGCAAGAATTTTGAATGCCTGCTTTTCAATATTATGCATTGTTTCAATCAAATTTGTCATTTCACCAGGATAATCATGAAGAAGATAATAAAAATTTTCAGTTCCCATGTCAACTTCAAGCAATCTTGGAATTGTTGATGGTCCCCAGAATCTTGTGACAACACCGTAATGACCAATAAGATTTTTCAAAATTCTGTAAGAGTTTGAATCATCATGATAAACAAAACGTGCGTTTTCCCACATTCTTGCATAGATTTTTATTGCCTCCAGTGAATCAACAGGATATTTTAAGGGATGTCCATTTTTGGCTGTTATACCTGTCAAAACTCCTTTTTCTGTTTTCCATTGTTTTATGATACTGGCGTCTTTTGTATCCACATTGAATATAACATCGCTACCCCACTGAAGTTCAGGTGATTTAAATGTATATGGAGTATTCCAGCCATTAAGCAGAAGGATATCACAACCAATATGTTTGTAAAAATCAATACCGTAATTTCCTCGGAGTTTTTCAGGTAGAAGATTTAACGTGTTATTGTCAATCAATACTGTCCATGAAAGTGTATCAACAGGCATTTTGTTAAATATCGAGTTAAGTCTTTCTTCAGGTGTCATTACAGTCCTTTTTTAATGAGAATATTATATTACAAAATTTCCGAATGAAACAGTTGATTTTTGACACATATCCCCTGAAAAGAGTATAATATTTTTGAATCTGTTAACAGGGGCCGTAGTTCAGCGGATTAGAATGCCGGACTGTCGATCCGGAGGTCGCGGGTTCGAACCCCGTCGGCCCCGCATTATTTTTGATACTTATGGAAGATAATTCTAAATCTGACATTATTGCATTGAGACATACTGCGGCTCATATTCTTGCTCAGGCAGTTAAACGATTATATCCTGAGACAAAACTCTGCATAGGACCTGCCATTGAGGATGGTTTTTATTATGATTTTTTTAGAAAAGAGCCATTCACGCCACTTGATATAGAAAAAATAACAGTTGAAATGCGAAAAATCATCAGTGAAAATCTTCCAGTTGAAAAAATCGAATATGACAGAAAAAAGGCTGAAGAAATTTTGAAAGACGAGCCATTCAAACTTGAAATCCTCAATGAAATTAAGGATGAAAAAGTTACATTTTACAGGCAGGGTGAATTTATTGATTTGTGCGCGGGTCCACATGTTTCATCAACAGGAAAGGTGAAATATTTTAAACTTTTAAATGTGTCTTCGGCTTACTGGCGTGGAGATGAAAACAGACAAACTCTTCAAAGAATTTATGGTGTTTGCTTTCCTGAAAAAAAACAACTCGATGAATACTTAAAAAACCTTGAAGAAGCAAAAAAAAGAGACCACAGAATTATTGGTCCTGCCCTTGGTTTGTTTTCCCTTCATCCTGAATTCGGAGCAGGACTTGTTTACTGGCATCCTAAGGGAGCAGCGATAAGAAAGATCATAGAGGATTTCTGGAGGGATATCCATCTTGAAAGGGGATATCAACTTCTTTTTACTCCACATATTGCAAATATTTCACTCTGGGAGAAATCAGGCCATCTTTCTTTTTACAGGGAAAATATGTACCCACCAATGAATATTGATGATGTGTTGTATCAATTGAAACCAATGAATTGTCCATTTCATATTCTTATTTATCAGTCAACATTACACAGTTATAAAGAATTTCCGATAAGATGGGCTGAACTTGGTACAGTGTATAGATATGAGAAGGACGGAGTGCTTCATGGGCTTTTGAGGGTGAGGGGATTCACACAGGATGATGCTCATATTTTCTGCAGGGTAGACCAGATTGAAAAAGAAGTTTCTGAAGTGCTTGACCTGGTAATGTATTTTCTTTCAACCTTTGGTTTCACTGACTATGAAATTTATTTGTCAACAAGACCTGAGAAATTTGTTGGTTCAGTTGAAAACTGGGAAAGAGCAACAAAAGCACTTGAAGATGCTCTTTTGAATAAAAAACTTGATTATCAAATCGACCCTGGAGAAGGTGTTTTTTATGGTCCGAAGATTGATCTGAAAATCAGGGATTGCTTGAAAAGAACCTGGCAGTGTTCGACGATACAGGTTGATTTCAATATTCCTGAAAGATTTGGTTTGAAATATGTGAATGAATCAAATCAATTTGAAACACCAATTATGATACACAGGGCGATTATGGGTTCTCTTGAAAGGTTTTTTGGAGTTCTTGTTGAACATTACAGTGGAAATTTTCCTGTCTGGCTTGCACCGGTGCAGGTGAAAATTCTCTCAATTGCTGATAGATTTGTTCCATACGGAGAAAAAATACTTGCTCTGTGTAAGGAAAATAAAATCAGAGCAGAACTTGACAGTTCTCAGGAATCATTGAACAAGAAAATCAGGATTGCGGAAAATGAAAAAATACCAATTGTTGCAATCGTTGGAGAAAAAGAACAGGCAGACCAAACAGTTGCAGTGAGAATCCATAAAAAGGGTATGTGCGGGGTTTTCCCAGTTCAGCGATTGATAGAAAAAATTAAAGAACTTGATAGAACAAAATCTCTTGAAACAAACTTTTGATTTGCTATGTTTTTTATTTTCCTGTATAATAATGCTGAAACAATGAAAAAAGGGAGAAGGTATCGACCCACGCAGGTATAATATTAACTATAAGATTCGTGCTTCTCAGGTAAGGTTGATTAACGAAGCAGGTCAGCAGGTAGGAATTGTGCCAAGAGACCAGGCGATTGCAATGGCAAAGGAACAATTAATGGATCTGGTTGAAATCGTTCCCAATGCCAATCCACCTGTCTGCAGAATACTGGATTTTAAAAAATTTGTATACGAACAGAAGAAAAAGGAAAAGGAAGCAAAGAAGAAGCAGAAGACAACTCAGATGAAGGAAATTCGTCTGAGTCCATCAATAAGTGAACACGATTACAATTTTAAAAAGCAGCACATAGAAGAATTTTTGAAAGAAGGGCACAGGGTTAAAATTTCTGTTGCATTCAAGGGTAGAGAAATACTGCACAAGGAACTTGGATACAAATTATTGCAGAAACTGATTAATGACCTTGGTCCAATTGCAAAGGTTGAAAAAAGTCCGCATGAAGAAGGAAGGTTTTTGAATGTTATTATTATTCCTTATTGAAAACAGGGAGTATTGATGCCTAAACTAAAAACAAGAAAATCAGTAGCAAAAAGGTTTAAGATTACCGGGACAGGAAAGGTAAAACATTACAGGTCAGGAAAAAGTCATATCCTTACAAAGAAAAGTGCAAAAAGAAAAAGAAGATTGGCAAAACCAAAAATTCTAAAAGGAAGTCAGGCAAAAATGATAAAACGGATGTTGCCTTATAATTAACACAGGAGAAAAAATGCCAAGAGCAACCAATAAACCAGCAGGAAGACATAGAAAGAAAAAAATTCTTAAACTTGCAAAAGGATACAGACAGGGCAGGTCTCGACAGTATAAAAGGGCAAAAGAATTTGCAGAAAGAGGCCTTGTATATGCCTATCGGGATAGAAGGCAGAAGAAAAGAGATTTAAGGGGACTGTGGATTGTTAGAATATCGGCTGCCTGCAAGGCAGGAGGGATTTCATACAGTCGTTTTATACATGGATTAAACACACTTGGTATAAATCTCAACAGAAAGATTCTTGCAGAGATGGCTTATTATAATCCTGAGCAATTCAATCAGATACTTGAGAAGGTAAAGGAGGTTGAATTAAGTTCTGATAAAGTTTAGAAATTTTGTTTTTTTTCTGATAGCATGTCTTCTTGTTGGATTGAATATTTCCTTCCTGAAAGGACGAGAACTTCCAGCCATATATTACCTTGTTATATTTGATATCATTGTGGGGGTTCTCGTTGTCATCGGTATTGTGGGTCATGTTTTTATCAGAGATAGAATTACCAGCCTGACAAAAGAAGTTGAAAGACAGAGATTGATGCTCAGTGACTATGCCATGGAGTCAGCACTCTTTACAGCAATTGTAGAAATGATGGAAATTTTTGGAACAGATATGTCAATTGAGGAAACACTTCATCGGGTAACCCAGAGTATTGGCAGTTTTTTCAAAAATGAAATTATTATTGTACAACTATTTGGTCAGAGATTTTTTCAGGAAATCAGGGGTGAAAGTCTTAATATTTCTGAAGATATATTTGATGAAATTGCAACAAAACCTTATCCTTTACTGATTAATAATGTTGAAACATTTCCGAAGTATAAGTTTCTTAAGGAAAAGGGCGTTTCTTCATTCATTATTGTACCACTGAAGGATAAAAAGGGAGAACTTTCAGGTGCCATAGGAATTTTTTCAAAAAACAACAGGGTTTTTTCTCAACGTGACTTGTCTTTGATGAGGTCAATATCAATTCCGATTTCATTGATACTTGACAATGTTGAATTGATGGAGCAGACCCGAATTCTTTCAATAACAGATCCTCTGACCTATCTTTATAACAGGAGGCATTTCCAGCAGTTTCTTGAAACTATTATTAATGAAGCAAACAGAAAAAATTTCATTGTGTCTGCTGCCATGTGTGATATAGATAATTTCAAGTTTTATAATGATAGAAATGGGCACCCTGCTGGTGACAAGGTTTTGAGAGAAATATCAAATATTATTCATCAGAATATTAAAGGTTCAGACATTGCCGCAAGATACGGAGGCGAAGAATTTGTAATAATTTTTCCTAAAACAGAAAAAGAAACTGCTGCAAGGATATGCGATACTATAAGGAAAAAAATTCAGGAAACAGTTTTTCCAGGTGAAGAGTTTCAACCCCAGGGAGATTTGACAATAAGTTTTGGTGTTGCATGTTTTCCACTTGATGCAGCAAATCCAGAGGACTTAATAAGAAAAGCAGACACTGCATTATATGAGGCAAAAAAACAGGGTAGAAACAGGGTAGTAATTGCTTAAACCTGTCACTGAATAACAAACTCTTTTTTTATTTCATAAAAATTTGATGGGTAATCCATCATATCAGTGATACTGGAATTGATTTTCTTCTGATATAAAACCTGTTTTACTTCATAGTCCTCAAAATATTCAGTAAGTTTTTTTGAAAGCACCAGTTCTGTTGCATAAATTGTGTGATATTGGGGTGAAAAAGGAAGCTTTTCAAACATTTTTGAGTTCATATATGTTGAAACAATGATGGTTTTTCCTCTGAAACGACATTCAATGGCAATGCGATTTTTTTCATTGTATATTACCCTGATATTTTCATAAGGAGTAAGAAATTGCCAGAATGCTTGTTTTATTTTTTCCTCAGGCATAAAAAAACATTTTCTGTAGCCAAAAGCAGGATGCCTGCGTACATCAGGATTTTCCAGAATCAGCACAGGTTTGACATACTTAACAGGGAATTCAATTTGAGTAAATATATCGTGGGCAGGTGAAGTAAAAAACAAAATTACATTTTTGTTCATTGAGGATATTTTCTCAACAGCAGGTGTCAGTGTTGAATTATCTTCTTTTTCAGAAATGATCAAAATGACACTGTCTTTATTTTCTACCATACACAAAAGTTTTTTGCAGGGAAATATTGTAATGGCTTCAACTGAAGATGGGATTTTTTGTGGGATATTTTCAGGTACTTTTTCATTTTGAAATGGGTTAATGAGCCATAATAATAAAAAGGATACACAAACAGGTGTTAGTATCTTCCATTTTTCCCTGAAAAGAATAAGAAAAACAATAGAGTAAATCGTTAAAATTCCTGAAATTTGTAACTGTAAATAAACTTCTGGTGAAATAGAAGAAAAAAGTTTTGTGGAAATCCAGAACAATTCAAGCAATTTTATCAGTGGAAAAATTAACAGTATTCTTAAAAAAGCAAAGATTAGAAATGCAAATCCAAGTCCTACGACCAATCCACCCAGTGGTACAAGAAAAAAATTAGAAATAAAACCTGCTGGATAGAATGTTCCAAGATTTCCCAGCATTACAGGAATTGTAAAAATTTGTGCACCAAGAATTGCTCTAACTGATGAATCAAGATAGGATGGTAGTTTTTTTACAGGTGGAATGTATTTCATTGTCAGCACAATTCCTGTGGTAGCAGCAAACGATAACTGGAAACCCATATTAAAAAGTTCAACTGGTTTTAGAAAAAGTATAATGAAACCAGCCCATCCAACTGATTCAATACCACTGACAGGCCTTTCAATGATTTCACACAAAAGATAAATACCAAACATCAATGCTGCCCTGACAACAGGGGTACTGAATCCTGTGATAAAAGAATAAAAAACAATGGATAAAAGATAGAAAATGTTGAAAATTTTATAATGTGCCTGTTCAATGTGTCTGAAAGGAAAACAGAGAATTCTAAGAAAAATCACAAGATATCCAAGATGTATTCCTGAAACAATTAGAAGATGATATGTTCCTGTTCTGACAAAAACATTTTTAATTTCAAGTGATTGTCGTTTATCTCCCAGAACAATCATCCGGAAAATTGCTGCTTCCTGTGCATGATATTTAAACCATTTTCTTATTATGTTTTCAGTTATTATGCGAAATTTTCGATAAAAGTGATTTAATAAAAAATCTGGTTCTGAAACAGACCATGATTTTGCTGAAACAATCAATTGATTGTTTTCTTGTTTTATTTTTTTTAATTCGTAAAGCAAAAGGTTATCTGAAGGGTAAATTTTTGTTTCAGCCGGTAAAAAGGTTCTAACTTCAATATTGGTTTCAAACCATTTTTTTCCATTTGATACCATTGTGTTTTCGAGAGAAACAAATGTAAGTACTCCTTTTTCTCTCACATCTTTTACAGTTCCATAGACACATTTAATTTCTTTTTCAGGTAAAGGTAATTGCTTGATATAACCAGTACCTGAATTACCTGCCAGAAAAGTTCCTGTGATGGAAGTAAAAATGATAAGAAAAATTATCGAAATTTTTCTGAAAATAAGTGAAAAGGAAACACAAAAAATGGCAGAAAAAACAAATAACATCAAAAGATATTCAGGATTGACTGGCAAAAATTTCTGTGAAATGATTCCTGAGATCAAAGAGAGAAAAAGAATCCATGATGCAGGGAATTTTCCTTCACTCACCTGTTAATCCATTTTCCTTCAAAAATTACACGAGTTCCACCTTTAAAAAATATTTCTTTGAAATCATCTGAAAATGAAACAGTTAGTTTTTCACCTGAACGTGCCACTATTTCTACAGGGCTGGTGAATTTCCCAAGCATTGCTCCACACAATACACTTGCTACAATACCTGTTCCACATGCAAGCGTTTCGTCTTCAACACCACGCTCATAAGTCCTAACCCTGCCATGGTGTTTATCAATAATCTCTAACCAGTCAACATTTGTTCCTGAAGGTTGAAAAACCCTGTGATATCTTATCAGTTTCCCGTATTTAACAACAGGAGCATTATCAATGTCATCTGTGATAATGACAGCATGGGGCACGCCTGTATTGAGCATATGCAATAAAATTTTTTCTCCTTCTACATCCACTGAAACATTAAGACAGGGTTCTTTTACGAGAAACATTCTGATTGATACATCAGGTTTATTGAAATGTGTTTCATAAATTCCTGCAAGGGTTTCAATCAAAAATGATGTCTTTTTTGAAATTTTTTGTTCGTGGATAAATCGAATAAGGCATCTGAGACCATTACCGCACATTTCTGCTTCTGAGCCATCTGAATTAAAAATCCTCATTTTGTAATCTGCTTTTCTGCTTTTTTCAAGAAAAATCGCACCATCTGCACCAATACCGTATTTATACCTGCACAGTTCAATGGCAAGTTTTGAACGGTTTCTTATTTTCCCGTCAAGATTATTCAACAATACAAAATCATTCCCTGAACCAGTAATTTTCATAAATTTAAGCATGGTAATAATTTAATCAAGTCATTTAAGTTTGTCAAATTTCCAACTCTGGAATAAACTATTTTATTAAACAGGGGAAAAATGGAAAACAATGAGAACTGTTATTCAAAGAGTAAGTAAAGCATCCTTATTCATTGATGGGATTGAAAAGGGTTCTATCGGGAGAGGACTTGTAGTTCTTGCTGGTTTTGGAAGAAATGATACTGAACATGTGATAGATGTTGTTGTGAGAAAGATTTTAAAATTAAGAATCTTTGAAGACACAGAAGGGAAAATGAATCATAGTTTACTTGATGTCTCAGGTGGACTGATGATTGTATCTCAATTTACCCTTTATGCACGCACTGAGGGTGGTAATAGACCCGATTTTCTTGAAGCACTGAAAGCACCTGAATCAAAGATACTTTTTGATAAGTTTGTTGAAACATTCAGAACCCTTTATGAAGGTCATATTATTGCAGGAGAATTTGGTAAACACATGCTTGTTGAAATACATAATGACGGTCCTGTAACAATAATTTTGAACATTGAGAATGAAAGAAGGGTTTGATTTTTTATTAAAAAGGGTGGTACTTGATACTTCAAGTACCTGGATTTATATAGGGACTTTTGAGGGACAGGATGAGCAATACTATTATATTTCAGATGCAGATGCATTTGACCTGTCTGAAGTAAATATGACCAGGCATGAATATCTTATCAAGGTCAAAAAGGATGGGTTTGTCAGCAATAGAAAGAAAATGATTGTTGCAAAAGAGAAAGTGGTTGCAATTACCCTTCTGGAGGATATTGTTGAAAAATAAGAAAATTTCACATTCAACAAAAAAATTTTCTGTAGCAGGGAAAAAGGAACTTGATTTTCTCCATCAGATTATTGAGAAAAAGCCCGATTATATTGAGGCACTTGAATTACTCAGTGAAATTTACACAAAGGCAGGGGATATAGAATCAGGTATGGATATTGACAGACGTCTTGTCTTTTTGCAGCCATTTGAACCATCTCATTATTATAATCTTGCATGTGATTATGCACTCTCAGGGAAAAAGGACAGGGCATTATTTTATTTAAATATTGCCATCATACTTGGCTTTAATGATTTTGATTATATGAACAGAGACCCGGACCTTGCGTGTTTAAAAGGGGATACACGATATGAGCGACTTATTAAGAAGTTTTCCTCCAGGAGAATCAAATAAAATTTTATGGATGGCAGCAAAAATTGTTGGTTTTTTTATATTCAAGATTTTTTTCCTTCTTGAAATTAAGGGAAAGGAAAATATTCCATCACAGTCAAATTTTGTCATTGCTGCAAATCATTCAAGTTTTCTTGACCCACCGCTGATTGGATACCTGTTTTCAAAGCCCATTGCTTACTTTACGAAACAGGAACAACTTCATGGACTTTTTGGTTTGCTTATTACACGGCTTGGAGCAATTCCACTTTCGCAATCAAGTATGGGAAGATCTGACATAAGAATGGCATTGAATGTAATAAAAAGAGGAAAATGCCTTTTGATTTTTCCTGAAGGGACAAGGTCAAGGACAGGGAAATTTTTACCTGCAAAACCAGGCATTGGATTTATTGTACACAGGGCAAAAGTACCGGTGTTACCAATCTATATAAAGGGTTCTTTCAAGGCAATGCCGCCTGGAAGAAATTTTATCCGCCCAGGTAAAATTATTATTAAAATTGGAAAACCCTGTCATTTTTCTCATACGCAAACATACCAGGAAATAGCAGACGAAGTGATGAAAAACATAATTGAACTTTCAAAATGAAAAAGATTATTGTTGGTAAATCAATTGGGTTTTGTTTTGGTGTCACAAAGGCAGTAAACACAGCAAAACAAGTTCTGAAAAAGAAAAAGTGTCTTACAACACTTGGAGACCTTGTTCATAATCCGATTGTAATGGAAGAATTGAAAAGTAAAGGATTAAAGGTAATCAATCATCTATCAGAGGCTCAAAATAATCCTTTCATAATAAGGTCTCATGGTTTACCGCCTGATGTGCTTGAAGAATTGAGAAAATATACTGCTGAAATTTATGATGCAACCTGTCCATTTGTAAGAAAGGTCCAACAACTTGTAAAGAAACTTGCTGATGAGAATAATTTTATTTTTCTTGTTGGAGACCCTGACCATCCTGAAATCAAAGCAATGGAGAAAATTGCAGGAAAAAACTGCCTGATTGTTAAGCCAGGTGCCAGGGTTTTTGATCATCCAGTGAATCAGACCAGATGGGCAATTATTGCTCAAACAACCCTTTCTCTTGACCTTTACAGGAATGCAATTAATAAAATTCTTGAGAAAATGCCATCAGAAAGGTGCACGATTTTCAACACAATTTGCCCTGTGAGTATCAAAAGGCAGCAGGAGACATTAAAATTGGCACAGAGGGTTGATATGTTGATTGTTGTTGGTGGAAGAAAAAGTTCAAATACAAGAAAACTGGTTCATACAGGGAAAAAGGTTAATAAAAATACGTTTCTTGTTGAATCCCCTTCAGATTTAAAAAAAATAGATGTTGCAAATTTTAAAAAAATTGGTATAATGTCTGGTGCGTCTACGGATGAAAGGTGTATAAAAGAAATTGTCAGGATTTTGAAAAACCATCCAGCGCAAAAAAACACAGGAGGTAACACAATATGACGGATGCGAATATCGGTAAAATTCTGGAGGAAAAATTACAATCATTTAAACCAGGTTCTCTTATTAAAGGAACTGTCATTCGAGTTGATAAGGAAGTGATCATTGATTTTGGCTATAAGACAGAAGGGTATGTACCAAGGGAAGAATTTAAAAGCGATCAGGACAAAATAAAACCTGGCCTGGAAGTTGACCTTGTTGTTGAATCCCTCGACCCTGATCCCAATGGACTTATTCTCCTTTCAAAAGAAAAAGCAGACATTATGCTCAACTGGGATAAAATTGATAAGCATTTTGAAGAAGATAAACCCATTGAAGGAACAATTCTTCAAAGGGTTAAAGGTGGTTTTAAGGTTGACATAGGAATTCTTGCTTTTCTCCCTGGTTCTCAGACAGATATCAAGCCAGTAACAAATCCTTCCCAGTTTGTCAATATGCAATGTCTTTTCAAAATTATCAAGATTGACAGGCAGAGAAAGAATGTTGTTGTTTCAAGGAGAAAATATCTGGAAGAGGAAAAAGAAAAGCAGAGACGAGAATTTCTGGAAACACTTCAAAAAGGAACAATTGTAAAAGGGAAAGTAAAAAACCTTGTTGACTATGGAGCGTTTATTGAAATTGATAATGGAGTTGTTGGATTGCTTCATTTGAATGACATGTCATGGGGAAGAATTACCCATCCATCACAGATGCTTTCTATTGGAGAGGAAGTTGAGGTTATTGTTCTTGATGTGAATATGGAAAAACAGGTTGTTTCCTTTGGACTGAAACAGAGGACGAAAAATCCATGGGATGATGTTGAAACAAAATATCCTGTTGGTTCTATTGTCGAAGGTAAGGTTGTAAATATTACTGATTATGGTGCATTCATAAAACTTGAAGATGGAATTGAGGGACTTTTACATATTTCTGAGTTTTCATGGACTGGAAGGGTAAGACATCCTTCTGATATTGTTGCAATGGGTGATACATTGCGTTTGAAGGTCATTGACATAAAAAAGGATGAACAAAAAATTTCGTTCAGTCTCAGGCAGATGGAACCAAATCCCTGGCCTGAAATATTAAAAAAATACCCTGTGGGAAGTGTTGTGAAAGGAAAGGTCTATCATATCACTGACTTTGGTGCTTTTGTTGAAATCGAGAAAGGAGTTGATGGACTTCTTCATATTTCAAATATTTCTGACGCACCGATAAAACATCCCTCAGAGGTTTTGAGAAAAGGTCAGAAAATAGAAGCCATTATTGTTGAGATTGACCCTGAAGGTAAAAAAATATCACTCAGTTTGAAACATTTAGGAGAAGTGAAAACAAATATTGATCAGGAGGAAGAAGATGAGAGTAATCATAAGGAAGACGTATGAGGAAATCAGTGCTGAAGCAGCAAAACTTGTAGCAGCAAGGATACAGAAAAAAAACAATTTTGTTCTTGGTCTGGCAACAGGGTCAAGTCCGCTTGGTTTATACAAAGAATTGATAGAGATGAATAAGAAAAAGTTGATAAGTTTTAAGAATGTAAAGACCTTTAATCTTGATGAATATTATGGATTGAGCGGAGACCATCCGCAGAGTTACAGATATTTTATGGATGTTAATCTTTTTAATCACATTGATATTGATAAGGCAAATACACATGTTCCGGATGGAACAGCAAAGGACTGGGAAAAATTTTGTGCAGATTATGAGAAGGCAATAAAGAAGGCAGGAGGGATTGATCTTCAGGTTCTTGGGATTGGAAGCGATGGTCATATTGCTTTTAATGAACCTGGTTCATCCCTTGCATCAAGGACGAGGTTGATTGCCCTTGACCAGCAAACAATTAAGGACAATTCAAGATTTTTTGAAAATGAAAGTCAGGTTCCACGTTTTGCATTAAGTATGGGTGTAGGAACCATACTTGAAGCAAAAGAAATTATTCTTGTAGCAAATGGAAAGAAGAAGGCAAAGGTTATTGCACAGTCAATTGAAGGTCCTGTTACAAGTTTGATTTCTGCTTCTGCTCTTCAATTGCATCCAAAAGTTACATTTTTCCTTGACGAAGAAGCTGCTTCAGAATTGAAAAGAGTTGACTATTATAAATTTGTTGAGCAGGCAGAAAAGCAGATTGGTAAAGAAATATTCTAATAATGGGCATTCTTGACCAATTAATCCAGCGCGCAGGTAATCTTGGTAAAAGTGTGATTTTGCCGGAAAGCACTGACAGCAGGGTGCTTCAGGCAGCCGCACTTTTGAAAGAAAAGAAAGTTGCACAACCTGTGCTATGTGGATTTCCTGAAGAAATTGAGAAGTCACTGGCAAATCTTGGTATCAATGATGCTGGTATTAGCATTGTTGATATTAATGATGTTTCTGTTTTAAACGAATTTGCTTCTCTTTACTGTAAACAAAGACCCAATGTTTCAGAAAAGGTTGCCCTGCGACTTGTGAAAAAGCCACTGATTTTTGGAGGTATGATGGTATCTTCAGGAAAAGTTGATGCAATGGTTGCAGGAGCAGCAAGTACTACAGCAGAGGTAATTCAAGCAGCAGCACTCACTGTTGGGTATCAAAAGAACATTTCAAGTCCATCAAGTTTTTTTATAATGGAAATGCCTGATGGAAAAATTTTCTTTTATGCAGATTGTGCTGTTAATATTTCTCCTGATAGCAACGTGCTTGCTGATACTGCTATTGCGACAGCAACAAATTTCAGAAAATTGATGGGTATTGAACCACTTGTTGCTTTTCTTTCTTTTTCATCAAAAGGTAGTGCTTCACATCCTGATGTTGATAAGGTTGTCAGGGCAGTTGAAATTGCTCGTGAGAAAGACCCATCAACTGCGTATGATGGAGAATTTCAGGCAGATACAGCACTTTCAGAAGAAGTGGCGAAGAAAAAACTCAAACAGGAAAGTCCTGTTGCAGGAAAGGCAAATGTACTGATATTTCCTGATCTTGATGCAGGTAATATTGCGTATAAAATTACCCAGTATCTTGCAGGAGCAAAGGCATATGGACCGGTGCTGCAGGGTTTTGCGAAACCAGTCAGCGACCTTTCAAGGGGTGCAAAACCATCTGACATTGTTGGTGTTGCAGCAATTACATGTTTACTTTCATAACAGGGGAATCTAATGAAACTACTAATTTATGAAGATGAATCATGGAATAATCTTACACCACTGAGTTATATTAGACCGGTTTTTGAATTGAGATGTGGAATGTACACACTCATTGAAAGGATTTTAAAAAATGTGTCTACCAGTGATGTATGCCTTTTTGTCAGGGATTATTTGACTGAACTGGTAAAGAAAAGATACCCATATCCAGTGAACACACTTGAAAAAATTACTGATGACCTTCTTATAGTTGATGGTAGATGCCTTGCAGGAATTGATTTTTCATTCTCAACAGATAAGGAAGCATTATACATGAGCGGAGACGATATTGTATATGCTTTTATTAAAAAAGAAAATGCTGTGAAACTTGAAGGAAAAAACCTTGCTGAAATACTTCAATCTGTCAGGAAGCTTCCTTCAATAAAAATCCCGGCAAAAATTATGAGATATCCATGGAATTTTATCCATGAAAACGCAGAAATGATAAGGCGTGATTTTGCAAACTGTGGGGAAAAAGGCATTGAGGGAAAATTTTCTCCTCAGGCATGTGTGAAAGGTCCTGATGAAATATTTATTGGAGAAGGAGCAGAAGTGCATCCTTTTGTTGTTCTTGATACAGGTTCAGGACCAATCTATATCGAAAAAAAGGCAAAAATTTTCCCATTTTCAAGAATTGAAGGTCCGTGTTATATTGGAGAGGATACCCAAATTATGCCAGGTGCAAACATCAGGGAAGGTAATACTATTGGTCCTGTGTGCAGGATTGGTGGTGAGGTTGAAGAAAGCATTATCCATGGATATTCAAACAAATACCATGATGGTTTCATTGGACATGCCTATATCGGTGAATTTGTTAACCTTGGTGCATTGACAACAAACAGCGACTTAAAAAATGATTATTCAACGGTTACAGTTTATTTGAATGGTAAACCTGTTGATACAGGTGATATAAAGGTTGGTTCGTTTATTGGGGATCATACAAAAACCAGTATCGGGACACTTTTCAATACAGGAACATCTGTTGGACTTATGTGCAACATTACCGCAGGTGGAATCTTACCAAAATTTTTCCCTCCTTTTGTCTGGTATGTGAATAACAAATTTATGAAGGGTTTTGGTCTTGAAATGATGCTCAAGACAGCACGGGCAGCCATGGAAAGAAGAAAAAGGGTTCTTACTCAGGAAGAAGAAAATGTAATCAGAAAGGTTTATGAGATGACAGCAGATATGAGAAAGGCATATATTTCAAGGAGTGCAAAAATCAAATGAGAGGAGAAAAATGGACAGGGCAGAAATCGAAAAAAGGGTAAAGGCAGTTATCAGTCGTGTTCTTGGTGTGGATGAAAGTCAGATAAAGGCAGAAAGTAGATTTGTTGAAGACCTTGGAGCAGAAAGTGTTCAGAGTTTGGAACTTGTGGCTGCTTTTGAGGAAGAATTTAACATCGAAATGGAAGAAAATGCAGCGCTTGAAGTAAAAACAGTTGGGAAAGCCGTTGATTTTATCAGCAAGTATCTAAAATAAAATGTTTATTCTTGTAATAAATTGTGGAAGTTCATCAATAAAATTCAAAGTTTTTGACCTTCCTGATAATGGTCTGGTTGCCTCTGGCTTGATCGAGAAAATCGGCAGTAACGATGCAATAATCAATTATCAAAAGGAACAATTATCAATCAAGGAAACAAGAGAAATTCCTGACCACAGACATGGACTTGAAATAATTGCCAATCTTTTGAAAGACCCTGAAAAGGGTGTTGTGAAAAACCTCAATGAAATTAAAGGCGTTGGACACAGGGTTGTTCACGGAGGGGAGCAGTTTACAGGCAGTATGATTATAGATGAAACAGTTAAACAAAAAATCAAAGAGTTTATTCCTCTTGCTCCACTTCACAATCCTCCGAATTTAGAAGGTATTCTTGCAGCAGAAAAATATTTTCCTGAAAGTATTCAGGTTGCATGTTTTGATACAGCATTTCATACGACAATTGAACCTGTTTCATATCTGTACGCAATCCCGTACCAGTTTTATGAGAAGTACAGAATTAGAAGATATGGTTTTCATGGTACTTCACACAGATATGTTGCAAGAAGATTTGCACATCTTTCTGGCAAACATAAATACGATGTAAATCTGATCACCTGCCACCTTGGTAATGGTTGTAGTATTACAGCAGTAAAAAATGGCAGGTCAATTGACACAAGTATGGGTTTCACTCCACTTGAAGGTCTTGTGATGGGAACAAGAAGTGGAGATATTGACCCTGGTGTGATTCTTTATTTTGTTGAAAATTTGAAAATGAGTCCAGCGGAAGTTAACAGGATTTTGAATAAGCAGAGTGGTTTGATTGGTATTTCAGGGATTTCAAATGATTTCCGCAGCATCATGGAAGAAGTATCAAAAGGCAATAAAATGGCTCTTCTTGCAGTTGAAATATTCTGTTACAGAATCAAAAAATACATTGGAGCATACTATGCTGTACTCGGGAAGATTGATGGAATTGTTTTTACTGCAGGAATAGGTGAAAATCAACCGATTGTAAGAGAAAAATCTCTTCAGAACCTTGAAAATCTCGGGATTATTATTGATAAAGAGAAAAACTCAAAAATTACAGGTGGCAAAGAGGGTGAGATCAGTTCATCTGATTCTAAAATAAAGGTCTTTGTAATTCCAACAAACGAAGAACTTGCAATTGCTTCTGATACCTATGAATTCGCAAAAAAATAAAACAAATTTTGAAGATATTAAAAGTAGTGAGATAAAAATCCTCAGAGAACTGTCTTGCTGTATTTCTGAAATCAGTAAACTACCGCAACATTGTCAAACAATTTCTGAATGGAAGAGGATGAATGATTTAAAACCTGGCAGGGCTCTTGTCTGGATTACAGAAATTCCATGGAATGAAATTATTGAATCAGGTGAAATGGTTTTGCTGTGTGAAAACAAATTTGCAAGAGATATTGAATTCCATCTAAGGACAACCCTGTATATGTGGAATAATTTTCCAGTTGATATGATCGTTGAACCTGTTTACAGATTAACTCCTGTGATATATGATACGGGCTTTGGTGTTAATATTGAGGCAGAATATGCGGATTCAAACTCAACAGGGATTATTTCAAGGCATTTTGTTCCGCAAATAAAGGATAAAGATGACATCAAAAAAATAAAATTTCCTGAAATTTCTGTTGACTGGGAATTAACAGAAAAAAGAAAAAAAATTGTTCAGGAGATTTTTGGAGAAAGTTTAAAGGTTGAAATTTATGGTATTGGAACAATATGGTTTGCCCCGTGGGACTGGCTTGTGATGGTTGCAGGTGTTGAAGAGACACTACTGTCCCTTGCCGAAAGACCTGATTTTGCCCATGCTCTTATTGATAGATTTGTTGAGGTTTCTCTTTATCGATTGGAACAATTTGAAAAATTGAAACTTCTTTCACCAAACAATGGTAATTTCAGGATTGGTTCTGGTGGTTTCGGTTATACATCAGACCTGCCTGATATTCCGTTTTCAACTCTTGGAATTAAACCTGAGCAACAATGGGGTTGTGCCACAAGTCAGATTTTTTCTGAAGTTTCTCCAGCAATGCATAAGGAATTTGCTTTAAATTATGAAAAAAAGTGGCTTGATAAGTTTGGTCTTACATATTATGGTTGCTGCGAGCCATTGCATAATAAAATTGAGATACTGAAAGAAATAGAAAATTTAAGAAAAATTTCAATCAGTCCTCGTGCTGATGTAAAAATTGCATCAGAAAAAATTAAAAACAAATATGTCATCTCTTACAAACCAAATCCAGCAATTCTTGCAATGGAAAAATGGGATACAAATTTTGTAAAAAGTGAATTAAAAAAAGCCCTTGCAATAATGAAAGAAAATGGTTGTATTGTAGAAATTATAATGAAAGACATCAGCACAATAAAATACCAGCCCATGCGATTAAAAGAATGGGCAAAAATTGCCCATGAACTCGCTCATCAATTTTGAATGGCACCCTTGACGGCAAATTAGTATGAAAATCAAAATTAATATTTTCCCCGTATTAATGGTTCAATCTCTGTTTTATAAAGTTGTTCAAGTTTTTCATGAATCTTTGGTTCAAGTGGCGGTAGTGACGATGCCATTGCATTACTGATTGCCTGTTCAACTTTTGTTGCTCCTGGAATTACAGTTGAAATTTCATTATGGTCAAGAATCCATCTCAGAGCAAGTTGAGCCATTGTGATTTCGCCAGAAGGATTTAAAATTGATTTTATTTTTTCTGCTATTTCCACTCCTTTATCAAAAGGGACACCAGCAAAGGTTTCTCCAACATTGAAAGCAGTTCCATCAGCATTATAATTTCTGTGGTCTGATTCCGGAAATTTATGTCCTTTTTTAAATTTTCCTGTTAGTAATCCGCTTGCAAGGGGAACTCTCGCAAGAATTCCTACATTTTTTTCCTTTGCAATCGGAAGTAATTCTTTTGTCACTTTTTGCCTGAAAATGTTATAGATTACCTGTAATGTTTCGCATCCAGGATGCTGCATACAAATCAATGCTTCTTCAATGGATTCGACGCTGCAACCCCAGTGTTGAATCATCCCCTTTTTCTTAAATGTTTCCAGTAGTTCAAATACCTCTCCACTTTTAAGCATTTCCGTTGGGATACAATGCCACTGCTCAAGAAACAGTGAATCAACACCAAGATTTCTCAGAGAGTCCTCAATGTCTCTTTTGACCATTTCGATTGTGAATTTTGCTGGCCATCCCCTGTTTTCAATCCATTCTCTCCTTCCGAGTTTCGTTGCGACATAAACAACTTGTTTTGTTTCCTTTAAAAATTTTCCAATGATTTTTTCACTTCTTCCCATTCCATAAACATCAGCAGTATCAATGAAATTTACTCCCAGTTCCACTGATTTATGGAGTATCTTCAATGCATCAGTTTCAGAAATATTTCCCCAATCACTTCCACCAAGTTGCCATGTCCCAACTCCAACTTCTGAAACTTTTACACCTGTTTTGCCAAGAACTCTGTATTTCATTGAATCCTCCTTTTTATGCTAATCTTTTAAAGGTTGAATGTGCGATCGGACATCGCAATTTTTTTTCAACAGTACCATTGTTTATTGCTTCTGATATTTTTTTAAATACTTTATCAAGAGCATTCTGATACTTTTTAAGATGCTCCATTTTGTGTGAGAAAGTTGCATAAAATGATTTCCCTGCAAGAAATCCATTTTTTAACATTTCCTGAGTGAATAATGTTGAAATTGCCTGACTGTTTTCATAATCAAAGGAAAAACCTGTTAATGGTGGAATGCCTGATATTTTTATGTTCAACCCATATTTCGTTGCTGTCTCGTTCAAAATCCTTCTGAATTCATTACCGATTTTAATCAAATAATCAGGCACATTTTCTCTCTGAATTTTTCTGATTGTTGCCAGTGCTGCAACCGGCCCAATTCTTTCTGTCCAGTAGGAACTGCTGATAAAGGTTTTCTGTGCTGCTTCCATGACTTCTTTCTTCCCGATAATTGCAGCCATAGGATAACCATTGCCCATTGCTTTTCCAAGTACTGCCATATCAGGAATAATATTATAAATCAAATGAATCCCACCGACATTCATTCTCCATCCTGCTGTAATTTCATCAAAGACAAGTACGCAATTAATTTTTTTTGATACCTTCCGAACATGTTCAAGAAAACCCTGTTGTGGTTGAGTGCTTCTTACTGGTTCCATTACAATTGCAGCAATTTCATTTCCATTTTTTTCAATAATTTTGTCTAACTGGTCTGTTCTATTGTATTCAAATGGAATTGATGTTCCTTTTAAACTGACAGGTACTCCATTTGGTTCAAGTCCTGGAAGGAGTAAATTATTGAGATTTCTTTCATCTGTAAGATTGGCAGAAAGATACCAGTCATGCCATCCATGATATCCACAGAAAACTATTTTTTCTCTTCCTGTTGCTGCCCTTGCAATTCTTACTGCTACTGCCATTGCCTCTCCGCCTGTGCGTGCAAACCTTACCATTTCAGCCCAGGGGTGCAATTCAATCAAAAGTTCTGCCAGTTTAACTTCTTCCGGGCAATTCAGTGTGCTCATTGTTCCTTTTTTTATTGCTTTTATGACTTCACTGTCGATTTCAGGGTCTGCAACTCCAAGAATATATGTGCCAACTCCATTATGACTCATATCAATGTATGTTTTTCCGTCAATGGCTTTTACCTTGACCCCTTTTGCTTGAGTATAATAGCAGGGCCAGAGTTCAGGAAGAAATATCTCAGGTCTTTTTGAAAACAGTTGTGTTCCACCAGGGATGATTTTTTTTGCCCTTTCATAAAGTCGCCATCCTTTATTCATTTTTCCCCTCCAGTTTGTATACAAGCTTCAGAATTTTTATTTCTTTTTTATGTGCTTTCCAGTTTTATCTCTGCTTCCTTTAGTGATCGGGATTGTGCTACAAGTTTTATTGTTCCCTTTTTCCCTTCAATTGAACGCAAAATTGCAGTGCATTTCCCATGAAATGCCTTCCTGTAATTTGCCTGAAATGGCTCAAGAGAAATGGGATTCCCATTGTCAACTCCTGCAATCTCTGCAGGTCCTTCAATGTAAAAATATACCATATTTTCTCCATCAGGGCAAACTACATCCTTTTCATCAAGAATTTCAACACATACAAAAATCATATCATCGCCATCTGCTTTCATTGTTTTTTTATCAGGAATAAGCCTGATCTGCGAAGGTTTTCCTGCTGTTTTTACGATGGTTTCTTTTACAGGATTTCCATCATTATCATAGGCAATTGCCTTTAGTTCACCTGGTTGGTAAACAACATTCCAGATGAGCCGGTATCTGTTGAGTAATGACTTTGGAAGTTTTTTCTTAATTCCATATGATTTGCCATTTACAAAAATCTCTACAATATCCCAGCTTGAATAACATTGAACCGTTATCATTTTTCCTTCATAACCATGCCAGGTCCAGTGCGGTACAATGTGTAATGTTTTTTTATCTGCCCATCTGCTTTGATAAAGGTAGTATCTATCTTTTGGTATTCCTGCAAGGTCAACAATTCCAAAATAACTACTTCGGCTTGGCCATTCTTCAAAATATGGCGTTGGTTCTCCTAAGTAATCAAAACCAGTCCAGACAAATTCTCCCATAATAAATGGATGGTCATCCTGAGCACGAAACTCAACATCAGGGATGTTTGCCCATTCAGGATATGAAAGGTCAAAACTATTAACCTGAAGTGTACTTCTTTTTAATCCAGGTTCTTCTTCAACAGGGAAATAATATTCTCCCCTTGTGCTGATGCATGAAGCAGTTTCACTGCCAAACATTGGCTTTCCTTTTAATAATTGATGATACCTTCCATAATTACAGGGAGCATAATTCCATCCAATGACATCCAGAATATTAACAAAACCATTTTTAATCGCATCCTCCCAGATATTGATGGCTGATGTTACGGGTCTTGTTGGATCCTCACTTTTGCATATATCGTAAAGAAACTTTGCAATTTTTGCCCCATTGTAAGGATCCTTTTGTTCTGGTATTTCATTGCCGATACTCCACATAATCACACACGGATGATTCCTGTCCCTTTTAATCATTGCCCTCAAATCTTTTTCTGCCCACTGGTCAAACAGGAGATTGTATCCATTTTTCCCTTTTGGTATTTTCCATTCATCAAACGCTTCATCAATAACAAGAAAACCCATTTCATCAGCAAGTTCCAGTAATTCTGGAGCAGGTGGGTTGTGACTTGTTCTTATTGCATTGCATCCCATTTCTTTAAGAATATTCAGTTGCCTTTTGATGGCTGCTTTGTTAATGGCAGTACCAAGTGCTCCGAGGTCGTGATGCAAACAAACCCCTTTAAATTTCATTGGTTTTTCATTTAAGAAGAATCCGTATTCTGAATCAAATTTTATTGTTCGTATTCCAAATTTTGTTTCATAACAATCGACGTTTTCTCCATTAACTTTCACAACTGTTTTTGCAGTATATAAATTCGGTGATTCCACTGACCATAATGCTGGTGATGCAATATCGATGTGATTTTCAAAAATGAATTTTTCTTCAACAATTTGATTATTTGTTTTTGAAGCGACAATTTTTCCTTCAGGTGAAATGATATGTGTTTCCAGTTCAACAGGAATCTTTTTACCAGTATGATTTTCAATTTCTGTCTTAATGTTAATTGTTGCCTGCTCACAATTTACAGATGGTGTTGTAATGTATGTTCCCCAGTGTGAAACATGCACAGGATTCATAATTACAAGATGAACATTTCTGTAAATTCCTGCTCCTGGATACCATCGTGAGGCATGTTCTTTATTATCAACAAAAACAGCAAGAACATTCTTTCCATTTTTTACATAATCTGTGACATCAAAGGCAAATGAAGAATAACCATAGGGCCAAAAGCCAGCAAGATTGCCATTCCAGAAAATTTTACTGTGGCTCATCACTCCATCAAATTCAATTCTGAATCTTTTTGATTCTTTTTTTTCAAGATTGATTTTAAGACGATACCATGCTTTACCTGCATGGGGCAATCCACCTGTTTCACCAGTCCATTTTACCTGTTTTTTTTCTCCTTTTTCAACAAAACTGATGATTTTTGAATCATTTTCCTGGTCAAATGGACCTGATATAGCCCAGTCATGGGGAACTCGAACTGTTTCCCATTTTGAATCATCAAATTCAATATTGCATGCATCAGGAAAATCACCTTTTTGAAATCTCCATCCATATCTTAATATTTTGACTTCTCTCATTTTTCCTCCTGGTTATGCAGTATTAGGATATAAGAAATTACAAATCTTGACAAATGATATCTGGTCGGGGTATTATTGGTACGTAAACGGAGGAGGGAAAAATGAAAAAAGGTTTTACCCTCATCGAACTTCTTATAGTCGTAGCGATTATTTCTATCCTCGCAGCAATGGTCCTTCCTGCAATCTACAGAGCAAAAGAAAAGGCAAGAGAAGTTTCTTGTATGAACAATCTTAAACAGATGGGTATTATTTTACTTTTATATGCTGAAGACAACGATGACTGGCTTCCACCAGGAGCATGGGGAGAAGCATTCAGAATTCGTTTAGGTGTGAGTATGGTTCTTTTCAAAAGATATAAGGTATCAAAACAGCTTGTTACATGTCCTTCAGGTGATATGTACAGAAGATATTATGGAAATCCTGGATGGACATGGCCAAGTACTGGAGACGCAATGATGAGTTATCATTATGTGGGTGGAGATGGAGGTGCTCCAAAAAACCTGTCATATTCTTTTTATGGATGGTACACTACTTATTTTAATTGTTCTACTCCGCGAAGACCCACACCCTATACCCGTCTCAATGCCAAATGGGCTGACAGGACTCCCCTGTTGTGGGATATTTCATATGATGCAGCAGATGTTGCAAGTCACTACTGGTACAAGACACCTGTGAGCAATCATCCATTGAAGGATGGTACGGCTGCATTTGAAAATGTTTTGTTCCTTGATGGTCATGTTGAGAAAGTTATTCTTGACCATGGAAAAGGTCAGTACCGCTGGGGTCATGATTATTATGACTACTTCTATTTGAATTAATTTTTTGACTGATTCCTCCAAAAATTTTACAATAATCCTGTCTTTTTACCCATAAAAAATCATATGGAAAACAATAATTTTGAAAAACCTGTTGATTTTATCAGGGAAATTATCAGGGAAGACGTCAGAACAGGAAAGTTCGGTGGAAGGGTGCATACTCGTTTTCCTCCAGAACCAAATGGTTATCTTCATATTGGACATGCAAAGGCGATCTGTCTTAATTTTGAAATCGCAAAGGAATTTAATGGCAAATGCAATCTTCGTTTTGATGATACAAATCCTGCACGAGAAGATGCAGAATATGTTGAGGCAATAAAAAAAGATATCAAATGGCTTGGTTATGACTGGGAAGACCGACTTTATTTTGCATCTGACTATTTTGAGAAGATGTATGAATATGCAGAACAACTGATAAAGATGGGTAAAGCATATGTGTGTGATTTAAGTGCTGAAGAAATAAGGCAGTACCGTGGAACTCTTACTGAACCAGGAAAGGAAAGTCCTTACAGAAACAGGTCAATTGAAGAAAACCTTGATTTGTTCAGAAGGATGAGAAATGGAGAGTTTCCAGAGGGTTCAAAAACACTCAGGGCAAAAATAGATATGGCTTCTCCAAATCTCAATTTGAGAGATCCTGTAATGTACAGGATTATAAAAAAAATTCCCCATCACAGGACAGGGTATCAGTGGTGCATATATCCAACATATGACTGGGCTCATGGTCTTGAGGACTCAATTGAAGGAATTACACACTCTTTATGTTCTCTTGAGTATGAAAATCACAGACCCTTGTATGACTGGTTTCTTGACCAATTGGGGATTCATCACCCGAGGCAGATTGAGTTTGCAAGATTGAACATGACGTATACTGTGATGAGTAAAAGGCATCTACTTTCTCTTGTTGAAAAGGGCTTTGTGAGGGGATGGGATGACCCGAGAATGCCCACGCTTGCAGGTATGAGAAGAGCAGGATATCCACCAGAGGCAATAAGGAAATTTTGCGAAAGAATAGGTGTTGCAAAAACAGATAGTGTGATAGATATTGAATTGCTTGAACATTTTGTAAGGGAGCATCTCAATAAAATATGTCAGAGAAGAATGGTTGTATTGAATCCGTTGAAAGTTGTCATTGAAAACTATCCTGACGCTAAAACAGAGTACCTTGACGCTATCAACAACCCTGAAAATCTTTCTGAAGGAACAAGGAAAATACCATTTTCAAAGGTCCTATACATTGAAAAAGATGATTTCATGGAAAATCCACCTGAAAAATTTTATCGTCTTGCTCCAGGGAGAGAAGTTAGATTACGATATGCGTATTTTGTCAAATGTACAGATATTATTAAGGATGAAAGAGGAAATATTGTGGAGATCAGATGTACATATGACCCTGACTCAAAAGGGAAAGGTTTTGATAAAAAAAGGTCAAAGGCAATAATTCACTGGGTTTCAGCACATCATTGTTTTGACATTGAAGTAAGGATTTATGAAAGGTTATTTACGAAGAAAGACCCAATGGAATTTCCTGAAGGAAGTGATTTTACAGTCAACATAAATCCTGATTCCTTAAAAATTTTAAAACACTGTAAAGCAGAATTAAGTTTAAAGGATTCTAAAGTTGGTGATAGATTTCAATTTGAACGGCTTGGTTATTTTGCCTGTGACCCTGATTCAACTGAAGAAAACATAGTGTTTAATAGAACTGTTTCATTGAAGGATGAATGGGAAAAAATAAAAAAGTTTCTTAATCAACAGGAATGATTTTACAGAAAAATCCCCAGCCCTTCCCATTGTTGGTATCAAAGGCAATAGCAATCTGATTATTTCCCTTTTTCGCAGTTGCATAAATTTTTGTCTGGTCTCTTATTGCAGGATTTTTCCCTGGTCCATAAAATAATTCTTTTCCGTTGAACCAGAGTTTGATTGGTCCATCATATCCAAGAGAAATGATTGCTTTTGTCGGCTTTTCAAATGAAATATCAGCAACAGCATAAATGATGCCTGCCTGCATGTTTGATATTTCTCTTAAATCAACGAAACCTGCGAGAGCAGTTCCAGATGGATGACAGAAAATTTTCTTTTTTGATTGTTTCAGTGCATCAGAAAAACTTGTAAAATCAAGATTTTCAATATCAAGAAGATCTGATACAAGCCACTGACTGATATATTCAGTTTCAACAGGTATCTGTTTATTTAAAATAAAAAATGGTTGTGTCCATGCCATTTGTTCTGCTTCAGCCCAGCACTCAAACCTGACATATTTTGCATCAACAGGAATATCAACTTCAATGGAATTGCTATAAACAACTGAAAATCTTTTTCCAGTATTTTGAATTCCAGCAATCTTTTTTGCATTTTCAGTTTCAACATAAATCTTTTTTCCATCGCATTCAATGTTTTTTATTACCACTCCTGTTGAACAATAAAAATTTCCTTTGATAATTTCATCAATAATCGAGTTTTTCGTCTTTTCCTTTGCAAAAACAATGTTCCATCCAAGACCGATATCAGGTGGTCTGTGTGAATCATCGTTTGCAAATCCCCAAATTTTTTTCCCCTCTGAAAGAAGTATATCCCACTTATTCAGTGAATACTGACTTCCATCAAGCCGTCCAATGACTCCATTATAAATTTCAATTCCAAGAAAACCAACCCATTCTCTCAACTGTTCAATTGAACAGTGGTCAAACTGGTTTTCCCAGTCAGGATGATTGACAATGGCAAATCCTCTGCCTGTTTTTTTAGATATTTCCTGGATTTCATTAAGTATTTCCTGCCTTTTTTGATTCACTTGTATTTCTTTTTCTGAGTCAATGTAAAGAAGATGTGGTCCATTTGCTGAAATTTCAACTCCTGGAATTAAAACCAGCCCATTGTTATTAAACAATTGATAATCTTTTTCACCTGCCAGAACATCATGGTCCGAAAATGAAAGAAAATCATAACCGAGTTCTGAATATCTATTGATGACTTCCTGTGGACTTAACATTCCATCACTTCTTGTTGTGTGTGTATGAAAATTTCCCTTCAGTTGCAATCTATTTTTTGTCTCATAAGGATTTTCAACAATAATCATCCTGTCACCTTTGTTTTGCCTTTTCAATCACTTTCATTGCATTTGAATAGAAAATTTTTTCTATATCGTTTCTTTTCAATCCTTCTTTTTCACTTGCTTTTCTGAAGGCATCAATTTCTTCATAAAGAAAGAATGTTAATTTCTCAGCGAGTTCGCCATCAATTTCTTCCATATGCCTGTCCTGAGAAACATCGCCATAGAGTCCCTTTGGAACAAGGTTTACATAAATTCCATTTTTTGTGATTCTTTTCATCCTCATTCTTGTTATGGGCATATCAGAACCAAAAAGAATTCTATCAGGTCCAACACATTGAATAAGTTTTCTGAAAACATTTTCATTGGTGTTTGCGCTGATGTCAAACATAATTCTTTTTGTTTTTTTCAGTATCTCAAAAGCATTACCAGTATCCTCATCACAGTATGCCCTGCCAACATGAGCAACAATAAGTTGAAGATGTTCGTATCTACTATCAATTTCAAGAAGTCCTTTGATATTCTCAGGGTCTTTCAACCTATTATTTTTAGGAATATGAAGCATTACAATCCAGTTGTTTTTATTATGGACTTCAAGATGGTGATGTGGAAAATAATCAAAAATTTCAATGGATTCAAATGAAATATTTTCGGGTAACATCGTCATATAACTTTTTGCACCAATAAATCCATGTTCCATAATGCGTTTTTCAAGTTCTTTTGCAGACCATGCAGGATTACTGAAAATCAAGGCAGGATATCCTGTCTTTTTTGAACAAAGAGCCACATAATTATTGACAATATCAAGATTATTTTGTGGTAACTGTGAAAACATCAATGGAATAACATTTTTCCCTGGCAACAATTGCTTGTAAGTTTCAATCAGATGTTCGACAGGGTTTTCCTTCGCAACCCTTGAGGGCCAGCTTACGATTCTTTCATCCTGTTTTTGATTTTCTGGATAATCTGATAATCTCCAGATATGGGTATGAATATCAATAATATTCTCAGGTAAGAAATTTCTAAGATAGGTATTGTAAAAATCTATGTCTCCTTTTTTTATTTCAATCAAAGCCATTTTTGACCTCGCTATAATGATGAAAAATTTTATCACAATTTTGACAGATTGAATACTGTGAAATAATATTTAAAATGGGAAATCAGAGGAGAGAATTGAAACTAACAGATTTTCAGGTATAATTAACTAAGTTTTTCTTCCAATGCATGTTCCGTTTTTTCAAGGGGAAGCGGGAAGGTTAAAGAAAAAAGGAGAGATTATGGAAAAAATTTTAATTGCAGGATTGGTGATGTTTGTTTTATTGCAGGTTTCATGTAACGGAAAAGAGATAGTTATTGTAGAAAATGGAAAAACAGATGCAAAAATTCTTGTAAGTGGTTCTGCCAGTAATATGGAAAATCTTGCTGCCCAGGATCTTTCACGGTTTATTGAAATGATGACAAAAGTTAAGGTTCCTGTCGTCAACAATGAGGAACAAATTATCTCAGCGCTTAAAGAAAAAAATAAGCCAGTTTTTATCATTGGTTCCCTTGCAATAAAAGAGAAACCTGATTTACAGAAAAAAATTGAGTCAGTGAAAAAGAAAAATTTTGTGTTAAGGGCAGATGCAATTACTATAAAAACAGAAGGAAACAGGATATATCTTGCTGGAAGTAATGATGATTCACATTACTTTGCTGTTGCAGAATTATTAAGAAGATGGGGATGCAGATTTTATATGCCGACAGAATTTGGAATGTGCGTTCCAGAATATTCAAAACTTGTTGTTAATGACATTGATTATTCATATGGTCCACCATTTGAAGTCAGAAAATACTGGATTTCATGGCTTGGAGATACAACAGGGAAAGATGAGTTTATGAGATTGAACATGATGAATAATGAAATTGTACCGAGTGGACATGCTCTTGCCCAGTATACAAAGGATATTGCTCCAGGTGGAGACCCTTTTAAGATTCCAATTTCTGAAAAATCAACTGCAGAGCATGTTGCAGCAAAAATTGAAAATGCCTATGCCAGTGGAAAAAGAATTTCTCTGGGGATGGAGGATGGTCTTTATACTTCAGATTCTCCAAAAGATAAACAATTGATGTCATTGCAGTGGGACAAATATTTTATGACACCATCAATGACAGATGCATTTATGGAATTTTATAATAATGTCGCTGAAATTTTGATGAAAAAATATCCTGACAGCAAGGCAAAAATTGGTTTTCTTGCCTATTCAAATATGACACTTCCTCCTGTCAGAGAAGTTGTTGCAAAAGAACCTCTTGTTGCATATCTTGCACCGATTGACATTGATCCTATACATGGGATGGATGATCCTGAATCTCCACCAAGACAGGAATATAAACAGATGCTGTATAAATGGGCTAAGGTAATGCAGACAAGGGTAGTGATTTATGATTATGACCAGGGAATGCTTGTATGGAGAGATATTCCAAATCCTTCTATTGCGTCAATCAGACAGGATATCAAACATTACAGACAGGCAGGGATTCTTGGGATTGATACAGAAAGCCGCGGTGCATTTGCAACAACATTCATCAATCTTTATATTCGTGGAAGATTAATGTGGAATCCTGATGAAAATGTTGATCAGTTGATAGAAGAATTCTATCCTGCATTTTACGGACCTGCATCAAAGCCAATGGCTGAATACTGGAATGCAATCTTTAAAGCATGGGAAAATACAATAGTTACAGAGCATGAGTATTTTGTTGCACCTGCGATTTATACTGATGACCTTCTGCAATTCCTTGAGAAAAGATTGATTGAGGGAGAAAAAATAATTGAGAAAATTTCAAAAAGTACCAGTTTAACAAGAAATGAAAAACTTTATGTTGAAAGAATGAAATTCACAAGATTGGGGTTTGAGATTTTGAAAAATTATATGGCGATGGTAAAAGAAGCAGCCACAAATATTGATTATGCCACTGCTGTTTCCTTTGGGGAAAAAGGACTTGCTGCCAGGGAACAACTAACTTCAATGAATGGAATTTTTACAACATACAAAAGAATTGGTGAACACGGGTATGCCTGGTGGCCAGGAGAAGTTCAGCAGTATCGTGAACTTGCCTCTTTGATTGATGGAACAAAAGGAACTCTGATTAAAAAACTCCCACTTGAGTGGGCTTTTATGAGAGACCCGGAAAACATCGGTTTAAAGGAAAGATATTACGATTGCCCTGTTGATTTATCTTACTGGAATAACAACAAGGACAAATACGATGTGAAAACTCGTAAGGATTATCCTGAAAAAACATGGGAAGTTATCAGGACAGACCTCTATATTCAGGCACAGGGAATAAGGCATAAAGATAGACAGAGTTATACAGGTTATGCATGGTATAGAACTGATATTGAACTCAATAGTGATGAAATTAGCGGAAAAATCCATTTGAAATTTCCAGGATTATTTAATGAATGCTGGTTGTATGTCAATGGTCAGGAAGTTGCTCACAGGGAAAATTATAAGCCCATATGGTGGTTCAATGATTATAGATTTGAGTGGGATGTTGATTTAACAGGGAAATTAAAACCAGGGAAAAACACAATATCCTTGAGAATTTATAATCCACATCATTTTGGTGGAATGTTCAGAAGGCCATTTTTATATCGGCTGAAATCATAGGATAATGTTATATAAACCTGACTGGCTTGAAACAAAGCAACGTCTGACAGATTTCTGGAATTATAAAAATACTGGTAGACCCTGTATTGCGATATATGCACCAAACCCTGATCCAGAAATAAAACCACCTGAACCACCAGAATCAGACGAAGATAGATATTTAAATCCTGATTGGTACATAAAAAATCTTGAATATCGATTTTCACAAACAGTTTATCTTGGAGAAGCACTTCCTTCAGATTCAGTGATGGCAGGTTATACCATCTCTTATGGAGCCAGGGTCAAGTTTTCTCCACGAACCGTATGGATTGAACCAATTGTTGACCTTGAAATTTCTGATCTATCCTGTTTTGAACTTGATTTTGAATCTTCTGAGATAAAAAGATTTTTTCATCTGTATATAAATTTTGCAAAAGCAGGCAGTAATAAATTCCTTATTGGACAACCTGCCATACTTCCAGGAAATGACCTTCTTTCAATGCTGATGGGTTCAGAAAAATTTCTTGTTAATCTTGTTGATAGACAGCAACAGATGAAAAATGCAATTGAAAAACTTGCAACAAACTGGATATTACTCAACAGAAAAATTTACGAGATTGCAGGGAAATTTCAGGAGGGCTATGGTATATGCTGGCTCGGTTTATGGTGTCCGTTTTCTTTTGTTTCAACCCAATCTGATATTTCCTGTATGTTATCAAGGGAAATGTTTGAAGAATTTATTGTTCCTGAACTTGAAATGGTTTGTAGAGAATTTGGAACTGTGGTTTATCATCTTGATGGTCCAGGAGCACTTCATCATCTGGATAAACTTTGCAAAATTGATGGGATTAAGATGATTCAATGGGTTCCTGGTGCAGGGAATTCTCAATCAGCAAATGACTGGTTGTATTTATATAAAAAAATTCAGGATGCTGGAAAATTTGTGATGGCATATGTGGTACCTGAAGAAGTAGAATTTCTTGTCAGGAATCTTGATCCACGATTGCTTTATATTGTAACAGGTTGCAAAACAAAAAAAGATGCAGAGCAGTTGCTTGTTAATATTGAAAAAATGACGCATTGATAAATTTTACCCCCGTAGCCATCATGAAAACAGAAAGGGTTAAAGGATTTTTAAACATGGACAATTTTAAAAATGTGATAAAATATTTTCACTTTGTTAAGGGGCAAGAATGATTGATTACACGAAATATAGATTAAAACCAGAAATTGAACTGAAGGGAATGTTAAAGGATCTTTCAAGGGTTTTTGTTGTCTGGTGCAAAAAATGTTATAGATCTTTTGATAAAGAAGAAATTCCTGAATGCGAAAAATTTCTTGAAATCATTGAAGAAAAAGATAAAATTGCAGGGTGTCTTGGAATTGATTTTTTGTGTAATAGTTATCTTACAGAAAAGAAAATCCAACAATTACTCAAGAGTCATCCAGATTCAATCGGCGTTATTTCCTGCGGGCTTGGTATTCAGACAGTTGCAAAAATGGTTGAAGACAGTGGAATATGTGTTTTTGCTCTCAGTGATTCAATTCCACAAAGTGGTAATGCCACAAGTATTTCGGGCTATCACGGGATTGCACTTGGTAATGAAAAATGTGGTGCGTGCGGTCAATGTTATCTTGGAATCACTGGTGGATTATGTCCTGTTGTTGATTGTGCTAAAAGTTTACTCAACGGACCATGTGGTGGTGCAAAAGATGGTAAATGTGAGGTTAATCCTGAAAAAGATTGCGCCTGGATTGAAATATTCAAAAGATTACAGAAACAAAAAAGACAATTGTCAGAGTCCATTGAGATCAGAAATTATAATAAGTTCACACCAGAACAAAAAAACAAACTTTCTGTTATTTCAGTAGGTAATAGGAAAGAAAATTTTTATGGTGGGCTACACCCTTCAGAAAATAAGGAAATCACAGAGAAATTGCCGGTTGAGAAATTTCCTGAACCACAGTATGTGTATGTTTTTTTATCCCAGCATGCAGGTTATCCTGCAAAACCACTGGTAAAACAAGCAGACAGGGTAAAACTCGGACAGAAAATTGGTGAAAGTTCAGGTTTAATCTCATCTCCAGTTCACTCTCCTGTTTCAGGCAAAGTTATTGCAATTGAAGAAAAATTCCATCCGTCACTATTGAAAAAGTCAGAAGCAATCATCATTGAAAATGATTTTACTGATGAAATAGATTGTTCTGCATCTACCTGTTTTGACACCAAAAATGCAACGAAGGAACAACTGATAGAAATTGTAAAAGAAAAAGGGATTGTTGGACTTGGTGGAGCAATGTTTCCATCATTTGTAAAACTCTTGCCACCCAAAAATCCAGTTGATACACTTGTGATTAATGGTTGTGAATGTGAACCATATCTGAATTCAGACAACCGCTTGATGATTGAACATCCTGAAGAAATTCTACAGGGAATAGAAATTGCAAGGAAAATTCTGTCTGTTGAAAATGTGGTGATTGGTATAGAAGAAAATAAACCGTATGCCATTGAAAGTATGAGAAAAGCAATTGAAAATTTATCAGGTATTTCAGTGAAGGAATTAAAGACAAAGTATCCACAGGGTGCTGAAAAAATGCTGATCAAAACACTTCTTGGAAGAAAAGTACCTGATGGCGGCTTACCACTTGATGTTGGCGTGGTTGTTTTTAATGTTGCCACAATGTTTGCAATGTATCAGGCAGTCGTGAAAGGGATACCACTGATTAAAAGGGTAATTACAATTTCTGGTGAATTTGAAAAAAAAGGGAATTTTGAAATTAAAATAGGAACTCCACTGAAAGACATTTTAAAATTTTGTGGGGGACATCTTGCAAATGATAACGAAAATTATTGTTTGAAAATGGGTGGCCCAATGATGGGAATAATTCAGAGTGATTTTGATACAGCCGTGATAAAGGGAACAACGGGCTATGTTTTGATAAAGAAAAACCCTGCCAGTGTTTCAGAAGAAAATACCTGTATTAAATGTGGAAGATGTGTTGATGTATGTCCGATGGAACTTTATCCACTGTATTATGCCTATTATGGGAAAAATCAAATGTGGGATAAATGTGTTGAATACAATGTAAAAAATTGCATTGAATGCGGTTGTTGTGAGTACATCTGTTCATCTAAAATTTCTCTTTTAAGTTTGATTAAAAAGGCGAAGAAAAATGCTTATAACAAAACTTAAGGATATAAAAGAAATTCAGCAGTATTTTGATAATGCATTTGTTTTTTCCTGTTACGGATGTAAGGAAGTGTATTTTCCGGAACAGGAAATAAAAAATCTTATCAGAGAAAAGAATTTGAAGTTTGTGGAGATTGATTATCTTTGCAATGAAGAGTTTTCAAAAGCATACATCCAGAAAAATATTGAAAAAGTGGAGTTGGCAAAAACAATTATTGTTTTTTCATGTGGTGTCGGTGTTCAGGTGATTGCAAAACTTCTTGAAGACAAAACTACTGTTCCGGGTTGTGACACATATTATCTCAATGGATTTCAGGGATTAACAGTCCTTGATTGTGATTGTCAGCAGTGCGGGCAGTGTTATTTGAATTATACAGGTGGAATATGCCCGATTACATCCTGTGCAAAAAACCTTCTCAATGGTCCGTGTGGTGGTGCAAAAAATGGTAAATGTGAGGTGAATCCAGAAACTAATTGTGGCTGGATACAGATTTATGAAAGGTTAAGAAAAATTAAAAAGGAAAACATTTTAACCGAAAATAAGATTTTTTTCAGGGATTTTGAGAAAATCATAAAGGGGAAGTGAAGATGGAAAAAAAGACATTTTCTGAAAAATTAAAGGAAGGAAAATTTGTCATTACCTCTGAAATTGGTCCACCCAAGGGAACAAACATTGAGCCGCACTTAAAGGAAGCAGAACACATCAAGGATAAAGTAGATGCATTTAATGTTACTGATTTGCAGAGTTCTGTAATGAGATTGGGTTCTCTTGCAACATGCAGGTTACTGGTTGAAAGGGGACTTGAACCCATTTTTCAATTAACCTGCAGAGACAGGAACCGTCTTGCCTTGCAGTCAGATCTTTTAAGTGCAAGTGTTCTTGGCATAAGAAATGTGCTTTGTTTAACAGGGGATCATACAACCCTGGGAGATCACCCTGATGCAAAACCAGTATTTGACCTTGATGCAGTGAGTTTGTTAAAAGTAGCAACTGATTTAATGAGCGGAAAGGATATGAAAGGGAATGATCTTGATGGTAAGCCCGAATTTTTCCTTGGTGCAGTGGTAAGTCCTGGGTATGAGCCAGTCGAATTACAGATAATGAAAATGGAGAAAAAAATTGAAGCAGGTGCAAGATTTTTTCAGACACAGGCAGTTTATGACCTATCAAGTTTTGAAAAATTTATGAAAATGGTTGAGAAATATAATGTTCCTGTTCTTGGTGGAATTGTTTTATTGAAGTCAGCAGGCATGGCAAAATTTATGAATGAAAAGGTTGCAGGGGTGAGTGTTCCTGATAGATATATCAATATGATGGCTCAGGCGAAAAAAGAGGAAAGAGTAAAGGTAAGTGTTAAGATTGCAGCAGAACTTATTAAAGGAATGAAGGGACTCTGTCAGGGTATTCACATTATGCCACTTGGCTGGGAAAAATATGTTCCAATGGTTCTGGAAGAATCACAATTGTAATTTTTAAATCCTATGGGATACCTTTCTCCACCAGAAGCAGCGGTAGAAGTAGTGGAAACAGGGAAAAGAAAAGTCAAAATGAAAACAATGCCAGTGTTTATACTTGGCATTCTCGCAGGTGTGTATATTGGATTTGGAGCACAATTATTTACAGTTGTCACGTCTGACCTTTCAAAATATTTTGGATGCGGTTTTTCAAAATTTATTGGTGGAAGTGTTTTTACTGTTGGATTGATGCTTGTTGTCATTGCAGGAGCAGAATTATTTACAGGAAATTGTTTAATTTTTGCTTCTGTGCTGACAGGCGATGTAAAAACAGGTGAAATGTTGAAAAACTGGTTTATTGTTTATATTGCAAATTTCATTGGTTCTGTTTTACTGGCTGGAATGATTTATCTCAGTGGACAGTGGAAAATCAATGATATGGGAGTTGGTATTGCTGCAGTTTCAACAGCAGTATCAAAGATAAACCTTTCTTTTTCAGAAGCATTTTACAGAGGCATTGCATGCAACTGGCTTGTATGTCTTGCAGTGGTTCTGGCAATGGCAGGAAAGGACATTGTCAGTAAAATTTTTGGAATTTACTTCCCGATCATGGCATTTGTTGCAAGTGGTTTTGAACACAGTGTTGCGAATATGTATTTTATTCCTGTGGGGATATTTCTAAAACAGAATATGATGCTGGTAAATTCAATGAATATTTCACTTGATAAACTTACATGGGGTAATTTCATCTTTCATAACCTTATCCCTGTTACGTTTGGGAACATTGTTGGTGGAGCAATCTTTGTTGCAGCAGCATATTATTTTGCTTATGTAAGAAAAAACACATGAAATTTTGCGTTTTTCCTTCAATATTATAAAATTATCTGTCAGCCCCCATCGTCTAGTGGCCAAGGACAGGTGGTTCTCAGCCATCAGACACGGGTTCGAATCCCGTTGGGGGTAAATAATTAATTCTTTCAAAATAAATAATTTTCAATGTGTCTTTTTGAATACACTGGTTGTTTGCACGTTCATATAAGTCCTGGTAAACACCATGACTTACTCGATGAGATTGCATATGATGCAAAAAAGGCATCTTTGAACTTTCTTCTATTAACTCCTCATACACCTTCAAGTTTGAAACATCAGGAATATTTCTCTGTTGAGGGATACAGAAACAATGTATTGATTCTTACCGGCGAAGAAGCAGACGAAAAAAGTGGCAAAAACCATATTCTTGTTTATGGCAATAAAAACTGGTTAGGCAAAAAACCAGTTGAAACAATGGTTTCTTCTATTAAGGAAAATGATTTACTTTCCTTTGCTGCTCATCCTGATGGAAAACACAGATTATTTGGATTTGAGTCAGACCATAGATGGACAAAAAGACATTTGCTTGAAAATCTTTCAGGTATTGAAGTATGGTCTTTACTTTTTGATTTTTCACGAAAAACGAATCCATCAAATGTCGTATTTCGTTATTTTGGCTTTCCAGAAAATCTTGATGGTCCGTTAAGTTCAACATTGAAACTGTGGGACAGGATACTTGAAAAAAGAAAATTTACTGGTGTTGCAGGACTTGATATTCATCACCTGAAATTCGGGATGAAATACCTTGATATTAAAAAAACTTTTGAGTATGGTTTTGCCTTTAAAGTATTGAGAAATCATTTGCTTTGTGAAGAATGCCTTTCAGGTGATATTGAAAAAGACATAAAAATTATTGCTGGTGCATTCAAAAAGGGTAGATTATTTTTTGCAAATGATTTTCTTGCTGATAGCAAAGGATTTTTCTTTGGGTCTGAAGATAAAAAAATCACAATGGGAGATAGTATCAAAATTGGGGAAAATTTACTGGTAAAATTGCCTGAGAAATGTGATGTGATAATAAAAAATAAGGGTGAGGAATTTTTTCACAAAAATATAAACGAACTGATTTTTCATCCCAAATATCCTGGCTGGTGCAGGGTTGAGGCATATTATAAGGAAAGGCCCTGGATTTTTTCAAACCCGATATACATTGATTCTGATTTGATGTAAAATGATACTTAACTGGAGGTAAAAAATGGAAAAATTTCCAAGAACAATTGTGGGTGGGCTGTCTGTATCACGTCTTGTTATTGGTACGAACTGGTTTCTTGGTTTCAGTCATACTTCACGTGCGAAGGATATCTTTATCCAGAATAACATTGGTGTAAGAGAAAAAATTGCAGATATTCTTGAGGTTTTTGTTAATAGTGGTATTGACACAGTCATTGGTCTAATACAGAGAAAGGTTCTTGCTGAAGCAATAGAAGAAACCCAGCAGAGAACAGGAAAAAAAATAATCATCATTTCAACGCCGATATTGCCAGCAGATGAAAAAACATTGATTTCAGGATTTGACAATGATGAAGTGAAAAAAATCCTTGATATAGAAGCAAAAGCAAATACAGCAATATGTATGCCACACCAGGCAACAACAGACAAAATGGTTGATCGATGTACCCGTTCAATTCGCAAGATGGATACACTGATGCGGTTAATCAGGGAACGTGGAATGATTCCTGGATTGAGCACACATATGCCTGAAACGATTGTTTATGCAGATGAAACAAATCTGGATACAGAGACATATATTGCAATTTATAATTCAATGGGTTTTCTCATGCAAATTGAGGTTGACTGGGTTGCAAGAATTATTCAGAATGCAAAAAAGCCAGTACTGACAATAAAGCCATTTGCATCAGGGCAGTTGAGACCTTTACAGGGATTGACATTTGTCTGGAATACTATTAGACCAAAGGACATGGTTGCTGTTGGTGTGATGAGTCCTGATGAAGCGAGAGAAGTTATTGATATTTCCCTTTCAATCCTTGAAAAAACATTACCTGCTTACCAACTTCAGGAGACAAGAAGTAAAGAATCAGTCAGGAAACATCAATAATTTTTGAAAACGTTTTTCTCTATTACACTGATTTTTTTCCATTTGCCATGCTTGAATCGTAGAAAGAACATTAACGCAAGTAATACCACATAGATGGTTGCAATTGTCCAGCCCGCATATATTCCTTTGCCAAGAAGAATAATAAAAATGTATGATGGAAGAATAAGAACAAAAATTGAAAGGATTGCAACAGCAGCCATAATAAATCTTGTATCTCCTGCTCCCCTGAGTGCAGAAGAAAATACCACATTCATTGCATCAAACAGTGAATAAAATGCAACAAATCTTAAAAGGATTACTGAAATCTGGTAAATTTTTTTGAATTCAAAAGGGTCTGCTTTGAATGAAAATGGTTTTATAAAAATATCAGGTATAACAACATAGCAAATTGCAAGAATAACCATGTATGTAAACACTATGATAAAACCTGATTCTGTAATTTTCTCAGCCCTTTCAGGATTGCTTGCTCCAATATTCTGCCCAACGAGTATTGATACAGCCATTCCTATGCCTATCATGGGCATAAAGGCAAGCGTATTGATGTTAAATGCAATATTTGTTGCAGCAAGCGGAATTGTGCCAAGTTTTCCAAGCAGGAGAAGGAAAATTGTAAAACCTGCAAGGTCAATGGTGCCCTGAAGTCCATTTGGTATTCCGTATTTCAATATCCTTGAGAAAAGTTCTTTATCAAATCTCCATGAAGTAAGTAATTGATACTGATGGTGCTGACTTTTTGCTGTAAGGACAATGAGAAAAACCAGATTCCAATAGGCGGAAATTACAGAAGCAATCCCAGCTCCTCTGATACCTAATGCAGGAAATCCTGATTTTCCAAAAATCAGGAAATAATCAAAGATGATATTGATGCCTGTTTGAAAAATTGTTGAAAACATTATCTGTTTTGTCTTTCCTCTGCCTGCAAAATAACCACCAATGGCACCTGCTGCGATTACAGGAAACGCACCAAGGCATAATGTTTGAAAATAAATGGTTTCAAGGATGGAAACAGATTGCTGATGCCCGATAAAATGGAATAGTGGTTTTGCCAGTGGTATTAGAAAGAGGTGGAAGATTCCTCCAATGATGCCAATATAAATTCCATGCCATATAACAGCACCGATTTTATTATATTGTTTTGCACCAAAATACTGTGCAACAAATGTTTCTGTGAATATTGCTGTTCCAGTGAAAACACTCATTGTTAGCATATTTAACATTCCGGCAGGCATTGAAGCAGCAACTGATTCCACTGAAAACCATGCAAGAAACATCCTGTCAACAAAATGCTGTATTGTCCAGGAACCTGTACTGATAATAAGAGGGAGAGCAATAATTGCGATTTCTTTAAATATTTGTTTTTCGGCAATATTTTTTATCATGTTTTTCCACCTTTTTGAAATAGAAATTTTACCATAATCAATGATGATTTTGATGAAACAATTGTTTTCTGTTAAAATAATTTCATCAAAGGTGAAAACATGAAAACAACTGATGCGACTTTCTGGAAAAAAATTCTTCAAATTTTTATTCAGAGCAAAAACCAGAAGGAATTTTGTAATCTTTTGATTGGAATTATTGTTAATGGTTTTAATGCCAATGGCGGATTTGTTTATCTTCTTGATAAAAAAAGGGGATTATTGAAACTATTTGCCAGTTTCAATGCGTATCCTGATTTGATTGAGAAATTGAGTTTTCCTGTTAATGAAGGATTAACGGGCTGGATTGTTAGAACAGGAGAGACACTTGTTTTTGAAAAGGCATGTTACAGGGATGACAGGTTTAAGTTAATTGATAAACTTGCTGAAGAATCGTATGAAGCATATCTTGGTGCACCATTAAAAAACAACAGTGATATTCTTGGTGCAATTTCAATTAAAAAAATAAAGCCGTATAAATGGAAGGAAAAAGAAATAAATCTGTTTCAGGAAATATGCAACTATTGTGGACAGATTATCTCAAAATTCCAGGAATTAGATGAAAAGGAAAGAAAGATACAGATGTATGACTCACTCAGCCAGATCAGTACCACCATTATTTCAGATAGATATCTCCAGGAGATTTTGAATCTTATTGTATCAATTACAGCAGAAGCAATCGGTTCAAAAATATGTTCGATCATGCTGATTGATGAAAAAAAGCAGGAACTGGAAATCAAGGCAAGTCAGAGTTTATCGCCTGCCTACCTTAATAAACCAAATCTTAAAATTGGTGAAAGTGTGAGTGGAAGGGCAGTTCTTGAAAAAAAACCAATTGCTGTTCTTGATGTGACAAAAGATGCTGATTATCAGTATCCAGAAATCGCAAAAAAGGAAGGACTTGTATCATTGCTTGCTGTTCCCATGATGATTAAGGGAAAGGTTATTGGTGTGATTAACAGTTATACTGACTATCCACATCAGTTTACAGAGGAAGAAATTGAGGTGATGATGGCAGTTGCTGCACAGGCAGCCATTGCTATTGAAAATACAAGATTGATGGAAGAAAAAATTTCAATCCAGGAGGCACTTGAATCAAGAAAACTGATTGAAAAGGCAAAGGGAATTTTGATGAAGGAAAAAGGTATCTCTGAGGAGGAAGCTTATGCCATGCTGAGGAAGCAGAGCATGGATAAAAGAAAATCATTAAAAGAAATTGCAGAGGCAATTATCCTTGCAAAAGAAATATAGTTCTATTGAGAAAAAAGTTTTACTGCAATTGTTGAAACAAATTCAGCAAAACTCATCTTTTTAAGATTAAATATGTCTTCAGAAATTTCCCTGTTATACGATAAAGAGACAAATTCAAGATTTATGACATTTCCCTTTTCTTTTGCATTTAAACTGATTGATTTTGGAAGATAATCTGACAGTGCTGGTTTATCGGGCTTTTCAGGAAGTCCAAATATCATTGAGATGGTTCCTTTTTCATCCTTCAAAACAATTTCTGAGAATGTTGAACTTGCAGGATCAACAACAAATTTTACACTCTTTCCATCTTCCTGTTTCGCCATTTCAACAAATTTTTTCCCTGATTTTTCAGCAACCGAGACCTGCGCATCATAGAACCATATTTTTCCCTGCATAAACAGGTTTTTAAGATTACTTGAATCCATCAGAAACACCAGCTGGTCAAGTCCCTGTGGCTGGATTGATGAAGTATCTGGAGATTTCATAAGTTGTCTTATTTTTGAAACCTGGTCATTGATTTCAATACCCATTTCAGGTAGAAAACAAACAAGGTTGTCAAAGTTTCTGTAAATATAAAATGAACCAATGTCTGATTTTCCTGAGAATAAAAATTTTTCTATTTTTGTGCCCGTTGTTCCTGGAGCAGCACAGAACATTCCTTCAAACTGAAGGGGGTTTTTTGGGGATTTGCCAAGAATTTTTTCTGATGCCTGTTTTAATTGCTGATAATCTGTTTCATTGAGTTTTATTTCAAATTTTAAATTGCCTGAAATATTTTTAACCTTCTGTCCATCTGGAATCTGTGAGATTCGTGCTCCAACCTTTTCAATAATTTCAAATGCTGAAGGAGTTTTTTCCTGCTGAGCACAGACAAAAATAGTAAACCCGCATATTACAAACCATACGACAATAAATTTTTTCATAATTTTCTCCTTTCCGCCTCCGCGGCCGAAATAACTCCAAAAAATCCGCCCCAACCCTCCAAATCCCCCTTTAATTCCCCCTTTTTGAAATTCCTCCTCCATCCTCCCCCTTTTATAAAACCTCCTCTCCCAACTTCCCCCTTTTGTAAAGGGGGATTGAGGGGGATTTAAAAGGAGAATAAGCATGAGGGGAAAAGAGGGGAGGTGGTAAAGGGTGACAAATGGGGATTGAGGGCGATTTCAACCATTATCAGGAGCAGCGTGTAAGCCGGGTTCTGTTGGATGTGGCAATTCATCTGGGTCAGGAATCACTTCCTGACTCAAGCAACCTACCCGGGTCTTTATGGGCAGACGACCAGACCCTACTTGGTTTTTCTCCTGGTGGGGTTTGCCTTTGCCACCAGCATTACTGCTGGTGCGGTGAGCTCTTACCTCGCCATTTCACCCTTATTCGGGTTTTGCCCGAACGGTATTATTTCTGTGGCACTTTCCAGGTCTTGCGACCTGCTCCTGTTAGGAGCCACCATGTCTGCTGGAGCCCGGACTTTCCTCCCTGAAATTTCAGGGTAGCCACCCAGCTGCTCCTGAATTTTCAAAGATTCTATAAATTAGACATTTTTTCTGTACATAAGTTTACAATCAAAACAAACCATTTTCAAGAAATGATTGTGCTGTTGAGTGAGCGAGATTTTTTTCATGAGGGATAAAATTAATTTCTTTTTCCGGGAAAAGGTTCATCAGTTCACTGGCAATAATATGGAATTTTTTCAAATCATGGTCTTTCACTTTGTATGTTCCATTTAATTGCTGTATCAAAAGATTGCTATCCGAATAAATTTTTATTTTATCAGGTTTATACTTTAGTGCTGATATCAATCCCAGAATTAATCCTGAGTATTCTGCAATATTGTTGGTCCCTTCTCCTAAATATTTGCCTGATTTTTCAATGATTTCAGATTTTTCATCTTGAATTACATATGCACAGGCAGATTTTCCTGGATTTGGTCTGCTTGTGCCATCAAAGTAAAGAATAAGATATTTCATTCTGAAAGGATTCTACCACAGTTTTCGCACTGGACGACTTCTGTTTTTCTTTTGACTTTTTCTACAAGATACCCCGGGATATAAACATAGCAACCATTGCAGATACTGCCGTTTGCATCATGAGTGATTTTACAGATTGCTATCCCATCTTTTTTATTGTTCTTTACCCTTTTATAGAGTTCAAGAAGAGACATATCAATATTCGCAATACACTCATTTCTTTTTCTTTCAGCTTCTTTTTTCTCTTCTTTCAACTGATTGATTTTTGCCTCAAATTCCTTTTGTTTTTCTGCTTTTAACCTATTATGTTTTTCCATTTTCTCCTGAATCTGTTTTTCTCTTTGTTTGAATTGTTCATCCTGTTCCATATGAATCAGGATTTCATCTTCAAGTAAAGATACTTTCTTTTTCAGATTTTCTATTTCAATCTGCAATGCCTGGTATTCTTTATTGGTTTTCACATCATAAAGTTTTGATTGGAGATTTTTTATCTGTTCTTCAGTGGCTTTAAGTTCTGTTTCTTTCTGTCTTCTTTCAACTTTGAGGTGGGTAGAGGTCTTTTTGAACTCTTCCATTTCCTTTTTTATGGAGATGTCTTCTTTTTCAAGTGCCTTAATCTTTTCTGGAATCTCTTCCAGAAGTGCATTGATTTCATCAAGTTTGATGTCAATTTCCTGCAGTTCAAACAATTTGTCAAGTTCTTCCTTAAGTGTTGCCATGCCAGTAATTTTACCAGATTTTCTAAATCAGTCAACCAGTGAACTGGTTCATTAAAAATCTAATACCGAATTGATTTCATCCATATAGCAGCATCGTTGGCTGCGTCGTCGGATTTTTCAACATACATCAGTATGCCTTGCCTTCTCCTTGCCGCCTTGCTCTCTGACAAACTTAATTCGGTATTCCTACAATTTTGACGGCAAATTAGTATAATGTGGTAAACACATACTGGCTAAGAAACTGTTTTTTCTGAAAGAGTTCTTGCAGGGATTTGAATTTTGAAGGTTGTACCTTTACCAGGTGTTGATTTGACCTGGATTTTTCCATCATGTTCTTTTACGACCTTTTGAACAATGGCAAGTCCGAACCCAGTTCCTCTTGAGCCCTTGGTTGAATAAAAAAGGTCAAAGATTTTGTTTAATGCATTTTCAGGAATCCCTTTACCATTGTCGCTCACTTCAAGTTCAATTGTCTTTGTTTCAGGATAATATCGTGTTGATACCTGGATGATTCCCTCTTTTCCCTCAACTGCATCTATCGCATTAATCAGAAGATTTGAAAGCATCCTATCAATTCGTTCCGGGTCAACTGCGATTTCCGGAATAGAAGGGTCGTAGTTTTCAATGATTGTAATTTTCTTTTCCTTGAATGAATCCCTTACAATTGCCACAGATTCAGAAATAACTTTGTTGAAATCACACAATACTAAATTGGGAGCCCTGTCCCTTGCATAATCAAGCATTGATAAAACCATTGCCTTCATCTTCTGATAACTTCTGTTGAGAATCCCTGCCCCAATTTCTATCTGCTTAAAATCTTTATCCTTTAATCCATTGTTTATCATCTCAATGCTGCCTTCAAATCCTGTAAGAAGATTTTTTATGTCATGGGAAATACTTCCAATTGTCTGACCAAGCAGAACAAGCTGACGGTCTCTCAATATTTTTTGATTGAGTTTGAAATTGCTCAATGCAAAACTTACCATGGTACTGCCAGCAATAATGAGTGTTGTTTCCTCAGGAGTAAAAGTTCCATTTGACCGTTTTCTTCCAACAAAAAAGATTCCAAACTTTTCAGATGTTGTTCTGAGCGGGGTAATAATAATATTAAATTTTTTGTTTCCAATTTTTGTGTTCTCATACAACTGTACTTCTCCTGCACTAAATTTTTCCTGTGCAAAGGAATAGAATTCTTCAGGTAAAGAAAAATTTTCTGGCAAAATTTTATATCCTGGTATCAATGTGTTTTCTTCCTCATGCTTGAGAAAACCAATGATTAAATCAACCTTCATAGTTTTCTGGATTTGTGTTCCAAGAATATTTAATAGTTCCAGTTCATTTGCCAGTGTTGCCATGCTTTCAGCAAGATTATGGATAAGAACGACCTCACTTAAAAACGGATAAAAACTTTTTTCAACTGTCTTCATATTTTCAAGAAGTCCATCAACAAAGGTGTCGATTTCAGAGATTTTTTCTTTTGTTGATGTTTTCTGTTCAAGGTCTTTTATAAGAATATTGAATTTATCAGCAAGAAACTCAACTGGTTTTATTACAACAGGGTTCACCACAGTTTCTATGGGTTTGATGATTGCTTCAATTGCCTCAGCAAATGTACTTTTTTTCTTCTTCGCCATTGTAGAATATCCTTTTTAAATAAAATTTTGCACAGATATTATACCCGAGACACAGGTATTTTTAAATTCCGACCTTCCTAATTTTTCAACCTCCCCTTGCATCTTCTCCTGAAAGGAGGGGAAAAAGGGGAAGGGGAATCCTGCACCTATGGAAAAATAAAAATTGGGCGGTGCAGGATTTGGCGGCTTCGCCTCCCACTACGGCTCAGCTCGCCGTCCGCTGACATCCATTTTTAACCTCCCCTCGCATCCCCTCCTGAAAGGAGGGGAAAAAGGGGTGGGGGAATCCTGCACCTATGGAAAAATAAAAATTGGGCGGTGCAGGATTTGAACCTGCGGCCTCCTCCGTGTGAGGGAGGCGCTCTTGCCCCTGAGCCAACCGCCCTTGATTTATTTTACCACATCCTACACTGAAAGTGAGATATTTTGTTTTCCTGTGAGTTTATAAATTATCAGCAAGGAAAGAAAAGTTAAAAACATTCCAATAACACCGAGTGCAGATGCAATATAAGGTCCATCAGTAATTCTGCCTGCCAGTTGATAGATCCCTTTTGCGATCGGAAAATATTCCTGTTTACTTACAAGTATCAAACTGCTTGAGACCTCCATCATTGAAAATGCAAATGAAAATATGAATCCAGCAATAATTCCATTTTTCAGCATCGGAATCGTTATACTTTTAATTGTTCTCCATCTTGATGCGCCAAGGTTTAAGGCAGATTCTTCACTGGATACATCAATCTGTTCAAAGTTTGCAACAATAGCCCTGACAGCAAAAGGAAGGCGTCTCAAAATATAGGAGATAATAAGCAGGAAAACCGGAAAGTTTCTCGGGTCAAGAAAAGTATTTGAAAATGCAAGAACATAGGAAAATGCAAAAACAATTCCAGGTACAGCCATAGGAAAAATTACAAAACTTTCAAGAATATTTTTGCCTTTGATGTTTGTTCTTGTGAGAATCAAGCCGATGCAGATGCTGATGATTACTATGAACAGTCCTGTAATTATACTGTAAAGTGTACTGTTTATCAGGGAAATTTTTGCAACAGGGTGGCTGAAAACTTCCCTGTAATATTGAAATGTCCATTTATCAGGTAGAATCGTAAAGAACCATCGTTGTGAGAACGAATTGATTATGACTGATATGTGTGGAAGAATTGATATCAGAAGCAATACACACAAAAAAGCTGAAATTATTATTTTTACAGGAAGAGAAACAGACACTGGTTCCATAACTGTTTTATATCTCACAACACCAACAAATGACATTTTTGAAAGGAAATAACGTGTACTGAAAAACAAAAGCAATGCAATAAGGAAAACAATTATCACACAAACATAACCTGATGGATTTGAGTAAATATCTGTAAGAGATTGAAATATCATTACTGGAATCAATCTTGGATAATCAAATACAAGGGGTGTACCGAGGTCTGTGAGCGACCAGATGAAAACCAGAAAAGCACCTGCAAAATATCCAGGCAGTGCTAAAGGAAATATAATTTTTCTGAATGACTGGATAAATGATGCACCAAGATTTTCCGCTGATTCAATGCAGGATGAATCAATGTTCTCAAGGGACGAAAGAATATTCAGGTAAATAATAGGATACAGGTGAAGCACCTGAAGTATAAAAATTCCGGTTAAACCCGTCCCAAGAAAGTCAACAGGTTTTTCTATTAATCCGGATTTCATCAGTATAAGATTGATAGTACCAAATCGCGAGAGAATATGTCGCATTCCTATGGCAGCAACAAATGGTGGTGCAACAAGGGGAAGAAGGAAGATTTTTCTCCAGAAATTTTTACCAGGAAATTTAACAAAATGCATTAGTAGTGCAAGTGGAAAAGCAATAAAGGTTGTGGCAATTGTTACAAAAATAGCAAGAAGTATGCTATTTGTAAAACTTTCTCTTACAGCAATATTTGACCATACAACAGGGAAAAGATGAAAAGAAATATTTGTTGATTTCCAGAAAAGAAACAGTACTGGATATCCGGTAAAGACAAGGAAAAAGAATAAAATAAAGAAAAATAAAATTTTCATGGTGTTTTGAATATGAGAATATGTTCTGTTTTTATTTCAATGATGGCTGTTTTTTGTTGTTGAAATTTGAAAAAAATAGGTGAAAACGTTGCCTTTATAAGCACATTATTTCTTTTCAATATCATTCTGGCAAGATTGCCTTCATATTCATAGGAAACAATTTCGCATTCAAAACTGTTTGTATTTTTTTTCTCTGAAACAAATTCCACAAATTCGGGTCTGAATGTTAGAATTACCTGTTCCCCTGGTGAACAATCAATAGTTTTTTGAACCTGGAAAATTCCTGTTTCTGTTTCAACAAGATACTGGTTATTTTCTGCTTCTTTTATGATACCATTGATTTCATTAAGTTCACCAAGAAATCGTGCACTTTCAATACAGGAAGGTTTTTGATAGAGTTTTTCAGGAGGACCTGACTCAATAATTTTTCCATCAAGCATAATTGCCATCCTGTCAGCAAGATACATTGCTTCTTTCTGGTCATGTGTGACATAAACAGTTGTAATACCAAGATCTCTGTGAAGTGTTTTAATTTCCTTTCTCAACTGGTCTCTCAAGTGTGCATCAAGATTGCTCAATGGTTCGTCAAGCAAAAGAATTTCTGGCTCAACTACAATTGCCCTTGCAAGTGCAACACGTTGTTGCTGTCCACCTGAAAGTTGCTGTGGTTTTTTTGAAGCATGTTGTTCAAGGTGTACCATTGAAAGTGCTTTATGAACCTTTTGTCTGATGATTTCAGGCGGAAGTTTTTTGATTTTCAGACCAAATGCGACATTTTCAAATACTGTCATATGTGGCCATAAACTGAAATTTTGAAAAACCATTGCAGTATTTCTTTTGTTCGGGGCAGTGTCTGTAATATCCTTACCGTCAATGAAAATTTTGCCACTATCAGGTTTGACAAAACCTGCAATAATCCTGAGAAAGGTGGTTTTTCCACTTCCCGAGGAACCAAGCAGTGCAAAAAACTCTGATTTTTTGACCTCAACTGAGACATTGTCAACAACAACAGACGAATCATATTTTTTTACAATGTTCAATGCAGCAAGTTTAATTGAATCTTTCATTTTGTTTCCTCTGCATGAATTTCTACAAGGTCCCTGTCCTCAAGAACATAATCTCTTCCTGCAATCACTGGATTACCTTTTCCCTGTTTCCATAATCTCGCGTATCTGAAACTTTTTACCAGATCCTTATGAATTGCCCGTGCGAGGTCTTCAAGTGTTGAATTCGCTGCAATGGTGTAAGGGTCTTTCATTTCAGCTGGCTTACCTGGTACTTTTGTATATACCCTGATAATTTCAAGTTTTTTGAATATCTCCTCACCAAGAATATCAAGATTATTTTTTTCAAGTGCAGAAATTGTAATTATTTCATTTCCAATTGGATACAGTTCACACAGAATATTTTTTATATCCTGCCAGGAAGGAGTATCAATTTTATTTCCAGCCCAGAGAATTTTTTTTGTAAATTCCCATTGCTGTGGAATCTTAATTTTAAATTGTTCCAGTACGCTCATTGTCTGGTCCATATGTTCAAGGATGTCATCATCAGAAAGGTCAAGAAGAATCATTATGAGGTCAGATTTTCTCATAATATCACCAAGCCAGTTTTCAGCCACTCCAGTTGCAAGGGCAGGGGTATCAACAAGTTGAATCTGGATATCCTGGTACTGAAACATTCCTGGTTGAGGAACTTTTGTTGTAAAAGGATATTCAGCAATTTCTGGCTTTGCTTTTGTCATCGCAGCAAGAAGGGTTGATTTTCCTGAATTTGGAGGTCCTGCAATAATAACCTGACCCGAACCTTCTTTTTCAATTGTTGGAACAGTGCTACCACGTGAAATAATCTTTTTTTCTGCGGCTTCCCTTCTGAGTTTTGCAATCTTTGATTTGATTTCTTTTTGAAGTTTTTCTGTGCCTTTATGTTTTGGCATAATTGCCATCATTTCAAGAAGGATGGCGATTTTTTCTTCAGGTGTTTTTGCATTCTTCAGTTCTGCTTCTTTTGTATGATAATCAGGAGGAAGATTCGCAACCATATTTCTACCTCATACAGAAGTTGTTATCTTCTGATACAGTACCTTTGCCAGAAATTGACCTGTATATGATTTTTTATTTTTTGCAACCTCTTCAGGAGTACCGGTACATACAATTTCTCCACCCCTGTCACCGCCTTCTGGACCAAGGTCTATGATGTAATCGGCTGATTTTATCACTTCTATATTATGTTCAATAACCACAACCGTGCTTCCCTTGTCAACAAGTCGATTTAATACTGTTAGCAGTTTTTGAATATCAAACAGATGTAAACCTGTTGTTGGTTCATCAAGAACATATAGTGTTTTTTCATTTCCTTTTTTTGCCAGTTCTGCTGCAAGTTTTACCCTTTGTGCCTCACCACCTGAAAGTGTGGTGGCTGGTTGTCCGAGTTCAAGATATCCAAGTCCAACATCGCATAATGTCTTTAATTTCGCTGCAACAGGAGCAATATTTTTGAAAAATTCATATGCTTCTTCTATTTTCATTTCAAGAATTTCAGCAATGTTTTTACCGCGATACCTGATTTCAAGTGTTTCTTTGTTATAACGTTTGCCGTTGCAAACTTCACATGGAATAAAAACATCAGGTAAAAAATGCATCTCAATCTTTGTTATGCCTTCTCCCTGGCATGCTTCACATCTTCCATCTTTAAGATTAAAACTGAATCTACCTGGTTTATATCCCCTGATTCTTGCTTCCTGCGTGATGCTGAAAAGTTTTCTTATCAAATCAAATACTCCAGTATATGTTGCAGGATTTGAACGGGGTGTCCTTCCAATGGGCGATTGGTCAATAACCACAATTTTGTCAATGTTTTCAATCCCAATAATTGCCTTATGTTTACCAGGGACAACCTTACTGTTGTAAAGAATTTTTCTCAACCCCTGTGTAAGAACATCGTCAATCAAACTGCTTTTGCCCGAACCACTTACACCTGTGACACATACAAAAAGTCCCAGAGGAATAGACACATCAATATTCTTCAGATTATTATGTGTTGCACCAATAATCTGGATATATTTATCCCCAGGTTTTCTTCTTTTTTGTGGAATCGGAATAAATTCCTTACCCGATAGATATTTTCCTGTTATAGACCTTTCTGATGCAATAATCTGGTCAATTGTTCCACAACCAACAATTTCTCCACCATTTTTTCCTGCACCAGGTCCAAGGTCAATAATATAGTCAGCGTTTCTCATCATTTCTTCATCATGCTCAATGACAATTACTGTGTTTCCGAGAGAAGAAAGGTGTTTCAATGTTGTAATAAGCCGATAATTATCTCTTGGATGCAATCCGATGCTTGGTTCATCAAGAATATAAAGCACACCAACAAGTCCTGAACCGATCTGTGTTGCAAGACGAATTCTTTCTGCCTCTCCACCTGAAAGTGTATGTGTCATTCTATCAAGCGTGAGATAATCAAGCCCGACTTCTTCCAGGAATCCTGTTCTGCTTATGATCTCCTTGAGAATTTGACCTGCAATCATTTGTTGTCTTGGTGTAAGTTGAATGTTTTCAAAAAATTTCTTTACTTCAGCAACACTCATTCTGCAAACATCCATGATGGAATAATCTGATATTGTAACAGCGAGTGCCTCGGGTTTTAATCTGTCTCCCTTGCAGGACGGGCATACAAGTTCCCTCATATATTTCATAATTTCTTCTCTTCTGAATTCGCTTTCTGTTTCATGAAAAAGTCGCTCAAGATTTGGAATAACGCCTTCATACCCCTGGTCTGGGTCTCCATAAAGGATAAAATTTAACTGTCTTTCATTCAGTTCACTGACTTTTGTATCAAGTGTTTTTCCAATATATCGCAGCATATCCCGTAAAAGTCCCCTGTAATAGAAGAAAATATGTCTTCCACCAGTATCCTGCCATGGTTTTATTGCTCCTTCCCTGAATGTTTTGTTCTTATCAGGAATTACAAGTTCAGGGTCTATCTTCATTAAAAATCCTAAACCCTTACACTCAGGACATGCCCCATAAGGACTGTTAAATGAAAAATTTCTCGGTTCAAGTTGTTCAAAACTGATTCCACATTCAGGACATCCAAGTTTTTCATTGAACAAATAATCCTGTCCATTTTGACTGATGATCAAGAGTCCTTTTCCAATTTTCAATCCGGTCTCCACGCTCTCAGCAATTCTCTGTTTATCTGAAGGTATTTGAATCTCATCTATGACAACCTCAATAGAATGTGTTTTATATCTTTTCAGTGATATTTCCTGGTCAAGATCAAAAACATTGCCATCAATTCTTGCTTTCAGGAAACCGGATTTTCTTATTTCATCAAGAATATTCCTGTATTCTCCCTTTCTTCCACGAACCAGCGGCGCAAGAATTGAGATTTTTGTTTTTTCTGGCAGTGACATAATTTTTTCAATAATTTCGCTTGATGATTGTCTTGTGATGGGTCTATGACATTTCGGGCAATGTGGTTTACCAATTCTTGCATAAAGAAGCCTGAGATAATCATAAATTTCAGTAGTTGTTGCAACAGTTGAACGTGGATTTGATGCAGATTTACGTTGTTCAATGGCAATGGCAGGAGGCAGTCCAAATATATGGTCTACATCAGGTTTTTTCATCTGTTCAAGGAATTGCCTGGCATAGGCAGATAAACTTTCAATATATCTTCTCTGTCCTTCAGCATACAGTGTATCAAAGGCAAGGGACGACTTACCTGAACCAGAAATCCCTGTGATAACAATAAACTTATTTCTTGGTATCATCAGGGAAATGTTTTTCAGGTTATGTTCCCTTGCTCCCTGAACAATGATGTAATGGGCACTTTCTTCAGGAATAATGTTTGTTTTTTCTATTTTCTGATCCATCGTGTTCCGTATGGCGTATCTTCAAGAATAATCCCTTTTGCAGAAAGGGTATTTCTTATCTGGTCTGCCAAATCAAAATTTTTCTGTTTTCTTGCCTGTTCCCTTTTTTTGATTAAAATCATAAACTCCTCAGGCAACTCTTCTATTACATCTTCAACAACAGCAATAACTTCATTGATCTTCTTGATAAATGCAAGGATTTTTTCAGCATCTTTTCCTGAAATATTTTCTTTTTCAATAGTTTCATTTATTCTGTGCATAAACTCAAATATTTCTGCCATTGCAGGCGAAATATTCAGGTCATCTGCAAGTGCATTATAAAATTTTGTACTGGTGTCATCAACAATTTTTTCTATTTCGTGGTGCAATGGTCCTTCATTTTTCAATGCAAAAGAAATTCTCTGATAGAATGCCTGAATATGTTTGACTGTATTTTCTGCCTGCTTTAAAGATTGTTCAGTAAAATTGAGCGGGTCCCGATAATGCGTTGCCATTAAAAGATACCTGATTCCAGCAGGGTTATAATTTTTTTTTAGCAAATCCCTGAGGGTATAAAAATTTCCTTTTGATTTTGACATTTTTTCGCCATTTACAAGAAGATGTGCGCAGTGTAACCAGTAATTAACAAATTTTTTCCCTGTCACTGCCTCACTCTGTGCGATTTCATTTTCATGATGTGGAAAGATGTTATCAACACCACCTGTATGAATATCAAATGTTTCTCCAAGGTATTTCATACTCATTGCTGAACACTCAATATGCCAGCCAGGTCTACCCCTGCCAATTTCAGTATCCCAGAAAAATGGTTCATTTTTTACTGCCTTCCATAAGGCAAAATCCCTTGCCTCTTCTTTTTCATACTCGTCTGCATCAGTACTTGCTGTGAGAATCTGGTTGAAATCATAATGTGAAAGTTTTCCGTATGATGGAAATGAACTGACCCTGAAATATATTGAACCATCTTTTTCGTAAGCATGCCCTTTTTCCATGAGTTTTTTTATCAGACATACCATTTCCTGTATGTGTTCTGTAGCCCTTGGGAAATATGTGGCTCTTTTCAATTTCAAACAATCCATATCTTCAAAAAAGGCATCAATGTATTTTTTCGTGTATTCGTTGAGGGAAACATTTTCTCTTATTGCACCTGCAATTGTTTTATCGTCTATATCAGTAATATTCATAACCCTGATCACCTGATACCCTGCATATTCTAAAAATCTGTGAAGAAGGTCCTCAAAAACATATGCCCTGAAATTACCAATATGGGCATAATCATAAACAGTCGGACCACAGGTATACATTTTTACAACACCCTGTTCAATTGGCTTAAATTCTTCCTTTTTTCTTGTGAGTGTATTGAAGAACACAATCATTTTGGCACTCTTATAACGTCAGGGTCTAAGAAAATATCCTTTTCATCAAAACTTGGTGAAGAAAATTCTGAAACAACTGCTCCATCAGGACCTGCCTGGAACCAGTGGAATGTATCGGGCTCAACCGTATATTGTTTTCCAGGGGTCAATATTATTTGATGAAAAATTGTAAAATACTGTTTCCTGAATTCAGGGATTTTTACTTTTAATTGTTCTGTTGGTTCTCCTGGTACCATTAAATAAACTTCTCCCCACCTGCATCTGAATGTTTCCATTTTTCCTGGATTATCAGGACCAAGTGGGCCATGTTTATGCTGTGCACAGGTTTGTCCTGGTAAAAGAATCAACTCTTTTGCACAGTATCTACTGTTGTTGACATAAACAATAATCTGGAGTCCAAGTATTTCTGGTTTCCCAAAACCAAAATCAACAACCTCCATTGAATCAAATTCTTCTGCAGTTATAACAACTCCTGCTTTTGAGAGAAGTTCTTTAGACCTATTTTTTATTTCAATGATTTTTTCTTCTGTCATCATTGTTTTCCTCCTTTTTTATGAAATTTTCAATTCTTGAAAGTGAAGTGTCTTTACCGAGGAATTCAAAAATTTCAAATAGTCCCGGTCCTTTTGTTGTTCCTGTGAGTGCAAATCTTAATGGATGAAACACAGTTGATGCCTTTATACCTTTTTCTTCACAGAATCTTCTGACAGTATGTTCCACTATTTCTTTTTGGAAAATTTCAATTTTTTTTAATTCCTGTAGTAATGAAGTAAGAATTTTGGTTGTTTCATCAGTCAAAAATTTTTCGGTCAATTTTTCATCCCATTCAATGTTTTCTTTAATAAAGTACCCGGTTCTTTCAGGAATGTCAGCAAGGGTTTTCAATTTTTCCTTTTCCAGTTCAATAACTTTTTCAATCAAAGACAAATGATTTCTAACCTGGGTTTCTGAATAACCTGATTTTTCAAAAAATGGAATAGACATCAAAGCAAGTTTCTCTGATGAAGTGTTTCTGATATATAAACTGTTGAACCATAAAAGTTTTACAGGGTCAAAAATTGCATTTGCACGATTACAGTTTTCAAGAGAAAAATTTTGAATAAGTTCGTCATGTGAAAAAATTTCTCTGTTGTCCTTACTACTCCAGCCAAGGAGTGCAAGATAATTGAACATTGCATCAGCAAGATAACCATTTTCTCTATATTGCCTGACGCTTGTTGCACCATGTCTCTTGCTCAATCTTGTTCTGTCAGGTCCAAGTGTCATTGACATATGTGCAAATTGTGGTGCCTGATAACCCAGTGCTTCAAAAATCAGAATATGTTTCGGCGTATTTGAAAGATGGTCTTCCCCTCTGATGACATGGGTAATATTCATCAATAAATCATCAATGACAACTGCAAAATGAAATGTTGGTATTTCATTTGATTTCATAATCACAAAGTCATTCAATGATCCTGATTCAAATTTTACAGTTCCCCTGATAATATCATTGACAGTGATATCTTTTTCCGGAACCTTGAATCTGATAACATATTTTCTGCCTTCTGATTCAAATTTTGCAATCTGTTGGTGAGTCAGGTTTCTACAGTAATTGTCATATCCTGAACTTTTATCACCCTGTATTCTTTGTTCAATTTCTTCCTTTGTGCACCAGCATTTGTATGCTTTTCCTTCTGTGAGAAGTTTTTTTCCGTAATCCCTGTAAATTTGTAAACGTTCTGACTGACGGTATGGACCATGAGGACCACCGCAATCAGGACCTTCATCCCACGATAGCCCGAGCCATTTTAAATCTTCTATGATGCTTTGTTCATATTCCTTTTTTGACCTTTCAAAATCAGTATCTTCTATGCGAAGAACAAATACTCCATTATTTTTTCTTGCAAAAAGATAATTGAAAAGTGCGGTACGAGCATTACCAACATGCAGATACCCTGTCGGACTTGGTGCAAATCTCACTCTTACCATATATTTTCCTGTTTGGTTATTTTTTCTCTGGCTAATATAATAATGTACCTGTTTTTCATAATTGTGTCAAAGGGATGATATCAAAAAATGAAGTTAATTTGACTCTGCATTTGTATTTATGAAAATTTTGTCATAAAGTAATAGAGATTGTTTCACAGGAGGCATTTATGAACAGGGAAAAATTTCGAAAATATGAGGACTTGTACAGAACTGCCTTGCTTGATGATTGTGTACCATTTTGCTTGAAACATGCTCAGGACCGCGCATATGGTGGTTATTTTCAATGTCTTGATTATGATGGTTCAGTGATATGCACTGACAAATTTATGTGGTCACAGAACAGGGTGGCCTGGATATTTTCGATGCTCTACAATAATCTTGAAAGAAAACCTGAATGGCTGGATATGGCTAAACTTGGTATAGATTTTTTGAAAAAACACGGAAGGGATGAAAATGGTGATTGGTATTTTGCCCTTGATAGAAAGGGAAAGCCAATTGTTCAACCCTATAACATTTTTTCTGATTTTTTTGCAGTGATGGCTTTTGCTGAATATTCAAAGGCAACCGGTGATAGAGAGAGTGCTGATATAGCAATAAAAACATATGAGAGGATACAGCAAAGGAAGGATAATCCCAAGGGTAAGTACAACAAGATAATAACAGAGAACAGGAATTTGAAAAATCTTGCGTTCCCAATGATCAATATCAATGTGGCTGGTATACTTAAATCCATTAAACCTGACCCGGTATACGATATGATTATCAATGAGGCAAAAGAAGAGATAATGACAAGATTTCTTGACAGAAAAAACCGTGTTGTGCTGGAAAATATTGCTCTTGATGATACACCAATGTTTGATATTTACGAAGGCAGGCATATAAACCCGGGTCATGGTATTGAAACAATGTGGTTTATTATGATGGTTTCAAAACAACAGCATGATTGGCAAACCATAAAAGATGCCTGCGAGGCAGTGAAATGGTTGCTGGATTTTGGCTGGGATAAGGAATACGGAGGAATATTTTATTTTATGGACCTGTTTGGAAAACCACATGTAGAACTTTGCTGGGATATGAAACTTGAGTGGGTTCATGTAGAAGCATTGATCGCTACAATCATGGGTTATTATTTGACTGGTGACCTTGAATTACTTCAGTGGTTTGAAAAAATTCATGATTATACATGGCAACATTTTCCTGACAGAATCTGGGGAGAATGGTACAAGTACTTGAATCGTGAAGGCAAAGTAAACAACAGATGTAAAAGCAATAAATGGCAAAATTTTTTCCATCTTCCAAGGGCACTCTATCTTGTTTCGAAGATTTGCAAAGCCATTGCAGAAGGAAGCGATTTTTGATATCAATATTAACCGTATGATGCTGGTTTTTAAAATACAATCTCATCAATGAGTGCAGAAACTTGAGAACAGGAACACCGGCAGGATTGGTTTTGCCGGTGCAATAATATATCCACGATTTTTACCATAATTTCAAGATATTGATGGATGAATCCAGATATGATACAGAGAGATATCGGGTTCTTTAAAAGAAAGTGAAATGAAAACTCTTTTTTGAATATTGATTCAGTCGTTTTATTTTGTTCCCTGAGGTTCAAACCAGAAAGAATAAAGGTCGCTGTGTATGAGCCAGAATCTTAAACTTATTTTTTCGCCTTTCAGAATATTACAGTTTTTTCTGTTTTTCCACTCCACTTCAACCTTCTGGCCAGTATAATCTCCGTTCAAAGGAATACAGTCACTCAGACGAAATCCAGTGATCGGCCGTTGATTCTGGTCCAAAATTTCTACCCTTGTGCCACCTGCGGATATACCTGCTTCTGTAAATCCTATATGATTTGCTGCATTCAGGTTAAGACATAATTTTCCTCCAGGACATGTGAATTGTTTTGTAATCAATTCTCCTGGCACAAATCCACTTGAAATAGAAGCAAAACCATCTTTTGGCATGATGGCAGCACCGATAACACCAGCAGGAAAACAGGATGATCTTGGTAATTTGTGGCACGCATTTCGGGCTTCATAAAAGAAGAAAAGTTGACCATCCATTTCAACAGGTGGATTGGTCGATAGACCGATCCATTGACAACCCAATGACTTTTCAAAACCTGGTTCCATAAAAGCAGTTCTGTATCCATTCCTTTTCCACAGAATACTATCTCTGCTACTGATTAACTCAATATCCATCCAGTCCTCTTTACTATGAAGTCTCTGAAGGAATCCCAGATACATTGATTCATACCTGAATGCAACAAGACAGTAGAATTGTATGTCAAGCGGGTCGTAGAGGTCAGGTTTCAGAACAATATCTGATTGTTTCCATTTCATAAAGTCAGAGCTTTCCAATCTTACGACAATCCTCTTACCAAAATTTTCATGCTTCATCATATCAGGGGGCCGTGTGAATATTACATATGGTTTTTTTAATTCAGGGTCATACATTAAAGTATTTCTGTCTCCATAACCAGGTAATACTGGACCTTTCCATCCACTCCAGTTGATACCATCAGGTGAAAAATTTGTCCATATACCAAAATTTTCATTGTTAATATCTCTCCGTGCACAGGTCATTTTATAAACTTTATTTTTGTTTCTTTCACCGGAATCGTAGATGACATTGACACAATCAGGATGTCCAGGATGGCTGGCGGGTATTACTATGTTGTTATGACGTGAATTTCCAAATTCAAAAATTCCAACATCTGGTTTATTCCAGTGAATGCCATCTGTGCTTTCTGCATAAAGGACATCTCTTCCTGTGCCACGTTTTGCAGAAAATGAAGAATACCACATTCTCAAATTTCCTGAAAATGGGTCTTTGACCACAGAACCATAAAGAATGAGGCAGTTTAATTCCCATGGTTTATCAGGCTGAAGAACAATGCCAATTCTTGATGGTGAATAATATTTTCGCTGGAGGTTATTAGAATATTTGATGATTTCATCGTCAACAAAAAGTTGTCTTTCGAGCGGATTGATGTTCATATTTTATCATCCGTGTTATCAAACTAAATCTATTTTTCTTTAAACATAATGAACTGGAGTTCATCAATAATTCCATTTGCACTTTTATCAGATGCCTGCTTTGATGGAGGGCTACCTATATACATCTTTGTTCCAAGGGTAAATTTTGATTCACCCAGAGTCGCCCATCCTTTAACCGTATTCGAATCAACCGTCAACTGAGATTGTCCTTCAAGGTCCCATTCAATCCTGATAAAATGCCACTCATTCTGTTTCCATTTGCTGATATCCACTTTTAGCAAAAGGCACTCCTTCCAGTCATCTCTGAACATTTGAAAGAAAATATAGCCCCATTCATTTTTTCCGAGCCGTAAATGTGATTCACTGTCATTTAGAATGAAGCGGGTTTGTTTTTCGTCAGGTTGCCAGTTAGGTTTAAACCAGAATTGTATTGCTCCTGCCTTGTTTGTGAGCAGGTCCTTTGTTGGGTAGGATAATACTGTTTCTTTATCTACAATAATTCCCTTACCTGTTTTACCTTCAACATACCTGATATTTTCTGCTTCAACTGGCTTGATTCCAGAGTTATCTGTTGTTGTGTCTTCGAAATTTACAGAAAGTGTTACCACTGGAACTTCTGCTGCTTCAATTGAAAAAAATACTGCGAGAAATATTCCTCCCACAACTACCAGTAAGTATTTCATGTCTCCTCCTTGTAAAAATTTTTACTTTAATCCATCAAGCACAAAAAAATCTATACTCTTTTTCAGAAAAGATTCACTGGTTTTTACCCAGAGAGTAAAGGTAAAAAGACCCTTTTCAAGGTTTTTTGGGTTAAGACCAATAATAAAATTTTCTCCTTGAATTTCCTTAATAGAAATTTCCCTGCTTCCATAGATTTCATTATCCTTGTGTCCTGTTACATAACAACCAATTTTTCCTGAAGTTAAAAATTCTCTATCAATCCCTAAATGGCACCTGATCCATAAAACATCTATGCCAGGTATTACATAATAGGTTTCTGGCACAAGGGTAAAGACATCTGAACATTTTATTATTTTTCCAAAATGTTCAAGCAATGTTGACTGGCTTCTATCATAAATTTCTATCTGCAATTCGTTATCACTGGTATCCCTGATAGAAAATGGGCAAACAACACTTTTTGAAGTCCCGGGATTCATTTTCAGAATTTTCTCGTCCAGAGATTGTATTTTTCCTTCTGAATCAATCAGTCTTGTAACCAGTTTTATTTCGATATCTTTCTTTCCTGTATGTGTCAGTTCTGCATCAATCTGATTTGTTCCGAGCTTCAGTTCTTTTAAATAAATTTTTGACAAACAGCATCCATCAGTATTGAGTTTCAGTTTACCAAATTCAGAGGAAGAAGCAAACCCTTTGCCCTTTGTTTGCCAGCAGGTATCCTCATGCAACTGTTTTTCTTCCCGACAGAAATTTGCTGCTATTTGATTTTTCCCTTTCAAACCTATTTCTTCAAAAGGTATCCTGATTTCAACCTGCCAGCAATCAGAAAATTTTTTTACTCCTGCCTGAACATCTTTTGCGTTCCATTTTTTCCTGAACTCCCCGGATGGATAGAAAGCATCTGTTATTGCTCCATTTGAGTTCACCATAAAATGGTAAAAATCCTGACAGCCGACATCTTCCCCTATAAAAACTTCAACGCAGTCATCGTCCCATACTGGTTCTTCATTTTGCGAATATTTTGCAACAATTCCATCCATAGAGGGTTCGTAATTCTTAAATCCCACATAAAGAGCATCATTATCTGCACAAACCATTACTTCTGTTGCTTTTCTTGGTAAAGAACCATCATGCCTGTTAACAAGATTGACCTTTTCTGCTTTTTTCCAGCACTCTTCAGAAAATTCTCCGTCAATAACGATATCTTTTGCGCTGGCTGCAACCAGAAATTTTTCATTAATAACTGGTTCTTTAACATCACGATAGGCAATGGGTTTAATAATAAAGTCATCTTTTTGTAATTTTACATAACGGGAGATGGTCTTTTGTTTTTTGGATAAGACAGTATTAATTTTCATTATATTGTTTGCCACCATCCATCGAATACCTTTGTAATATTTACTCATCCACGCAAGTTTGTCAAAGGAAGGAGAAGCAAACTGTTTTAAGGATGGGCAAAGTGATTCAATTGAGGTAAGGTCTTTTTCTGCTTCCTTTACAATTTTTTGTATCTCAGGGTCATTGCTCTGTTTTCCTTCCTGGATCTTTTGTTCAAGAAGGGTGAGATACCTGCAATCATCAAATCCTTCTCTCCAGTTTTCCCATCTCAATGTAGGAATATTTTCTTCCAATGATGGATAAACCATAAAAAAGTCCGTCATTTTTCCGTCAAGATCAGTATCTAAACTTCCCTGCTGGGCAATATATCTCCATGGCGCAAGTCCTTCAAGATTCGAAAACCAGAAACCAAATCCTGTTATAAAACGTGCTGAAAGATAATCACCACTGCTTGCTGTAAGATTATTATCGTAAAACCAGTTCCCTTTGCATAGATTCTTATCTTCTGGTACAGATTCAGGACCTGTAAAATTTATTACATCTATTAACTTCACAAATTCATGGTCAAGATAATTTTCATCGACAATACCAGTAACAAATGTTTTGGCACCAGGTACCTGATGTACAAGTTTGCATAATCGTTTCCCAATTTCTTTTCTTACAGGTTCATTGGGTTCATCTATCACATAAAAGTAGTTCTCAGGAAGTTTTTCATCCCTGATGAATTTCTGAATAAAAGCAATAGCACTTACATAGATTTCATTGAATTTGTCTGAAAATGCAGGCGGGATCTCCCTGACATTTTTTGTAGTTGAAATTCCAGTATCACCTGTTATTGCGCATATATCTTCAACCTTTGGAATAATGCTGAAAAATGGTCGAGAGATAACACTGTTTCTTGCTGCATATCTTATTTCATCAACCGGTAATTTATACAGAATATCTCCATTTTTTTTCATAACCCTTAATGCAAAATAAGGATCACAAATAGAAGATATTCCATGTTCCTTCATATCGTTAATGTCTCTTTCGAACTGTTGTTTTGCCCTTTTCAAAAGTCCTCTCTTCTCATAAAGGTTAAGTCGCTCAGGATAAGAATATGGCACATATAGCGGATTAAGATAGTACATCCCGAATACCTGTTTAGGTTGGTCAGGTAGAGAAAAAGGTAAAACAGTGATTTGAAATGGAACATTTACAATTCTTCCCTCGGATGTTTTGATGCTTACTTTTCCATTGTAATTATCGGGTTTGCAATCTGGAGGAATTTTTGCAACAATCCAGAACAATGTTGTTTCTGATAGCAAAACCGGTGGTTTGAATTTCTCAAGAAATTCCGCAGCAAATTCGTATTCAGTGCGACCAATCCATTGTGTGCGTCGCGGTCTATATTTTGCAATTCTGAGTGTGAAACAATGTTTTTCTATTTGAGAATTTCTGCTTATGGCATCTGAAACATCAGCACTGACAATCTCAATACCCTTTCTGAGAGGATAGATGCCAAAGGTGACAGGTTCGTATTCTCCAGGCGTTGCAAAACTCCAGATTTTCCTCTGAACATCAAGATATGATGGAACAGTTTCTGGATAAATCGGGCGATAACTTTCCCACGGAAATACAATGAAACCATTTTTTCTATCCTGATTGGCTGGTTCAAACGATAGTGGCTCTGACACATGTTTTTTAAAAATCCATTCCTTCAATTGTTCTTCTGGTCCTGAGATGAATTCCTTTTTCTTCTGATTTACAATACTGGAAACTTCGTCCCACACATCATTACGGGCAATTACAAGTGCATTAATCACATAGCATGGCATACCTTCAAACTGAAAATCCAGTACTCCATTTTTTGCTTCTGCAGAAAATGTCCAGTTTCCAATTTTTGGAAGGAAAAACGTGGTGTCTTTTTCTGTAAGAACCTTTTTTCCATTGACCGTTAGGGCATATGCTGGTGGAATATATTCCAGGTCCCCTGATACAATCCAGCATGTATATTTTCCAGAAGCAACCCTGACACGAAATGTGTTGCTTCCTTCGCCTTCATGAAATGAATATTCAAGTTTGTTCTGTCGAAATTTATCAGGTGGTTTCCTTGAAACTCCTGTAACAGTTTCTTTCAGCCACCCGTAAGATTTGGTTTCTTCCCATAAGTCAGCAGGTGCTACTTTTAAGAATCCATTTTCAGGGATTGCTGAAACTGGTACAAAATCAAAGCAAAATTTAGTATTCGGTATTGTTATTCCATAACCAGGCAGGATAAAAAAATTACTCAGACATATGATGGCGACATATATCATCAAATACTTTTTGTTTCGACATCTCACTGGATACTCCAGTTATAGTTTATTGTTCATCAAGATTTTGAAAGCCAGCCAGCATATTACTATCAGAAGCCCCAGCCAGTGGAGATTTTTTTGTTCCAACGTGGCCATCGCTGTATAAAACATTTATACTTTTACCCAGGTGGGTGCCAGTGGGCCAGGAAGCAGATAGACCACGGTCTGCTGCTAAAGCCATGCCCTTTGATTCTGATCGAAATAATCTTACCCCTTTAAGGACATCACTATCACTTGTTCCAGCAAGACGGTAGTAATAAGAGGACTGAAATTTATTATCCTGACCAGGACCATAACCAAAAACTTCTCCAGGGGTCCAGATGAATTCACTGTAATCTGGTTGCCCTTTCCTGGAATTAGTGAATGTTGGACACTCAAACACTTTTGGGTTTGTTAAATACCCTGTTTTGTAAAGCAGACCCCAGTTTACCCAGACCTGTGGTGAATCTGCTGTTGCTACCCAGTGGTCGTAATACCAGCGAAAGCCAGCCGGTATGAGTCGCCAGGTACCTGGTGTCCATCCATTGTTATCTTCAGAATACATAAGTATTGATATTCCCAGTTGTTTTAAATTATTGATACATACTGTCTGCCTGGCTCTTTCTCTGACTTTGCTGAGTACCGGCAATATCATTGCTGCAAGAATTGCTATAATCGCAATTACCACGAGTAATTCAATTAAAGTGAATCCGTTTTTTTTCATTTTTTCACCTCCTTTCATCAATTTTTTTATCAGAAGGATTATTTTTAAACCTATCCCTGGTTTGATTATAAAACTTTTGTGCGATGGCTGTCAACATGGAAATATTTCAGGTTTAAGATTTTTTTGACAATTTGTTGAATATGAGTATAATTAAATTGTTAAAAGTTGAACCATGGAGGAAAGATGTTAAGAAAATACGAAGCATGTTTGCTTCTGGACCCGGACCTTGACCAGAAAGGACTTGAGGAGGAAATTGCCAGTATCTCTGAAGTTTTTACTTCCAGTGGAGCAAATATTGTTCATAAGGAGTTATGGGGAAGAAGAGGACTGGCATATCCAGTAAAGAAAAAAAAGGAAGGATATTACTATCTTTTCTTTTTTGAATCAAACCCGCAGGATATTGAGAAAATTGGAGACGGGTTGAAGCACAGGGAGAAAGTTTTAAGAACCCTTATAATTACGAAAAAGGAATTTCCTGAATTTAAAAATAATGGCAAACCTCAATAAGGTTTTTTTAATTGGAAGATTAACCCGAGATCCGGAATTGAGATATACTCCATCAGGTAGTGCTGTGGCAAGTTTTGGTCTTGCAATAAACAGGCAATATTCAACAAAAGAAGGAGAAAAAAGAGAAGACCCATGTTTTGTTAATCTTGTTGTATGGGGAAAAAGAGCAGAAATATGTGCAGAGTATTTGAAAAAAGGTTCAATGATTTTTGTTGAAGGCAGATTGAGTTATAGAAAATGGGAAACATCAGATAACGAAAAAAGGTCAACGCTTGAGGTTTTTGTAGAAAATTTTCAATTTCTTGACAGGTCATTACCTGACATACAAGGAGAGATTGTAAATGGAACAAAAGAAGCGGACGAAGAAGAAGAAAAGGGCGAAGGGTTGTAAGTTCTGTGAAGAAAAGATTCACGAAATTGATTATAAGGAAGTTTCACGAATAAGAAGGTATATGAGTGGAAGAGGGAAAATACTTTCGTCAAAGTTGACAGGCGTTTGTGCCAGGCATCAAAGATCTCTGACAAAAGCGATAAAACGTGCCCGATATATGGCTCTATTGCCGTATGTCCAGGTTTAAGGAGTACAACAATGAAAATAATCCTTCTAAAAGATGTGAAAAATCTGGGGCAGGAAGGTGAAATATATGAAGTTCGTGATGGGTACGCAAGAAATTATCTCATTCCGAACGGATTTGCGATTGAGGCAAATGAAAAAAACATTAAAAAGATTGAAGAAGTTAAACGACGTGTTGCATTAAAAAGAGAAAAATTGCAGAAAGAAGCAGAAGCCCTTCAGAAAAAATTAAACAAAATTTCTGTTACAATTGAGGCAAGTGCGGGTGAAGAAGAAAAATTATTTGGATCGGTTACTTCAGAAGATATAGCAATTGCATTGAAACAGCAACACGACATCCAGATCGACAGGCACCAGGTTCATCTTGAAGAACCAATCAAAAAACTTGGTATTTACAAAGTACCAATTCATCTTCTTGGTGAGATTAGCGCAGAATTAAAAGTATGGGTTGTTGAAAAAAAAGAAACAACCTGAAACTTTGTGGGTGCAGTAATTAACGTATATTTACCTGGCCAGGTATAATATTCGGGAGAACCATGGCCAATAAAAAACACACACCATTAAGTGAACAAATTCCACCTCATAATCTTGAGGCAGAAAAGGCACTTCTTGCGTCAATGCTTCTTGACGAGGATGCTTTGATGAGGGGGTTGGAAATCATCAGAAAAGAATTTTTTTATGATAACAGACACCAGATGATTTTCTCCGCCATTCAGGATCTTTTTGAAAAAAATATTAAATGCAACTTTGTTACGCTTGTGAATTATTTCAAGGAAAAAAACAAGATTGAACTTGCTGGGGGAATTGAATATGTTACATCGCTTTTTGATATGGTTCCAACCGCTGCTCATATAGAGGATTATGCAAAGATTGTTCGTGATAACTTTATTTTGAGATCCCTTATCAATGTTTCAACGAAAATTATCTCAGAAGCGTATGCCTGTACTCAGGATGTTGACGCATTGCTTGATGATGCGGAATCAATGATTTTTGATGTTTCAGGGCATATCAGTGCACGTGAGGCATACCCGATATCTTCCCTGGTAAAAGAAAACCTTGATCTTTTTGAAAAAATACATGCAAGACAGGGACATGTCACTGGTTTGCCAAGTGGCTATATTGACCTTGACAATATTACATCAGGTTTTCAAAAATCTGATTTCATTGTGATTGCTGCTCGACCTTCAATGGGTAAAACTGCTTTTGCCTGCAATATTGCTCAAAATCTCGCAGTAACACAGAATATCCCTGTTTTGATTTTCAGCCTTGAAATGTCAAAGGAACAACTTGTTCAGAGAATGCTCTGTTCTGAAGCCCGCATTGATTCTGCTTTAATGAGGAAAGGAATTCTTCCTGACAGGGATATGGGTAAACTGATTCAGGCAGCAGGTATTCTTGAGAAGGCACCGATTTTTATAGATGATACCCCTGCACTTTCAATTTTTGAAGTAAGAGCAAGAGCCCGAAGACTTAAATCAAAAGAAAACATCCAGCTTGTTATTATTGATTATCTCCAGTTGATGAGGGGAAGAGGACGATATGAAAACAGGCAGCAGGAAATCACTGATATTTCTGCTTCTTTGAAGGCAATGGCAAAGGAACTTTCGATTCCTGTCATTGCACTTTCTCAGATGAATAGATTAATTGAAAGGAGAGAGGATAAAAGACCGGTTCTTGCGGACCTGAGGGAAAGCGGTTCTATTGAACAGGATGCAGACCTTGTACTTTTTATCCACAGAGATGAACAGTATGATGAGTCAGAAGAAACAAAAGGTGTAACAGACATTATCATTGCCAAACATAGAAATGGACCTATAGGACAGATTCGATTGACTTTCCTTAAACATTGTTTGAGATTTGAAAATTGTTCCAAGAGACAGTCAGCATGATCACTCGTTTTATTGAGTCATTGGGAAGTTCAGTATTTGAAATCATTTCATACCTTGGTGAGATTTCTTTCATTATTCTGGGTTCAATCAGACATATGTTTTCACAGGCCCTCAGAAGAAAAAAAATAATATTTGAACAGATGGAAAAAATTGGTATTGATTCATTTCCGCTTGTCGGAATTATTGCTGCCTTCACCGGTATGGTAATGGTAATGGAAACAGCTGTGACTTTAAAAAAATTTGGTGGTGAAAGTTTTGTTGGTGGTATTGTGAGTGTTTCAATGGTGAGAGAACTTGGTCCTATTATTGTCGCACTGATTGTTGCTGGTAGAGTTGGTGCTTCGGTTGCCGCTGAAATTGGAAGTATGAAAATAACAGAGCAAATTGATGCGCTTGAAGTTCTTGGTGTTAATCCTTTGTCCTACCTTGTTACACCACGGTTGCTTGCTTCCATGATTATGGTTCCTGTACTTACATTGATGGCAAATTTCTTAAGTATTATTGGTGGATATATCATTGGTGTGTACCTTGTTCATATTGGTTCTGGAACATACCTTTATCAGAGTTTTGAATTTATCAAAATGAAGGACATTTTTGTGGGAATAACAAAGGCATTTGTATTCGGAATTCTTATTACAGGGGCTTCCTGTCTTGAAGGACTAAAAACATCCGGAGGAGCAGAGGGTGTTGGTGTTTCAACCACCCGCGCAGTTGTTAATGCTTTTTTTCTTGTGATTCTTGCAAATCTTATTATCACAGCAATCTTTTATTTTATTTAATATGGTTATAGAAATTGAAAATCTTCGTGTGGTGCTGAAGGAACAGGAAATATTAAAGGGAATAACGATGAATGTAGAAAAAGGTGAGGTTGTTGTTATTCTTGGTCCTTCTGGTTCAGGCAAAAGTGTTTTTCTAAAAACACTGCTTGGATTGATTTCTCCTTATTCAGGAAAACTTGTTGTCCTTGGTAATGATATGTTTGGTATCAATGATGAACAACTTTTTAATTTAAGGAAGAAAACAGGCATGGTTTTTCAGTCATCAGCACTGTTTGATTCAATGAGAATCTGGGAAAATGTTGGTTTTTTCCTTCTTGAACATTCAAGATTGTCAGAACAGGAAATACGCAGACAGGCAGAAGAAGTACTTTCAGCTGTTGGTCTTTCAGATATTAGTGACAAAATGCCTGAAGAACTGAGTGGGGGTATGAAAAAAAGGGTTGGTATCGCAAGGGCTTTAATCAGCAAACCCGAACTTCTTTTTTATGACGAACCAACAACAGGGCTTGATGTCATTACATCTGCAAGCATTATAAAACTGATGAAAAAAATCCACAGGCAATTTAACACGACAGAAGTAATTGTGACACATGATCTTTCAATTGCAAGGAATCTTGCTGATAAAATTGCAGTGATTCATCAGGGAGAAATTGTTGAAACAGGAACATGGGAAAATCTTTTGAACTCAAAAAACGAATTTATCAAATATTTTTTCAACATTGGAGGAATTAATGACACCGAAGAAACTTAGTACTCAATTCAAGGTCGGATTATTTATCTTTCTCGGACTGGTAATATTTTTTGTTTTTGTCTTTTCTCAGGGGAAAATTTTAAGAGGCAGGGGATATGAACTGAAAATCGTATTTACAAATGTCGGGGGACTTGACCCTGGTGCACCTGTCAGGGTTAGTGGTTATCGGGTTGGAGAAGTAAAAAATATAGCACTTTCACTTGAACAGGACCGTCCTAAAATCATAGTTTCAATCCGTATTAATCCTGAAATTCGTCTTGGCAGGCAAAGTAAATTTACTGTGAGAAGTTATGGAATTATTGGAGAAAAATATATGGAGATTCTGCCGACTGGCTTGAATGATTTACCACTGATAGAACCAGGGGAAACATTAAAGGGAGAAGATCCTTTGCCTGTGGAAAGATTTCTCAGCACAGGTGAGGACATTCTTAAAAACTTAAACACTCTTCTTATTTCCCTGAATAAAATCACAGCAGATGAAAAATTAAAGGCAGAATTGAGGCAGGTTGTAAAAGGTGCAAATGATGTAATGGAAAAAGCACAAATAACCCTGAACAATTTTAATTTACTTGCCTCAAACTGGACAAAAACATCCTCAGAAATTAATGAACTTGTTTCAGAAGTCAGTCCCGAGGTGAAAGGTCTGATACAGAATGTGAATTCAACGACAAAAGAGATAAATACCATTGTTGCCTCAAACAAAGATAAAATAAATCATATTGTTTCAAATCTTGAGTCATCAACAACAAAACTTGATAGCACATTCTCAGATGTTTCTGATAAAATTAGAACTGCAGGTGATTCATTTGTCAGGACTTCTGATAAAATTAATGATTTTGTAGAAAAAATTCAAACCCAGGGGCTTTTCGCTGATATCATTTCAGATACCCAGATTGCAAACGAAATTAGGTCCACAATCAAAAGTTTACAGCAAACATCAAAGGATATTGATATTGCATTTATAAAATTGAATTATGTCAGCGAACAGATTGCTGGGGTTATATCTGATATCCGTTCAGGAAAGGGGACCATAGGAAAACTTGTTGCAAAAGATGAACTTTATAATCAGGTTTTTGAGATGGTTCAGGATTTAAAAGCCCATCCGTGGAAGCTTCTTTTCAGGACAAAGTAATTATGACAAAAGAAAAAAAGATTTTTACATGTGAAGAATGCGGGTATGCTTCAGTCAGATGGTTAGGAAAATGTCCTTCCTGTGGCGCATGGAATTCCTTTCACGAAGAAAAAAGGAATCATCAAAATATTGAACATGAAAAACAGAAACCATTGCTTCTTGAAGAGATTAAAATTGGTAAAACAGCAAGAATTTCAACAGGCATTGGAGAACTTGACCGACTTACTGGTGGAGGGATTGTTGAGGGTAGTGTGATTCTTCTTGCAGGTGAACCAGGAATTGGAAAATCCACCCTTGTTCTTATTATGGCTTCAAAATTATCATTGCAGGGGAAAAAGGTTTTTTATATTTCTGCTGAGGAATCAGCAGGACAATTGAAAATGCGTGCTGAACGGCTTTCAATCGAAAATAAAGAGGGGTTATTTTTCCTTTCTGAAAACGAGATAAAATCAACAACTGATATTCTTGAATCAATGAAACCTGACATAGTGATTGTGGATTCAATTCAGATGATTTATGATTCAGATTTTGATTATCCTTATGGTTCTGTTTTTCAGGTAAGGCGGGCAGCACAGTTTTTTATAGAATGGGCAAAAAAAACAGGTAGCGTGGTAGTATTGATCGGGCATATTACGAAAGAAGGAAGTATTGCAGGTCCAAAGATACTTGAACATCTTGTTGATGTTGTTCTTTATTTTGAAGGAGATAGATTGTCAAATCTGAGAATTTTGAGAGCAATAAAGAATAGATTTGGTTCAACTGAGGAGATAGGGGTTTTCAGGATGGAGGAAAGTGGTTTAACAGAGGTTTGTGATTCTGGCAGAATGTTTCTCAGTAGTGGAAATTCAAATCAACCCGGGCTTGTGATTTTTCCTGCACAGGAAGGAAAACGTACAATTCTTCTTGAAATTCAAAGTTTGGTTACCACCAGTTATCTGGGAGTCCCAAGAAGGACATTTACAGGGCTTGACTATAACAGGGTGAATCTTGTTTTAGCGGTTCTTGAAAAGAAACTTCGTATGAACCTTGCAAATAAAGATATTTATTTTAATGTTTCGGGTGGGTTGAAAATTACTGAACCTGCTGTTGACCTTGCTGTTGCCATTGCCTCTATTTCATCCTTCAGGGAGACATGTCCTGCTGGTGAAACTGTTTTTATTGGTGAAATAGCACTCACCGGTGAAATCAGACCTGTTCAACATCTTGCTGCACGACTGAAAGAGTCATTCCGACTTGGATTCAAACAGGCATTTGTTCCTGCAGGTTCAGGGAATATTTCCCTTCCAGGAATGAAGATTATTGAAGTAAGCTGGCTCGGCCAGGCAACATCACTTGCTTTTGAGAAGGGTTGAACAACTGACAAAAATTAAGGTATAATATCCACAAAATTGCAGAGGAGGTGATATAATGGGGCTTTATTTCATCCGTGCGGCTTTTGTTCTCATAAGTGCATTTGCTGGTTCTGTGTTCTGGATAGAGAATAAATTAAACGGTGTAATAGCCGGGCTTGTTGGAAGTTTACTCGTGGTTGGGATAGAACTTCTGATGCAAAAAATACCCTTCAGAAAATTCATCATGGGTGTTTTCGGGCTCATTGTCGGTCTGGTTACAGCGATTTTGATTGCTAATTTTGTTCTTCTTGTTCCTTTTACAACTCCGAGACAGGAAGATGGTGTGAGATTTGTCCTGTATTTTATTTTCAGTTATCTTGGTATTATGATAGGAATCAGGGGAGTGGGGGAACTCGGGTTTCTTTTTCCATATCTTCATCAGTTTAAGGCAGAGGCAATGAGAGCCATTGTAATTGATAGCAGTGTGGCAATAGATGGCCGTGTTTATGAACTGGCTACAAGTGGTTTTATTGAAGGTACCATTATTATTCCGTCGTTTATCATCCGAGAACTTCAAGATCTTGCTGATTCTGCAAGTGATCTCAAACGTCAGAGGGGAAGAAGAGGACTGGAAACACTGAATAAAATGAGAAATGACAACAATCTTGATGTAAAAATTTATGATGTTGATTATCCTGAAGTTGAAGAGGTTGATGCAAAACTTGTAAAACTTGCTTCATCAATTGGAGCCAGAATCCTGACAAATGATTTTAATCTTACAAAGGTGGCAGAAGTAAAAAATATCAAGGTCTTGAACTTAAACAACCTTGCCACATTGATGAGAGCAAAACTTATGGCAGGTGAAACACTTCAGATAAAAGTCATTAAAGAAGGTAAAGAACATGGACAGGGTGTTGGATACCTTGAAGATGGGACAATGGTAGTTATTGAAAATGGAGCGAAATATATCGGGAAAACAGTTGAAACAATAATTGATAGTACCATTCAGACAGTTAGTGGCCGTATTATTTTTGCCAAATTGAAATGACGTCCTGTGTTGTTGTTGCAGCCGGTGAGGGGACCCGTTTCAAAAGCAGGATCCCGAAAATACTGTATCCGCTACAGGGAATCCCTGTTCTTGAATACAGTTTAAAAACATTTTCTCAATGTCGCTTGATAGATGAGATCGTACTGGTGATTAACGAAAAACATCGTACTCATTATTGTAAAATGGAATTGGAAAGAAAATATCCAAAAATTAAAAACATTGTTAATGGTGGCAGTTGCAGGGAAGAATCGGTTTTCAATGGTTTTTCAAAATGCTCAACCATTTCTGATACAATTTTGATTCATGATGGTGCAAGACCTTTTGTGACAGATAGATTGATTCAGGCAATTATTGAGGCAGTCAATAAATATGGTGCATGCGTTCCCTGTTATCCTGTAAATGGTTCAGTAAAAATTGTAAGGTCAGGAAAACTTGTATGCACAATTTTTGAAAAAGACCTTGAAGTTGCTCAGACACCACAGGGGTTTAGAAGGGAGATTCTTGAAAAAGTTTTTTCAATTAACAAAGACAGATTGAGCGATTATCCTGATGAATCATCAATGTGTGAAAAAGCAGGGTATTATGTTAGAGTTATTCCTGGAGAAATTACCAATATCAAAATCACGACCAGAGATGATATAAAAATTGCTTCCAGTTTGCTTTGTTCTGGTTTCACAGGGACTTAAAAATGAAAAGGACTGGTGTGTGCTTTCCTGATGGTTTTAAAGCAGCAGGTATCAATTGTGGAATAAAAAAAGAGAAAAAGGATCTTGCTGTAATCATTTCTGAAAAAATGTGCATCAGTGCGTGTTGCTCAACAACAAATAAGGTGAAATCATATTCTTTACTGTGGGCATTGAAGAACATAAAAAATCCAGTGCAGGCAATTCTTATTAACAGCGGTAATGCCAATGTTCTTGGAAAAAATGGCTGGGAAATTACCTGTAATATCATGAAAAAATTTGCAGAAGTTGTCGGTGTCAGTGAGAAAAATGTTCTCTTTGCTTCAACAGGAGTAATAGGGAAATCCCTGCCAGAAGATATTATCATCAGCAATCTTGAGAAACTGGTTGCCGGCGCAACAGAATACGGTGGTTCTGATGCTGCAGAGGCAATTATCACAACTGACAGATTTATTAAACAGATTGAAATTGAGTCATCAATACCTGGAAGAAAAAGGTTTTCATTTGTGAAACTTGGTGGTATGGCAAAGGGTGCAGGTATGATATGTCCAAATATGGCTACAATGCTTGCGTTTATTACCACGGATGCTGTCATTGAAAAAAGTGCATTGCAAAGTGCTTTGAAAGATGCTGTAAGTAAAAGTTTCAATATGATTACTGTTGATAATGATCAGAGCACGAATGATTTTGTTGTCTGTCTTGCAAATGGTCTTGCAGGGAACAAAACAATTCATCTTAATTCTTCTGAATATGAGAAATTTTCTCAGGCACTTACAGAGATATGTATATTCCTTGCGAAAAAAATTGCTGAAAATGGCGAAGGTTCAGATCGTTTTATTGAGGTTAATGTTGAAGGCGCGTGGAGTGAAAAGGACGCACGAAAAATTGCGAAAAAAATCGCAGGTTCAAATCTTGTGAAGGCAGCAGTAAGTGGAGCATGGCCGAACTGGGGAAGAATTGCTGCAGCAGCAGGAAGTGCCTGTTCAAGATTCAACCCATTTAAGATGAAGATTTTAATAGGTCCATATACTGTATTTGATGGAGTTCCCTGTGATATTGATGAAACCATTTTGCGTCAGGAACTATCAAAAAAACAGGTAGTAATTACTGTGCGCCTTGATGCAGGTAAAGAAAAAGCAACTGCATGGGGATGTAATTTGACTGAAGAGTATGTAAGAATCAATATGGAAAAAGAATAGCCATGGCAGAAAAAAGAGATTATTATGAAGTGCTCGGAGTTAGCAAAAATGCCACGATTGATGAGATAAAAAAGGCATACAGGGATCTTGCTCTTAAATACCATCCTGACAGAAATCCCGGGAATAAAGAAGCAGAAGAGAAATTTAAGGAAATTACTGAAGCATATGAAGTTTTGAGTGACCCTGAAAAAAGAAAAACATACGATCAGTTTGGACATGCAGGTTTTGGTCCTTCTGGATTTGATTGGAGGCAGGATTTTGGAAGGGTCAGGATGGATTTCTCAGACCTTTTTGGAGATTTTTTCAGTGATTTCTTCTCAGACATTTTTGAAAGAGAACAAACCCGGCCGTCAAATCGTGGTGAAGATATTGAAATGAGGATTTCAATTCCTTTTAAAGAAGCAGCAACAGGAACAGAAAAGACCATCAATGTTTCTTTATATGAAAAATGTCCTGTTTGTGATGGTACAGGAAGTAAAAGCAAAAAAGGTCCCATTGAATGCCTTCAATGCCAGGGCACAGGAAAGGTTTTATATCAACAGGGTTTTATTACAATCACTCAGCCATGCCCGAGATGTAAGGGAGAGGGTTCAGTTATAACTGATCCATGCTTGAACTGTCGTGGAACAGGAAGGGTCAGGTCAATCCGTAAAATAAATGTTAAGATTCCTGCTGGTATTGAAAATGGAACATCATTAAGATTAAGGGGCATGGGAAATTCAGGTACCAGGGGTGGAACACGTGGAGACCTGTATGTTACTGTGTTTGTTGAAGAGGATGAATTTTTCAAAAGAAAGGGTTATGATTTATATTGTGAGGTACCGGTTTCAGTTACAACAGCAGTTCTCGGAGGCGAAATTGAAGTTCCAACACTCACAGGCAAGGTACGGGCAAGGGTATCTCCAGGTACACAGGATGGAACAATCCTCAGATTGAGAAATCTTGGTTTGCCACGAGGAAATGGAAAAGGAAATCTGTTTGTCATTTTGAGGGTGGTACTACCCAGAGGTCTTTCAAGGGAAGAGAAACGATTGTGGGAGCAGTTGAAAGCAGTAGAAGATGAAAGAAATTACCCTGAAATAACAAAATACAAAGAAAAACTTTCAGGTCTCTAATAAATGGAACAGAGGTTTAAGCTTGTTTCTCCATATAAACCTGCAGGTGACCAGCCACAGGCAATAGAAGGTCTTGTAAAAAATCTTAACAGGGGAGCAAAGTGGCAGGTATTGCTCGGTGTGACAGGAAGTGGAAAAACTTTTACAATGGCGAATGTAATTGAAAGAGTGCAGAGACCTGTGCTGGTCATATCTCACAACAAGACCCTTGCAGCACAATTATACAGTGAATTCAGACAATTTTTCCCTGAGAACAAGGTAAGATATTTTGTCAGTTATTATGACTATTACCAGCCCGAAGCATATATTCCTGCAACAGATACATATATTGAAAAGGATGCCTCAATCAATGAAGATATTGATAGATTGCGGCTTGCTGCAACAAGTGCAATTCTTTCAAGCAGGGATGTTATTGTTGTTGCAAGTGTTTCTTCAATTTATCCCCTTGGTAGTCCTGAAGACCACCGCAGTTTGATGCTCAATCTTTCGCTGAAACAAAAAACACCGAGAAGAGACATATTAAGGCGATTGGTGGAAATTCAATACGAAAGAAATGATTTCGATTTAACAAGGGGGAAATTTCGTGTTCGTGGAGACATTATAGAAGTGGTTCCATCATACGAAGAAACAGGTCTCAGAATTACTTTGTTCGGTGATGAAGTTGTGAAACTTGAAAGGTTTGATATTTTAACAGGAAAAACGATTTCAGAGGAAAATCAAATTTCTTTGTATCCTGCAAAGCACTTTGTTACTCCAGCGGATAAACTTGAAAGGGCATTAAGAACCATAAGGGAAGAACTTAATGAACAACTTGAGAAACTGAAAAAGCAGGGAAAACTTCTTGAGGCAGAACGGCTTGAAATGAGAACAAACAATGATCTTGAAATGTTCGCTGAACTCGGTTATTGCCACGGGATTGAAAATTATTCAAGACATCTTGCCGGGCGTCTTCCAGGAGAAAGGCCTGAGTGCCTTCTTGACTATTTTCCGAAGGACTACATTGTTTTTATTGATGAATCTCATATGACAATTCCACAGATTCGCGGGATGTATGCAGGAGATCGATCTCGCAAAGAAACACTTGTTGAATATGGTTTCCGTTTACCATCGGCGCTTGATAACAGGCCACTGACATTTGAAGAGTTTGAGTCAATGTTGAACCAGGTAATCTGTGTTTCTGCAACCCCGGGACCATACGAACTTGAGAAGATTGGTGTAAAAAAACTCGGAGAGAAAAATGAATTCCTTGTTGAACAGGTGATCAGACCAACAGGACTGGTTGATCCGCCTATCAGGGTTCTTCCAACAGAAAATCAACTTGATGACCTTGTTGAGAAAATCAGGGAAAGAATTAAAAAGAAGCAAAGGGTTCTTGTTCTTACAGTGAGCAAACAACTTGCAGAACAATTGAGCGATTACTTGAGGGAAATGAATTTGAAGGTGATGTACCTGCATTATGAAATTGATACGCTTGAACGGATGGAAATTTTGAAAAAATTAAGGGATGCAACGTTTGATGTCCTTGTTGGAATAAATCTTTTACGGGAAGGGCTTGATTTGCCCGAAGTAAGTCTTGTGGCAATTCTTGATGCAGACAAAGAAGGATTTTTGAGGTCGGCTCGTTCCCTGATTCAGATAGCAGGAAGGGCTTCAAGAAGTATTGATGGGGAAGTAATAATGTATGCGGACAGAATTACTGAATCAATGAAGGCAGCGATCGATGAAACAGAACGGAGAAGGGCAATTCAAAGTGAATACAACCGCATTCATAATATCACACCGAAACCAGTGATTAAACCAATATATCAAACAATTGGTGATATCATAGGAAGCAAAAGTAAAAAAGAGCAGGACATACTTGTTGCTGAAGAAGAAATTCTTTATGGAAAGGACCTTTCACGATTGCTCAGAAGACTTGAGAAAAAAATGATGGCATCTGCAAAAAATCTTGATTTCGAAACCGCTATTAAATATCGAGAAAAAATCAAGAGATTGAAAAACGAAAAATAAAAACCCCTGAATTATGCTATAATTTAATGAAAAAGAGGAAAAATGAAAATTGGTAGATTCAGGTATAAAAATGAAGTTTTTACTGGAATTATAGAAGGAAATAAAGTTGGTTCAATCGGCAATATTCCGATTGAAAAACTCATTTCAATAAATATTATTGAAGATGCAAAAAATCTTATTAACAGATGGTTTTTGATAGATGAACTTGAGTATGAAGTTCTTTTGACGCCTGGAAAAATCATTTGCCTTGGCTTGAATTATAAAAGTCATGCTGCTGAAGGAGGATGGCAAATTCCCCAGGAGCCAGTATATTTTGAAAAATCGTCCTGCTGTATTATTCCTCATAAGGCAAAAATTTGTATTCCTGAAAATACTGGAAGGTTTGACCCTGAAGTTGAACTTGCTGTTATTATCGGGAAAAAATGCAAACGAGTTCGCAGTCAGGACGCAGAAATGTTTATTGCCGGTTATACCATTGGAAATGATGTCACTGCAAGAAGCATGCAAAAAATGGATCAATCCAGGAAATATCCGTGGTTCAGGTCAAAGAGTATGGACACATTTTTCCCTGCTGGTCCATGGATGGTGACAAAGGATGAAATAGGTGTTTGTGAATCATTGAACATTCAATTGAGGATTAATGGCGAGGTAAAACAGAGTTCAAATACTGGCAATATGATTTTTACCATTCCAGAAATTATTGAGGCAATTACAAGATATCTCACCCTTTATCCAGGAGATATCATTTCAACAGGTACTCCAGAAGGAATCAGTCCGATAAAAGACGGGGATATTGTTGAATGTGAAATTGAAAAAATTGGAGTACTATCAAATACTGTCATTTACGATGGCTGAAATTTTCAAACTTACTCTTGATTCCGAAAAAGAAATCTTAACAAAAACTGTCGCCTGCTTGAAAAATTCAGGTATTGCCATCATTCCCACAGATACTGTCTATGGGCTTGTGTGCGATGGTGAAAATGAAAAAGCAAAGCAGGGTATTTATCTCATTAAGGGACGTGATTACAGCAAACCACTGATAGGTTTTGTCAGGGATATTGAGAAGGCAAAGAATGTCGCTATTATTCCAGAAAGATTTTTTCCTTTTATCTCAAACCGCTGGCCAGGCAGGCACACTTTTGTTTTTAAATCAAAGGTTGAAATCCCTTTTATTGTGAGCAAAGAAAAAA
>Ga0078972_1001097_pt1 | contig 106461 bp, 85 predicted proteins | sample YelNatPaOPGAMG01_FD_67568 | JGI IMG/M metagenome (GOLD analysis project Ga0078972, IMG submission 67568) | Hot spring thermophilic microbial communities from Obsidian Pool, Yellowstone National Park, USA - OP-RAMG-01 (SPADES assembly) (version 2) | ecosystem: Environmental > Aquatic > Thermal... | reverse complement strand
ACTTCCTTTTGGTTATGCTTACCTTACTTTTATTAGCCTCTCGGCCGGATGGAACTCGCATGTTATATATTTTCATCTGTTTGTTGTGTTTACGGCGTCAACATGCTCGTTTCATCCGAAAATAAATTTAATTAATTAACTTACTATCAATTTGTCACATACATATTCCTATCTCTGACTCGGCCACCCCCTGAAATTTTCATTGGTTTGTTGTGAGGCAACGCATCATGGGGGTTTCATCCGAAAATAAATTTAATTAACTTACTATCAATTTGTTACATACATATTCCTATCTCTGACTCGCCCCCCCTGAAATTTTCATTGGTTTGTTGTGAGGCAACGCATCATGGGGGTTTCATCTGAAAATAAATTTAATTAACTTACTATCAATTTGTCACATACATATTCCTATCTCTGACTCGGCCCCCCCTGAAATTTTCATTTTGTTTGTTGTGAGGCAACGCATCATGGGGGTTTCATCCGAAAATAACTTTATAAGTTACTGACTTCCTTTTGGCTTTACCATTATACTTCTATTAGTCTTTCGACCGGATGAAACTAACAAGTTCGTTTCATTGGTTTATTGTGTTTACAGTGTCAACATGATCGTTTCATTCTTTATACTTTTTTTGTTATGAAACCAACAAAACAAAAAAAGTTTAAGAAATACTTATATTATCTCCAATATCAACCTTCTTTCGTTTTATCGGCAAATGAGGCCAGATATTCGCTTGGTGTTTTTCCGAAATGTTCACGGAAGCACTTGGTAAAATACGAGGGTGAAGAAAAGCCGGTTTCGTAGGCTATCTGAGCAAAAGAAAGTCGTTTTTCGAGGATCATCCGGGCAGCTGTTTTTAATCTTATGGAAGTAATAAATTCAATGACCGACATACCCGTCATGGCCTTAATTTTTCTATACAGTTGCACCTTACTCAGGAAGGCATGATGGGCCAATTCGTCCACACTCAGGTTGGGATTAGCAAGGTTGCTCTCGATGTAGTGAAGTATTTTTTCGATGAATTGCTTATCCAGATCGTTATCCAAAACTTCATTGGGGATAAGTTCTGAAGTTTTTACAAATTTTCGGTAGATGGTTTCTTTGAGTTGGATAAGCTGCTCGACCTGATTTTTAAGTACCTGAATATGAAAAGGTTTTACCATATAGATATTGGCTCCGGCATCGAGTCCTTCAGCCTGCTGGTCGGGGGCTGCCTTGGCCGACAATACAACAATGGGTATATGCGATGTAGAAATGTTTTCCCTGATCTTACGGCACATTTCCAAACCGTTCATACCAGGCATAACAATATCGGTAATAATGATATCGGGGATAATGTTGTATGCAATCTGTAAGCCTTCAGTGCCGTTTTGAGCCCCATATACCTTGTACAAAGGTGTAAATTCTCCGATCAGGAACTGAAGTATATCGGTATCGTCCTCTACAATCAGCAGTTTGTATGGATTTTTACGTATTTCCCTGGACATTTCGTTGTCAGCTATTGTTGCCGGTACAGAAATTGATGTCAAAAAGTTCGATAAAGCATCCTGTTCGGCACATTGCAAGGGCACAAGCACCTCAAAACAGGTTTCCGACCCCGGCGTACTACGTACTCTTATTTTTCCATTATGCAGTTCTACCAGCGACTTTACCAGTGAGAGCCCAATACCAAGCCCCTGATACGAAGGGTCCACCTGATAAAACCGATCAAAAATTCGGTCGACTTTGTCAGCAGGAATACCTTCACCGGTATTTGTTACTGAGAGTTTTACCCAGCTTTGTGCCTGATGTTCAAGGGTTGTTATCTCTACCACTATAGAGCCATTCTTTGGCGTAAACTTAAAAGCATTGGATAGCAGGTTAAAAACCACTTTCTCCATCATTTCTTTATCGAACCCTGTCACCAACTGATCGAATGAACTATAGAATTGAAAATCGATTGTCATGGTATCGGCCAGGGTACTGAATGAATCGACTATTTCCCGAACTACCGCAATGATATCGTAATTTTTTATTTCCGGCTTAAACATATCTTTCTCTATCCGCATATAATCTGAGAGTTCATTGGTTAATTTCATCAGCCGATAACTGTTTTTAAGCGTAATATTAAGCTTATCTTTCAGTTTTGTATCCAAGGTATCTTGTTTTACCAAGCTCTCCAAAGGGTTAATGATCAGGCTGAGCGGGGTGCGAATTTCATGGGCTAGGTTAGTTATGAAATTAGTCTTCAACCGATCAAGTTCCTGTATTTTTACTTTTTCAAATTGTTCTTTTTCCAGTCTGGCCTTTTGGGTAATACGCTGCAAAATAAGATTGCGATAGGTAGTAAAAAGTACCAGGAAAATAGCCAGGTATGCCAGGTATGCCCAGGTAGTTTTCCACCAGGGAGGTAGAAAAATCAGTTTGACTTTTCGCATCGCCATAAATCCCGAGGGGTGTTGTGCCTGTAATTGTAACACATACTCGCCGGGATTTTGGTTGTAAAAACTTATGGTTCGTTGATTCCGCTCAAGTGCAATCCATTCGTTGGAATCGATCCTGTATTTGTATTTAATCTCATTTTGATGAATATAGTCGATGGCTGCAAATTCAAGGCTAAGCGTTGCATTGTATGGAATTTTTATGGATTGACATTTGTTTACATTACTTGAAATGATTTGTCGGCCATGAACACGTACAGCCGGTGTAATCACTTCGTTATTTATTTTAATATTGGTAAAATAGAGTGGTAGACTTTTTACAGAATCCTGTAGAGAATCTGGGTTAAAATACACCACTACTTTATTGGTCGAGAATGCAATGTAATTGTTGGGTAGGATTGCTGCAGCCAGATTGATGTAATAATTAAATGTACTCAGGGGGGTATCAAACAAATAGTTTTTAATAGTACGTTTTGATATACTGATTTGCGATATTCCGTACGAAGTTGAAATCCAAAGATTTTTTGATTTGTCGGGTATGATATAATTTATATTCTCAGACGACAATCCCTGTCCTTCATCAAAATATTCAAATTTATTGGAAGCAAGATGGTAGGCACAGATACCGGTATTGGTTCCTATCCACAGGATGTTGTTTTCTTTGTCACGGTAAAAACAACGAACAAACTTACTAGGCAGATGCTTGTTGAGTGTTTCTGCAATACCGGCTGTAAATATACCCTGAGCGGTCTCATTGATTTCGATAACGCCCTCATCACGAGTTCCGGCAAAAAATCGCGTAGGAGTTATCTCGACAATAGCCTGTGTAGGCGAAATATGAAAAGGCACGGTATGCGGAGCAGCATCACTATAAATTGATTTAAACTCTGCCCTGTTGTTAATTTCATCGACATTGGTTGCCAACTCAAAACCTGGCTTTAAACTGAGCATGTGTAAAGCTTCCCAGTGCCCTATCCATAATCTACCCCTTGAATCTTCGTACAGGTTGGTAATGTAACTGTTACCCAGCATATCTCCCACCAGATGATTAGCATCGAGAGGGGAAATGAATTTTTGTTGACGCAATTTTTCAAGCATTACGGCTGGTACTACATATAATCCTATCAGGCGGTGAACCAACCACAAATTACCCTTCCGATCCTCGTACACCAGCGACAACTCATCCGAAGCAAGTCGAAGCCCAGAAGTTGGCGATTTAGTAAAATGCCTATAAGTTCCCCGCTGTATATCATAAAGCAACAATCCATTGCGAGTTGTAGCTATCCACACACTGTAAGGAAAAACTCCCGATGCATGCATGCTAGCCACCTCAAGCGATTGTTGGGGTAATGCCTTTTCAAGCTCGATAGCTCGCAATCTTTCTTTGCTGAAAAATATTTTTGTCAGTGCCGGTTGATTCATACTTACCCACAATATACCATCCTTGTCAAATAAAATATGGTTGATGATATCGGATTTAATCGTAGGTTGTATTGAATTCTGTTGTCGACAGCTAAAATGGATATACTTTCGGTGAAGCAAATCAAACTGGTAGAGTCCATCGCCATAGGTTGCAATCCACAAACGGTTTTTATGATCATAACAGGCACTGATTACTCTTTTACGCTCCAATTCACGGTTCATCCAGTTTGCCACCGCATCGGTGGTTAAGGTCAAAGCATGAGGATCAACCATAAATACCCCACCATCCCAACTACCAACCAAAAGCTTGCCATTCAAAGGCACTATTACACGTATGGCATTCTGGGGATGAGTGATGAATCCTTTAAGCATATTGTTCGCTGTATTGAGAACAAACAGGCCCCCATTAGCGCCAATCCATAAATAATTGGAGTCGGTATAAACATACAGACAGGTAATCCGGTTGCGTTGATCACTTGCATTAGATGGTTCGGGTAAAATAACACTTGAAGCGTATTGTCGACCACGCTCAAAAACATTTTCCTGATCAAAAAAAATAAGACCACTATCGGTTGCTAACCAGATTTTTTGTTTGAATACCAGAATTTTATTGATGTTGAATGAAAAATGTATTCCTATATCAACGGGAAAAATTTCCTCGCTGTGAACATTGTAATAGATGATCCCTTTTTTGGCCGTTGCAATCCAAAGGTTTCCACTATTATCCTCGACAATATGCATCACCTCACAGTTGAGAATCTTGTCTCGGGTATTGATTTTTTGAAAATGATAGCCATCGTAACGATACAAGCCGTTAATGCTGCAAATCCATAAAAACCCACGGGAATCTTTGAATGTTCCGTTTACTATGTTTGTTGTCAGTCCGTCGTAGTATGAGTAATCGTTCAGAACAATATCCTCGCGTTCGGCCAAAATAATATTTTGAAAAAGCAATAAGTAAAACAAAAACAGACCTGTTTTTCTCATAACTTAACACTTATTTATCTCGAACTTCGACGAGGGGATAAATGGTAATGTGGGTTTCTTTCAATCCCTCGCCTGTAATATGCACATGGAAAGGCTGGTTGCTGCTGTCCAAAAACCGGACAATAGCAAGACATAATCCGTTAAAAGCGTTGCGTTCGTTGGCCACAAAAGAGGTCATATCGGTAGGATCGCCATTGTCGGTAGCTACTAAAACACCGGGATTGTCAACCTGTACACGTATTTTATTTCGAGCATCCGGGACAGTACGTCCCATATCATCGGTAATGCGTATGGTAATAAAAGCAAGGTCGGATCCGTTGGGACGGATAGGGTTGCGGTCGACCTCGGCTACCAGTCGGGCTGGTTGGCCGGTTGTTTCGAGGATTTGTTCCGCCCATTTTTTTCCGTTCTTATAAGCTACAGCATGCAATGTTCCAGGTTCATATAATACACTATCCCAGCGCAGGCGGTATTCAAACATTCCTTTCTTCTTTCTGCCAAGCGAACGGTTGTTGAGGAACAGTTCAACCTCATCGCCCGAGGTAAATACATGAACAGGAGTAATTTGTCCCTTGCGTCCGGGCCAGTTCCAGTGAGGCAGTATATGTACCATCGGTAGGTCAGGTCTCCAGCGAGACTGATAAAGATAAAAACGGTCTTTTTTAAATCCCGCAAGGTCGATTATACCCGAATATGAACTACGTGCCAGATAATAAGGAGTAGGTTCGCCAAGATAGTCCCAGCCTGTCCATACAAATTCACCGGCAACAAAGGGATGAGCATCGAGCGCAGCAAATACTTTATCGGGCGACGAACCGAAATCGACCGCATACAATTCGTAAGCACTCACATACATATTTTTACTATCGCCTCCCATAGTATCGCGTATAGGCGATGAATTTTTGGGTGTTACAGGAAAAATATAGGTACCACGAGTACTCAGTGCCGAAGCCGTCTCAGTGCTCAGAATAACTTTATCGGGAAATTGCCGGTGGAAAGCCTCATACTGGGGCGGAGTACGTATGCGGTCGGTTCCCTCAAATACCGGATCCTGACGTATGCCTTCGCCCTGATAATTCAAACCGATGATATCAGATACACGGGGAAGTTCCATGTATGGCTTGGCGTAATTCATGGCTGTGGTAACAGGCCGGGTGGGATCTTCCTCTTTAATGATATTTTTCAGATTCTGAGCCACAGCTGCCCCTTCAGCACCGGTATATTGTTCACCTACCTCATTCCCAAAGCTCCAGATAATAACCGAAGGACTGTTTCGGTCACGACGAACAAATGCCCGGATATCGGCTTCGTACCAGTCGTCAAAGATCAAATGAAAATCGTGTGGGGTTTTCTTGCGTTGCCAACAATCAAAAATTTCGTCGATAACCATAAAACCCATGCGGTCAGTAAGTTCCAACAGTTCAGGTGCCGGTGGATTATGGGCCATACGAATGGCATTGCAACCCATCTCCTTTAAAATCTCAAGCTGACGCTCGGCCGCCCGATAATTAAATGCTGATCCAAGGGCACCCAAATCGTGATGCATGTTTACTCCCCGGATAGGAACATGTTCACCATTAACCAAAATGCCCTTGTTCGGATCAAAGCTAAGCGTACGAATACCAAACCGGGTGAAATAGGTGTCAACAGTTTTTCCGTTGAATATCACAGTAGTTTTCAGTGCATACAAATGGGGGCGCTGGGTTGGGGGTGGTCCCCACAGCTGGGGATTGGATAAAATCAGGGTGTCTGTCAGCATGATAGTTCTTCCCGCATCTGCTTGTGATCGTTTACCAACATATTTTGCCAGCGGCTTACCCGTGTATCGATTTTGCCGGTTCCATGCATAAATTTCATGCAATACCTCCAACCGCACCGAACTATCCATGTGATTAACGACAGATGTTTCTACAGCGATTACTGCCTTTCTGGGCGTTGCAGCGACTGTTCGCACAAATGTCCCCCACTGAGCTAAATGAATGGGGTTCAGCTTGGTCAACCATACATTTCGATAGATACCACCGCCAGGATACCATCGGGCCGAATGGTTGGGATTATCGACTCTGATAGCCAACTGATTTTCACTGCCAAAGTTAACATATGGAGTTATATCGATCTGCCACGAAGCATAACCATAGGGCCAGCCACCGGCCAGGTGACCATTGACCCATACCATGGCATACGACATGGCTCCATCAATTTCGAGAACGATTCTTCGGCCTGCATCGGCTTTATCCATGTAAATTTTTTTGCGGTACCAGGCCACACCATGACTGGGCAAACGTCCCATGCCCCCTCCAACCTCGGCATCCCAGCCAGTCATAAACGGCCCTTTGATAGCCCAGTCGTGGGGAAGATCAACAACCTCCCAACCCGTATCGTCGAATTCCGAGTGCACAAACGGAAAATCTTTTCCAGGATCTCCCGCAGGACGGATGTAATGCCGGGCGGTATCGGCAATAAAAGGATTGGCCGTAGGCAGAATCCATGGCTTGAGTACAGTACGCCGACTTGCAACCTTCAAAGCTTCGGTGGGTTTACTGTCGGCATCCTTAGCATCGTTACCTTCGATTATTGGAGGACGAACATCATATATCAGCGTGTCTGCCTGACCATCGGTGTATTTGTAGAATCTCCACCGATCATTAAGCAAAATACGTTCACGAGAGAGCTGCCCCATGACAGTGCAAAACCCCTGTATGCCCAACATGAAAATTAAGCCAAAAATCTGATTAGCAAGCGAATTCATTCAAAAATATTTTTACAGGTTATATTGAATCTAATTATTTGTGTATGAGCAGATATTACGAGAAATGGAGATAAGATTCCATAGTAAAATGGCCTTTTGATCGGCGAAGTCTGTGACTTCGCTGCATGTCAATGGTGGTCCCGACACTCGCGAGCAAATAAATTTTGCCAATGCTTTCCCATACTCAATCTTGTCAATCGTGTTCCTTACATTTTTCCTTTGCGATATTGGCGACATTTCTTAGCGATCTCAACGATTGTAACAATCAAAATGAACGGCCAACCATATCACATGCCGCATGTGTATCATTTCACCATGTGACTAATTCAAAAAAATTTTTATTGCATATCGTCCCTTTCAGATCGACAAGGTATTTATTTGTCTTTTCCAACTACCGGTAGCAACAATATTTAAAATCTCAGACTTCAGGCTCGTCTCATGCGAGCATTATGGTCTTGTAAAGATGGAATAAATGTAATAAAAACACTTATAAATACAGGTGAAATTTGTTGCAAGATTTACGAAATTTATGTCAGTATAAAACGTTCAGCCCTACTTGTCGAAAAATCATAAAATTATACATATCCCATAAATTGCCTCGGCATTATTAACCCTTTGGAACCGGGGTAAGGAATATTTTTTTGACTGAAGCAACAAAAATTATTAGCGCCAAATACACCCACACACAAACACAACTTTGCCTGAAAAATTATAATGAAAGTATGGCCCAGCAACAACCCTGATCAGAAGGGACAAACATCAATATGATTTTATCTGTAACAGGTTAACACAATCATTCCGGCAGATGATCTACTGTAAAAATGTAGAATTGCTTGCGGTAAATTTTAGCATTTTTTCGTTCTTTTGTATCAGTAGGCTGTATGATGTCATTCGCGCCGGCTTGTCGCCGGAATAGACGTTTTCATACAGCTTTACTTTTTTATTTGGGTACCGAAAATATTTTTTTTCGGTAAATTGGCAAAAAAAACCTTCATGAAAAAAATCCTTTTTGCAACGGTGATATGCATAAGCCTATCCTTTACCATGGATACCCCCGTCGGTAAAGACTGTAAATGTAAGGGCACACCCCTGTATGGGAGGGTTAGGATTGTGGATAATGCAGCCGATTTTCGAGTAAAAATTGTTGAGGCTGGAGCGGATCTTAGAGTCCGCTGGGTTGAATTTACTCCGAAAGAATGCGGACAATGGCAGAAGGTTGACTTTGCCCCGGATTTTACCATACAAATCGTTGACTTTGCCCCGGATTTCAGAATAAAAATTGTCGAATTCAGCCCCGGCCTGCCAAATTAAGTTTTTAAATGGCTTTTGAATTTTTAAGTAATAAGCCGGCGAAAAATCAAATAAATACTTATCGATTCACAATAAGTTTGTTATTTTTCCATTATTTTTACAATTTTGAAAAAAATATATTCACAAACAAAACACTGACAATGTGAAGGATGCCATAGCAACGGTATGTCAATCCGTAAGGATTGCATCAGCTTTGGTAACATAAAATTACAATTCATGAAGAACCGATGGATTATTTTCATACTTCCCGTTTTAGTTTCGACATTCGCTTGCACGCGTTACAGGGATATTACTTACGTACGTGGTATAGGCCAGAGCATTTCTGACTCGCTCATACAAACCACCTATTCGATTTACAAGGTACAACCCTTCGACGTGCTATATATACAGGTAATGAGTACCCTTGATCCGAAGGCAGATGAAGTTTTTAATCAAAGTAGCCAAACGAATGCTCTTTCGGGCGGCATGAATATTATGGGCACATTTTATTTTTCGGGCTACCCTATTAATGAGCAGGGTTTTATAAAGATGCCATTGCTGGGGGAGCTGTATGTGGCCGGATTAACCCTCAAAGAAATTGAAGAGCTGGTTAGGCAGCGTACCCGGGAGTATGTACCCGACGCCGAGGTGAAAGTACGTTTATTGAGTTTTAAGGTAACCCTCTTAGGGGAAATAGGCTCCGGTCAACACACCATCCTTGCCGACAGGGCAAATCTGCTCGAAGTTATTGCCATGGGTGGCGATATACAAAAGACGGGGAATAAGCACAATGTTTTGATATTGCGGACAACCCCCCAAGGTATGCGCAGTTACCGCGTCGACCTGACCGACAAGAACATTATCCGATCACCCCTGTTTTACGTCCAGCCCAACGACATTATCTATATCGAACCTACCAGAGCTGCAGCTCTGCGGATATCTCTGTCGGAACTATCGTTGTTTATATCCTCAGTTACCGCAATAACCAGTATGTACTTCCTCATTAAAACCCTAAGTAAATAAAACCTATGGCCATCGACGAAAGAGAATTATATCAGCAGGAAGAACCAGCGTTCAACTTCAAACGGTATTTGTTTAAGATCATCCTGAACTGGCCGTTTTTTATTGTATCGCTAATCATTGCCTTCACTATAGGATATTTAACCATACGCTACTCCGAGCCTATTTACAAGGTAAGTACTACTTTAATACTGAACAATGATCCGCAGGGAATTACATTTATCTCACCTGTTGCTGGCCAAACCATTGGTCAAAAAAATTTACAGAATCAAATAACCACTCTGAAATCCTATACGCTGACGCTAAAAACACTTTCAGAGCTGGATTTTACAGTATCATACGTTTTGGTTGGTCGTGTGAAGGAGACCAAAATCTATAATCCCTTTTTCCGAGTTATACTTGATACGACCAAAACCAATCTGGCATATGCCCCTGTTTACCTGACTTTTTTGAATGACAATGAAATATTGGTTGAAATAAATGACCCTGAACGTGTGCGAAAAGTAGTGCATTTCGGTGAACGTTTTTCTAACGAAAATTTTAGCTTTACTATTGTCAGGGATAACAACATAGCCATTAACCCCAAGCTCATTGAACAACGTATTAAATTTTTCTTTTTTGTAAACGACATTAAACAACTGGTAAGAATATATCAACACAAACTGCAGATATCTATAGATGAAAAAAAGAGCTCAGTTATTACTCTTTCTACTACTGGTCCCATCCCCGAGCAGGAAGTGGACTACCTCAACAAGTTGGCAGAAGTATATATCCGAACCAATCTCGAAGAAAAAAACCGTGCCTCGGAGAATGTAATTAAGTTTATCGATTTGCAGTTGGCTCAGGTTTCTGATACTCTTTCGAAAATTGAAAAAAGATTACAGGAGTTTCGCAATGAGAACAAAATTTTTGACATTAAGCTCGAGGAAAATTTTTCCACTTCCCGGCTTAACGAACTGCAAACCAATAAGTTCAATAACGAGTTACAACTTCGTTACTGCAAGTATATTCGAAATTACCTCGATCGCAAGGCCGATTTTCGCGAAGTTATTGCTCCTTCAACCTTTGACATCAACGATCCGGTGTTTAATGCAGCCGTCAATAATCTGATATCCCTGTACAATGAATACGCTCTTCTGAATGTTTCTCAGACCGAAAAAAGTCCCAACTATAAGATTTTGGAAACAAAAATTGATGCTGCAAGGAAGATTTTGCTGGAAAGTTTAAACGAGATTGAAAATTCATTGCACTATTCACAGCGTGTTACCCAGGATGCAATAGCCAATGAGGAGAAGAAACTTTTTGATCTTCCGCCGGTTGAGCGACGTTTGATGGCCATCCAGCGTGAGTATGACATCAATAACAATATTTTTTCGTTTTTACTACAAAAGCGAGCTGAGGCAGGGATAAGCAAGGCATCGAATATTGCCGACAGTAAGATACTTGATATTGCAAGGATTGAAAATGCTACTTTGATTAAGCCCAACAGGGCAAGGGTATATACTTTGTCCCTGATATTGGGCTTGGCTATTCCGCTAGCCATTATCCTACTGATGGAATTTTTAAACAATAAAATCACCGATTTACGAATAGTAGGCCGGTTGAAGAAAGCCAGTTTTATTGGCGCAGTAGGACACAACAGTAAAGAATCGGAGATACCTGTGTTTGAGTTTCCCCGATCGGCCCTGGCAGAATCGTTTCGGGGTTTACGATCTAATCTGAACTATCTGCTGCGGGATAAATCTGAAAAAATCATTCTCATTACCTCTACGATAAGTGGCGAAGGAAAAACCTTCTGTGCAGTTAATCTGTCGACTATCCTTGCCATGTCGGGCAAAAAAACTTTACTGGCATCATTTGATTTGAGGAAACCCAAGTTGCACCGCTATTTTGATCTTCCCAATACCACGGGTATAAGTACCTTTCTGATAAATCAGGTGACGATCGACGAAATAATTATGGCCACAAATATCAACAATCTCTATTTGATGCCTTCGGGGCCTGTACCTCCCAATCCGGCCGAATTACTGGAAACGGAAAAAATGCGTGAATTGATTACTACCGTCAAAGACCAATTTGACTATATTATTATAGATTCACCGCCAATAGCCATTGTAGCCGATGCTATTATTCTTTCGGAATATGCTGATGCCACCCTTTATATTGCACGCTACAACTATTCAACGAAAGATGTGGTTGATCTGGCCGATGAACTGGCAGATCGGCAGCAGCTCAAACGGGTTTATCTGCTAATTAACGACGTAAAGGTTCCCGGATATTATGGCTACTCGTCTTACTATGCTTCACGCTATGGCTATTCCTCCTACCACTATACCTATGGCTACAGCTACTATGCCTACGGAAGCGATTATTACCAGGATAACGAAACGCCCCGTACATGGAAAGAAAAAATTAGGGCATGGTTTGGGATGTAAGTATTTATTCGTTTCGCCGTTGAAGTAAAGTATTAGCGAATACAAAATCTTTTAGTTTTTCATTTTCTGCCTCGAGAATTTGCGTGTTATTTCCCTGCCAGGCAACATGGCCATCGGCCAGGAAGATGATATTTTTGCCCAGACGCATCACTGAATTCATATCATGGGTGTTGATGATGGTAGTAATTCCGTATTCTTCGGTAATTTCCAGAATAAGTTCGTCGATAACGATGGCTGTTTTTGGATCCAGCCCCGAATTAGGTTCGTCGCAAAAGAGATATTGTGGATTAAGAGCAATAGCCCGCGCAATTCCTACCCGTTTCTGCATCCCCCCACTCAGTTCTGATGGATACAGCTTGTTTACTTTTTGCAGATTGACCCTTTGCAGACAAAATGCTACCCTTTCTTTTTTCTCCGCTTCCGATAAGCGGGTAAACAGATCGAGCGGAAATTTTACGTTTTCTTCAATAGTCATAGAATCAAACAAGGCACTGCCCTGAAACAGCATACCAATTGCCTTGCGTATTTCCCTTTTTTCCCGTTCGTCGAGCGAAATAAAATCAATACCTTCGTAAAGTATGCGTCCTTCTTCAGGGATCAATAGTCCAACAAGGCATTTGAGCAATACCGTTTTTCCCGAACCACTCTGGCCAATGACCAAATTGGTGATCCCTTTCTGAAAAGTAACAGAAACGTCATAAAGTACCTGTTTCTCGCCAAAATATTTTGAAAGATGCTGTACTTCGATCATACAAGCAGTAATTGGGTTAATAACAAGTCAAAGAAAAGTATCAGTACGCTACTGTATACCGTTGCCCGGGTACTGGCATTACCTACTTCAACCGAACCTCCCCGGGTATAGTAACCAAAAAACGAGGAAATAGAAGTAATAAGAAAAGCAAATACCAACGTCTTTATGGTAGCATAGGTCAGATAGTAGGGGTGAAAGTTGTACTGAATCCCATAGATAAATTCATCGGAAGGAATAACCCCCGTGGCAAAACCGGCGATCCATCCCCCGACAATACCCACTGCATTACTGAGGATCATGAGAATAGGATTAAAAAGCAGGGCAGCAACTATTTTGGGAAGAGCAACAAAACTGGCCGAATTGACCCCCATCATTTCCAGCGCATCAATTTGCTCGGTAATTCGCATTGTACCAATCTCAGAGGCAATGTTCGAACCAACCTTACCGGCCAGAATCAGCCCAATAATAGTCGATGAAAACTCCAGCAACAGAGAATCCCGTACTGCATAGGCAATGATATAATTGGGCAGAATAGGATTTTTGGCATTGTATACCCCCTGAATGGTAAGAACAGCCCCGATAAAAACGGAAATGAGTGTGACTATTCCAATAGATCGAACCCCTATCTTGTCCATTTCGCGAATGGTCTGTCGGATATAAATATTCCATCTCTCGGGCCTAACGAACACCCTGCCCAGAAAAATGAAATATTGCCCTACTTGAGAAATAATGCGATACATAGCAGCCAGCAGAAAAATAATTTCCTGTTAAAAATACGAAAATATTTGGATATCTGTTTTTTTGAACTGCCTATGCGGCAAAATCGACTGAACAATCAAAAATCGACATACATATTGTTCCAGTTGACTTTAAAAGCTACATAAAATATTTGCGAATGCAAGCTCAGGGTAGCAATGGTTGCCTGACGTGAAACAAAACCCACCTCAATTTTCTGGCTTGCCCGGGGATTAACCCAATATCCCATCGTAACCGCCCAATAGCGCATCTCGGTATATGGACCCGTTCCCAGCAAGGGGGCAGGATAGTTGATCAGTTCCACAAACCGGCTCTTGCGGGGCAGTAACCCCATGCCTTTTTGTCCGTATTGCGACCACACCCCGTGTGCGGAAAGATTGAAACGACCAGCCGTAAACGAGGCATGCAGTATTTTTTCATCAAAATTATTGCCAAGCAAATGGCCAAGGGGTTGATTGTAATGGGTATAGTTAAGCAATGAGTCGGACGAAACAAATGCCCTTTCCCCTACCCTATTCCATTCAGCCTGCAGAAAAAGATTTCTCAGGGTAAATGCATTATACCATTTTATCCCCGCCTGATATCCTGTGTTATTTTTGTCAATTCGCCGATAATGCGGATTGCTGACAGCTACCTGCTGGTATAGTATCATACCCGGCAGCAGGTTTATCCGGACATTGATCCCGAGGACCGAACTGAAACCAGAATCGGTTTTTAGCAGATTAACCACAGGCAGCGGATTAAAGAACAGAGGATTGATGCTGATGTGTCTGATGCGATTGGGATACCGAAAAACATATCCCTCAAAAAACGATAGCTCAATAGCCCGATGAGGCACAAACGAAATAATACCAAAATTATTCAGCCTCTTTTCCCTTACCCCGTAGGCAGTAAGCGGCAGCGTATCGCTCATGGTAGTTGCAAAGATGCGCGAAAAATACCAATTGCGATAATGGTAACGTACATACAGATAGGGATAATTGAATGATACATCGGATAAAAGAAGGGAACGATAGCCATCGCCGGCAAAAAATTTTCCGGTGCCCAGATAAATTTTACAATGTCTGTTAACAGGAAAGGCAATGCTTCCCTGAGCTATTGCATAATCAAATCCGCCAGAACCAAATCTGCGAGCCTGTCCCATACCCGGGGCAACATTGGAACTGTGAACAAAATCCGAAACATATAATGGCCAACGGGACTGGCATTCAAGCACCGACGATTCAAAGTATAATTTTCCCAAAAGATTCCCACCTATGGCAGCTCCGCGAATATTATGGTAAAAGGGTTGCGAACTGCCCGACATGGATCCATAGCTGAAGTTGAATAGAGGGTTTGCTTCCAGACGATAATCGGGCGAATCGACCGACAGATACGATTCATAGAACAGCTTTCGGATCCACCACGAACGGCCTTTGACGGACTTTGCACTATCCACTGGCTGAATAAGACTCTCGTACCATGCGTAATCGTATGGTTTAAGGAAAGTCGAATAAAAAGACTGAAGGCCGAAGATTTTTTGCTCGGATTCGATAATGTGATCCTGATCAAGAGGAACGTAAACCTGACCCCAAAGAGGGGTAAAGCACATCAATATACCAGCAATCGTAAATTTCAGCCAAAAATCGGCATGAAACAGATGCTTTGAAAGGTGCCTCGATATGTTATATCCTGTCCTCATCAATAATCTCTTTCGTCGTTAAAGAAACCAGCTGTAATGCCCAATCGGATGATAGTTTCGGTTATGCTTTTTGACTGACCCTTGTCGGTTCGATATTGAATGCCGGCAAAGCCATGCAGAGGGATACGTTTTGAAAGGGAACGGTAAACGCGAAAATCAACAAACATCATACGATATAAATCTCCCTGCAAAAAAGCAGCCTCGTCGTGAGAGGTTTGACGATTCAGGTACGACAGGTAAATATTCTGTCCTACATTCTGATTCGGTAAGCTATCTCTGCCCTGATCAGCAATACTTGTTTTTGCAAAGATTGACCAAGGACCCTTGCGGTACCGTAATATCAGCAGATATTCCTCAAAATTGGCTCCCAGGGGATGCCCCAGCGGTTGGTAGTAAGTTCCATAATTCAGGGCCGATGAGCTATGGGCATAGGTAAACGGCCGTACCCGGCTATATTCAAGCTGACCAAAAAGACCAGACAGCCCAAACAGCTGATACATCTTTATGCCGGCCAGTATCCCATATTTGTTGCCCCACCACAGGGGTTGCTGCCAAATTTTTTTTATACTCAGGTCGTCAATGAAAAGTTGATGATACAGGCGGGTACTCTTCCCCAAAAGCAATGAGGCATGAATTCCAAGGTTGGCATTATCGGGCGAATGCAGCGAATATTCAACGGGACGAAAAAATATGATAGGGTTAAGGTAAGCCGGATCGACGCCTCGCCATGTATTTGCATCCTTGCCCCACCAAATGACCGATTCGAAAAAACCCAACGAAAGCCTTCCGGTTGGCTTAAAATCGAAAAAGTGAAAAACCCCGTATTTGTCCAGAAATTTTCTGCCAGCAGCCTGGCTATCGATATCTTTCAGATAAGCCCACAGAATGTGATACTGTATTCTCCAAAAATGAACCCGTAATTGAAGGTATGGATAATAGGCTGAATAGTCCGAAAGCCAGAGCGAACGATAACCCTCACCCCAGTGTTTTTTCCCATATCCCCCGTCGAACTTACAATATTTTAAGGGACTATAACTCAGCTCGCCCAAAAGCCTAAACCCGTAAAAATCATGATTATTTGCCGAGTGACCTACCCCGCCCTCGGGCAGTATCTGATTACTGTCTATACCTGAGGCAATGAAATAGGGATATTTCTCGTAATGCATTACGGGAGCTACCCACAATGATACTTTGGGACCCATGGGTATCCATGCATATACTCCTGGAGACAGGCTGTAGATGGTATTTTGTTTGGTCGAAAAACCAAAGTTGCTGTTTATCAGAGGAAAAATTTTGGTTTTTCTTAAAGAGGTATCCGTTTCAAAAGAGGCAGCCGCAAAAGCAGAATGATAGCTGGGATTATTCAGCAACGATTGTTCAATAATGATTTGTTCACTTTTTGAAAATCCAGCAGCATATTGGCAGTAAGCCTTTTGAACTATCCCCAACAAAATTAAACAGACAAGTATTTTAAATTGCTGCATGGGTTATTTTACCAGAGAAAATTATTGTTTTTCAGAAAGAAAACAATTTCGGGCAGAACCGACAAGAGGGTAGCCATAATAAAAATAAGCATCCCCAGGTCGATGATTCCCCAGTGATTAAGCAACACAACCGTCAAGCCGATAATAACGTTGGCAGAGATAATCAGCAAGGTGGATTGAAAATGCGAAAAACCCATAGCAAGAAGTTTGTGATGGACGTGATTTTTGTCGGGTTTAAACAAGTGGCGACCTTTGGCCAGTCTGATAATCATCACCCTAAGGGTATCAAACAGGGGTACAATGAGTATACCAAATGATACGGCAGGTGCAGCATGAATAAAGTAGGGGATAGCCGGATTGGTGTTCATTTCATTAAACTTTACGGCAAACACCGACATAAATAGACCAATAATAAGTGATCCGGTGTCGCCCATGAAAATTTTATTTTTCCGGCCAAAGACGTTAAACACAAAGAAAGTAATCAAAGACCCTGTAACCGCAGCTGCCAGTATGGCATAAGCAAGGGTGCCGGTAAGGAAAAACCATACACCAAAAAACAATGACGCCACAATCCCCACCCCCGATGCCAGGCCATCAATTCCATCAATCAGGTTAAAACCATTGATGAGTGCAAGGAATACAAACAGGGTAAGTGCAATGCTTGCCCAGTACGGGATGTGATATATGCCATAAAATCCATGAAGTGAAGTAAAACGAAAATCCCCCAATACAATAATAATCAACGAAGCTAAAATCTGCCCCATCAATTTTTTTAGGGGGGCAGTAACCAGAATATCGTCTTTTACCCCTACAAAAAAAAGAATGAGTGCGGCTGTGATGATATACTGAAACTCAAAATGTCGGAAAAAATAGGTAAACAGAGTAAAAGGAATAAGTATGCCGGTAAATATGGCAATTCCGCCTAAGGTAGGAATACTTTTAGAATGTGCTTTACGCCTTCCCGGCTCATCGGTCAGACGTTTTGCATGGGCAACCTTGACAATGGTAGGAATGGATGTAAAAACGATAAATACCGCCGTAAAAAAAGAGAGTAAAATCATTAACCGCTCATCAATCACCATGGTGTCGTTCGTTTTATCATTCAAAAGTAAAATATTTATATCAGTTGTGCCGGACAATTTTTTGTTTTTTGATCAATATCCCCCTTAAATGGGTATAATTTAGCAAAATAAATGATAGTGGTATATTGTAAAGTTAATAAATAACAACCGGAAACACAAGATTGATGTTTAAATTATTGGTCTCACTTATGCAACGATTTTCTCAGACAGAGCCAAGGTAAAATATCCCCAACCTTTCGAGTGGAGGACACCAGGGCTAAACTATAAAAACTAAAAAATTTGTCGAAAAGCCCGATGTAAAAGAACGAATCAAACCCTAAAGCACCTACTGGAATATTTACCGTTTGATTTTATGAGGTTATCAGACCGCTGTATATATCCCGTGAATTGTCAGACATATAAGATAGTAGCTTAATTTAATTTTCGGTAAAAATATAGGGTATCGTTTGGATAGTCAGCGGGGTGAAATATTTTGGTAAGATCGGCAAGAATTACATGAGGCAATACGGTGCCCGACTCCCAATAGTCGTTCCCGCCCTTGGGGGGAACCCGTGCTATGTTATTGAATAGATTGCCATTCTGAAAAGGCCGGAATAACGACAGGCGCTTATCGGTATGGACTATGTCGGCTTTGCTTGTGGCTTGCCCGATGTTAATCCAGTAGTCGGCATCATGGCAACGCTTATAAACGGTTTCAATATCCATAGGGGTACTGATGTTGTTATTCAGGTCGTTCCAAAGGTACTGTCCCCCTGCATCGGCAATCAATTGAGCAACGTAAGTATTGGCACCTGATATATACCAACTGCCATTCCACGGTAAAGCAGTCATGACTTTAGGACGATAACTGTACTGGCTGTTCTTGTTCTTCCAATACTGATACGCGCTGTCGGTCTGAGAAAATATTTTGTCCGCCAGTGTCAGTTTATCGAAAAACAGGGCAAAAAATCTCAGCCATTCGGTTCGGGCCAACGGGTGTTGTTCCAGATATTCTCCGACAAGGATAACCGGTATACCCAATTGTTGGAGTTTATCGACATATCCATTGATTTCGGAACCTATTCCATAGGCAAAAACTACATCAGGGGCAGCTCCGATAATTTTTTCGTAATTGAGATTATTTTCGTACCCAGCTTCAAACAAGCTATCCTGTTTCCAACGTTCTACAATATTGGTATTATAAACATTGTTAATGCCAGAAACGCCACAAATAGCATCATTTTCATTTAGAGCATTGATAAAGGCAATGTGCGTACTTGAAAGGCAAACTATTTTTTTTACGGGAATCATGATATAGTGCCTATTGTCAAGGTCATGCGAATTACGATTACGGGTAAGGCGGTATTGCATCGTAATATTTTTGGCATCTTGCCATGGGTTAAAAACCTCGGCGATGTATCCGTCGTTGGTTTGTATTATGCGAAAACCTTTGGCATACCTATTTTCAATGGTATCAGTACCGGGAGAGAAAGCCCTATGGGATGCCTTATTACATGAAACAGCAATACCGATGGATGCTACAGCGAGCAGTAGCAAGTATTTTCGGGACCTCATCGACAGGGATTTTTTGCAAACATACAACGAAATTACATTTCGACCGTAACAAAATATTCGCCTTCCCTGGGTTTGATCTGAGTTTGAAAGTAAAGGTCGGTAATGGGTTTATCGTTTCGATAATATTCTACTCCCCATTTGTATTCAATTTTCCGGTAGTCATTAGCCTCATTGTCACGAATTACAATGTAACGGGTAATTTTCCGGTATTTTTCCTTATAAATTTCGCAGGTAATACCGGGAGGATATTTAACCAGCAGTTCCTTGAGATATTTTTCGCGTTCCTCCTTGTTATTGAATTTTAGGTCGGGGAGGACAGTTTCTTTTTCTGCAGGTTTGGGCTGTGCAGCCGGTTTTTTGGCTTCCTGGGCAAGCAGGTTCTTAATTTCTTTGATTTTGCTGAGTCGTTGTTTGGGATATGCTTCATCAGGCAGGATCGTCAGGGCATTTTCGTATTCTTTGGCAGCCTGATCGTAATTGCCCTGATTGAATAGCTGGTCGGCCCGTGCTATAACGGTCTGATAACGCTTTTGCAATTCTTCGCGCTGTTTTTGTTCGGCCGCCATTTTGGCCAGCAGGTCGTCGATTTCTTTTATTTTTTGTTTCGGATAATTTTCTGAGGGTTTCAGATTTTGGGCTTTTTGGTATTTACTCCGGGCGTCCTCATAATTTTTTATCTGAAAGAGATTATCAGCTTCGGCAATAAGGTTTTCATAATTTTTCTGTGTGGCTATTTCTTTCAGAATACGGTCGATTTCGGCTATACGCTGGGCAGGATAGGGTCTGTCGGGAAAGATTGCCTGGGCACTTTGATAGGCAATTTTAGCCTCTTCGTAGTTTTTAAGGGTAAAACTTTTATCTCCATCGGCAATAGCCTTATCGTAGGCTTCAATTCGGGCTTTTTGGTCGGCCAGAGCCTTCAGTTCATCGCTGATAGCCTTTTCGGTTTTTTGAAGTTGTTCGGTAGCATAACGGTCGTTGGGTATGATGGCCAAGGCCTGTTGATAATAAAGCTTGGCTTCCTGGTAACTTTTCTTTCCAAAGGCAGCATCGGCACTCTGAATAGCCTTTTTGTAGTTGGCTTCAGTTTCTTTCTGCTGCTTTATTTTATTAATTTCAGCAATTTTGTCGATCGGATATTTTTCTTCGGGCAGGAAATTCGATGCCTGACGATAGGCAACAAGCGCATCATCGTATTGTTGGTTATTGAAAAGCTGATCGGCCTGAGCAATAGCCTTACGGTAGTTTTCTTCTTTGGCTTTTCGCTCGGCTTCTGCTTTTTGTTGATCGGCTACAATTTTGTTAATTAATTCAATTTGCCGTGTAGGGTACTGTTCTCCGGGTTTAATTGTCAGGGCAGCCTTGTAATCGTCGAGAGCTGCACTGTAGTTTTTGTTGGCAAAATTTTTATCCCCCGACTCAATTCGAGCCTGATAGTTTTTCTCATTTTGACGGGCTTGTTCGGCAAGTAACTGGTCGATTTCTTTCAGTTTATCCTTGGGATATTTTTCGGAAGGGATGAGGGCCATCGCCTGCTGATACAGGTCAGAGGCCTTGTCGTACTGAGCATTTTTCATGGCCTGATCGGCCTGACTGATCAATGACTGATATTTTTGCTGGTTAGCCTTTTTCTCGGCCTCCTGTTTCTTTATCTCCGCCACAATTTTATCAATATCGTTTATCCGACTTTGGGCATAACTATCGTTGGGCTTAATGGCCAGAGCCTGTTGATAGGCCGCTTTGGCTGACTCATATTCTTCGTTGTCAAAGGCTTTGTCCCCTTGTTTGATATAATTTTTATACTGGCTATCGGTGGCTTTAGCCTGTTTTTCAAGTTCGCTGTTAATTTGGTCAATTTTTGTTTTGGGATATTTTTCGTTGGGAAGGATATTTTGTGCGGTCTGATAGGCAGCTATGGCTTTTTCGTATTGTTTAAGGTTGTAAAGGCTATCGGCCTGCCTGATAGCTTGTTGGTACTTTGTCTGTTGTTGCTGCTGGCGTGCCAGCTGAGCCTGTTTTTTATTACACTCCTGTTCGGCTTCTTTGTACTTTTTTTGGGCTACAGGATCGTTGGGCTTGATTTCCAGAGCTTTTTTGTATGCAGTTAACGCTCCACATACATCATCAAAAAAGGCATCATCCCCCTGGGAGATCAAGTTATTAAAGGTTTGTTCCTGCGTTTTTTGCAGATTTTTGGTCTCGGTTTCTTTTTTTAGCATGCTGTCGATTCTGGCTATTTGCTGTACAGGATAGCTTTCATTAGGGCGTACATTCAGGGCTTTCTGGTACCATTCCCTTGCCAGCGGATAGCGTTGGTTGTCGAAATATTTATCGGCCTGTGATATGAAGTCGGCATATTTTTTTGAGTCATCTTTTTGTTGGGCAAGAAGTCGGTCAATCTCAGCAATTTGTTTTTCTACATACTCATCTTTGGGACGTATTTCACTAGCTTCTACATATACCGGACGAGCTTCGGCATAGCGCTTTTCGTGAAACAGTCGATCGGCTTTATTGACCAGATTATTAAATTTAGCATCAATGCATTCTTGGTTTTTCTTCATCAACTGATCGAGCTTGCTGTGCATGAGTTCATCGTATAGCTTGTCGGGCAGGAAGTCACGTTTTACGTCATTGTATACCACTTTAAGAACCGGACTCTGTAGGACTGAATAATCAAGCCCCTCGCAAGGAACAAAGAGCAGGATCGAGAAAGCAATCTCAAATTGCTGATTCTCGTAATCGGGAATCTTTGTATTGATACTAACCCGTTTAGTTACATAGTTTTCCTTTGTGATTTCAATGACATATTCATTATTGGGTTGCAGCGAAAAGGTAATAATTCCGTCGGATTTTGTAACGACATTTGCAATTTCCTTACCCTTTTCATAAAGTATAGCTTTTGCTCCCGACAGGGGAACATCAATATCCTTTTCGACCATAATACCCGTGGTAATACTGGCTTTACTTTGTGCCTGTAACAAAGCTGTAACAGGCTGACCAAAGATAAGGACACAGACAAATATCCACTTTTTCATGACAAGGTTATAGTTTAATCATTTTAATAATCTGATTCGTACCATCGGAATGTAGTATTTTCATGATATACACTCCCGATGGATAAGCAAACAGATTAATAGGAAACACCTGATTTCTTTTTTCGAATTTAATATTTATTTTTTGCCCGGCCAAGTTAAATATCTCAATTTTTTTGATGATATTTTCATCGCCGCGCAGGTAAAAATATCCGGTTGAAGGATTGGGGAATAATTCGACGATCGTAGGCAGAGGCTTTTGGGAATCGCTGGCCGCACCCTGACACTGCATTGCCTTAACATCGATCGAAGCATTCCAGCCGGTATAACTACCGAACGATATCCATTGTTGATTCCGATATACGTATGCCGTGTTGAAAGGTTCAACATTTCGCCTGACCATAGCCAGATTAAAGGTATCGGTAGTAGAACTGGGAAGTTTGAGAGCAATAAAATAGTTACCATTTACCCGAACAAATGGATACAATTCGATGGTATTCAGGTAAAATGATCTAATCTGAGCAGCGGGGATCAATTTTTCGAATTTCAGTTGTTCGGGCTGGTCATTGCCCTCGTATATCTGCAAACTTATAAAACCGTTACGCAGCGTATTGTATTGAACTTTTATTTCGACAGCATACACATAGGCGCTATCGGTATTCAGTATTTTTTCGGCAAAGAGGGTTATACTATCGGCATTATAGCCGGCATAGAAGCCTCCGCCGGGGTGTGACTGTGTATCGGATGTTTCGTTAGTGGCAATATTGGTAAGGGTATCGCAGCCGGTAAAGGGATTGGGAAAAGGGTCAAAACCATCGAGGTTACTGAGGTTAAGGTTATCGGGGTTGAGAATCTTGTACATGGGATCACCTGTAAGCGGTTGTGCGTAGTAACTGTATGAAAACTTCTGGTAGTAATCGTAGAGATTCTTTTTGCAGTTAGCGTCGGAGTTGTCGCCTCCGGTAAGTGTCCCCACGATCTGATGATTCAGATCAAACAGTCCGCAGCCCGAAGACCCATTTTCGGTTATGCCAAAAGTATATTCGGGCACATTCCAAAAAGCATTGGTAGCATAAGGAGGGCTATTATCCTCGATGTAGGTGCTTGACAGGGGATGTTGGTTGGCCTGTGTTATTTTTTTTACCTTACCGTTGGGGTGATGGATAGCAACGACGGTATTGAGGTTTGAGCTACTGTCGAGACTCCAGCCGGCATAGTAAGGATAAAATGCAATGGGAGGATGCTGACTGAGTTCTACAAGGCTGTAATCGTTTTCGTATCGGGTCGAAAGCACTTTGGCTCCTTGCAGGGTATTTTCGCGCAGGCTATAGTTGAGTGAGCAACTGGGACTTTCGAAGTTAAACACAAAAATGGTTCGCTCGGCATTAAAGTCATTCTCAATACAATGGTTGGCCGTAATGAGTAATGGACGTCCATCGTTGCGGGCATTGTTGATCAACGTACCACTGCAAAGAATAGTACCAATATAGCGCTGCACAATAAGCTTGGCTACTGCTCTTTTTTCCCTTTGCCATGCAGCCCCCTCGGGACAGTTGACGTTGACATTGCAAGGATCCTCGGGATTGTAAATATTCAGAAATCCCAGCGAGATGGTGGTAAGCGTAAAAGTTCCGCATCGGGTCGAGTCGTAGGGGGTCGAAAATTCGACAATAGCCTCATTGCCTCGCAGGGGTCGTACCATAAATACTTTGTTTCTGGGATTATGTTCACTGGTGAAGGCTCCCGCAATATCGGACTCATTATAAAGGAAAAGCTGCTCGCCGGGTTTGAGTTTGAAATTTTCAAAAACAAATCCCAGCGTATAAACCTCCTGTGCCCTAATCTTTAGGTACCAAACATGCATCCGGTTTATTTTTTTCCATCTACCAGCATTACCGGGAGTGATATCAGTTTCGTAATTATGGGCAAACATGAGAGCTTTGCTTCGACTTTGCTCACGCCGGCTCATCAGGTAATTAATTTCGGAATAATTGGGTCCCGGAACCTCAAAAATAGCCTGTTGTTCAATGGGTTGTCCCAACATCAATGGACTGCCCCCGACCCCCATCTGACCATTTGCTTTCTCGCCGTTTCCAATTACCGAACTTATGCAAACCACAAGTAGTAACCAAAATTTCCTCATCTGTTTTGCTATACTTATAAAATAATTACCCGAAAAAATCAATAAAAACCCGTTGTCCCTGATCGCTGAGAAATACCCGCCACCCCGTTGATATTTTCTTACCATTCGACCAAACCCATTTCAATAAATGGCTACGATGTACCCCGAAAGCTCGCTTTACCGGTTGTTTGGGTATCAACGCAATCATGTTGCTTTGCATTTTTTTCAGGCTCAACTGAACAAATGTACATAAATTTAACAGATGATTAATGAAAGATAAAAGAAAAGTAATATCCGCGTGGAACAGGGTAAGGCCGCCAAAGTTTCAACGGATACCTGTTTTCGCCTGATCGGAAAGTCTGGTAGGATATACCCAACTGCAGAAATATTTTGATGTTTGTCGGAACATAAATTTAGAGGAAGTTTATTTTTTGCCATTATGTTTTTTTAACATCATCTGCTTTCAACGTCGGGGCAATTTGCTAATTTTGGCAGTTGCCGTTCGGGCTTATCCTGTAACAGTCTGAACAAAACCTCGATGTATAGTCATCTTCATGGGTCGGAAGCAATGGATCCCTGAAAAACTGGTCAACAGTTTTAAAACTGAAAATTATGAGATTGTTGAATTTTTTAGGAGCAATAATAATATTATCAATCGTTCTGGGCGGGTGTCGTTCCTCGGTCTCGGCTGATGTAGATTTGTCGGGGGTAGATATCGATATGCGGCTGATGCATTTCGAACGGGATCTTTTTGGGGTTGATCCCGGGAAATTGAAAGATACCATACCATTTTTACGCTCCCAGTATGGTGAGTTTTTCGATTTGTTCAGTTACAAGGTGATAAGAATCGGAAGCCCCGATAATCCGTCCTATCCATCGTACCTGCTGTCGTTTGTAACCGATTACAACATCAATAAGGTAAAGCATGTGGTCGACAGCACATTCAGGGATTTTGATACGATATACGGACAGCGTCTGGAAAATCTGTTCAGGCATTTCAGATATTATTTTCCCAAGTCACCGGTGCCAGTGGTTATCACCTACATTTCAGGGTTCAACCAATCGATGGTCACCACCGACACTATTCTGGGCATAGCGCTTGATAAATATCTGGGAGGAAAAAGCCCTTTTTATGGGATGTTGGGACTGCCGCGTTACCTGCGCATGCGTATGTATCCTGAGTACATACCAGCCGATGCTGCAAAGGCATGGTTGGTTACGCAGTTTCCTCTTAACGACAGCATTGCCAATACCCTTCTTGCCCATGTCATTTATGAAGGTAAACTAATATATAGTGCCAAGCGACTTTTACCGGGGGAAGCCGATACGCTGGTTTTTGGCTTATCGTCGCAACAGATTCAATGGTGTCAAAAATATGAAGCGCCCATGTGGGAATACCTGCTCGACAAGAAGTTGCTGTTTAGTTCCGATTTTCAGGTAATTAAACGTTTTGTCGATGAGGGTCCATTTACAAAAGATTTTGGACAACGTTCCCCCGGGCGTGCCGTGATATGGATTGGTTACCGTATTGTTGAACGGTATATGAAAAATTCCGATGCTACCTTGGTCGATCTGATGAACGAAAACGATATGAACAAAATCCTGCGAATTTCGAAATATAAGCCGTAAAGTAAATCGCGGACGCAACAAACATTTTCCCGACGCAAGCTGAAAAGCACAACAGATCTTTGATTCCCCAACAGTCAATAAGCAGATAAAATGTGGTATTAAAAGAAACAGCGTTGCCAGTAATTTAATAGAAATAAAAAAACCCGCTCCTGGAGCGGGTTTTGATACTTTTGCCCGGTTGGCTATGCAGGATGGATAGCTCCTACGGGACATACATCGGCACAAGCGCCACAGTCTGTGCAAACTTCGGGGTCAATCTTATAAATTTGTCCTTCCGAGATTGCTTCCACAGGGCATTCATTGATACAGGTGCCGCATGCAGTACAATCATTGCTAATTACATGAGCCATTGTCAGAATTTTTTATTCAACATAATTATCCAATGCAAAGTTAATGGAATTTACCCTCTCATAAAAGTATTTTAATGCTTAAATAGCAATTTAGAATCGGTAAAAATTATTATTGTATAGTCTGTTTTAAACCATTAAAATCCCAATCTCTGGGAGGGGTAATCAGCTTGCTTGGCCAATTTTGTCCCCATAGCCTACTTAAGTTGTGAAGTCCATAATTAATATTTTTTAACAACAGGTTAGCAAGTATATGTACAGCAAAGTATAAAAAAAGAACATAAATTTGTTGAAAATAACTTTGGTTACATTTTTAAGTAAAACTAAAACTAATAACTCTATGAAAAGAACATTAGCATTCCTGCCATTAATATTATTGCTGATGGCAGCACCGGTGAATGCCCAGAGTAAAAAGGCAGTTGCTTCCTTTGCAACGGATGTTCATGATTTTGGGAAAATCAAGGAAGCTGATGGACCGGTAACCTATCAGTTTGAGTTTACCAATACGGGAGGTGAGCCCTTGATTATATCGAATGTAGCAAGCTCTTGTGGTTGTACTACTCCCAATTATCCCAAGTCACCTGTGCTGCCTGGCACAAAGAATTCCATTACGGTATCGTACAATCCTGCAGGTCGGCCGGGACGGTTCGAGAAAACCATTACCATTTATACCAATGGTGACCCTGATATTTATGTATTGAAAATCACCGGTGAGGTTATTCCCAAACAACCCTCGCTCGAAGATATGTATCCAAACAACATCGAAGGGTTGCGCTTGCGTTCCTTGCAAATTGCATTTAACACCATTGAGCCGGGCAAAAAAGCTACCCAAACCGTTGAGGTGGTCAACAGTACCGATGCTCCTATGAAGGTAGATTTTATTGAGGTACCACCGTTTATGACAGTAAAAATCGACCCTTCGAATATCCCCCCCAAAGGTAAAGCTCAGGTAACGATTACCTACGATGCTGCTGCCAGAAATGACTGGGGTTTTGTATACGACCGATTTGGCATTGTCATCAATGACAAAAAATTACCCGGTCGATTGGCTGTAACCGCCAATATTCAGGAAGATTTTTCGAAACTGACCGAAGAACAGAAGAAAAACGCACCTAAGGTAGAAGTCGATAATGCTGAGTACGACTTTGGAACCATCAAACCGGGAGAAAAGGTAACCCATGAATATGTGCTGAAGAACACAGGTAAAAGCGACCTTATTATCCGCAAAACCACTGCAAGTTGTGGTTGTACTGTTGCCAATGTTAAATCGAATGTAATTAAGCCCGGTGAAAGCACAACCCTTACTGCAGAATTTAATTCCGCTGGCCGCAGTGGCACACAAACAAAAACCATTACCGTAATTACCAACGACCCCAACAATCAACGGCTGATTTTGTGGCTCAAGGGTAAGATTGGCGAGAACTGATATTTTAATTAACCAACATAGCAAACGCTTTGCGTCTGAAAGCGCAAAGCGTTTTTTTATTGGTCCGGGGCGACCTCCTGATTCTGATTTTCCACTGGCATTTCTTGCTCGGTGGGTTCACTATATTGTAACATTTCAATCATATCCTCATCTATCTTCTCCGATTTCCAGCGTTTTCTCACAAGATTTACTTTCCGGTCGGTAGCTATAGTGTACAGGTATGGCTTTTCTCCACGCTTTACTTTCATCCGACGTTGGCGTTCAGGTAGCTGATGAATGGGATTTTCAAAATTATTATCCGACGACAACACGGTCATTTTACCGGGTTCATAGCCAAAATAATAGAAAGTGTTGTTATCAGGCTGCAGATAAATATCGATAAGGTCGCCCGAATTTTTGCGCCATATTTCGATATAACCGTCGATCTTACGGTGTATCCACCGGCCATTGATGTAGCCAATGCCAATTTTTCCTACCGAACGGAACGAGTTGGTGGTATCGTCGTACACCAAACTCACGTCGTCAAAAAACAAGGTCTTATTCATCAGGAAGGGCAGTTGAACTTTTTTGTTTTTAGCCGTATCGGTGAGTTGCTGATAGTACAATTTAAGCGTATCGGGCGGAATGAGGTTGGCAAAGTTTTTCTTGAAGTAGGCATCAAAAATATTGATGGTATCGGTTTTAGGTGCCAGACTGTCGATGACACGGGCCATAATTGCAATGGAGGGCTGATAAAAGTAGAAATCAAGCACCATTGTAGTGCGGAGTGAAAATATGTTAGTCTGTAGGTTATGAGTGATATTGCCTGCCCACCAAGCTTTTAGCTGACCAAAACGGACAATCAGATCAAGAGGTCCTTCGGCATACTGGATACAGTTAGAAGGTGATAAGGAAACCAGAGAACCGGGCAGCCCATGTCGTCTGAGTTTATCTTCGGTACCGACCTCGTAAGCATTATAAGCCTTATTGTACCACAACAGTCCGGTAGCCGTGGCCATTACATAGTCATCGACATATTTCTTCCGTCCCAGGAAAGTCGAATACAAGTGAATAGAATCGTATGACATGACCGGCCCCAGCACAACAGGATTGCGATTAATATCAATGTTTTTATTTTGTATGGGAATACGCACTTTCAGGGGATCAATCACAGCGGTAAATTTCACCCATGAAGTAGACACATTGGGGCAAGAATGGATGGGACGGGCACCTCCCTCGAACTGGAGATATTTACGGGCAGCAGCCCATTGAACATCTCCCTGGAAAAGGAAAAACGGATTAAGTGTAAAGCTATCGGGTTCGGCAATACTACCGGAAGCAACGCTTTGACGGGTACTATCGACACTAATTTCCGAAAACAGGATGGTTTGACGTTTGTTATTCTCGTCGATGTAATCGTATTTACCGGAACCGGTATAGCTGTATCGTCCGCTGATATTGACCGTTGCTTCATAAATCTCGTGGAAACGGGTTTCGCGGTTAGCCATAATCCGGGCCTTAGATATTGTCATCATGCGTCCATCGGGACCGACTACGATCCGCTCATTGGGCGGAAAAATTCTGGCATCCGCTACGTCAACATATTTTACGCGGCTGGCATCAAGTATCTTTTTCTCGTAGTTCAGCATTACAGAAGGTGATACAAAACTCAGTGAATCCTGAGCCTTGTCGGTTGAGATGTAACGGGCTCCCGTAAGTGGTTCATCCTTAAACCCATATTTCTGGCCCTCGCCGGAGGGAGCAAAAGTTTGACCAGCTATAAGGTTTAACTCATGCCTGTCCATCCACCATTTAAATTCATTGATCTGTGCCATATACCTGTGAGTAGGGATACGAGTTATGGCTAGTGGATCGTTCGAAATGAGATGAGCGTAACGTTGACGCATATCTACCTGACATCGTACGTTGTCGGTAGTAAGAGCCCAATCCTGTGAATTCAGTACCCTGATGTTAAAACTGGCCGTATCGGACGAAAAATCATACTGCCTGAAATCAAAACGTTTAGCTCCGGTAGTAGCCAATGTTAAATCAACTGTTCCGCTACCCCATATTCCTTTAGGATTATAGGTCAGCGAACCTTCGAAGTAGGTTGTTTCGTTGTAAAGATTGAACTGGTTAGTAGTAGTTTTTATCCTCAGATCATCCTGATAAGGCAGCCAACGAATTCGGATATTTCTTCCCCATACCTTCGGGTAGGAATGGGTATAATTGGTTTCTTCGCCAATGGTAAGCTGAGCCGAAGTACTGATAGCGCTGTCGGGGAAAAACATAAGATTATTTGAGGCCACTGAAGAGGTAAGGTATTCGAATCTACCCCTCCCACGTAATCCCTGATTGGAGAGATGAATAGTATCGTAGTAGCGTCCCTTGCCCTGATATAATGGTAATCCATCGCCCGGGGTTACATGAAAAAAACCCAACGAATAGTCGCTTTGCAATTTAAGGTCTTCGTTAATATCCGGGAAAATTCCGGCAGAATAAAATGTACCGGCAAATTTCATGCTCTCTTTTTTAAAATTGTCGAGACTATCGATTTCAAAGGGATTGATACGAAAGTAAAAATTTTTGTTTCGCCGGTAAACTCCGTTAAAGATAGTAGGGTCGTCGTAGTAAACGTATGAATATCTGTAGCTTCGATAGATGGGATATTGAGCAAAATTTTTCAGCCCTGATTTGTTGTTGGGATCATCAACGAGTATCTCACCGGTAGCGTCATAGATAGTATTGGAGACGTCCATAAGGATGGGTTTATTGGTTATGTCGTAGCCAACAATTACCTTTATCCTTAACGAATCGACCTGTCGGAGAACAATCTTGAAAGTATCGTATTGGAAAAAGAAATTTTTTCCGTAATAGGTAAAAAGCCCGGCCTGAACCACCCCATTGAACTGAAAACAACGGTTACGTTTCATGACTATCTGTCGGCCGGCAGGAACAATGGCCACATTTTGCGAGTCACTGACAAAGATTTTCGGTATACCATTGATAACAAGGTCGTTATTGCGCAAATCGAGAACAGCATTATCGGTTGGAGCTTCTACGACAGAAAACAAGCGCAGTACGTCGTAATCGATTTTGCCGGTACTGGCCTTTAATGCATCAAAAAGTTTTTCTTTAAGAACAATAGTCTCCGAGGCAACGTCGTACAGGATATATCCTTGTACGGCCAGCGGAAACAGCAGGGTATGGACATTATCCAGCGATTTACGGATAAAATTGGCAAAATCTTTAGCCGATAGTGTTGTGGCGTTGTTGAAATAACGGGAAAATCGGGCCAGCATCACCAGCGGATGCTGTTCGTCGTAGTACTGCATTTTTTCAAAGTCTTGCTGCTTAAAATAGTTGAATGATTCGAATATAGCAACACAACCGGCCGCTCCGGGAGCATAGGTAAAATATATCAGGGGTTCATCTATGCGCCAGCGAAGTTGATCGAAATTCATATCGATCTGATGATATGAGTTGAGATAAGGGCTACGAGCGGTATAACGTTCTGATTTCAGCAGCGACAGTTCTCGGTTAGGTACACGGTACAGGAACTGCAAGGCCGCATGATGAATGGAATCCTTATCAAGATAAATGGTTATAGAAGCATCGGAGCTAACAACCCGACCGGGATAGAAAATATAAAGCAGCGAAGTCGACTTCACCCGCAGGGTATCGTTACGAAAGAATGTTAAAATGGCGGGTTCCTCCCGGGTTCCGGTGCCAGCCAGTTTGGCCCCCATCATGGTAAAACCTCCTTTATAATCGACGGCTTTATAAAAATTTTTCAGGCTAAACTCTTTCTGGTACGATTCAAATCGTGGGTACTGCAACAACGAAGTATTGATAAAACGTTCCACGCTGTTTTCGAGTCGGCCAAGCAAGGGAAAGCTAAAATATATACGGTTGAAAAAGGTTACCGAGTCGGCTGCATAACTTGAAAAATTCATATCGATGGTATAACCAGACAACTGCGCATACACGCTATCTCTTGAATAACCAGCCCTTTCCCATGTTACCAGTCCTCCCTTACCCATCCATACCGAAGTGAGTAGATTATAGGAACCCGTTGTTCCAAAAATCATTGCACTGTCGCGGTTGGCATAGCAATACAAGTCTACCTTCTTAAAAATCGCCTGAATGGGATCGGCTTTACGGAAAAAGAACAGGGTATCAGATGCTTTCCAGCGTATTGCTGAAGATTTATACAACAGATGTTCGGTAAGCATTAACTGGGTCGCTTGCCAGATTTTTACAAATGCCGACAGGGGACGACGTTGTTCACAGGCAACAAGTTGCCCCTGAAGCCACTCATTATAGCTGTCGATGGGATGATTGTGCTGAAAAAACGCCACATTGGCCTGCAAAAAATGGTAAAACTCCGGATAAGGCCGTATCTTCTTATCGATAAGGTAAATGGCTATTGAAACAAGTTGTGTCTTCTGTTCATCGGAAAGTTTTGCCGAATCCCATAATACACTAAAGAACTGAAGCGTAGCTGCCAGATCTTTTTGTTGATCGGTTGTTTTTTGGCAAAATAAGCGAAGCTCGGGAATAAATTCTGAAATCTTACCGGAGAATTGTTTAAAGGTCTGTCCGGAGCCTGCAAAACTCCAAACAACACTTAAACCAACGATAAGCAAAATTTTCCTCATGCGGGGATTACTTTTACGTTACTGACTTCTCATGTGACTATAAAACTTCAGAAGTCGCTGCGAGATGGCACTTCTTTGTGCCCTCTGTTTAATCCCATTCAAAACTACATGCTTATAGAACTTTGAATTTAGAAGCATGTTCGACCCTAACGAATTTATAGTTTTTCCTTTAATTCAATTAACCCTATCGGATCTATCTTTCACTCTATTAATTCCGGTGCTATTGACGTTTGTGCCGTTATGGCCTAGTAAGTTTTTATATTCGTTTCATTACAGCAGCAGTCCATCCGTTTTTGGAAATACTTTCCATACAACTTAAACCATTTTTTTCGCCACAGATCTTAATATCCTCAAGATCTTCTTCATAAAAACCACTCAGAAAAATTTCTCCTTCAACCGCCAGATGTTTGACATAGACGGGGATATCGCGTAACAGGATATTCCGGTTGATATTTGCAAAAATAAGCTGGAAAGTGTGCGAAGGGATCAGGGAAGCATCTCCTCGGAGCACCTCAATATTGGTTACATGATTGCGTTGGCAGTTTTCGATGGTGTTTTCAATAGCCCATTCATCGATGTCGATAGCAATAATTTTCTGTGCCCCTTTTTTAGCGGCCAGGATGGAAAGAATACCAGTTCCGCAGCCCATATCCAGCACCTGCCTGTTGGAACAGTCGTACTTTAAAATGAGCTGGAGCATCAGAAAAGTAGTCTCGTGATGTCCGGTTCCAAACGACATTTTGGGCTCGATGGTAATCTGGTAAGGATATTCTGTATCCAGCTGATGAAAGGGGGCAATAATAGCCAAGGTATTGTCAATGATCACCGGGGAAAAATTGCTTTCCCACAACGCATTCCAGTTTTTTCGTTCAACCGGACGAAAAGTATATGTAATATCGGAGGTAGTGCGGATCTGACCGATGCAACGTTCTATTGCAGGTAAGGCATTTGTCTGGGAAGTATAGGCCATGAAGCCATTAGTGCTTTCAATGAAACCATCAAAACCCAAATCGCTCAGCAGAGCTATCAGAATTTCACTTACATCGCTGTCGTAAGGGGTAATAGTAAAGCTATATTCAAAGTAATCCATACAGTAAGGTTTTGCCTGTAAATTTAACGGAATTTATGCGAAAATAAATTTTTTGAAAATATCGTTTACCTTTGCAGCCTAAAAGTAGATTAAATGGACAGGAATAGTGTTATCGGACTGATATTGATTGCAGCAATACTCATTGTTTTTTCCATCTGGAACACCCCCGATCGCAAGGCATTGGAAGAAGCGCGGCGCAAGGCCGATTCCATTGCACTTGCTCAACAGGCAATGAATAATCAGCAAAAGCCTGACAGTCAGGCCGTAGCTCCTACACATCGCGATAGTATTAGCGTAGTTGATAAATATGCTGAATTTGCCAGCGCAGCACAGGATAGCTTTCGCTTAATTACCTTGGAAAACGACCTGCTAAAATTGCAGATTTCCACCCGTGGGGGAAGTCCTTATGCAGTGGAATTAAAGAAGTACAAAACTTTTGATCAAAAACCACTGGTACTTTTCTATGGAGACTCCACCGTTTTCGGGTTTAATTTTTATACCCGCAGTAACCGTCTTATCAATACTGCTGAACTGTATTTTCATCCGGTTGGGAATAGCCATCACATTCTACTGAATCCGACCGACACGGCTAAATCATTGCGAATGCGGCTGTATGCCGGTGAAAATCGGTACATTGAGTACGAATACACAATCCGGCCGGGGTCCTACAAGGTCGATTTTAAGGTTCACCTGGTAGGGGTCGATTCGTTGATGTCGCCCTCTACAAGTCGTCTCGACCTGGTGTGGGCAACCTACCTCCGTGCTCAGGAAAAAGAAATTGCCACCGAAAATTCTTTTACCAATATTACCTATAAGTTTAATCAGGAAGATGTCGAAAAACTGGAAGTCAATGGCAAAACCAACGAGAAAGTTGAAAATCTACGAAACCGTATCAAATGGATTGCCTACAAACAACAGTTTTTCTCATCGGTATTAGTGGGCGAACAACCTTTTGAGAACGCTACCCTTTTGATCCGTAATGTAAACGATACCAGCCTGCATTTACTTAAATACATGAAAACAGAAGCCGGAGTAGCCTACAACCCTTTGCAGAAAAATGACCAGTTGGCTTTCTGGTTCTACTTTGGCCCTAATCATTATCAGACTTTGCGCAAGTTCCATCTCGATCTGGAGGATCTGGTACGACTGGGTGGATCTATCGTGAAATATATCAACCGCTTTCTTATTATACCGGTGTTTAATTTTCTGAGTAAGTTCATTTCCAATTACGGTATCATCATTCTGTTGTTGACCATTTTTATTAAGTTATTGATATTCCCCCTCACCTACAAGTCATATCTTTCGATGGCCAAGATGCGGGTACTCAAACCACAGATCGATCAGATCAACGAACGCATACCGGCCGAGAAAGCCATGGAACGCCAGCAAGCCATCATGGCCCTGTATAAGCGGGCAGGGGTAAATCCGCTGGGGGGTTGCTTGCCCATGCTGCTGCAATTCCCAGTGCTAATTGCAATGTTCTACTTCTTCCCTGCTTCCATTGAACTCCGCCAACAGGCTTTTCTCTGGGCCAAAGACCTCTCGAGTTACGACGCCATCGTAAGCTGGAATGCTCATATCCCTCTTATTTCGGAATATTTTGGTAATCATATCAGCCTGTTTAACCTGCTGATGACTATTACCACCATTATCACCATGCGCATGAACAATCAAAGTAATGCATCCCAGCAAACTGTACCCGGCATGCAGACGATGATGTACATGATGCCGATTATTTTCATGTTTGTCCTCAATAAATACTCATCGGGACTTACCTACTACTACTTCCTGGCCAACGTAATTACTATCATTCAGAACGAAATTTTCAAACGCAGTATCGATGAGGAAAAATTGTTGCAGCAACTCAATGAGAATAAAAAGAAACCCGTGAAGAAATCGAGTTTTCAGGCACGGCTCGAAGAAGCTGCACGAAAAAGGAACCAGCGGCGCTAATCCTTTGGCTAACCAATTTCCCAATACAGCATGGGAAAAGCCAAAGATTTCCGTATCCTTAACATAAGCTAAACAGGAAGTGAATACCAGCAAATTTTATGGTAATTCAAGGCTTGCTTTTCCTATCATACAACAGTTGAAGAATCTTCGCAGGGAGTATTTCTCTTGTTCTTAACAAGAAAAAAATGTTACCCCTAAGTATTTTTGTGTATTTTTGTTACAAAAAAGGGTACCATACATTATTCATGTTAAATTCAGTAGAAGTTTAATCGGGCAGAATAGATTTATATTATTTTGCAACTTGTAATATTCAGGGGATGAGATATAGCGTATGCAAGACCTTAACCTTTGAAGCAGCCCACCGGCTTTTAAAGGATTATTCGGGCAAATGCAGCAATAACCATGGTCATTCGTGGGTGGTAGACATTGAAGTGGAGGCCGAACAGCTGGACGAGAAAGGAATGGTTGTGGATTTCAGCGAGCTGAAACGGCTGAAGCAATGGATTGACGATACACTCGATCATAGCACCATTCTGTGGGAAAAAGATCCCATGTGTGATTACATCCGCAACAGTGGGCAGCGTATTTTTGTGACTCAGGGAAATCCAACCTCCGAAGTTATTGCAAGGATTATTTTTGAAAAAGCACAAGAGTTATTTGCCAATGAACGTATCAGGGTGTCATCGGTAGTGGTACATGAGACCTGTACATCGAGGGCAGCCTATAAAAAGTAGGATATGGAATTTAAATATTTGGGTAAACGTACAACGCAACCCAGCAAAACGCTTGATACTTTTCCGACACCGGCAGGCGTAACATACGTAAAGTTTGAGTCGGACGAGCTTACCAGTTTTTGTCCGGTAACCGGACAGCCCGACTTCAGCAGGGTGATTATCGAATTTTCACCGGATAAGCTCTGTATCGAAAGCAAGAGCTTAAAACTTTACCTTTGGTCATTCCGCGAAGAGGCCATTTTTGCCGAAGGGCTTGCCGGAAGGATTGCCGACGATATTTTTACCGTTACGTCAGCCCGGTGGGTCAAAGTAACCATTATACAAAACATACGGGGAGGCATACAACTCACTGCTGTGGCCGAAAAAAGTCAGTCGTAAATAATTAACCCGACTACCCTTGGAACCACTTATACGCATATCTGACGAAAAATGCAAAATTTGTTACGCTTGTGTGCGCGCCTGTCCGGTAAAAGCTATCCGGGTTACCGGCCCCGATCGCTTACCCGAAATTGACACACAACGCTGTATAAGCTGTGGCAGCTGTGTAAGGGTGTGTAAATTCGATGCCATTCAGTACCTGCAGTACTGGGATCAGGTCAAAGAACTACTCGATAATAAACAACCAGCAATAGCTATACTCGATCCCTCCTATGTTGCCGAATTTAGCGAACTGCCCGACTATCGCAAACTTATCGGCATGCTTCGCTATATTGGCTTTGAAAAAATCTATGACACCAGCTTCGCCGTTGATCTGTTGGCATATCATTACCGTAATCTGCTTGGCGAGTTTAAAGGGAAACATTATATTCTGTCGAACTGTCCGGTAGTAGTGGCCTATGTCGAAAAATTTGTACCTTCCGTACTCAACAATCTGGCCCCCATGGTTACCCCTATGACCGCCATGTCGAAGTTGCTCAAGCAAACTCTGGACGGTAATTATACGTTTATTTACTTTACCCCTTGTATTGCTGCAAAAGAAGAGGTAAGGCTGCAAGGCGAGGCATCCCCAGTAAATTTTGTGTTAACTTTTGAGGAATTGCGTAAACTGTTTGCGGCCTATCAGGTCAATGACAAAATGATTGAATATGCCGAGACAGAATCGCCAACAGGCGCCATGGGATATCTCTATCCGGTGAGCAATGGCATTGTTCAGGCGGCACAAATTTCCGAAGCCCTACTTGACAATCAGATTATTACCGGCCACGGCGAGCACATGATGATAAGTTATCTGAAAGATTTTGAACATCATAGCGATGCCATAGATTGTCATTTCAACTTGTTTTACTGTAAAGGCTGTATTGCTGGACCGGGGATGACAACCCAACAAAACCACCTGTTGCGCCGTACTCAGATCATTCAGCATGCCCGTCAAAAATGTAATGCAAATACTCTTCCCAACGTCAGCGACAATATCAAAAATTTTCTTTCCATCGATATATCCCGTACCTTCCACGACCATTACCAAAGCCAATATCAACCCACAGAGGCACAGATCAATGAAATACTGCTGGCAACCGGCAAAAAAGACCAAGAAGGAGAAATCGACTGCAAGGCTTGTGGTTACGAATCCTGCAGAGATTTTGCCGTTGCAGTGGCACAGGGCATTACCACCCCCGATATGTGCATAACCTTTTCGCTGCAGAACCAACGTAACTACACGCATGCGCTGAAAGTAACCAATGAAAAACTTGCACGGATGCAAGAGGCGTTGATAGAATCGGAAAAAAAGATGCGGATGGAACAGGAAATGGCACGGGAAGCCTCTGAGATGCTCAATGCCATGTTCCAAAAATTGCGTGCCGGTATTGTAATTTTTGACAACCACCTTAAAATCATACGTTCCAATCAAAGCTTTGTAAATATTCTTGGTGACGAGGCAGCCCAGATCAATGAAGTAGTACCCGGTTTGGTTGGCGCCGACCTACGGACTTTATTACCCAAGGAATTTATCCCCCTTGCCAGTTATGTACTGGAACATAACGAGGAAATCCTTAACAAGGATCTCTCAACAGGCGACGGTTTTTTGCACGTCAGCATTTTCCCCATCAAAAGCAGAAAGATTGGCGGAGCCATTCTTCGCGACCCCTTCCAACCCGATGTGCGAAAAGAAGAAATAATCAGCCGCCTCAACGAGGTAATTAATCGACATCTCGATACGGTACAAAAGATTGGTTATCTGCTGGGAGAAGGAGCTGCAGAAACCGAACGGATGCTCAACTCGATCATTCAAACTTTTAAAAGTAAAGACGAAAAGTGAATCAACGCTTTTATCTCGACGTCAGCTGTCGTCAGATTCCCTGCTATGGCGAACGTGTGTGCGGCGATGTGTATCTGGCACATAACTTCGTTGCCGAAGACCGAAACATTATCGTATTATCCGACGGATTGGGACATGGCGTTAAAGCCAATATGCTGGGCATACTCACCACTACCATGGCCCTCAATTTTACCCACGAACACAAGGAAACCAATCGAATTGCAGAAACTATACTACGTACTTTACCCGTCGACAGTGAAAAACAAATAAGTTTTGCCACCTTTTCCATTGTCGACATTGAGACCGACGGACAGGTAAACATAATTGAATACGAGAATCCCCAATGTTTGGTAGTGCGTGGCACTCAGGTTTTTTACCCCGAATGGGCATGCCTGTTACTCGACCTCGATCGTAAGGTAGGAAAAGAGCTTAAAACATGTACCTTTCAGGCACAACTGGGCGACCGTATTGTACTTTTTACCGACGGAGTCATGCAGGCCGGTATGGGTAACCCTCTTAATCCGATGGGTTGGGGCTTGGAGCAGGCTCATAAATTTGTCGTTGACCTGATAACCCAACAGCCCGACATCAATTCGTCGGATCTTGCCTTTAAAGTAGTGTCGGAAGCCAATAAAAAGGATGGGTTTGTTGCCAAAGACGATACCAGTTGTGTAGTCATATATTTTCGCGAACCCCGCCGGCTACTCCTGTGTACCGGCCCGCCATCATCTCAAGCAAAAGATGCAGAAATGGCCCAAAAAGTTAGGGAATTCCCCGGCAAAAAAATCATCTGCGGAGGTATTACCGGTACCATTATTGCCCGTGAGTTAAATCTCTCCATCGACGAAAACGCTATCGTTACAGATCCCGAACTTCCTCCCATGAACAGGATGGAAGGTGTTGACCTGCTTACCGAGGGCATACTGACGCTAAACAAGGTACACCGTATTCTGGAGAATTATAACAGCAATTATACCTTTTCGCAGGGTCCCGCCGACCAGATAGTTGAACTCTTACTCGAAAGTGACGATATTTATTTTCTGGTTGGTACAGCCATCAATACCGCCCATCAGGAAGCATCCCTACCGGTAGAACTCGAAATCAGGAGAACAGTAGTGCGGCGCATCATGCGGACGCTCGAGGAAAAATTTCTTAAAAAGGTAAGCGTAGAGTTTTTATAAGGCTAAAAAAACCTATTTGACTACCATCCTAAAAAAATACCCGGTTCGCAGGATCATCAGCAACCGGGTTCGGTAGCCCCGCCAGGAATCGAACCTGGATTTAAAGTTTAGGAAACTTCCGTTCTATCCGTTGAACTACAGGGCCTTAATTTGATTTGCTTAAAAAAAGCGGCACAAATATACAATAATCTTTTGGAAGTTGAGGAACTATCGCATTCATTGACTTGAAAAGGGCGGAGCAAGTTGCCTTACCCCCCAAAACTGGAAAGTTTTAACAAATTAGATCAGAGACTTAGTTTGCCAGAATATCGGCCAAAGCAAGCCATATATACACATCGCAGGGGATACTGTTGATTTTGTAGTAGCAACGTTTTTCGCCCAGGCGAACCACTATCTTCTGCTGGCTGGGGATGATCAGGATGTACTGTCCTGCCAGTCCCTGCATCAGGGCTACATCATTGTTTTTGTAACGGAGTAGCCAAAAATGATATCCGTACCAGGTTAACGGCCGATCGCCACTTTCGCTAAGCAGCCAAGCTGCCGGCTTAATAGCCTGGGCCAGATACGCTGAGTCAACCAGTTGACGGCCATTCCATTTTCCCCCATTGAGAACGAGTTGTCCAAGTCTCGCAAAATCGGTTGCAGTAGCAAAAAAACAACAATATGCTTTTTCATCCCCTCCTTCCCTATCGGTACTCCATAATGCAGTACGACTGGCCCCCAAAGGTATCCATAATTTTTCACGGGCATAATCGGCAATATCTTTACCCGTAGCAGCCTCAAGAACATAGGAAAGAATCTGGGTGTTGCAGCTCAGATAACGGAATCGTTTGCCCGGCGTATCCACCACAGTTAGCGAAGCCATCAACGGCCTTATATTATCGCCATAATAGGCCTGTGTGGTGACAGAGAAAGGACTGCTGTAACTTTCGTCCCAGTTGAGTCCACTGCTCATCGTGAGCAGGTGTATGATTCTGAGCGATTGATAAGCCGGTTGATTGAAGGGTTGAAAATAATGTCCAACAGGCACATTGAGGCTATCAATAAATCCATCTTTAATGGCACAGCCGGTAAGGATCGAAACTATACTCTTGGCCATGGAAAAAGAGTTGGAGATACTCTGCGCCGTGAAACCATGGTAATAGCTTTCGTGTACAAGTTCTCCATTTTTAACCACTACAAAAGCGTTGGTTTGGTAATATTCGATCCAGCGCAAAAACGCTGGGGGTATCGGGCGCCTATTGTAATTCACAGCTTTTGGCCAGGGTTGCTCCCGATCGACAGTTATCTCTTTGTTCGGAAAGATTTTATAATCATCAATATTGGCATACCAATGAATCAAAGCATTACGCAAATACACCGGCATACTCCACCAGAGTATACCTGCCAGACCGGCAACCAATAGAACAACTATGCTAATTTTTGCCCTCACTGACAAAGCTCGTAAAACATTTCTAATTCTTCCTTTTTGGCTTTACTGAGCTGATCAACGGGTATACCTTCAATGGCAGCCTCGAGCATAAAAAGATGTTTCAACTCAGCCTTGGGATATACCTCCCTGAACAACAAAAAAGCTTTTTCGGCTCCCAAAATTTTCAGTTTCTGGGCATCAAGAATACCAGCCTGTTCGAGCTGATGAGCCATTTTAGCATCAATATTTGGCAGTTCTGTCAGATTCATTTCCCTTCCCGATTTTTTTCCATTACAAAATTGCAAATACTTTGTTATATTGCCAGCATAATGATGAATATTATTTTGTGAATTATGGAAAAATATTTTTTCGACGAAATTGTTCCGCGAAAGGGCACCCATTGTCTGAAATACGATGCATGCAAGCAACGTTTTGGCACCGATGATGTACTTCCGCTCTGGGTAGCGGATATGGATTTTCGTGTTGCCCCTGCTATTACTCAGGTAGCTGAACGTATAGTCAAGCACGGTATTTATGGGTACCATCACCGGACTTCACGTCATTACGAAGCTGTGATACATTGGCTATTGACGCACCATCGATGGAAAGTTGAACCCCATGAGATTTTCTTTACTCCAGGCGTAGTACCCGCCATCAGTTACCTTATTCAGGCTCTTACCCAGCCAGGCGACGGTGTGCTTATTCAATCTCCTGTGTATTATCCTTTTTTTAGTGTAATAAAGCAAAACCAGCGCAACCTGCTGATAAACCAACTTGTAGAAACCAACAACTACTACACGATCGACTTCGACGATTTTGAAAAAAAAGTTTCGCAAGCCAAGCTATTTCTGCTCTGCAGCCCCCATAATCCTGTAAGCCGAGTATGGACAGAAGAGGAACTGCGCCGAATGGCCGATATCTGTCTGAAATACAATGTGCTGATTATTGCCGACGAGATACACAGCGATATTGTCTTTGGTGAGCGTCGTCATACTCCTTTGGCCACGCTTTCGGAGGCCATAAAAAACTGTACGATTACCTGTCATTCGCCCAGTAAGACATTTAATCTGGCCGGTCTTGGCCTTGGATATGTAATTATTCACAATCCCAATCTGCACAAGCGTTTTCACGATTATTATGCCAGCTTGTATGGCGATGGGCTCAATGTTTTTGCCTATGAAACCATGGTAGCAGCATACAACGAAAGCGAAGACTGGTACCGTACCATGCTTGAGTATGTGTACGACAATTACCTTTTTTTAACGGAGTTTATCAGTCGTGAACTACCGTTTGTACGTTATACTCCCCTTGAAGGCACCTACTTGGTATGGCTCGACTTTAGGGCACTTCGGTTGGGCGACGCGGAACTACGCAAGGCTGTTATTGAAAAAGCCCGGCTGGCTTTAAACGACGGACCTAGCTTTGGGCCCGGAGGAAGCGGATTTCAACGCATCAACCTGGCCTGCCCACGAACAGTACTTGCAGAAGCCCTGCAACGACTCAAACAATTGGAATATTAGCAACCCTTAAAAAGTCATTTTTAATTTTACGAATTATGCACTTGCCCAATATTACCAATAACATGACATCTGGCTATTTCTACGTGTTCAACCTTTTGCTCGGCGAAGTCACAGACTTCGCCGCATGTAAATGGTGGTCTACAGACCACCCGCGTAGCGGATAAATACTGCCGATACTTTCCAAGACTCAATCTTATCAATTGTGGTCCTTACCTTTTTTCCTTTGCGTTCTTTGCGTCTTTTCTTAGCGACCTTTGCGGTTATATAATCAGCTTATAATCATCAACTTATAATTATTTTCGAATAAACGGAAAGATATATCTTATACCGTATGTGTATCTTTCACCTTGTGCCTAATTCAATTAATTTTTTTCGGACAATAACAATTATTTCCAGAAAAAAAAAGGGGGATACCTTAGCGGTACCCCCCCCACTTTTTATTGAGGTCAGAACAGGCCTTCGATCGAGAGATACCTTTCACCGGTATCGTAGTTCACTGTAAGAACCCGACTGCCTTTGGGTATTTCGGGTAGTTTTTTAGCTACCGCAGCCAAAGCAGCACCGGAAGAAATTCCAACAAATAACCCCTCCTCACGGGCAGCACGCTGGGCGTATTCAAAAGCTTCCTCTTTGGTTATTTGTATTACGCCGTCAAGAATCTCGGTATGCAGATTTTTGGGAATAAATCCAGCACCAATCCCCTGAATGGGATGCGGACCCGGCTGCCCACCACTAATTACCGGTGATAATGCAGGCTCTACGGCAAAAACTTTCAGATTGGGGAATTTGGGTTTGAGCACTTCGCCAATAGCAGTAATATGTCCCCCCGTACCTACGCCGGTAATAACATAATCAAGCCCTTCGGGAAAATCGTTGAGGATTTCCTGAGCGGTAGTACGCTTGTGAACCTCAATGTTGGCCTCATTGCTAAACTGATCGGGCATCCATGCATTGGGAATAGTTGCTACCAACTCCTTGGCTTTCTCAATAGCCCCGCGCATGCCTTTTTCCCGGGGAGTGAGTTCAAAGGTAGCACCGTATACTGCCATCAACCGGCGCCGTTCAACGCTGAACGATTCGGGCATAACCAGTATAAGCTTGTACTTTTTTACAGCTGCTACCATGGCCAAACCAATCCCCGTATTCCCCGACGTAGGTTCTATAATAACGCTACCCGGTTTTAAGATCCCCTTTTTCTCTGCATCCTCAATCATCGAAAGAGCAATCCTGTCCTTAATACTATTGGCAGGATTAAACTTTTCCATCTTAACCCACACCTCGTGGTCGTTTCCAAATAGGTTGTTTACACGCACATGGGGCGTGTTGCCTATCGTCTCAAGAATGTTTTGTGCTTTCATAATTGTATATTTAAAAATTAATACCTAAATTCATATAGCAAAAATATGATTTTTTTTCTGAATAAAACAAATTATTTTTAATTTTTTTCAAATACTTAAAAATAAACCATTTACAAGTATTTGTACCTTTTGCTCGGCGGAGTCTGTGGCTTCGCCGCATGTAAATGGGGGGGCTAAAGACCACCCGCATAGCAGATAAATTTTGCCAATACTTTCCAATACTCAATCTTGTCTATTGTGGTCCTTACATTTTTTCTTTGCGATCTTTTCGATTATTATAATCAATAGATAATCTGCAATTTATAAATTCTTTTCGAATAAACGGAAAGATATATCTTATGCCGAAGAGTAATTTTGCATGAGAGTTTGAAACAGAAGTAAAAAACCTATATGTTTGTAGTCAATAATTTAGTGAGCCGATCATAAATGTTACCAAGGAACATAAAATATTTCTGGTGGAGATTTCCGGTCATCTATTGTTTAACATTACTTTCAGCATGCAGTTCCACCAAATTTGTTCCGCGCGATCGCTATTTGCTGACGGATATTAATATCGAGATTCAGGGAGACAAAAAAAACATTAAAAAATCTGACATTGAGCCTTTCGTACGGCAACGGGCCAACACGCGCTTTCTGAATCTATTTAAATTTCAGCTATGGCTCTATAATCTGTCGTCGTCCGACAGTAGCTTATGGCTGAGCAACTGGCTGAGAAAAATTGGCGAAAATCCTTCGCTTTACGACCCCTTTGTGACCGAACAATCCAAGCAACAAATAAAATATTTCCTGGAGGAACAGGGGTATTTTAATGGACGGGTGGAAGATTCGGTAATCATTCGCGGTCAGAAAATAAAGTTATTTTTGACGGTATACACTGGTCGGCCCCGCTTTATCGGTCAGGTAAAATATTTTTTTAACGATCCCGAAATTGAAAAGCTTGTACTATCGGATACCTCACAAAGTCTCTTAAAAAAAGGCGACCGTCTACAGCTGGACATTCTGCAAAACGAACGAATCAGAATAGAAACCATACTCCGTAATAATGGGTATTTTTCCTTTACCCGCGACTACATCTCTTATCAGATTGACACTTTAGCTGATCCTGTCAACGCACACCTGCAAGTACAGGTAAATAATGTCCGACAGTCAAACCCGGCCGGAGAAGTTAGCATGCAACGACACTTCCGCTATCGGATAGGTAATATTCAGGTCTGGATTGACAACCAACGTATGTCCGATACGCTCAATTATCGTGTCGATAGCATTATGTACGACATAGCAAGCATTGAAAATACTACCTATCTTTTCAGGGATGCTATTACTGTTCGGCCTGCTGTGCTTCACAACAACATACTCATTCGTCCCGGCGACTACTATCGTCAATCGGATGTGGAAGAAACCTACAAACGCTTGTCGGCCCTCAGGCTTTTTAAATTTATCAATATCGGGTTTGTTGAACACCCCAATGACTCTACCTCTGCAGATTCTGCCCACATTATCGATTGCAAAATTCAAGTTTCGCTCCAGAAATATCAGTCGTATCAAACCGAATTTGAAATCACCAGCCGCGTCGGACTGGGCGTTACCGGCAATGTTAACTATCAACATCGCAATTTATTTAAAGGCGGCGAAACTTTTTCGGTTAAGCTGAATGGTAGCACAGAAACCGTCAAAAGTACCCAGAGCTTCCAGTTTAAAAATACCCTTGAGTTTAGCACCGAACTGGGATTAAGTGTTCCTTCACTACTCGTCCCCTTTATTTCGTCACGTTTTGAACAGAAATATTATCCGCGTACCAATTTTACAACTTCCTACAACTACCTGCGACGGATACAGTATACCAACCATGTTTTCAATACCTCTTATGGCTTTTCTTGGTCGGCTTCACGCCACACTTCGATAAAAATAAATCTTACCGACATCAATTACGTCCGTATTTTACGCCTCGACAGTTCATTCTACCAGTCAATTAACAACACCTTTCTGAAAAAAAGCTTTGAAGATCACCTGATTACATCAAGTTCCATCAGTATGATTTACACCAATCAACAGGGGAACAAAAATATCCCTTTCCGGTATCTTCGGCTGGGAGTCGAATTTGCAGGCAACACTACCGCTTTACTCTTACGCACATTAGGCGAAAAACCAGATGCCGACGGAATCTATCGATTATTTCAGATACGTTTTGCACAATATGCCAAGTTTGATGCCGATCTCAGACAATATCTCCCATTGGGGCAAAACAGCAAGGTTGTTTTCAGATTTCTTTCCGGGATAGCATTTCCGTATGGAAATTCCAACAATATTCCTTTCGAAAAGCAATATTTTGCCGGAGGCGCCAACAGCATGCGTGGTTGGCAACTGCGTAGCCTGGGACCAGGATCATTTAGCGATACCACTCAGGTTGCATTCCCCGACAAAACTGCTGATCTTAAGCTTGAGTTCAACACCGAATTGCGTTTTAAAATGTTCTGGAAACTCGAGGGCGCTTTATTTACCGACATTGGCAATATCTGGTCGATCAGTAATAACGACACCCGACCCGATGCCCTGTTTCATTTCAACAATTTTGTGCAGCAACTGGCCGTGAATTCTGGTATTGGATTGCGGTTCAATTTTTCTTTCTTCGTTCTAAGACTCGACATGGGATTAAAACTGCGTGACCCCGCAAAACATTCCCACCCCTGGGTAATCTCATCATTCCGATGGATCGAACTTCTTAACCCAACCATAGGTATTGGATACCCCTTTTAAAATTTTTGAAATCAAAATTTTATAAAAAAAAATAAAAGATATTTTTGGAATATCTAACTTTTTGAAATAATTTTATCCTGTTTTAGGATGGTAGTTCTTAATTTTTTCAGTCCGACTCACGATTGGTATTTACGATACTAAACTGCCAAGGATTGACATTACCGTCCATAAGGAATAGAGGATTCCCCCATGGAATTGATACATGTACATCAGATTCCGTTTGAAGCACTTTCTGAGGAAAGAATAGATGTATTGTTGCTTGCCTGCAGCGGTACACAAAATACCAATTCCGTATTACCCTCCTTTCTTTTACCCGCACGCAGGAAAATTATCATGGTATTCTGTGACGAGGAAATTAACACTGCCAATTTTCCACAGGATGCAGAAGTTGTACGTTTCAATACCGGCGCCGATATCAACGAAATACATGACACATTGGAAACCCTGTGCCATTTGTATCAGGGTGATAATGTGAAGCTGATGATCGACTACACCTACATGAACAAAAAAATTCTGGGGGCCATTGTCAGTTTTCTTGCTATCAATGAATTTACCTGCAATCGTTTGACTGTATATTTTTATTGCGCCGAAGCACCTGCGACCGACAATACTCTCCCACCAACCGAACCGGTTTTACAACCCATTTTGCTGTACGAAAATTACAAGTTCAATCAGCGACCTATTGCACTCATTATAGAGCTCAACGATACTGCATTATTCAAGAACGTTAATGAACTATATTATACCTTTTGTCCGGCTCAAGCCTTTTTTTACGTACCGGTACATATGTTGAAAAAAGAGTCCCGTGCAGAATTGGAACATTTCCGGGCATCGAAATTGGTAGAATACCTGCCGGATGATCTCGAATCCCTGGATGAAAATCTTCGACAACTATGCCGACAGTTGCGTCTGGAACACCGGGTAGTTATCGTGTCAATGGGATCTAAGATTTTTTCCATGGTCGCTTTCTTAATCAATGCCCGATATCCCGATGTCGAAGTTTGGCAATATGGCGCTACATTTGGCGAATCCTCAGCAATTAGCAACAACAGCAGACTTGTTTATCGCGCTATTCTTTCCGATGATTTCCCGGATAAAATCTGTTGACCGATTCGCACAAATCTTTTATTTCTCCGAAAATATCTTTACAACCCACTGAATTTGGTTTTAATTTATAATTCCCTAACCTGATGACATTTGCCTGTTCTGAATATTTTGAACGGGGAATATATATGTGAGAATATTGCTTTGTTTTTTTAGCTTGTGTTTGCCTTTATCAGCGTTTTTTTACATTATTCCACCCATTCACTTACATTTTCAATCATTTTACTAAAAAGTAACGTGGCAAACAATGTTTTATTTGCTTAACTTTGATAGATAAACGTCAATAAGCGAAGGCTATGAAAACTAATTTTGGAAAGCAAATGATGAAATGGAAAAAAAGAGGGTTTATGTTTATAAGCCTCAATGTAATGTTATGGGGATATGTACACACATCGGGACAAGCTGTAGGGCGTATGGAGATCAAAGATGGATGGGAATTTACCCAAGCAGGCATGAACGAATGGAAACCGGCAAGTGTTCCAGGAACAGTACATACCGATCTGCTCAACAACAAGCTTATTCCCGATCCGTTCTTCAGAACCAATGAAAAGGACCTGCAATGGATCGATAAGGTAAACTGGGAATATCGCACCAACTTTGAAATTACCCCCGAAATGCTGAGGGCTAAAAATATTCAGATGGTATTCAACGGACTGGATACCTACGCCGATGTTTATCTGAATGATATGCCGTTATTCTTGGCCGATAATATGTTTCGTACCTGGCAGGTCGATGTTAAGCCTTACATCAAACAAAAAAATACCCTGCGCATATACTTTCATTCCCCTATCATTAAGGGGCTGCAACTGCTGGAAAAACATGGTTATCGTCTGCCGGCAGTAAACGACCAGTCTGAAAACGGAGGCTTGGGGCCCAACCCCGTAAGTGTATTTACCCGAAAAGCGCCTTACTCCTATGGTTGGGATTGGGGGCCACGCTTTGTTACCTCAGGCATCTGGAAACCCATCACTATCGAATGGTGGAACGACGCAAAATTAAACGATGTATTTATCTATCAGCAAAATATCGAAGCATCAAAAGCAAGTCTCATTGCCAAAATTGAGTTAACCGCCAGCGAAGCTGGCACGGGAGTGGTTACGGTAAGTGCCAACGGAAAGGCCATTGCACAGCAAACCGTTAATCTTCAACGAGGGAAACAAACCATAGATCTTCCTTTCAGCATCTCAAAACCCCGGCTGTGGTGGCCCAATGGACTAGGGGAACCCTACCTTTATAACTTTAACATCACCTTGCAAAAAGGAAAAGACACACTCGATACCCGTAGCATTATTACCGGTCTGCGCAAGGTAGAGGTAGTTCAGGAACCCGATGCCGACGGAAAAGGAAAGAGCTTTTATTTTCGTATCAACGGAAAAAAAGTCTTTGCTAAAGGAGCCAACTATATCCCCAACGATGCTTTTGTAACCAGAGTCACGGCTAAGGATTATGAAAAAATTATCCGTTCGGCCGTCCAAGCCAACATGAATATGTTGCGTCTGTGGGGAGGAGGTATTTATGAATACGACATATTCTACCAGTTGTGCGACCAATACGGCATCATGGTATGGCACGATTTTATGTTTGCCTGCAGCATGTATCCGGGAGGAGAAGAATTTTTTGAAAATGTCCGTCAGGAGGCTATCGATAATGTGCGAAGGCTGCGTAATCATCCCTGTATTGTATTATGGTGCGGCAATAATGAAATAGAAACAGCATGGGCCGAGGGACACGAAAACTGGGGCTGGGGCTGGAAACAACGCTATGCCCCTGAACAACGCAAACAAATCTGGAGCGACTATCAGCAAATCTTTAGCAAAATTCTGCCCGAAGTACTACAGTCGTATTCCCCAGGCACGTTCTACTGGCCTTCTTCGCCCACCGCAGGCGACGACATCGCTACTTATGAAAGTCGTTCGGGCGATATGCACTATTGGGGCGTTTGGCACGGGCTTCACCCCTTCGAAGACTTCAATAAGTATCTGGGACGTTTTATGAGTGAATACGGGTTCCAGTCGTTCCCCGAGTTTAAAACCGTTCAGCAATATGCCCTACCCGAAGATTACGATATTACTTCGCCCGTGATGTCGGCACATCAGCGAAGTGGCATCGGCAATCTGCGAATCAAACAATACATGGCCGACTGGTATAAAGAACCCAAAGATTTTGTCATGTTTCTGTATGTCAGCCAGCTACTTCAAGCCGAAGCTATCAAAAGTGCTATCTATGCTCATCGGCGTAATATGCCCTACGTAATGGGATCGCTTTACTGGCAGATAAACGACTGCTGGCCGGTGGCAAGCTGGTCGAGCATTGATTATTACAAACGATGGAAAGCTCTGCATTACTACGCTGCCAAAGCGTTCAGAAACACCATCGTGATGCCTTACCTCAAAAATGACACCCTGCAGATTTATCTCGCTACCGATAACCCTGATGGTGTTAATGGACAACTCAAACTCACCCTAATGGATTTTCAGGGTAAAATATTAAATACTTCCAGCGTACCCGTTAAAGCCAATGTCAATGAAGGGAAACTTTGCTATACTATTGCTGTAAGTCAGCTTCTGCAAGGGGCTGCCCCAGAAAATCATCTCATTTATGTCGAACTCATTGTCAATAAACAAACCATAGCCGACGATATCCTGTATCTGGTTCGACCAATGAAGCTGCAACTCCAAAAACCCCAGATTACCTACAATATACAGCCCCAAAACAACGGATTCCGAATTACGCTCAAAAGCAATGTGCTGGCTAAAAATATTTTCCTTTCACTCAAAAAGAGCGATGGATTCTTCTCCGACAACTATTTCGATCTGTTGCCGGGAAAAGAAACAGTAGTCTACCTCAGCGAGACAGATACCAATATTGATGTAGCGAAAGAACTCGAAATCGTTACATTGTACGACAGCCTGCCTTAATAGGTGGCAAAGGCTGTAATGCCACACTACAGCCCTCTTACAAAATGATCAGTGGCTTAACAAAGGCCATCAACATCATACCCCCGACAACGGGGGTATGATGTTTTAGAAACTATGGAAACAAAAAAAGACGCCTAAGTTTTACTGTTCAGATTAAAGTATTATCTTGGCCTGATATACTTTACCATAACCCCTAACCTGCACAAAATACATGCCCCCCTTCATCCTAACAGACAGGTCGATAGAATTTCTATCATAAAAATTTCGACTCAGGATGTTGCGACCCAGTGAATCGGTAACGCTTACCTGCCAAAAGCGGTAGGTATCACTTGCAGGCCACGAAATCACAATTTTGTCTTTCTTTGCAATTACCCTGAGTTGATCATCCTGAAAATGTTCAACGGCTGTATTGATATCCTGATCATCGGGAGGGATGGAATCAATTTCGGGGACAACGGGTGTATTGTCTTTCATAATCACAATTTCCCCGGCATCGGGGACGATATCAAATTCGATAAAAACAGCCGTGTCGCGTTGTACAATCCGTGAAAACACTCCCTGCTGATTTTGTTTTACTACAGCCGAAGGCCATGTTGCGGGCAAAGGACACCGAAGGGTTAAAGGCTGATGGTACACAGAATCGGGCAAAGAGTCAGTGACATTCAGCGTGTACTGGTCATTATTGGCAGCAAGCAGTGTTACAGATGCTGCATTTCTTTCCCTCGAATAAAGCGTAGCAGCCTTAAAAGTGGTAACCCAGTATTTTGCTGTTCGTGGGGTCAGGTACAGTAAGCTTTTTTGAAGTTCGGCCGAGGGAATGGGTGAATAACCGCCATCATTGTCGATTCCGTGAATCAAAAATACCAGCCATCCCCCTTGTCTGGCAGCCTGTTGAAAATAATTTTTAAAGTCAGCATAGCTTTTTACAGCACCCAGATTACCAACGATAATTGAGCTAACATTGTAATAATCATCCGGTGTTGATTTTTCAATGTAACCCTGACAGCCACGTGCAGAAATGTAATACTTGCGCACGATAGAATCAATAGCCTTTACGCAGTATGGATAAGCATGAGTAAGGCAAGGATATCCTATTTGCTGCTCAATGACAGATTTAGATTTAGCCAGTTCGGTATCCTGCTGTTCGGCACTTATCTGTCCAAAATTAGGATGCGTAACAGCATGGCTGGCTACCTCATGACCATGCCCGGCCATAGCCTTCAGTACCGGCCAGTTCGATGCCCAGTTGGTTACTGTAAATAATGTCATCGGAAAACCTGCTGTATCGAACATGGGACGTGCCTTGGCAAACTGATTGGCACACCCATCGTCAAAAGTATAGCAAACAGCCGCCTGCCTGAAACCATACCATGTGGCTATCTCAAACGATACTTCCTGTGCACCTGTCTGGCTAATGCCGACAACTGCCAGTAAAAAAACAAGTAAAATAGTACGTATCATATCCCTTTTGTTTTTTAATTGCTATCCCAAAAGTAGATAACAATCCAGACTTACATGGGGACGAATTTGTCGTAAACCGACACTTTTTTTGCACATTTACAGCTTTATCCCTTAAAAAAATCAGCCTGAATATTTAACCATGTCTAAAAATTAGTCTATTTTTACGTAAAACATATCGTTTAACCACTTAAAAAAACACACCTATGAATAAAATTAGTTCTTTCCGGCGTTTCGTACCAAAGATTCTGGTATCGATAGGTTTCTGCACTTTGGTTTTATTCATGACATCATGCCATTCAAAACCTCAGGCTACAGAGAAATTTGTAATTCATAAAGGGGTAAACCTTAGTCATTGGCTTTCGCAGGATTTTGGCTGGGAGCCCAAGTACACCTATATCAAAGAGTCGGATATCCGTTATATTGATAGTCTTGGATTTGATCATGTCCGTATTCCCATTGATGAACAGGAAATATGGGACGAACAAGGTAAGCCCATTGAACCCGCTATCAAACATCTGCTGATGTGCCTCGATTGGTGCATGAAGTATGATCTGCGGGCTATTGTCGACCTGCATATTATTCGCGCCCATCATTTCAATGCTGAAAACGAGGGAGGACACAACACATTATGGACCGATACTGCGGCACAGCAGCATTTTGTGAATTTATGGATCGATCTTTCGAAAATGCTGAGTAAATATCCAACCAGTCATGTAGCCTACGAATTGCTTAACGAAGCGGTAGCTCCCACAGCCGACGATTGGAACCGGCTTTTCAGCAAGGCGCTGGCAGCTGTACGACAGATCGAACCCCAAAGGGTAATTGTAGTAGGATCGAATATGTGGCAATCGGTTCAAAACGTACCGCTGCTAAAACTTCCCGCAAATGATACCAATCTTATCATCAGCTTCCATTTTTACAGTCCTCTGCTGCTTACCCACTATAAAGCCAGCTGGACACCGCTAAGATACTTCAATGGCAAAGTTTCGTACCCGGGTTATATTATCTCCCAGTCCGATCTGAAAAACTATTCGGATACTACCTCAGAAGCCGCACGAAACATCGTTCAGGAACTGACCGAACCTTACAATAAGGAACGTATACGCACCATGATACAACCAGCACTTGAGTACGCCCGTGCAAAAAAATTGCCTTTGTACTGCGGTGAATTTGGCTGCCTACCTACGGTACCCCGAGATGCACGTCTGGCCTACTACCGCGATCTCGTCGGTATCTTCAACGAAGAAGGAATTGCCTATGCTAACTGGGAATACAAGGGCGATTTCGGAATATACTTCTTTGATTCTCAAAAGCTGAAATCCCTCGACCCTGACACAGCACTTATCCGTATTTTATTGGGTAACTGATTAAAAGACACTATTCAAAAGTATTGGTGTTAACCGTGTCGGAGTTCCGACAATAAAGCAGATTCCCGAAAAAGCCATCCAGTCGTAGGGATGATGCAATACATTTTTGCGGATCTCAACTTATCATAATCCTGCTTGGGTTATCCTAAGCAGGATTTATAATGTGCGACAGACAATGATTTTACCACTCCAATCAACTTTTCCCACATCGCCTTATTCTACTTTATTCTGAGTCCATCACCTTATCGACATCAGAGCAGTCATAATTTACCTCCGTGATAAATAAATTGTCGGACCACATTCTCGGCATAGTTTTTTGAAACCGGAATCTGGATGCGATCCGGAGTATCGAGTTCAATAATCAGGCCCGAAGGATTTTTATAAACAATCCGCACCTTTGAAAAGTTTACTATATATGAACGGTGACACCTTACCATTCCCAATCTCCGCAATGCGGGTTCCAATTTTTTTAAAGAATTTCTTAACAAAAAAGTCTCAGTTTTGCCCTGAACTTGATGATATATATTTACATAATTGTCATTAGCCTCGAGATAAAGCAGATTCTCGAACTTCAAGGAAATTCTCAGTACTCCTTTTTCGTCGAGAAATGGGATGAGCAAATTAGTTTCGCCTTTGACAACAGGCGCATCGCTTAAATTTTCAATATACTCTTTTTTATCCTCGTACGAAAAATATAGCCACAGCACAGTATATGGCAACAAAAGAACCAAAGCAGTATTCTGAACCGAAATTCTAAGCAAATCGAAAAAGCTGCGTTTGTCGTGCAAAAAAATCAGCTCGAACAGAGCATAAAACATTGCCATAAAAAAAATCTCTGCCCCTATCCACAGCAAGTATTTTAAATAGCTAAGCGGTTTATTTTTATACAGTTGATACATAATGACTCGGCTAACCACCACCACTACCACGCCCGTCATAATGATCAGGCTGGAATAGAAAAGAAGTTGCCATTTACCAACAGAAAACCAAAGGGTTACACCAAAAGGTGCATAAATATTGATAAACAGCAATGCAAAAACAGAGGTATAGACAATCAAGCGGATGATATTCTTTTTCTGCAGCAGATAAGATGGTATGGGTTGGTCTAAATTAACAAACGCCATAGGGAAAATTTTGATAAAAGTAATGAAAATTTGGTTCAAAACTTACCCCATTATTATGAATTTTACCCCAAAATAATATTTTTAGTCACAATATGGGTTGGAACATCCCATTTATTTTGTTGAGCGCTAAAGGAATTTATTTCTTTGCATCAAAGAAATCTATCATGGCAGCAATAGGGACTATCGTAGTAGATATTGACCGATGCAAGGGATGTGGCCTTTGTATAGAGGCCTGTCCGCAAAAGGTAGTGGGATTTACCGACAACCAGCTGAATATTAAAGGGTATCGCTACGTGGGATTGGTATCCGAGGGATGTACGGGTTGCACCAATTGTGCTATCGTATGCCCCGACAGAGTCATCACGGTTTATCGACAAAAAAACACGCAATAGATATGGGAGAAATACGATTGATGAAGGGCAATGAGGCCATTGCCGAAGCCGCAATACGTGCCGGTTGCGATGCTTACTTTGGCTACCCTATTACTCCTCAGAGCGAAATTTTGGAATACCTTACAGTAGCCGACCCTGAAAAACATACAGGGATGATTGTTCTGCAGGCCGAGAGCGAACTTGCAGCTATAAACATGGTGTATGGGGCAGCTGCGGCCGGCAAAAAAGTCATGACTACCTCATCAAGCCCCGGTATTAGCCTGATGCAGGAAGGCATATCGTACATGGCCGGCGCACAGTTGCCGGGAGTGATTGTCAATGTCGTTCGGGGAGGCCCCGGTTTGGGCACCATCCAACCCTCACAGAGCGACTACTTCCAATCAACCAAAGGCGGAGGACACGGCGACTACCGACTTTTGGTCCTTGCCCCCGCTTCGGTTCAGGAAATGGCCGACCACGTAAAACTTGCCTTTGATCTGGCTTTTAAATATCGAAACCCGGTGCTGATCCTTTCCGACGGAATTATAGGCCAAATGATGGAAAAAGTAGAGCTTTTTGACCCTATACCTCGTTCGGAAAATTTACCAGACTGGGCTGCATGCGGCAAAAAAAACAGATCACACAATATCATTACCTCCCTGCATCTCGATGCATCCTTACATGAAAAATTAAATCAGCAACTTAAGGAAAAGTATGCCCGTATGCAAAGGGACGAAGTCCGATACGAAACCTATTACTGCGAAGATGCAGAATACCTGATAGTTGCCTATGGATCAAGTGCCCGAATATGTCAAAAAACAGTATCAATTGCCCGCAACCATGGTATTAAACTGGGCTTGCTACGACCCATTACCCTCTTCCCATTCCCTTCAACAGCCATAGCCAATCTGGCACCTCAGCTACAGGGAATATTGTCGGTCGAAATGAGCCATGGTCAGATGGTAGAGGATATATTACTGGCCACTCGGCAGTTTCCCGCCCTTAAGGTCGAACATTACGGGCGCTATGGTGGAGTAGTACCTACGCCCGAAGAAGTATACGAAGCTTTCACCAAGCTTTTCATTCAATTCAATTAAGATTATGGACACAACTATTATCAAACCCGAAAACCTTGTATATCAGCGCAGCCGGCTAATGACCGATCAACCCCTTTCTTTTTGTCCCGGCTGTGGTCATGGAACTGTAACCCATTTGGTAGCAGAGGTTATAGAAGAATTAGGAATCGAAAGCGAAGTGATAGGAATAGCCCCTGTAGGTTGTGCAGTTACTATTTACGATTTTATTGCCATCGACTGGATAGGAGCAGCGCATGGAAGAGCAACAGCTGTAGCAACAGCTGTAAAAAGGGTACTCCCCGATCGATACGTTTTTACCTATCAGGGCGATGGTGACCTTGCCGCTATTGGTACCGCCGAAACCATCCATGCCTGCAACCGCGGGGAAAATATTACCGTAATATTCATCAACAACGGAATATATGGCATGACGGGCGGACAAATGGCTCCTACTACCCTAGCCGGAATGAAGACCTCAACCTCGCCCCGCGGACGTGATGTGTCCTGGCAAGGTCCTCCTATCGACATTACACGCATGGTTGCCATGCTCGACGGTACATATTATGTAACCCGACAAGCTGTTCATACCCCTGCCGCAGTCAGAAAAACAAAAAAAGCCCTGTTGAAAGCATTTGAACTCCAACGCGAAAAAAAGGGACTGGCTTTTGTGGAAGTCGTCTCCAACTGCAACTCGGGATGGAAAATGTCGCCCGTCGAAGCTAACCGATGGATGGAGGAAAATATGTTTAAATTCTACCCCCTGGGGGATATTAAAGTAGACGGACAACTGCTAATCAAATAACTAAAAAACACTGGCTATGACGGATGAAATTATTATTGCCGGCTTTGGTGGACAAGGAGTACTTTCCATGGGCAAAATTATGGCCTATGCCGGAATGATGCAGGAAATGTATGTTAGCTGGATGCCATCGTATGGTCCGGAAATGCGAGGAGGAACTGCCAATGTCACTGTAATCCTGAGCGAGGAACCGGTAAGTTCACCTATACTGCGCAACTACGATACTGCAATTATTCTTAGTCAACAGGCTCTTGATAAGTTTGAACCTTTGGTGCGCAAGGGTGGAACCTTGCTTTACGACAGCAATGGTATTGTCCGTCTGCCCAATCGCAATGACATCCAGATTTTTTCTATTGATGCCGCCGCTGAAGCAGCACGACTTAAGTCGCTTCGTACCTACAACATGATTGTACTGGGAGCTTATCTGCGCCTTAAGCCATTGCTTAAACCAGAAAATGTTAAAAAAGCCATTGAAACCAGTATCCCATCTCGCTATCATCATTTGCTCGATGAAAATTTAAAAGCACTCGAACGGGGTATGCAATTAATGGAAAAAGCGCTGTGTTGATCATAAAAAAATAATTATCCTTTGCTTTAACATGCCAAAAACCTGAATTACTTCCAGATTCCCTGCTCAGATTTCTATATTGTCAAAACATTTTTGTAGGTTCTAAGTTTCTGTTTACGTGTAGATATGATATCCTCTGTCGGCCGACGGAAACGTGAACCTGAAAAATCTTCAGTGGTTATCCCTCTAAAAGCCTTGGGTTTATTTATCAATTTAGTGTACTGTACTTAGCTTAGCACAGTTGCATGTATTGTCTATGCGTTTTTTAAATGGTTTGGTATTTATATAAAATTTTATCGTAAGTTTGTTATAAATAAATTTTTATATAACCCTTAAAAATACTATTATGAAATTTAATAGAGAAATAAACGAATGGTTAATCCTTTCCGGCGGAGGGATTCATTCAGTAAAAACGGCTTTGCTCGGCAATAAGTTAGTGCGGCCAATTGCGGTCTTTGTATCAGTTCTTTTTATTATTGTTGGCAGTTACATGTCGGTAAATGCCCAAACGGGCAGTTCAAAAGAAAATGCTATTCCTGCAGTTGCCGATACCAATACCACTAATTACAATTTCGCTGATCAGTGGTTTAAATATACAGCAACACGTAATGGCAGAATTGTTGTCAGGTCTTGTGGCTTAACAACTGTCAATACAGCAGTAATTGCATATAAAGAACTTCCCTCAGGCAATATTGAATTAATTGATGGCAATGATGATGCATGTGGACAACAATCACTTATCGGTTTTCCGGCTGATTCTGGTGTTACCTATTATTTTGTCTGGAGAATAAAATATGCTTCTGGCTCCTTTAAATGGCTTTTAAAAGAGGAAGATTTGCAACCAGGGGATAATTGTAACCTTGCTATCAAGGCTAATTTAGGCAATAATACCGTCGACAATAGTAGTGGTGACAAATGGTTCTGGTATACAGCCTCGGCTTTCAAAAAGCTTACAATTTCAACGTGCGGGCAAACATCGGAGCGAACTATTGCTTTTATAAAGAAAGGGGACTGTGAGAATTTAAGAGATGTCCTACATAACTTAGTGCAATGCGGTAATCAGGAAAGTTATACTTTTCCTGCAGAAGAGGGTGAAACATATTACATTGATTGGAAAAGTTATTACACCACGGGAACATATACGTGGCAATTACGTGAAGAAGACTATCAGCCCGGAGAGATATGCCGCACAGCTTTACCTGCTGTAGTAGGGACTAATACTGCCGACAACGCTATGGGTGATCAATGGTTTACTTATACTGCTACACGTACAGGTAAGACTATAATATCGAGCTGTGGACTAACTACTGCAAATACTGGTATAGAAGTATATACAGGAAGTTGTAGTAATTTAATTTATGTAGCCAACAATTATGATTTTTGTGGCGATCAATCATTAGTGCAGTTTGAAGCAGATTCAGGCGTCACTTATTATATTAGGTGGTCAGGATACTTCACCTCCGAAAGTTATAACTGGACCATCTCGGAAGAAGACTGGCTGCCAGGCGAAATATGTAGTACAGCCATTACAGCCCAGACCGATACCAATGTTGCATCAATCAACCAATTTCGGTACCAGTATTTCGAATTTAAAGCACCTCGTTCCAGCTGGGTTACCATTTCAAATTGTGGTCAGACCCTTGTTTCAACCGATGTTACTATCTATAAATACAATTGCCGTGATTTTCTGGTTGTCGATAGTAATCCGTGCGACATGCAGACAAATATTGGTTTTGCAGCTGATTCTGGTGCTACATATTACATTTACTGGTATGCTTCAGCTCCCGATACGTTTAAGTGGACATTAACATTAGATAATCTTTCAACCGGACACTTCTGTAGTAGTGCCTATATTGCCAAAGTAGGCGAAAATATTGCTGCGGAAAGTCCCACCCTCGACAACTGGTACAAATATACGGCTACTAAAAATTGCAAAGTCGTTGTTTCGAGTTGTGGCTTAACCGATAAAAACACTTATGTAGATGTTCTAAAGGGAAATTGTGTTGATTTAGAACTTATGGACTCTAACGATAATGGATGCGGGGAACAATCATCCCTAAGTTTTCAGGCTGATTCCGGAATGACTTATTACATCCTATGGGGTAGTGATACTAATGAGCCTTTTAACTGGAGATTGTCCGAACAATCCATTAATCCAGGTGATTTTTGTTCAGTTGCAATCCCCGCCATTTTAGGCACCAACAGAGCAGATAATAGTAGTGGTGACCAATGGTTTGTTTTTAAAGCTGTCCAAAACACAACATTGTCAGCATCTAGTTGTGATTTAACCACCGAAAATACTGCTGTAGGCATTTATTACGGGCAGTGCGATGAACTTCAGTATTATAGTTTTCACGACGATGATTGCGATGAACAAGCTAAGGTAGTTTTTCCCGTTGATTCAGGACAGACCTACTTTATTGTTTGGTATAACATCAAAACACATGGTTCATTTAATTGGACACTACTGGAAGAAGGAGCCGCTCCTGGAAATATTTCCGATATCAAGGGTCCTACCCATTTGTGCATTGGACAAAAAAATGTTACTTATTCCATCGAACCTGTTGCCAACGCCACAAATTATGTCTGGACATTGCCCGACGGGACCAATGATACCACCTTTGTTGCAAGTATAAGCATACCTGAAATAAGTGCTTCTTTTCCATCTGGGGTAATATCGGTATATGCATTTAATCAAATTGGTTCAACTGATACTGCATCTATTAACATTGTTGTTAATGCTGTACCCGATAAACCCACGATTACTAAAAATGGAGTCACATTGCAATCTAGCGCTGATAGAGGCAATCAGTGGTATAACCTGAATGGTTTAATTGCTGGCGCTACAGATAAAAATTATACGGCCATACAAAATGGAAAATATTACGTTGTAGTTACCATCGATGGATGCATTTCTGAACCTTCTGATACAGTCAGTGTAACAATTAGCAACATCCCCGAAAGAACCCATGCGGTAGAGGTTATGGTTTTCCCCAATCCTTTTTATGAAGAGTTGATAATAGCATGTGACGACAATATAGCATATGAAATTTATAACATTGTGGGCACGGTTGTATCGAAAGGTTCAGGACGAGGTAAAATCAGCATTAGCACCCATACCTGGAACAGTGGTACATACATTGTTAAGTTAAAGAACTACAATAAGCTGGAGTATGTAAAAGTAATCAAAATTTAATTCGGAGGATTGCGAAAACACACCCAAAATAGCCGCCTCTAAAGTTTAAGTGGGGCGGCTTTTATAATATATGGCGATACTATTTTTATAGCTTTTTGCTGCTATAATATTGCTGTTTTGTTTTGATAACCAAATCAAGTATTAGCATTTTTTTCAAAAAAGTTTATCCCATGTATCCAACAAATTGGAAATTGTTATTTTTATGATTTAAGGGTAATGATACGACTTGTCTTATACAAAATTGATAAATTCTTTGTGTTTTATAACGTTTCCAATAACTTTTACAAAGGAATCGTAGGCGATCACCGTCATGTTGGCTGCAGCTGCTTTCAACTTCAAAAGAATGATGAAACGAGCATGTTGATGCAGTAAACACAACAAACAGATGAAAATATATAAACATTGCGAGTTCCATCCGGCCGAGAGGCTAATAAAAGAAGGTAAGTATAACCAAAAGGTAGTCAGTAACTCATAAAATTATTTTCGGATAAAAATTTAATAAACATGCTCGTTTCACCCCTAAAGGGGGCGGCATAGAGAGAAATATTCAGGCTGTAAAACAAGAATTAATGCTATCTCGAAGTGAAAATGCAGTTGGATATTATTGGAGAGATATTGATCAATGGCTCAAAAATAATAAGGTTGTTAACCACTAAGGCTAACAACCTTGAAAATTAATTTTATAGAGTACTTGTTACCTAATGCTAAATACCCTCAACGCCCTTAAAATCGGGATATACTTTAAGAAACTTTCCTTTTTCATACTCTACCATCCGTAGTAAATTCCCGGGAAAAAGCCCTGATGACAGATCTTTATACTTTTGTGCGTAAAGTGTTGCTTTCTCAAAATCAAATAGCAAAAGATTTGCACAAACTAAATTTTCATACAGATCGAGGGTAAGTTCTTTGTTAATTCGGGATTTTTTATTTTCAATATCCGATTCCTTAAGTTCGTCCTCCCATAACTTAATGGCATGCTGCAGTTTATTGACAAAGGGCAAATAGCTTGCATCAAATTTGGTCCAATCCTTAGTTCTGACATTTTGTACCAAGTTATTTAGCGAGTCAATACCTCTGATTGCATTCAATGCATCGCTGGTAGCCTGGTTAAAGTTATCGTAGTTGTATTTTTTAGGCTTTACGCTGTAAAAAGTAAGATATAATTTTTTCATATCATAGCTAAAGTTGGTTAAAAGTTGAGTTTTGATTGCTTTTAAAAATTCTTCTGTTTCAGATCGTGCAAAATCAGCCACATCATCACTATATGCATCATTTGCCAGTTCTTCACTTGAGTATTCCTTTAATGTTCCGTTAACCAGTTGGTCGGTTCCCTCTATCCGATGATAGACTACACTTCCATCCTTTTTTATTAATTTGCATGAGAGAGAATGGGTGTAGGACATAGCATAATAATAACTATAACGCTTCTTTTTTATACCTTTATCTTCATATTCCGTCACTCTTGTTTGAAGTGACGATTTTGCTACGTTAAGAGGTTTTTCTTCAAATTCAATTGTAAAATCATAATTATCGTTACATTTTGTATATCCCCCAAGAGATATTGAATTATTGATATTATCGAAGCTTACAAATTTTACTCTTGCTTTTATCGTATAACATGAATCAAGTTTATTTAAGGGGTTGGTTGGAAAATCGGGATACGTACATTGGATTTTTTCTTTCTTATCAGATTGACCTAATAAAACAATAGGCAATGCAAGCAATAATGCCAACAAAGAGATATTTATTTTCATACTTAAAAATTTTATAAGTTACAGATTTTACACTTGATTTATACATATCCGCCGGATGTAATTCGCATGTTTATTATTAAATCTGCCAATAAAAACAGATTTCTTGTTTTTGCCAAATAAACATGGAAACATGGTCGGTTCATTAGTAAAAAACAGGGAAGTATTTACTTTTTTCGCTGTTGCTGATAAAAATCTTTAGTAAAGTAAGACAGAACCTTCGTTCAATACTTTCTCAAAATGAGATTTAATGGTTTCAATTCTATTTTCTTTGTCTTTCAATTCCAAATTGATGTCGAATGTATAATGTTCGGTATCACTGTTGCGACCAATGACAATAGTCCCAGACATGGTATAGTCTGAATCCGTTAATACATTTCCTTCAATTACAACATTCTTCGAATCATACCTTAAACCATATGCTACCGTTACATAGGAAAAAGTGCCTTTCTTTTCTGCATAATAATCGTATGTATAGGTACCTAAAGTGATGCCTGAAGTTGGTGTATATAGTCTAAATTTGATGTAAGCTGAGGGATTGGTTTCACTCGATCTAAATTCAAAATCATACACACGATAGGTAATCTTGGTATCAGTCCCATTGTCTTCAATGACACCATACCTAAGCAATGTTTTACTTCCGCCAACAATTAAATTGCTTTCTTCTTCATTGATTTTTCCGCACGAGACAATTAAAAGACACGCCAGTGTTGCTAAGTAGCCTAAATTTCTCATAGTTGTAAGTTTTAGTTGTTTATAATTAGGTTTATTTGTGTTAGAAAAACAAGGCAATATATAGATTTTTTTTTAAAAAAAAATAATTATTGACAATACATTTTTAACGAATAATAGCATGCGAAAATCTATTTTGCTTTTGATAAAATATTATCATGATCGTTTACGCTACACTATTAGCCCAATTGGAGAAGTTTGAGGTTGTGCAGCAATCATACGGGAAAAGTGGAGAATTCTGTCCCCTAATCTATTAAGAATTGTTTATATTCTTACAGGGACAATTTTACAGAATAATTTTTTAAAAGCTAAAACAGTCTGTTTTGTTCCCTTACGTCGTTTTTGATATTTTTTAAGTGCCCAACTTAATAATTTTTGTATCTTGAGACGGGAACAATGTCATGGTCGGCAAACTGCCCGGCGAGAAATTTATAATAACCGGTAATGGCTATCATTGCGGCATTGTCGGTGGTATAGGTAAGCTGAGGAAGATATACCTTCCAATGGTATTTTACAGCAGTTGCAAGCACTGCGTTTCGGAGCGCAGAATTTGCTGCAACTCCACCGGCAAGGGCTATTTCAGTTAATCCGGTAAGTCGTGCAGCTTTGATTAATTTATCGACCAATATTTGTACTATCGACCGCTGCAAGGAGGCACAAAGATCGGGGAGATTTTTTTCTATAAAATTGGCATCCTCATCAATACGATCGCGCAAGAAATACAGGAATGAAGTTTTAAGCCCAGAAAAGCTGAAATCGAGGTCGGCTATCTGGGGCAAAGCAAAATTAAAAGCATGCGGATTACCCTGCTGTGCAATCTTGTCAATCACTGGCCCGCCCGGATAGGGCAGCCCCATCATTTTAGCACATTTATCAAAAGCTTCACCAGCAGCATCATCAATTGACTGGCCAATAATTTCCATTTCCAGATAACTCTTCACTACCATCAACTGTGTATGTCCGCCCGATACCAGTAACGATAAAAACGGAAACGAAGGTTCCTGATGATCCTTCCCTTTTTCCCTGATAAAATGCGCCAGTACATGCCCCTGCAAATGATTGATATCGATCAGGGGTATATTCAAACCAATGGCAAGTCCCTTGGCAAATGACGTTCCTACCAGCAACGAACCCAGCAGCCCTGGCCCCCGGGTAAATGCCACAGCCGATATCTCCTTCAGATCAATCCCGGCCTGTTGAATAGCCCTGTCAACCACGGGTACAATATGCTGCTGATGCACACGCGAAGCAAGTTCAGGCACAACACCCCCATATACCTCATGCACCTGCTGATTGGCTATCACATTTGACAACAGATAACCATCACGCACTATAGCTGCCGAAGTGTCGTCGCACGAAGATTCTATGCCTAAAATCACTATGCCCATCTCAAACCTTGCTTCGTCTCAACAGAAAATCACTCCTATACCCCCATTTATTCTGCAAACATAATTCGAAAAATATGAATTTTACAAACTAAATTAGCAGCCGGTACGTTTAAGTATAATTTTACCACAGTCATGGAAGTCGAGAAGTCCAATATCCCACACCACCGAGATTTTCGGACACTGCTGGTATATTTTTTCGGGTTCCTGCTGTTTATTCCGTTTGCATGCATCCTATTGCTGCAAAATTCTCACATCCAACAATACATTTCCCAAAAATTTACAGACCATTTTGCCCGACGCACTGGGATGATGATAAAATTCGAAAAGCTGCAATATACTTTTTTCCATCAGCTGGAAATAAAAAACCTTATAATTGCCGACTCATTAAACGACACCCTCATCTTTGCTCCCGAACTTATCGTCGATTTACAGGCAGTTTTTTTCAGGCACCACCAACTTGTATTTAACCGGTTTGAATTAAAGCAACCCCGATTGTACCTCAGTAAAGACTCTTCAGGTCAGTTTAACTGGGAAAAATTATTCCGGTCGACAGCTTCGGCCGATACATCAGCTACTACTGGCAGCAAATGGAACTACAAGTTTCGCAACATCAATATCGAAAACGCCGACATTGCCATTACGGGCGTGTTGGATAGCACTCAGCTGCGGGCATGGTACAAAACCCACCTTTCCCATGTGGTTTTTCGTGCCAGAAATTTGTTGTTGGGCCGAAACAGTGTCGAAGTACGCATCAACCGGTTTGGTTTTGTATCCCACAACGGTTTTCATCTGATCAATATGGGAGTCGATCTGAGCTTTAAACAACGACAATCCTTTACCATCAGTAAATTTAGCCTGGTAACCCCTGAATCGGATATCGACATTAAACAACTTTCATTCGATCTTACGCAGCCGGTTCATACCGACCAAATGCCCATTGCTGGGATAATAAATTTATCGAAGATTAATCTGTTCGAACTAGGATTTTTTCTTCCCCAGTGGCATGGCCGCAGATTGGTCGTAAAGTTTAATGGTGAAGTCAAAGGCACCCTGAGCGACCTGCGTATTAAAAATTTTTTCCTTTCTACGGGCGAAAAAAATTTTTTCAAGGGAAGCATTCATTATACCCAACTGCCCGACCTGAATGAACCCTATCTGTATCTCGATGTAAAGGAAATGCAGGCTACCATCCCTGAAATACAACGCATAATCAACGTTATAGGACCCGACACCACACATTTGCCCGAAATACTGAAACGACTGGAATATTTTGGTTTTAAGGGGAATTTCACAGGGTTTCCAACCGATTTCGTTGCATTTGGTACCTTGCAATCTCCCATGGGTACGCTTAAACTCGACATTGCCCTAAAACCTTCCAGTAAATATATGATAGGTTACAACGGCACGCTGGAAGCCATACAGCTTAAGATAGGCGAATTACTCGGAAATAGCCGTTTAGTCGGTCCCACTCATCTTACCCTTACGGCTCAGGGAAATATTGTACGGGGGCGAGACGTTAATGGAACCATTACCCTCAACATACTTACCACTTCTGTCAACGGCTATCTGTTACAAAATCTTAGCGCAAACGGAACCATAGAAAATAAAGTTTTTCAGGGTAAGACCATTGTGGATGACCCTAATCTTCAGTTCGAAACCTCGGGACGATACAGCCTATCCGACAGCTTTCCCGTCTTCAATTTCTCGGCACAGGTGAAAAAAATTAATCTTTCCGCCTTTCATATCCTCCCTCAGGACAGCATTCATCATTTACAGGCAAATATCGAAGCCAATTTTGTAGGAAACAGCATTAATGAATTTGATGGAGATATTCATATAAAAAATCTGACCCTAAAAAATAGAAACACTGCCCTTACCATCAACAATATCGATATTAATGCTTTTAATAACAAAAAAATAAATGCTACTGTCATTTCCAGCGAACTCTTCGACATGCAAATAAAGGGTAAATATCATTTGGGCAGCATTCTGGAAGATTTAAAATTTGTTGTGAAAAGATATATTCCGTCAATGCCGGCCAACGTCAGGTCTCCCGAAGAAAATGATTTTACATTCAATATCCTATTGAAACATCCGCAACCTATCTTCGATTTTTTCTTTCCAACATTAAAACTCGCAGACAGTAGTAATCTTACGGGTATTTTCCGACCAGCTGCAGGTAAGGTGGATATTACTGCTAATGCCGGCTATTTACAGATGGGATCTGTGTATTTCGAACAACCGGTTATCAAATTAGCCTCGCCCGATTCATCGTTACAACTGAATTTATCGATACCCATGGTCCATGCCGGAGATATGCTGCCCTTTGCCCAATTTACCGCCACTTTTAACCTGAGCAGCCATTACGCTCGGTTTAATGCCACCTGGTACGATTCACTAGCCCATTTAAACGAAATACGACTGATAGCCGACAGTATCGGGTTCTGGCAAAGTATACCTGTAGCCCGGATTATAATTGAACCTTCACGGGTTTATATTCGTGGTGAGGCATGGACATTGACTGATGCTTCGTTGAAACTGGATACCCCAGGAATAAACATCAATCATTTCCGTTTGAGCCATCTGGAAAAAGAAATCAATATCAATGGCTGGATTTCAAAACACCGCGATGACTCGTTGTTTGTCACCTTCCGCAACTTAGACCTTAGTTTCCTGAATTACCTACTACAAACCAAAAGCTTTCAGTTTGATGGAAAAATCAATGGATCAGTAACGGCTAACGAAGTATACCGGCTACGGCACATTACCGGCAGTATCGCCATTCAGTCGCTTGAAATTAACCATACCCAACTGGGGAATATTCAAATCGCAGCCCGATGGAACCCCGACAAAGAATCGGTCGATATTCAACTGACTTCCTCCGACACGCTTGCACGGTTGTTGGCGCATGGCAATTTTTATCCCCTGCGACGCAGTTACACCTTCGATGGTTATTTCAATCAGGTTGACGTAAAAATAATTGAACCCATCATCGCCCCTACTTTTGCCGTTAAGAACGGAACATTATCCGGACACCTCCATCTTTCCGACGAAACGTCAAAACCAGTGATCGATGGAAAACTTGCGCTCAATAATGCAGTATTGGAACTCGTCCCGCTGCATGCTTCCTATAGTATCTCCAACACGCTTGTTGTCGACCACAATACCTTTCTGTTTAAAGATTTTGTTCTGTACGATGAAAGTCAGCACCCACTTCGCCTCAATGGCCAGCTGCGCAATAATTATCTCAAAAATTTCACCCTCGATTTTAAGCTAACAGCCGATAATAATCTGGTGTTTAATAAACCTGCCGCCGATGAACTGCCATTTTATGGCAAGGCCTTTGTCTCGGGCAAAGCACATATTTACAGCACGGATGATTTTATTGTCGTGGATGTAACAGATGCTAAAACCGAAGAAAATACGCTGGTCTTGGTAGATCTGGGTCAAAGCTACTATTCCGGGACAAATGATTTTATCCGGTTTACAACCCCTGCATCGGCCTCGCCCAAAACATCAAACGGTAAAAGCACCCCTGTGGTTTCCGATCAGAAAAAAAGCCGATTATCACTCAATATGGACGTCGAGGTCAATCCGCAGGCTGAACTTATGCTGTTGCTCAGCACCAACCGGGGAGATGTGCTCAGAGGGCGTGGCAATGGCAGTTTAAAGTTTGAAGTCGACAAAGCCGGCAACTTCTTTATCCGCGGACAGTATTCCTTTACTGAGGGTATTTACAACTTTACCATGAACAATCTGATGAACAAAAAATTCGAGATACAAAACAGCAGTACCATCTATTTTAATGGCCGCCCCACCGATGCTACGCTCGATATAACAGCCATATATCACACCCGTGCCCCCTTGTACAACCTTTTTGGGGAATCCAATATCGAATACCGCAAAAGAATACCTGTCGATTGTCAGCTTTTCTTAACCGGCAGGCTAATGGAACCCAACATACGTCTGAGTATTGACCTGCCCAATGCAGCCGAAGAAACCAAAAGCCGGGTACGCAGCATTATTAGTTCAGAACAGGAAATGAGCCAACAATTTCTGTCCCTGATGTTGTTGAACAACTTCATGCCGGCAACAAGTGGTAATCTACAAACACGGCTTCAGGAAACCAACCTCGGCGTGGATGTTGCCACCACTACTTCGCTGGAATTGCTGTTTAGTCAGCTGAGCAGCTGGCTTTCAAGCTTTAACAAAGATTTTAATTTTGGGGTGAGCTATCGACCCGGCGATCAGGTATACACCAACGAGGACCTGGAAATCGCGCTTTCGACCCAGCTATTGAATAACCGCATGAGTATAAGCAGCAGCATCGACATCATCGGACAGTCAAATACCCCAACTGCCACCCGCCAATCTTCCACACTAGTGGGCGATGTCAACGTAGAGTACCGGCTTACCGACCGCCTCAGCCTCAAAGCTTTTAACCGACCCAACGATATCATTTATTTTCAGGACGATATCTATACCCGGGGGGTGGGTATCATTTACCGCGAAGAATTCAAAGATCTGAAGGAACTTACACAACGTTACTTCCGTCAGAAACAGAAACAAAAGTCTAAAGATTCGATCCCGGGCAATTAAAAGACATAAATCTGCGTTTATCGGATGGAACACTTGTGACGTGCACCACAACAAACAATGAAAAATTAAGGGCCGGGGCTTAAATGAATTGCTGCTGCAGCTAATTGCCGAGTTCTGCCGGTCGGAGAAGTATCATAAAAGTCGATGATCGGGAGACTGGCATTTAGATGCGGTTCGCAGACTTCGCCGATCAATAGGCGACAAATTAGTTTTGAATAAATATCGGTCGAAAAATACTTTGTTTGGATGAAATATTCCGTGTATTTTTGTTTGCAAACTGGTAAATAAGGTTTTTATGAACGGATTAGGGGTTTTCTTACAGATTAATGTGGGTAGCGGAGTAGCTCAAACAGCAGCTATGCCTACCGAATCATCGATGTCGCTTTGGGAACTGGCGCTTAAAGGAGGCTGGCTGATGTTGCCCATAGCTTTACTGGCGGTTGTTGCCGTGTATATTTTCTTTGAGCGCTATTTTGCCATTCGTAAAGCATCGCAGTTTGAGGAAAATTTCATCGATCGCATCAAAGACTATATCCATGAGGGAAAAATTGAGGCTGCGCTGAACCTGTGCGCCTCAACCGACCGACCTGTAGCCCGGATGATTGAAAAAGGAATTAAACGGTTGGGCAGACCTATTAAAGAAATAGAAGATTCAATCGAAATCGTCGGAAAGTTCGAGGTCTATAACCTGGAAAAAAACATGGTCATCCTGGGGGTGATTGCCGGCGTAGCGCCGATGTTTGGTTTTATAGGTACCATTGCAGGGATTATCCGTATATTCTACAACATTTCGCTTGCCGATAACATCAGCATTGGACTTATTGCGGGCGGACTTTACGAAAAAATGGTAACCAGTGCAGCAGGTCTGCTGGTGGGCATTATTGCCTACGTATTTTATCATTGGCTCAATATGAAAATTGAAAAGGTGGTTCATAAACTCGAATTGAATGCCATGAATTTTATCGACCTGTTACAGGAGCCTGTAAAATAACATGCGTATGAACCTGCGAAGCAAAAATAAATTCCGGGCCGAAGTGAGTACCTCCTCACTGAGCGACATCATGTTTTTTCTGATGCTTTTTTTCCTAATTACCAGCACCATGATCAGCCCCAGCGTAATCAAACTTACGCTGCCCAGTTCCAAGTATCATCAAACCGTCAGGAAAACCGAGATATCGATTTCCATTACCAACACCCGGCAGTATTATATCAATAACCAGCAGGTCTCGTTCGAAAATCTTGAAACAGAGCTGGCCCACCGCGTTCCCGATCCCGAAAAAGTTACCGTGGTCATTCGCTGCGACAAGGACGTGCCCGTTCAGGATCTTATCAACGTATTGCAAATAGGTAATAAACTGAAAATAAAAATGATTTTGGCCACAAAAGCGCCCAATGCCTGATCGTTTATGTATTTAGGAACGGAACATAAAATCAAGGCTACGACGGCCACATTGGGGGTACTTGCAGTACTTCTGCTGGTACTGCTTTGGGTGCGTTTCCGAACCCCAATTCCTCCCTACCCCGAGGACGGAGGTCAGGGAATGGGGTTGGAAATCAGCTTAGGATACGGACTGGCCGAAGAAAATCCTCAAACCCCAGCCGTTGAGTCAAACCCTGAAAAACAGGAAGATGTCCTTACCCAGGATTACGAAGAAGCTGATGCTCTGCCCAATGTCGAACCGAAAAAGAACGAGAAAAAAGTAAGGCCCGAAAAACAACAAACAAAAACGCAGACACAGCCCACTCCACCTGTAGTCAACGAGAAGGCCTTGTTTAAAAAGCGAGAAGCCTCGGATAACACAGACAATGCCGGAAGTTTTGGCACTTCCGGACAACAAGGTTCGGGGATTGGTGAAGGCCAAGGCACCGGCCGAGGTCAAGGCATCGGGGCAGGAATAGGCAATGGCATTTCGTTCAGCCTCGAAGGCCGGGCACCCATTTCCCTCATTAAGCCACGAGGTAACTTTCAAACCGCCGGCAAGGTGGTTGTCGAAATTACCGTCGACCCCAATGGCAACGTCATCAGTGCAGTCCCCGGCGTAAAAGGTTCAACCACCCTCGACGAATATCTCCTGCAAATTGCCAAAGAAGCTGCTCTCGCCTCAAAATTCAGCGCCAACCCTAAAAGTATCGTCCAAAAAGGCACTATCACCTATCGCTTTGTGCTGGAATAATTATTTTTTGCCGGTCATAAGGAAAACCGGATATTCGCGTTCCCTCTCCCCTTCCCTTCGACGGATAGTGAAACAGGTCTGATATTGTACTTCCTTAAATCCAGCCGATTCAAAAATTCTACAGAACGATCCAGCATCAAATCCCTTATGCCCCTGAAATTGCGGTCCATGAAAGCTGCCATCCTCGGCATACAGGTCGGCAATGGCAATATAACCTCCTTCCTTCAGCATCCCGTATAGCTTCCGTGCCATAGCCCCAATGTCACCCACGTGATGAAAAACCATCTGCGAAAAAATAACGTCGAAAGCTTCGGTATGATAGTCCTCTTTTTCAAGATCACAATATACGGGAAAAAGATTGATGACTTTCTGCCGCAGAATTTTTTCCTGACACACCCTTATCATTTCGGGCGAACTATCCATCAGTACAATTTTCTGAAATCTATCTTTCAGCAAAAAACTTAAAATCCCTGTCCCCGCCCCCAGTTCCATGGCTTTCATGGTAGGCTCGACCGGTATGGTTTCAAGCAGTTTTGCAGCAATAGCCAACGAACGATCGTGATGTTCGGGATTATCGTCCCAGCTCCGCGCTTTAGCGTCAAATTCACTCATAGGAAAATATTTTTACAGTGACATGGTAAACGCAATATACCCCAAAATGGTTGTATGCCAACTTATGGTACTGCCATAAAGATGTTGCCTTAGTTCTTCTTGAAATAAGGTAAAGCAAAAATAAAAATGCTGCGCAACACTCACTAACGAAAGTTAGCAAAATTTTTCTTTATTTTTGTGGAAAAAGTATTTATGCGTTAAAACAAAAAGATTAAATCATAAAAGAAACGATCATGCCTACGGGCTATACACAATAAGCTTTTTCGACATCTGCAAAAACATATGCGTTCCATTCGGCTGGGTAACTGAGAAAAGTCCGTAGCCCCAAAGAAATTCGAAAATTATTATGTATAAAACCAATGATAGCAAAACTATGACCAAAGAACAAAAATTGTACGAAGCTTTGCAGGATATTTTTATCGGTGCCAAGATTGTAGGGCAGGGCGTATTTGTAAATTTGATGAGAATTAAATCAAATTACTATAAAAAAATTAGAGAATTACTGCAAAAGGATATAGAACAAGCCTTAGAAAAGTATCCATCTTTTCGGGAAGAGCTTTTTGATAAACTTTATTCTTTCTTCAGTAGATATTTTACAGAAAGCGGATCGATATATTTCAATGCTACTCCGTTTCATAACAATGTTTATGTGAAAGTTTATACCGATGACAAAGATGTGATCCTTTGCTGGAAAACACAGATGCTTTAGAACTAAAAAAAAACAGGTAATAATTGACAAAGACTCGTTACGAGCATAACAAAAGATTCAGCTTATAAACATATAAAACCTTTAATTTGGGGGGAGTAAAATATGGAAAACATTTCAGAAATAGTAAAACAAATAACCATAGATGAGCTTAAAAAGTACGACATAGAAGTAAAGGGATTTTATCTTTTTGGAAGCAGAGCAAAAGGAACTTACAACGAAGATAGTGATTGGGATTTTTTTGTGGTTATTGATAAAGACCTGAGCTTTCAAAAAAAATGGGATATAATTGATAAGATTAAAATAATCTTAGCTCAATTGAAAATACCTAATGACATTATCATGAAATCGGAAAAAGAAATACAAGAATCCAAAGATGATGTTGGTAGAATTACATATTATATTCTAAAGGAAGGTGTCTCAATATGAAAAAAGAGGAAATTGAAAAATGGATTTTAAAAGCAGAAAATGATTTAAAAATCGCAAAAGACGAGATTTTAACCGAAAATCCTGCAACAGATGCTATCTGTTTTCATGCACAACAATGTGTGGAAAAATATTTAAAGGCTTATCTTTCTTTTATAGAAAAACCTTTTGGAAAAACTCATGATATTGCATTATTAATTGAACTATGTATTGACAATAATAAAGAATTTAATATCCTCTATGATATGATGGCTAACAAACTTACAAGATATGCCGTTGAAATAAGATATCCCGATGATTTTTATTTTCCTTCTTTAGAAGAAGCAAAAGAAGCTATTGAAATTTGCGAAAAAGTCAAACAATTTGTAAATAAAAAATTAAAAGAATAATCAGTGAATATGCATGAAAATACAAAGATTCAGCTTATAAACATATAAAACCTTTAATTTGGTGGCAGTGATATATGAATAGCAAATTAACCAAATTGCCACCTCACATAACCGAACCACTTTACAAATTATTTACGGAGTCAAGTTAAAAAATTGTGTGTGTTTTTACATGACAAATTTATCAAGTTAAAAAAAATGCAAAAATTTAACATGAGAATAGGTACAAAATAAGCCAAACATATGAACCTATACCTTCAAAACATAGTATAAAACTTTAATCCAAACAATCTACCCGCTGATTGGCGGGGAATTGATTTTTACAGATTCATAGCTAACAACACAAAACGACCTCCCGAAATGAGGAGGTCGTTTGCAGAGAGGAGATGTTATAATTCCATTTTTATGCGGCATAGTCTTTCAGCTGTTCCATCAGTTTTTTGCGAGAAAAGAAAATACGGCTTTTGACGGTGCCAATGTTCAGGTTAAGCATTTCGGCAATTTCTTTATACTTAAAGCCGGCATGATGTAGCTGTAAAGGAATTCGCAGATCGTCTTCCAACTTTTGCATCGACTCTTCCAGTTCTTTTGCAGAGAGCGAAGAAGCCGGATCGTCGTAACCGCTGGCCTGCGGATGACTCAGATAGTACCCTTCCCTCGTCTGATCCCTGTGCGTATTCTGACGTATATTGCGGCGATAGTTGTTGATGAATGTATTTTTCATGATCGTATAAATCCATGCTTTAAAGTTATCGTTATGTATGAATTTATCCCTATACATCAGTGCTTTCAAAAAAGTTTCCTGTACCAGGTCACGGGCATCTTCTCTGTTTAAAGTAAGGCTATAAGCAAAACGTTCAAGACTGCTTTCGAGACTTACCAGCTGAGTTTGAAATTCAACGAGTGTCATAGCACATATGTTTTATGGTTTTGTTGAACCAAAATTAAAATAAATTAAACAGATAAAAAAGTCTTAATATCTAAAAATTGACATTTTAATGAATCTATACAAATAAAAATAAATATAATTTTATTGATTTACAACAATTTACAATTAAATTTACATTTATTTATAAATTTAATCTAAATAAAAAATATCTAACGTGTTTTAAAAACCCTTAAGAAACTTTAACAGAAAAAAGTCGCCCAAGCCACCATAATACCTGAAAATCAACATTTTATTTCCCTGCAGAAAAATATATTTTAAGTGATTGTCTTCCTTATGGTTTTACTACGCTAAATGACAGTGGCATCGATCGGAAAAGCCACAAAATCTGTCGTGTTTAGGAGGTCAGTACGGTTCGACCCTGTCCCATGGCCTTTTCCAACTGTCTGGCCCCCTATGTTTTTTTCTCTGCTCAGGGGAGTATCATTATGTTCAAACAGGATCGTTTAGGGCATTAAAATTATTTTGGGAAAAAACTAAAAAACTACAGGGAATAAATAGTAACTTTGCCCAAAAATTAGAAGTTATGTGCAGTACCTGTGGATGTAACGGGGGTCAGGACGAAGCTAAGATATATCGTCCGGGGGCAATGTCGGGCCTGAGAATTGAACAAGGAACTCATACCCACGATCATGGACATAGCCATACGCATACCCATGAACACAATCACCCGCATGATCATGCTCATTCGCATGGCCATGCCGACCATCAACATATATCGTTGGAAGAGGAGATACTGCATGCCAATGACAAGCTGGCCGAACGCAACAGAGGATTTTTTGAGGCACGTAACATCTTTGCCATCAACCTGGTAAGTTCGCCCGGTGCCGGAAAAACGAGCTTACTCGAACAAACCCTGATTACACTTGGCAACTCGCAAAAGTGCTATGTTATTGAGGGCGACCAGCAGACCGACAACGATGCACGTCGGATCCAGCAAACCGGGGTAGATGTAATTCAGGTAAATACCGGCAATGGCTGCCATCTCGATGCCCATATGGTTCATCACGCTGTGCACCAGTTAAACCCTGCCGAAAACTCACTGCTTTTTATCGAAAATGTTGGGAATCTCGTTTGTCCCTCGCTGTTTGATCTAGGGGAAAATTTCCGGGTGGTTATTTTCAGCGTTACCGAAGGGGAAGATAAGCCTCTGAAATACCCCAATATATTTCATTCCTCGCAACTGGTCATTATCAATAAGATTGACCTGATGCCTTATCTTGATTTCGATCTCGAAAAGGCTAAGTCGTACATTCAGCGCATCAATCCGCAGGCAAAAGTTATTGAGCTTTCGGTGAAAACGCTCACCGGTATGGATCAGTGGATCCAATGGCTATCGCACCGTGGAAAATAATACAATGCCACCATCCTCATATTTCATCATCCTTGGTTAGCATCTCTTCCTCTGCAAGGGCATCCTCCTGTGAAAAAGGTATTCTTGGGTTGTCGTGCCGATAGCGTTTTTCTGGCTGAAGCTCTTTTTTCCTCATCTTATATTTTATTCTCATGGGTAAAACCATTTTCCTATATCATAAACAAATATTTTGTGTATTCGTTGCAACTTTAACACGTCGGACCTGCAATAAAATTTCTTTTCCGATCCGCGTTTATCCCTCCGCTTTCCTTGCTGTTGATTTCATTTATTATTTTCCTTTGCATGGAAACTTTTCGATATATAGGCTCTATTAAAACCTTTTCTAAGCCTCCAGACCTTATTTTTCGGACAGGATATGATATTCTGTCTTATCGTTCCCTCTCCCGGATATAAGGCACTGGTTCATTTCATTTGTTTGGTGTGTTTTTTAATATGATCATTTCACTAATAAAGTTAATACAAATCAGAATTATCCAGGTGAATTTCTTATCATTTTTTCTTTAAATAAAATATGTTTTTCTGTACAGGGAAATACGGGAATATTTTTCATACCTTTGTATCTTAAATAATCCATCCAGCCATGACCATAGATTACAACGAACGGATTATTCAATCCATTGATGCTACGGTTGAGAAGTTGTCGACGCCTCAAAGCTATGAGCAGGTATACCATAAGCCGCAGCTGAATGAGGAAATGCTTTCTATTGAGGCAATAAAAGAGATCATGCAGATTGTTCAGGGAATAATTTTCCCTGGGTATTTTGGCAATACTTCCATTAAGCCGCATTCCATGCGTTTTCACATGGGAGTCAATGTCGACCGGTTATTTAAACTGTTGATGACGCAAATCAAACGCGGTTACTGTTTTGACTGCACCGCCGAGGATTGTGAAGCATGCGACACCTGTAAGATTGACACTGAGGCTGTATCGCTGGCTTTTATCGAATCGTTGCCGGAGATACGTGAAAAACTGGCAAAAGATGTAAAAGCCATATACATGTATGATCCGGCTTCGAAGGGTTTCGGCGAAATCATCTTTGCCTATCCCGGTATTAAAGCGCTAACCTATTACCGTGTAGCCCATCGCCTGTACGAGTTGCAAATCCCAATTATACCCAGGATCATCAGCGAGATGGCTCATAGCGAAACCGGTATCGATATTCATCCCGGGGCGCAGATTGGCGAAAGTTTTGTCATCGACCATGGAACAGGAGTGGTAATTGGCGAAACCTGCATAATTGGCAACAATGTACGCATTTATCAGGGCGTTACACTGGGTGCCCGAAGCTTTAAGCTGGATAGTGAAGGGAATCCCATGCGCGGGCTGCCGCGTCACCCCATCGTAGAGGATGATGTGGTGATATACTCGGGGGCCACTATTCTGGGTCGTGTTACCATTGGAAGAGGTTCGGTAATAGGCGGTAACGTATGGATTACGCAGGACTTGCCCCCCAATTCCAAAGTAGTTCAGGGACGTCCCCGCGAAACACTGTACGAGTTTGGTGGCGGAATTTAAGGGCGCTTATGCTTTATCACCCGATTGGGCGGAGGTATTCAAATCAACTGATTTCATCGACATGGGTTCCTCCCCGTTATCGTTGCTGTATCCGTAGATATAAAGGGTATGGTGCGAGGGGGTAAAGTTGTTCATCTCGCAGGCAGTTTTTATGATAAGTTGAATACGGGGGTCGCAGAATTCAATAACTCTTCCTGTACGCATATCCACCAAATGATCGTGCTGCAGGCATTGAAAAGCACGTTCAAACTGCGCAATGTTTTTGCCAAACTGATGCTTTACCACCAAATTTGCATCCAACAGTAATTCCATCGTATTGTACAGGGTAGCCCGGCTTACCCGGTAGTTTTTATTCTTCATAAAAACATACAGACTCTCAATATCGAAATGTCCCGAACGCGAATATATTTCATCCAGTATAGCATACCGTTCGGGCGTTTTGCGGTGGCCTTTTCTCTCCAGATATTCCGTAAAGAGTTTTTTTACGGTTTCCTTTACTTCATCGTTTATCATGGCTTACGATTTTTCCGAACGGCTAAGTTAAGCAATTTTTATTTATTCTAAATTAAAAAATTACAAAACTTATTCCAATCTCACTGCTTCGTTATTGCCAATTCGAAAGATGAAATGTCCGTTACTTACCTGGCTGAGGATGGGAGCAATACGTTCCAGTTCGGTGTCGGTAATAAAAATTTGTCCCGGGAGGATGTGATGGGTAAGTTCAATGAGGCGTTGCACCCGTTGGTGGTCAAATTTATCGAAAAGATCATCGAGGAGAAGCAGGGGGCGTTTGTGGCTATGTTTCTGAATAAGGTTATATTCGGCCAGTTTCAGTGCAACGAGGAAAGTTTTTTGCTGTCCCTGCGAAGCGATACGTTTGGCCGGCATCCCATCGATTAGTAACAGTAGATCGTCCTTATGTATCCCCACAGAGGTATACTCCAGCTGCCGGTCTTTACCAAAATTCTGCTGCAACAGTTTCAACATATCTGCACCGTGCAGCTGCGAATGATAGAACAACTGTACATGTTCAGCGGGACCGGCTATTTGTTCGTACATCTCCATAAAAACAATCCCGAACTCATCGACAAATTTTTTGCGTTCGTCGTAAATAATTTTGCCGGCCGCAACGAGTTGTTCGTCGTATATATCAAACATTTCGAGCAGCGGGGCAGCCGGCTGACCGCCCATATCCTTCAACAGCCGGTTGCGTTGCTGAAGGATCCGGTTGTATTGGATCAGCTGTTCCAGATAGTTTTTGTTGTATTGCGAAATGATGGTATCAATAAGCCGACGACGTTCTTCACTTCCTTCGGTAATCAGGGTACTGTCATTAGGGGTAATCATCACCACCGGGATAAGTCCGATATGTTCCGACAACCGTTCATATTCCTTTTTGTTGCGTTTGACAATCTTCCTCCCGTTTCTCCGATAGCTGCACAAAACCTCTTCGCTATGACCGGCCGAAGTATGGTACGTACCCTGAATAACAAACAGTTCTTCATTGTGACGAATATTATACTGATCGACATTATTGAAATACGACCGACACATCGATAGAAAGTAAATAGCATCGAGCAGGTTGGTTTTTCCTACCCCGTTGTTCCCTACAAAGCAATTGATCCTATCGGAAAATTCAAGGTTCAGTTGCTCGTAGTTCTTAAAATTTACCAGTGACAGCTTTTTAAGAATCAAGTTGATGATTTTTGAATTGAAATTACGGACAAAGATAGATAAAAGACCGCTAAAAAATCATTCAGCATTTGGAGAGAGTTTGTGCCCCATAATTGTGACAAATACAATGCTGATAAATTTGTGAATTGCAACAGTAGATCGCACACAAAGAGTCAATTAGTGGATGATGTGTAGCGGTTTACCCACCGAGGGGTAGCTAATGCCACAATGTTCGAAAACACAAAAAAATGATATAAAAGATATTGTAATATTCGTTAGTCTCATTAACTTTGCGCAAAATTTGACGACGGGGTGTGGCGCAGTTGGCTAGCGCGCCTGCTTTGGGAGCAGGAGGCCCCTGGTTCGAGTCCAGGTACCCCGACGCTAAGTGAGTAGCCTCAGACAAATGTTGTTTGAGGCTTTTTTTATCTGCTTTTTTTTATCATACCCCTCAACCATGTCTCGGGACTTAGTCCATTGAAAATTAGTCGTTATTTTCAAAGTCAGCAATCTGGTTTTTACATGATTTATTGGCGGTATGTATTTAAGATAATTTTCTACTTATCAAATTCAGTTTTTTTGATGTGAATCCACCTAACGGCATATTTTTTGATATAACTTACAAAATATGAAAATAATCTGCATTTTAATTTAATATTTAAACAAATACTAATCAAATAGTAAAATATTTATATAATAATTAATTATTTAATAAAAAACTTTTATGTATGTTTTTACTGGGGGTAATTTTAGTATTGGCAGGAATTTCTGTGTTTTTCTTAATTAAAAATCGAAGGTTATTGGCAAGCAATGCGCTATTGATGCAAGAAAATGAAAAGGTAATCTATGAACTGCAATTTTTAAAATCTGAGATTGAAACATTACGGCAGGAAAGGGATGCATACGGTATTTTGGCCGATCTGGTAATTCAGAGCCCCAATGCCATTATGCTGATGGACGATGATGGTAATATTCTTTGGATCAACGAGGGTTTTACAAGGATGTATGAATACAATTATGCTGAATTTACGCGGACTTTAGGGAAAAATTACCGTCAAACGTCATTTAGTCCCAACGTTGAGGAGCGGATATCGTACATCAGGAGATTTAAGCGTCCTTATCGTTATGAAGCCTTGAACATTACCAAAACCGGGAAAAAACTATGGACCCAAACAGCGCTGGTGCCTATACTCGACGGACAAGGAAATATACGTAATATGGCAACTATCGATACCGATATTCATCAAAGGGTCATCAAAAGTGATGAGTTGGTGCACAAGGTTGATATTATGATTGATAGTTTTGAAGGATTCCGCCGACAACTAACTGTATTCCAGAAAGAACTTGGTCACCTGTATCATTCAATTGATCAGATGTACACATTGATCGAACGAACCGATCAGATACTTGCCTTTATTAAGGAAATATCCGAAAAAACCAAGATTCTGGGCATCAATGCAAGTATAGAAGCGCATATGGCAGGCGAGAATGGAAAAGGTTTTCGTGTCATTGCAAATGAGATAGTGAGTATATCGCATCACACGCTCGAAAGAATTAGTCAGATTTCAGACATTCTGGATTCGATACGCAAGCAACAGGCCTTTTTACTGGCTCAGAAAGACAACAGTGCCGAGACGTATGGTAACATCATGGGCACCCTTGGTGAGTTTCAGTCCGACCTACGAAAAATTGAGGCTTCGATTGAAGAGTTTAAATCCCTTGCCTGATTTAGTGTTTGTGTTCGTCGGTGACCACTTTAATTTTTAACTCGTTCAGCTGTGCTTCGGTAAGATACGAGGGCGAATCGAGCATAAGGTCGCGACCGGCGTTGTTTTTCGGAAAAGCAATGACATCGCGTATACTGTCGAGGCCGGCAAAAAGACTTACCAACCGGTCGAAACCAAAGGCAATACCCGCATGTGGGGGAGCTCCATACTGGAAAGCATTCATCAGGAATCCAAACTGGTATTCGGCTTCTTCCCGGGTAAAGCCCAGAGTCTGAAACATTCTGGCTTGCAATTCCTTCTGATGGATACGCACCGATCCACCTCCCACTTCAACGCCGTTGATGACCATGTCGTAAGCTTTGGCACGTATTTTTGCAGGATCGGTATCGAACAGGGGAATATCTTCATCTACCGGTGCGGTAAATGGATGATGCATGGCAAAAAAACGCTGCATTTCGTCGTCCCATTCGAGCAGCGGGAAATCAATTACCCACAGGGGAGCAAAAACATCCTGCTTCCGTAGTCCAAGTCTATCGCCCATTTCGATCCGCAGATTGCCAAGTGCCTTCAGCGTTTTCTCCCGTGCACCACTGAGTATCAGCAACATATCCCCAGGTTGGGCATCGGCAGCCCCAAGCCACACGCGCAGATCGTCGACACTATAGAACTTATCAACTGATGACTTAATACTTCCATCGCTCTGATATTTTACATATACCATTCCGGCAGCTCCTATCTGGGGGCGTTTTACAAACTCGGTCAGGGCATCGATTTCCTTGCGCGAATATTCGGCACAACCAGTAGCATTAATACAGCCAATGTATTCGGCCTGATCGAAGATACTGAATCCTTTCCCCTTGGCCATACCGGTAAGATCGACGATTTTCATCCCGAAGCGGATATCGGGCTTGTCGCTGCCATAGAATGCCATAGCATCGGCATAGTTCATGCGGGGAAAAGGTTCGGTAAATTCAATGCCTTTGATGGTTTTAAACAGGTGCTTAATGAGTCCCTCAAAAGTATGAATAATATCGTCGCGGTCGACAAACGACATTTCGCAGTCGATTTGGGTAAATTCGGGTTGACGGTCGGCGCGTAAGTCTTCGTCTCTGAAACATTTGACTATCTGAAAGTAGCGGTCATAGCCGGCTACCATGAGTATTTGTTTAAGCGTCTGGGGCGACTGGGGCAGTGCATAAAACTGACCGGGATTCATGCGCGAGGGTACAACAAAGTCGCGGGCACCTTCGGGGGTCGATTTCATCAGCACCGGTGTTTCAATCTCTACAAACTGCTCCGCATCGAGATAACGCCGCACCTCCTGAGCCATACGGTGGCGCAAAAGTAAATTGTTTTTTAAGGGATTGCGCCGCAAATCAAGGTATCGGTATCGCATCCGCAGTTCCTCGCCTCCATCGGTATCATCCTCAATGGTGAAAGGAGGAATAGCCGATGGATTTATTATTGTTAGTTCCTCTACCAGAATTTCAATATCTCCAGTTGGGAGTTTAGGATTCTTATTTTCCCGTTCGGCCACCAGTCCTTTGATCTGAATCACATACTCACGACCCAGCGCACGAGCCTCTTCGCATAGCCGGTCATTCTTCTCCATATTAAAAACCAGCTGGGTAATACCATACCGGTCGCGCAAATCGATAAAGGTCATGCCTCCTAAATTCCTGATCCGCTGAATCCAGCCCGCCAGCGTGACTTGCTGGCCAATATTTTTCATCGTAAGCTCGCCGCAAGTGTGGGTACGATACATAGGTTCAATATTTTTTGTTAATGGTTTGCAAATTTAGCCGAATCTTTTTTGTGCCGATGAAAATACGGTAAAATTATTCGGAAGAAGCCGCAGACCATCCGGGTATTTTGAGGTAAAAAGGACGGGTAAGCCGGATGTAGGCATCGGTTGGCTCGTGCGGATTTAGGTGGTACAGGGTGAGGGTATCTTCGGTTATCTGTTGTGGTTCACGGGCAAAGGTAAGCAAGCTGCGAATAAAAGGCATATGGGTAGTCGATCGCACATGAGTGCTTCGGATAAGAAACAATTGATGTTTTAAACTTTCGCGGATAAAATTATCTTTTCCAGCATAGGGAATGATAACCGAAAGTTTGCCTTTCTCCGGCAAAATAGCAGCTGATCCTTCGATTAGATCGGAAAAGCTGAGCGAGAAGGCATGTTTGGCAAGAGTGCGCCGAGTGTATGGAGAATGAAGATCCTGCTGAAAAAAGGGGGGATTGCATACGATATGGTCGTAATTTTTCGGACACTGCTTTACGAAGCTTTGAAAATCAATATGGATGGCATTGATCCGATGAGGCCATGGACTATTGCATATATTTTCGAGTCCCTGATCATAACTTTCCTGGTCTATCTCAATGGCATCGATAACCGCCAAGGGATTACGCTGGGCCATCATCAAACTTACAACACCACAGCCCAACCCCACCTCAAGGATATTATGGTCGGACTCAATAGGTACCCACGATCCCAGCAACACGCTGTCGGTACTCAGGGGCATAGCACATCGGTCGTGAAAGATGGTGAACTGTTTGAATACAAAGGGACGCCTGCCGGACCGTGAACTCATGGATATTAGTTGATTGTAAGTGTTCCAACACCAGTGGCTTTCGAGGCAACAACCTCAACCTTTTCAATAAACATTACCGGTTCAGCCTCGTCCTCATCATCCGTTACCAAAACCCATAGAGAGTATTGTCCAGGAGGGACATACAGAATCTGGAAGTTTCCATTGGCCAGAGGCAGGGTACCGAGGGTATCTTGTGGGGAAACAAGCCAAACAAAAGGCATCCGGCCCGAAGTTTTTATTTTCCCCCTTACCAACCCAGTGCTGTCGGCCGAACGTAGATGGACAACGGGAGTATATTCCCACTGGTCGTTATGCTTTGCTTTCAGCGAAAAATAGCAGTCGAAATCGATATATAGCCGGTTTTTTCCTGCGTTTTTTAATGCAACTGGCTTACGCAGAGAAAAGCTGTGCACAGTATCATTGAGTAGGATAGGTATTCTTTTGCCTTTTCGGTAGATCATATGGGAAGAACCAAAAGTAATAACGATACGTTCAACGGTGGGGGCATTGTAAAAAAACTCGGCCAGTAGCGTATCTTTTTCGTTGGTATATTTAAGAATATTGATGGGTTGCGACGATTTCAGGGTTATCTTTTCGCTGTAGTGCAGGCTGTCGGAGATGAGTTCAACCGAAAAAATACGAATCAAAAGCGAATCGAACAGTGCTGGGCTATCCTTTAGGTAAAGCTGTATCCCTGCAAAAGGCTGGCTTTCCTTTTTACAACCGGAATAAAAAACAAGGCTGATGAACAAAACAATCAGGAATATCTTTCCCCTTCCCTGCATAAAAAACTATTCATTTATTATGCAAAGTAACGCTATTTTAATTCAAAAATGAAAAAAATATTTATTTAAGAGAGTTTTCGGGTGGAGAACAGGCCGTTTTGCAGTATCCGTATATCGAGCTGTAAAATGTTGGAGTAAGGAATGCTCTGGGGGTCAAAAAGGCGGTTGCACTTCCGCAATTCGAAATACAACCGCCACAAAACTGAATTGCATAGTTATGATTTGATATTAGCTGGAATCCTGTATTGTACCAATCGCCTGCAACTGCACCCTGTAATGTCCGGCAGTTTTGATCGATGACAATGTAATTTGCAGAACAGCCGTCGTAAAAATTAGGACAGATGTAAATCATAAGATTGGCTGACTCGTACGTGGGAACATAAATGGTATTGGATGGCTCAGATTCGCCCGATAGGTTCCAAGCGGTAACCCGAAATGAAGGATTGGGATATATCTGATAAACATTCATTTCGTAAGTGGTTTCATTAGCCGAAGTTCGCCAGATTGTTACCCAGTCGGCGTCGATGTCACTTTTGCGCTCGATATGAAATTCGGTTTCATTGCTGGAATTATCCTGCCAACTAAGCGTAAGTTTGTTTGAAGTTGCTGTGTAACTTAGATGACTTGGGGCAACGGGTTTATTATCCGTAGTTTTTTCGGTAAGATCACAAGCCATCATCCCCCACACACATAACATCAAAATGTAAGATGTAATATTTCTCATATAAATTTTGTTTATTACTAAACCAAACTTTAGCTGTATTAAAGCGCTCCAATTGTAAACCGAAGCATCGTTTCACTAGGGTCATTACTGTATCGTAGAACTATTAAATTTTCTAAGTAGCTTAAAAGCTTTAGTATCGGAAATACGCCCACCCCAAGTAGCTGTTGAATTTAATATTTCGCCCTCCATTCCATCGGGAGTGAAGGTAAAATGATATGTTTCATGTCCAAAATAATTCATTCCCCCATCGATGGTAAACTCAAAATCCCCAGAGGGTAGTTTGGTCTTTGAACTAACCTCTTCCCAGTTACACAGCAAATCGACAGAACCATATAAGCCAAGCCTATCTGAGTAAGTGAATGAGGAAGCTGATAAAAAAGGTTCGGGTATTGCTCCTTCAACTCCCGGGAGATATTCATTTCTGGCATCATACAGACCAAATTCTATTCTGATGGGATATCCATTGGTAGGATCGTATTCCATAATCATATAAGGCTTACCTACCACTTTCTGGAGCGGCTGATTATTCATATCGAGAATGTAATAGTAGTTCTCTATATCCCCTTTCCAGAAAGAATAACGATCCGTCTCTTTCTTATCCTTAGAGCAACTGCTTAGCGAAAACAACCCCCATGACATGATCAGTACTAAGAGTAAATATTGTAAGCAGAGGGCAATCCTGTGAACTCTTTTATTGGAATGTAATGATAACATAGCCTTGTATTTTAATGGCTTAAAGTTAAAAAAATCTTTAGAATAAATTTAAAATTTGGATATGTTTTACAAAATAAAAAAGAGGCACGCCTCCTATCAGTATGATTACAGTGTATTACCGAAGCAAGGAGTTCGTTACCCCTATAGGCTTCTAATGCTCAATATCCTGATTGTAGATGCTGCCTCCAAGCAAAGCAAATATTCTATGTTAATGGTCAGAATTCCCGCTTGAGGATCTTTGCTGTTATGTAAATATGCTTTAATCCGAAAAAGCTTACCATGTAATTAATACATCATTTCCGGATTCATTTCATCCGAGGGTTCGTTGTTATTTTTGTTTTTCTGGGGTTGTTTACGGTTATTATTGTTCTGGCCGAATTTATAGGTTAATCCCACTGCTATCGCTTGTGAGTCGAACTGACGGTACATCTGACCAATTTGCTGGTCGCTGCTCATCTTCATGCCAAAATGCATGGTTCGGAACACATCATTAAAGGCCAGTGTCCCCGTAAGTTTACCCTTTAAAAAATCTTTTCTTACCCCCATGTTGATAGCATAGAAGGGGTCTGATTCACCCTGCGGGGTTATGAAAGGCGATCGATAAAAGGCCGAGAGCTGGATTGCAAAACCTCCGGGCAGCATGGTGTTGGACATGATTTTTCCGTTGTATCCCAGATTTTGTTTTACCGCATTGTTGAGGTTCGAAGAGTTCAGCTCCATCTGGTATACCGACAAACCTGCATTGATAAACCAAAAACGCAAGGGTTGATAGGTGATCGATAATTCCGAACCCCACGAGGAAGATTTCCGGGAGTTTTCAAAGGAGATCACGGTAACCTGCCTGATGGTATCGACCGTAACCAGCCGGCTGAACATATTGTCGGTATATCGGTAAAACAAGGTGGGCTGGAAATTCCATTTGCCTACCTTGTAGTTATATCCCATTTCGTATGAATTGATATACTCAGGATGCAGACGTGGATTGCCGATACGAAGATTCTTCGGATCGGTATAATCGGGAAAAGGATTGATCATCATAGAACGTGGCCGGTTAACCCTGCGTGTATAGTTGAGGGTAAGCTCATTGTTTTCGTTAAACTTGTATGAAGTGTGAATGGTAGGAAAGAACGCCGGGAAAGTATTGGAATACGACGGTTGGTTGCTCAGATGAAAATTGTTTACGAAATACTCGTAACGCAATCCGAGCATAATCCCAACTTTTTCGCCCAGATAGGAGAATGTGGTATAGCCGGCATAACTGTTTTCGTCGTAATAAAAGGCGGAAGTACGGGTTGTGTCGGTCTGGTATATTTTGTTGGTAAAGTCGTATTGCCAACCGTTAAGGATATTTTCGGTCTGAAGCAGCATAATTTTCACCCCAGCCTCCAATTTAAGCTTTTCGTTAATAGGCCATGTGTAGTCGCTTTGCAAGGTATGACGATTATTTTTCGACGAGTTGGTCTCTTTTTCATTGCCAAATATGGAATCATTCAGGAAATACCGATTGATGTATAAATTATTCTCGTCTTCATTTTCGGTATTGTAACTGTAATCGATACGCCATTCATGGCCATTGGTGTTGAATTTTTTCAACATATAGGCCGTATATTCGGTACGGATCATATTTTCTTTTTCGTCGGAGGTTCTGATCCAGAGGTTTTGATACGCTTTTACGACATCGGTGTAGTTGACCGATTCGTCATTAAAACGTTTGCCCCAGTTAAAGTTTGCTCCCACGCCCACGGAAAAAAGGCGTGAAAAATTATAGTCGGCGCCTAAGCGGGCCATTTGCGACTGCATGTGACGTATCTCCGAACTTTCGGTATTATGTATAGAATTATCAAACAAGTAGGTACGCTTGGTCCATCCATCGGAATTTCTTTTATCATCGCGCAGGTTAAACGAGCCGTTCAATGTTAGTTTGCCAGGGTTGAAGGACAAGTTGGCCGAAGCATTATACTGCTGGTTGGTGGTAGCATTAACGGCTACAGAACCGTTGGCCCCGGTACCTGCGCCTTCCTTGAGCACAATATTGATAATCCCTCCCGTCCCCTCGGGATCGTATTTGGCAGAAGGGTTAGTAATAACCTCGATTTTCTCAATACTATTGGCCGGAAGTTGCTGCAACAGCACCGTTTTGTCAATCATCGACGGCTTGCCGTTGATGAGTATGTTAACATTCTCGGATCCACGCAAAGAAACATTCCCTTCGGCATCAACCTGTACCGAAGGTACTTGCTGAAGTACATCGGTGGCATTACCCGACTGGGCCAGCACATTTTTATCGACATAAAAAACTTTTCGGTCGATTTTCGTTTCAATCATTGGCCGTTCGCCTTTGACGACAACCTCACCAATCTCTTCGGCGGTTGAATGCAGGGCAATAGCACCCAGCTGCACCGATTGCCCCGGCACGACCCGAACAGAGTCGATATAATGATTTTTATATCCTACAAAGCTAACCTTAACCACATAACGTCCCGGGGGAATATTCTGTACGACAAAATTACCATCGCTTGTAGAGCTACCCACTCCCACCACGCTGGAATCCTTCTGACGCAAAATAGCCACAGTAGCATATTCAATGGGTTCGTTACCTGCTGCATCAATTATCTTACCCATTATGCTGCTACCACCCCCGTATGATCCTGCACCAGGGCGTTGTGCCATCAAAGCTGGCCATAACATACACATAATCACCGCAAAGCCTGCAATCTTTTTTAATATTCTCCTGTCCATCTTTATAAATTTTGTATTCGACTGATTGATTTATTGTTACCCATACCGCAGAGACTTAAAAAATGCTGTAAGGTACCAAAGAAAAACCATTTGCACCTTCGCATAATCATTTCGTTCTTTGCGGTTAACATCATTTTCTGTTGTTACATTTAAATTATCCTTACAATTCGTGCCTGCCTGTCTGGTTTATTTTTTACCGCCAAATACTACTGGGCTATTGACCCTAAGCCAACGAAACCCATTACCTGTTCCCTTCGAACCGATCGGCATAGTCTCTAAAACTTTGCAGGATGATTATTAAGCTCCGCGGAACTCAACATTCTTTGCTAATATTTTTGACACCCGTCGTCGAAAAATCTTTTTATGGGTATTCGTCGTTTTTTGCAGAAAAAATTATGAATCATATTTATTGCCAAAGGAAAGCCAAATAATGTTAAAAAAATTATAAAAATATAACTATTTTATTAACAGAAAGTTAAAAAAATAAAGCATTGGGTTAAGCACCAGTACTTCTTGTAACGAAAACCTGCAAACAGATCTTACAGAACAATGGAACAACAATAAATATTGCGCTAACAACTTATTATCCACAAACTATATAATGATAGCCCGGGGAACTCAGATGGTTCTGAAATAGTGGATAAATTGGGTACTCCAACTACCACTTGTTCCTGAACAATCAATAATCGCAATCATGGATCCTTAGTCACCGGGGAGTTCACTTAGCTGAACCAATAAATTTATTAATTTTCCGGGCATTCGTCCAAATGCTTCAATGACCCTGACAGAATTTTCTACCTTGTTCAAAATCAACAATAAAAAAGAGGTGTATTTTTTACTCTTTTCCGAAATATTTTTCCTCTTTTTTTATTTCAGTTCAAAAGTTCTTCGTCAGCAGCGCACTAAATTTTCCCGAATAAAGGCATAAGATTCGACGGATAAGGGAAAAACAGGGGTATATCTTTGACCTGCAAACTTAAAACTAAAAGGTATGAAAAGAAAATTTACACTTACGCTTTTGCTTTGTCTAAGCATGTTTGCTGGTCGTGTAATGGCTGGTGAATACATTATGCTTATCGGTTCGTCGGTGGCCGACTCGTCTGTAGAACAGATTCTTACCGAAGCCGGTTACACCGTATATCGAGGCACAGGTACCTACACAGGTATTTTGAGTCAGGAAAAGTTGGATTCGCTCAACAAAGCCGCACTGGTTATTTTTAGCAGAAATGGTTCAAGCGCCGCCCATGGTGATGGTTCTTCCACACCGGGAATTGTGGAACAGTGGGCTGATGTAGAGGCTCCAATTCTGTCGCTCAGCGTCTGGATTATGCGTAGCAACCGTTGGCAGTGGATCAATTCTACCACTACCGCTTGTCTGCAGTCCGATACCATCTACATCACCGAGACAGGAGCCGATCATCCCATCTTTACCAATATTTCGCTGGTGAATGGTGGTATTCCTTTTACCCAGCCAGGAATCACCCGTAATGAATCTACCCCGGTTGTACCCGAACTCACCACCAACAGCAACATAAAAATTCTGGCAGTCGACTCCAAAACGGACGATCAGCGGGTAGCTATTGCCGAATGGGAAGCTGGTGTCGAATTCTATAGTGGCTCGGCTGTTCCTTCTTCCACCCGTATGTTTTTGGCTATCAGCGAAGGCGATAATTGCAAGCAGGAAACCATCCGTCCCAACGTTATGTCGGCTTTCAACGGAACCGACCAGGGAAAACAATTATTGCTCAACTCGGTTGCCTATCTTATGGGCAAACCCATCATAAACAATGTAAAGAAGGTGACCAATAACACCCTTAGTCTGTTCCCCAATCCTGCTTCGGAATATTTGGTTCTCTCAAACCTCAAATCAACGGTTAATTACAAGATTATCAACGTAAATGGTGCAGTAGTTCTCAAGGGACAAACTACAGGCCGGATCAACGTATCGTCGCTGCCGTCAGGTCTGTACATGATTGTTACCGACAATGCCCTTTCTGGGAAATTCTTAAAACAGTAACGCTGACAAACCTTACACAAAAAAGCGCTCTTTGGAGCGCTTTTTTTTATCCTCAAAAAATTGAAGAATTACAATTTAATGCATATTTTTGCTGTAATAATGCATATTTATTCTTATGGGAGCAAAAGCCAAGCGCCTGTTGGCCATCAAAAATATCCTCAGTACGATGAAAATCAGTACACAGGAAGAGTTATTGCGTGTACTGTCCGAAAGAGGATTCACGCTGACCCAGGCCACTCTGTCGCGCGACCTGAAAACATTGAAAGTAGGAAAGATATCCGATCCGGAAAAAGGATATGTTTATTTTATCCCCGAAAATCGCGGAACTGAGTCCGACAGTAATCCCCATACCCACGATAATTTCCCAGTCAATGGATTCATCTCACTAAGGTTTACCAAAAACTTCGGGGTCATCCGTACCAAGTCGGGCTACGCCAGCAGTATTGCCTCGCTCATCGACGCCAGCGCCCCTTACGAAATTCTGGGAACCCTGGCCGGCGACGATACCATCCTGATCATTCCGGTCGAAGAAGCTACGCCTCAGGATATCAAAAATGCCCTGTTGGTAATTATGCCCGAACTGGAAGGGAAGATATGACCCTTGGGGAGAATAGGCCCCATCGGGCTGTAGTCTTCTCATCCCGTTCTCCGGAAATTATAGCAACCATTCGTTTAGTCCGAATAATCAACAGTATTGAGATGGGGCTTCACCCCGGAAAACATGTTCGTTTTACCGATATTTGAAGGTAAAAGCATAATGCTTTTACAAAAAAAGTTAACTTTGCTGTCCCAAAATGCCATTTTTTAAATTATTGCATATTTTTTGCGATCAAAAAGAATTTTAAATAGCAACTGATGAGTAAAAAACTGACGATTATTGGCGGAGGTAATATTGGCATGTCAATCGCCAAAGGGATGATTAAATCCGGTTTATTTGAAAAGCGAGACATAACCATAACCCGGGCACCCTCGCAAATGCTGGATGATCTGACTGAACTGGGGGTCAATGCCACGCATGATAATACTGCGGCTGTACTCAATGCCGATTATATCATATTGGCGGTTCAGCCACGGCAGGCCATGTCTATCCTGAAGCAAATTAAGGATGTAATTAATCCCCGTCGGCAGATACTCATTTCCGTTGTTTCGGGCCTGAGCTTTGAAGAAATAGAATCGGTGATAGGGAAAGACTTTGTCATTGTCCGCATCATGCCCAACACCGCCATATCCATTTGCGAGTCGATGACATGCCTATGTTGCAACAGGCCCACTTCGGATGAATTTGATGAGGTGAAGGCAATTTTCGACAAGCTGGGGATGACCCTGGTGATTGAAGAGAAAATGATGGCTGCAGCCACCGTGCTGGCATCCTGTGGGACAGCATTTATGCTACGGTATATGCGTGCAGCAGCGCAGGGCGGTATTCAAATAGGTTTTCATGCCAGTGAGGCTCAGCTTATCGTATCACAGGTGGCCAAGGGGGCAGCTGCCCTATTGCTCGAAAATGGAATGCATCCCGAACAGGAAATTGATAAGGTAACTACACCCATGGGAGTGACCATAAAAGGCCTCAACGAAATGGAACACAACGGACTGAGCAGCGCTGTAATTAAAGGTATTGTCCACTCTTTCAGCGAAATGGGTAACATAAAATAAACACCTCTAAGACTACTTCAATGGGCAAAAAACTCTGGGACAAGGGAAAACAAACTTACGAGTGGGTTGATGAGTTTACCGCCGGCAACGACCGGTATTTCGACCGACAGCTGGCACATGCCGATATCCTTGGTAATATCGCCCATGCACGCATGCTGGCTACCATTGGATTGCTTACGCAGGAAGAACTTAAAGCTATTTCGGAAAAGCTCATCGACCTTTATCACCATATCGACGAAAATTTCCGGATCGAAGAAGGTATCGAGGATATTCATTCCCAGATCGAATGGATGTTGACCCGTGAACTTGGCGATACAGGCAAAAAAATTCATAGCGGACGATCCCGTAACGATCAGGTACTGGTCGATCTGAAAATTTTCTTCCGCGAACAGATCCGCCAGGTTGTCGACCAAACCAAACAGCTTTTTGACCTGCTGATAGACCTGAGCGAAAAGCATAAGTCGGTACTCATGCCCGGATACACCCATATGCAAATAGCCATGCCTTCGTCGTTTGGGTTATGGTTTGGTGCCTACGCCGAAAGCCTTACCGACGACATGATTCTTTTACAATCGGCCTATCGTATCGCCAACCAGAACCCACTGGGTTCGGCCGCCGGCTACGGTTCTTCGTTCCCCCTCAACCGCACCTTAACTACCCAATTACTTGGATTTGATGACCTTAATTATAACGTGGTATATGCCCAAATGGGACGGGGCAAAACCGAAAAAACTATTGCCTTTGCACTTTCCTCATTGGGTTCAACCATGGCAAAGATGGCCATGGATATATGTCTGTTTATGAATCAGAATTTTGGATTCATATCCTTCCCCGAAGAGCTGACCACTGGTTCCAGCATTATGCCACACAAAAAAAATCCCGATGTTATTGAACTGATCCGTGCGCGAGCAAACCGGCTTCAGGCTCTGCCCAACGAGATCAGCATGATAACGGTAAACCTGCCCTCGGGATACCACCGCGACATGCAAATATTGAAAGAAATCCTTTTCCCAGCCTTTGACGAAACCCGAAGCTGTCTGAATGCTCTCATGCGTATGCTCGAGCATATTCAAGTTAACCCTCATATACTCGACGATCCTAAATACACCTACCTGTTTAGTGTTGAAGAGGTAAACCGGCTGGTGCTCGAAGGCATTCCCTTCCGGGATGCCTATCGCATGGTCGCCGAATCAATTGAGAAAAATGAATTTAAGCCAACACCAAACATACACCATACCCACGAAGGCAGCATCGGTAACCTGTGTAATGACCAGATCAAAGCCAAAATGGAACGAATCCTTCTTTCGTTCAACTTTCAACAGGTCGATCGGGCGCTGCAACAATTGTTACTTGCTTAAAATTAATTTGCATCTTAGTTACAACATGGAATACAGAAAATTACTCAGAAATAAGGAAAAAATAGTAATAAAGATCGGCACCAGTTCACTTACGTGCGAAAACGGGGAAATCAATTACGAAAAGTTCGAAAAACTGGCTAATACGCTCTCGCACTTACAATTGAACGGGAAGAAAGTTATGCTGGTCACCTCCGGGGCAATTGCCGTAGGATCGAGAAAAATGGGGCGGAATCAGCGCCCCGATAAACTACCGGAAAAACAGGCAATGGCAGCCATCGGTCAGGCAGAACTGATAAAAATCTATGAAGAATATTTTTCCAAAAATAATTTTACCGTTGCTCAGGTGCTGCTTACCAAAGATGTGGTTACGCATCCCATCCGTCGGCAGAATGCAAAAAATACTTTGAACACTTTGCTCAATATGCGTGTTATCCCTATCATCAACGAAAATGATACCGTCTCGACCGATGAAATAGAATTTGGGGATAACGATACGCTTTCGGCCTATGTTGCTGTTATCTCCGAAGCCGACCTGCTGATTATCCTTTCGGATATTGACGGCTTGTACGATGGCGATCCAAGGGTCGATGTCAACGCAAAAGTTATCTCAAGGGTAAATTCGATTGACGTTGTGGAAAAATTTGCCCGTTCTACCCAGTCGGAATTTGCCCGTGGCGGAATGATAACCAAAATTGCAGCAGCCAAACTCTGTAATAAGGCAGGCATAGATATGATTATTGCCCTGGGGAGCAACCCCGACATCATTTTCGATATCCTCGAAGGAAAAGACGTAGGAACATTGTTTGTTGCCAGCACCGACGAAAAATCGGAAATACAGCAACCTTTAATTTATAGGGATAAACTTGGATAAAACAAAACATCATGGCGCTTACAATCGAACAGGCTAAAATCGTCAAAGAGGCATCAGTCCAACTTTCGGCATTGAATACCGAAACTAAAAACAAAGCACTGCAAAATATTGCAGCCGCCCTGCTGGAAAATATTCCGGCTATTGTTGAGGCTAATCAAAAGGATATTGCCGCAAGCAAAGAGAATAACCTTCCTGCCCCTTTGATCAAAAGACTTTTATTTGACGAAAAAAAGATCCGATCGACGGTCGACGGCATCGAAAGCCTGATACGACTGCCCGATCCAGTAGGGGTTACACTTTCAGCAACCGAACTGGACGAAGGACTTGAGCTGTACAAGGTAAGCTGTCCCATCGGGGTGATTGGGGTAATTTTTGAATCGCGTCCCGATGCCTTGGTACAGATTTCGACCCTATGTCTCAAAAGCGGCAATGCTGTCCTGCTGAAAGGCGGGAGCGAAGCAACCCATACCAACCGCATACTTGCTGAAATTATAGCTAACGCAACCCATCAATCGGGTATCCCCGACGGATGGATACAATTGCTTGAATCGCGTGCCGAAGTGAACGAAATGCTCAAAATGGACGAATACATCGATCTGATCATTCCTCGGGGTTCGAATGAATTTGTACGCTATATTATGGAAAATTCGCGCATCCCGGTTCTGGGACATGCCGATGGTATTTGTCATGTATATGTTGATGCAGATGCTGACCTGGAAATGGCAATAAAAATTGCGGTTGATTCCAAAACCCAGTATGTTGCCGTATGTAATGCTGCTGAAACCCTGCTGGTACATAAGGATATTGCACCCCAATTCCTACCCCGGCTGAAAGAAAGGCTCGATAAATTCCCAGTTGAACTCCGCGGCTGCCAACGTACACAACAAATTATCCCTGTAACTCCAGCTACCGACCAAGACTGGAAAACTGAATATCTCGACTATATCTGGTCGATCCGTGTGGTTGATGATGTGCAGGAGGCAATCGGACACATCAATCGTTACGGATCGGGGCATACCGAAACCATTGTTACCAACAATGCCCGCACCGCCGAATTATTTATGAACCTGTGCGATAGCGGAAATGTTTTCTGGAATGCCAGCACACGTTTCAGCGATGGATACCGCTACGGTTTAGGTGCTGAGGTAGGTATCAGTACCAATAAAATCCATGCCCGCGGACCGGTAGGGTTGGAAGGACTCGTAATTTACAAGTGGAAGCTGATAGGCAAAGGACATATTGTGGATGATTATGCCACAGGTACGCGTAAATTTACCCATCTGAGGCTGAATAAGAATTGCCCGTTATAGAAAATTAACCAATGGGTTGTGGCTTCATGGGACGCTGGGTCGATTTCCTAACAACAAGAGTAGTTTCCAGCACCTCTGTAACATAGGGATAAGGCTCTTTACGTACCAAACGGTCGAGCAGTAAATTCATAGCTATCTGTCCCATGCGGTAACCATTCTGATCGACGGTTGTAATAGGTGGATCGGTAATTTCGCTGTATAATCCATTTCCAAAACCTGCCACACAAATATCTTCGGGAACCCTTAACTTACATTCCTTGATGGTTTGCAAAGCACCGATAGCCGTAAGGTCATTTACCGCAAAAATACCATCGGGTGGATTGAGCTCGTAAACCAGACGTTTGGTGACAATCTGTGCCGATTGCATGGTGTCGGACCGGACTATCAGTTTTTCGTCGATAGGTATGTTATGATCCTTCAGGGCTTTCAGATAACCATTGAGCCGATTGCGGCCTATAGCCAAATCTTCGACTGTGCCCAGATGAGCAATACGCCGGCAACCCATATCAATCATGTGTTTTACAATTCGGTAAGCTCCTTCAAAGTCGTCCACTATCACCCGGTCGGCTGGTATTTCATCCACAGCACGGTCGAAAAATACTATGGGTATATTCAGACTCTGTAAATTGCGCAGATGACTAAAATCGCGTGTTTCCTTCGATACCGAAACCAACAGTCCCTCGATACGTGAAAGCAGAAGCGCCTGTGTATTTTTGACTTCGTGCTGATACAGTTCGTTCGACTGGCATACCATCACCTGATAACCCGCCTCATAGGCCACATCCTCTATCCCACTGATGACCGTCGAAAAAAAATAATGTACAATTTCAGGGATAATCACCCCGATGATATTGCTACGGCTGTTGCGAAGACTGATGGCCAGTGCATTGGGTTTATAATTGAGCTGAATAGCCAGTTCGCGCACCGCACGCTTGGTCTCTATCCCAATATCGGGATGATCTTTCAGGGCACGGGAAACCGTCGACGGTGAAATGCCCAACCGTGCAGCTATGTCTTTAATGGTCGTCTGTGAGGAACGCATAACCCAGTCACTTTGAAGCAAATTTAACCCAAAATCAACATAAAACAAACATTTTGAATGTAAATATGTTGCATGCTATAACTATATTCAGGAGAGATATAAAACATAAAACGCTTTGCATCCCTTTCGATGCAAAGCGTTACCCATAAGTGGGCCCACCTGGGCTTGAACCAGGGACCCCCTGATTATGAGTCAGGTGCTCTAACCAACTGAGCTATGGGCCCGAGGTTTTTGTTTATTACAAATAACCTTTATTTTTGGGACTGCAATATTACAACTTTCAGGCGTTTTTTTCAAATAAAAAATTCATTTTATGCATCACAACCCAGATTCAATTCACTTATCCCCTGATTCCCTTGACAATATCCTGTTCGATTTAGGCGGTGTACTGGTAAAAATTGACTTTTTACGAATGGCAAAAGCCTTTGAAAAAATAGGTCTTCCCCATCTCGACCAACTGTACAGCCATCAGCAGCAAATCGACCTTTTCGACCAGTTCGACAGGGGACAAATCTCAGAAGATGATTTTCGAAGGAAATTACTGAGCCTGCATGGGCTCGATCACATCAGCAACGAACAGTTCGACGAGGCATGGAACCAGATTATCGTCGACACCCCCGAAGCTGTACTAAAATGTCTGGACTGGCTGCGTCAGCATTTCAACCTGTTCTTACTCAGCAATACCAATAGCATTCACATTCGTTACCTCAATAGCTACTTGCAGCAAAAAAGGGGGGTTGACAACTTCGAGGCATATTTCAGCAGGGTTTATTATTCTTTTAAAATGGGAAGCCGCAAACCTGAAACCAAGATTTTTGAACACGTACTGGCCGATTCAAAGATCGATCCCCACCGAACCCTGTTTATCGACGATACGCAGGCAAATGTAGAAACAGCAAAGCAAATGGGGTTTCAGGTTTTTCTGATGCCCCAGGGGAAACTCCTGCCAGATGTTATCGACTGCAAAGCGGAAATGAATCGATAAGAACCAACTATTCAGGAAACCAGACCGTCACAGGATTATCAGCGTTGGGTGATGAATGTAGAACCCAACGGTTCGCTGCACAAAACATCTTTTACTTTTTCTGCTTTTTTGTATCTTTTGATATGTGCTCCCTTTCCCCACCCGCAGGTTATTTCGAATTCGATTAACCTCTTGTGGGTGAGATATTGATAATAAATTTTGGGAAAATATCTACGCGCTTTTGCTTGCAGTTTTTCAGAATATTTATCTGCGGCAGGCAGGAGACTGCCAGTTACCTGCGGCGAAGTTACAAACTTCGAGGAGCGGGGAGGGATTTACATAATAAATATTTTTCAATTGGATTATTAAACAATTTTTCGAACACTATTTTGTTGCATATGAACCAGCATTATTATAAAATCATAAGCTATCATTATTATTGCCAATATCAGACATACCCAAAATCCCCACAGCTTTGCCCCTGTTATAGAGTCATAAAAGTATAATGATACCAATCCGATGATATTTAACAAATTAAATATGCCATTGAAATCCTTGAATTTAATAATCAAACTGATTGTCCATAAAATAAATGCAAGGACTATTCCAAATTCAGAAATAAAAATGGAGAATAATTCTATTACTAAAGCTAAACCACTATAATTATCATTTGGACGTAAAAAAATCTTGAGAATCCTAGATTTCATTGATAGCTTATCAGTAATTGTATTATCCTCCAAATTGGCTTGTTTAGAGTTTCCTATTGTATCTTTTTTATAAATTGATATACTATTTTGTTTTGCAGCATCAATAGAATCATTGATTCTTTTCGCTTCTGCTGCTATTGCTGCTATTGAATCTAAGATTCTTGTAGAATCTGCAATTTTACTACTTATATTTCCCTCAGTAGGGCTACATCCCCCTTGTAAAAAAGGAAGTAAAAAAGTTAGCAATAATCCTATCTGAAGTAGTCTTGATACTCTTATTCTATCTATCATATAGTTTGTATTGTTAATGATAAATTTATAGTGTGCGCAATATGCCCAGCGAAAAATAAGCCATATACCAAGATTCTTTATTTTTTGTTTATAAAATTATCAATATCAATTGAATGCCAACCTTCTCCGTAATTTCCATTATTTATTTTATAACTATTCCCTTTTATAAAGACATTCAACGGTTGGCCGTTAAATGTGGCACTTGTAGATGTGACCATAACAAATCGTTCTACTTGGGTTATAGTAAAAATATTATCATTGGGTAAAGACATTAAACCACCTGATAAAAATTTTCCCAATCCTGTTAATGTAACAACAAATTTATGTTTATCTATGCACTCTATAGATTTTATAACCTTTGCAGCATATTTGTTCAACTTGGCTATTTCCTCCTTGTTCATAACATCTCCCTTACTAAGTTCGTTGTCTATTTTACGAAGCATGTCTTCAATTGTCAACTTGTGCTGTAAATGATTAAACAACGTCACCCAAGCCCCGGATATAGCACCTACCCCAAAATCACCACCACTGAGTTCGGCGGCTATACCCCCCATCAGCGCTCCTACGCCTACCGAATCCACAGTACCCAACCGCTCCGTCAGGTTAAACCCCTGCAACAAACTACCCCCCGCCGACGAAAATGCCCCCGAGGCAAAACCCGACCAGAACGAACCACCCTGCACCAAACTGAGATACCCCTGTGTTAATCCGTGTACCCTCCCTGGCTCAAGAAATCAGAGGCAAGTTAGAAAATTTTTGAGAATGGGGCAAGGGGGGATTGTAGGAAGAACAATAGCACCAAAATAGCCAGCCAAATAGTATGCCCTCACGTGAACTGGTCCCCTTGCAATTCATGAAACCAAAAGCATAATGCTTTGAAAAAATCTAATCTAAAAACTTTATAACATATGTTGCTAATAGAAAAAAAATAAACCAAAAAACAAGATTATACTTCACTGCCGAAAGAAATTCTGTTTTTTTGTTTAATTTCAAATAACCATATATGCCCAATAAGCCTAAATTAATAACCAGTAAAACATTCCAAAATAAATCAATACCTAAAAATATTATTATTATAAAAAAATTCCTCACTACAAGACCTGGAATATCATTAATTATGTAAAAATATATTGCGCACAACGACAATGAAATTACAACCCATACTATAATAAACACAGTGATTGCATATAAAAATTTCTTTACTGTTGATTTTCTTTTTACCATTTTCCATCCCCTATTTGATGATGCCCTCTAAAATTATAAGGAAAACTAGTGTTATGTTAAGTATTAATTGACGGATATAATCTCTTTAACTTTATTCTTGCATCCTTAGTTGTAAACTGCCAATTTATTTTACTGTTTTTGTTATTACGATGAGTTTTCCATGCATCAACCTGTTCTTTGATTTCTTCCATCGTAGCTATGTGTTGTTTTAAGCATTGTTTGTTTAATACTTGTAGTTCAATTTCAGCCATATTAAGCCAACTGCCATGTTTCGGCGTATAAACAAACTCAAATCTGTCCCAAAGTTTCTTCGCTTCTTTGGGCTTAAACGTTTCGTAGAATGATGAAGCATTATGAGTATTATAATTATCCATTACTAACGTTATCCTCTTTGCCTTAGGATATTCATCGGCAATTCTTTTTATAAACATCGCCCAGTCTTTCTTGGTTTTAAACTCAGTAACATCAACAAAACGTTTTCCCTTGAGTGGTTCATTTGCCATGTAAATATTTACAACCCCATTTCTGATATACTCACAATCTTCTCTTGCTTCCTGTCCTTGCTTCATTGGTATTGTCTGTCTGGTTTCCTCTATTAACTGTTTTGGAGACTCATCCATGCAAACTACCGGATAATCTTTATCATACGGCCTTTTATAGACATCAAGTACCCTTTCCATGTTTGATACAAATTCACTGCTTTGTTCAGGAGGGATAACCCATTCTTTTATTTTCCAAGGCTTAAGTTCGTTTTTTTTAAAACACTTCTCACTGTTACATGAGAAATGCTTTCAACATAATTTAATTCCACCATCTTATTCGCAAGCAATCGTAATGACCATCTGGCATACCCTTTCGGCGGCTCGCTACAACAAAGAGCTATTAATTTTGCTTCCACATCCCCGTCGATTTTTGATTCATAGACCCGCGAAGTGGGCCGCCGCTCAAGACATGCCTCAAGTCCTCCTTCAACGAACTTCTTTTTTACCCTGTCTATCGTTCTCATTCCAACTTTGAGAACTTTACTTATCTGAGCATTACTAATTTTCTGTGAATACTCACCCTCATCACAGTTTAAAAGGATATAAGCTGTGCGAAATGCCAGTGAAGTATGCGAACCTTTATTAATAATTCCCATTAGTTCTTCTACTTCGTTTTTGGTTAGTTTGATTTTATACCGTATCATTTGTATAGTTTTTTGTAAATATACAAATAATACTTAATATTACGTCATATTATATTTAACTTAACACTAGGTTGATTAGGCTTATCATAAAACTTATAAGCATCGTTATTTATAAAATGTGTCGTTGAGCTATTATGTTCATAAATTGTCATCTTGATTACTTCCGCACCATCATGCATTATGTAGTTACTGAGTGTAAAACGATTATTAGCATCATAGCTCTGTGATAATGCATCTGCCATTATTTGACCTAACTTACTTAATTTAAAATGATACCCTTGCTTATCTTTAGTAATACTTAAAAATTTAAGTCTATAGTCGTCACCAAGTTCCTTACCCTCAAATATTTGTCCCTCTTTCATTTTCATTAATTCCCTAAAAAACTCTTCAGCATTCCTCGGTTCAATAGAAAGATGAAAATACCTATCCTTTAAATGATTAAACAACGTCACCCAAGCCCCGGATATAGCGCCTACCCCAAAATCACCACCACTGAGTTCGGGGGCGATACCCCCATCAGCGCTCCTACGCCTACCGAACCTACAGTGCCCAACCGCTCCGTCAGGTTAAACCCCTGCAACAAACTACCCCCTAACGACGAAAATGCCCCCGACGCAAAACCCGACCAGAACGAACCACCCTGCAGCAAACTGAGATACCCCTGTGTTAATCCGTGCGCCAATGCCCGTGTACCCTCCCTGGCTATCGTCTGTAGCGTAGCATTGCCTATGCTTGCAAACGAACTGCTTATAACCGACCCTACACTAAATGATACCAACGCACTAATTCCTCCTATAACCATACCCTGTAATGCCGCATCCCATGCATCGCTCCAACTAGCTCCATTGAGCCGGGCTCCTACCATACCCCCCGTGAAACCACCCGCCATGCCTCCCAACATTACCGCCAACGGACTGCCTATTCCGCCAGTCAATGCAGTGACTACTACAGCAACTGTTATTGAAACCACTGTAGAGATGATTTCATTTTTGTGCTTTTTACCCCATGCCTTAAAATTATCCCACCACGTACGATAACCCGTTGGGTCGGTGTACCGCAGCGGATTATTCCATACATAGCTATACCTATTGAGGCTCTGGCTATAGGTGGGGTCCTGCACGTAGGGGTCGGGACTGAGGAAGCGCCCCAGACGGGGATCGTACACCCGACCGTCCATATTCACCAGATCAAACAGGTCGATGTGCTCGTGACCGGTAAAACCCCGGGCGGTGGCGGCATAAGCTGGGTTATGCCTACGCAGCTGTTTTCAAAGAACGCAAGAAATTAAGTGCAAGATAGTAAATTTTGGTGAAAGTTTCATGCGTTTTGCTTGCGGTTTGTTGGCATTATATCATTGCGCAGTCAGGAGACGGCTGATTATCTGCGGCGAAGTTATAAACTTCGATGAGCGGGGGGTTGTCTTAATCCAACTCCAGTTTATTTAGCAAATATGTAAATTATTTATTTTATAACTGTTTTATTACTATATCTTCTCAGGAGAGTAAATAACCCATTTTTTTTGTCATAAGATAACAGATCAGTTGTTATTTGCTTTACTAAAAAATTTGAGGATTGCATAAGCCTTAATTCCTGTACATCAAATGAAATTATTTCGACCTTCCTACTGACAAGTAAAGTGTCTGAAAAAAGCATTGAGCCATGTGTTATTCTTTGATTATTGAGCAATAAATGATTCGCAACTAAAAAAGAAGATACAAAAGAATCGTTTCTCATTGTTATCAAATAAAGTGCAAAATAGGGCTGGATATCAATAGTAGGATGAAAACGTCTTTCCAGTACCACTAACCGATTATAACCTTGAAGGGGATTAAGAGAATCAACTATTACAAATAAAAAATTAGTACACGGTTTTTTAAAGGTAAGAAATGATTCCCAATCAATCTTATGAAAATACCTATTAAGTGTAACTTTATCGAATTCAGGGTATAATTTTACATTAATAGAAGTATCAATAAAAAACTTTAATTTTGCATTTGTATCAACGCTAATCCCACTATTATCCAATATGGTATCAATACCAGCAAAAAAATTATCTTTAAAACTATCATAATTCTCATTTTTAATTTTGTTGATACAAGAAATTAAAATCAATGAATCCACTATATATAAAATAGCTATATTACGCATAATCATTAATAATTTAACTTGAGTAAATGTTTTAAAGTATTGTCTCTAAAGTGTCTCCATAGTTGAGAATTAGTTCTACTTAAGCTATTATAGTAATTTAATTCATGTACAAGAGCATTTCTTTCCATCAGAATTTTGTCATATCCCCAAGCTTTTGCCACACCCGTATAATATTGTAATACATGAGTGTTTTCATGTATTAATGTAGCGTTTAATAACATTGTATTTCTAGTAGTATATGGCGAAATGTACATTTTACAATTTCCTGTCCATATTGATCTTTGAGTTACACCGTATACGGAAGTTCCATTACCATCAACATATAAATGAGAGCCTTTATTATAAGAATAACCTCTAGGTGTATTTTCAGTTGAAAGTGATTCTAAACCATTGCGCCCTTCTTCAATACCTAAAGATTTTGCATGGCTAATTAGTTGTTCATCATTCATTTCATTTCCCATTACATCAAGATTGCCATCAGCAACCCTAGCATGCTCGCTTTTGTATGCCTCATAGCCACCGGCAATACCACCTATCACTCCTCCAGCTATTGCACCATATAAGCCCATCTGAAGAGATTCATTAAAGCTTTGACCCATCATTGCACTACCAACAAAACCACCTGCAAAACCACCTGCCGCTCCTGCAACAGCTCCTCCAATAATGCCTCCTGAAATCCCAGTTGCAGCATTTAATGCCCAAGCTGCTCCAACTCCAGCTGCCCCACCTGCAAAACCTGCAAAACCGCCAATAACTGCCCCCTGAATACCTGCTCCTAAACATTGAGAAAAACTACCACCATTTAATGCTGTCCCTGTTACACCTCCTGCAAAACCAGCTGCTGCTCCTGAAATCATTGCTATTGCAACAGGGCTTCCAATACCTGCTGTAGCAACAGTGACAACAACTCCAACAGCCACAGCTACTACTGTAGTTACGATAGGTCTCCAGTTTTTGCCTACCCAAGAACAAGCTCTGCTAAACCACGAGTATCCAGAAGGGTCGGTAAAGCTTAACGGGTTATTCAAACAATAAGCATACCTGTTGTAGCTTTGACTATTGAATGGGTCCTGCACGTAGGGGTCGGGACTGAGGAAGCGACCCAGACGGGGATCGTATACCCGACCGTCCATATTCACCAGATCAAACAGGTCGATGTGCTCGTGACCGGTAAAACCCCGGGCGGTGGCGGCAACACCACTTAGTGGCTTCCATGTAAGCGGATCTCTACGACGACCCCATGGATCATAGGCATATTCCTCCAGTAACACACCGGCAGGAGATACCAAATACATCAAAGAACCCAAATGATCGCGTAAACAATACGCCAGCCGTGTGTTAGCCGGCTTACTGCTGCGCGTGTAAAGAGCTACCACCTCACCATTAGCAAAAATATAAAAATTTTCTTTAACTTCTCCTGTTCGGCTTAGGCACTGTCCCAGACGAGTATATCCTAGTAGGCTTTTGCCTGATTTGCGAAGTTAACCTTTCTGCCATTGCAGGCAATGTTCACAGGCGCAGCCTACTTATAATAGCCCGACGGCGGCAGAGCCGACCGCCGAACATTGTTTCAATTAGACAGCCTGGGACGAACGGAGGATATACTTTAAAATTTTTCTTCCTTTTTCCTACATATTTCTGAAGCTAAGTTATCCATCTTTCATTATTTGCCAAGTGCCTAATTCCACTAATTAATAACTATAGGCTTTGACATTAGTGGCCCTGTATATAAAAAGTAACCATAAATTTCTCTAGGATATTTTAGCCTTAACAGCAAATTATGGGATTTTAAAGTATCCTTATTTTTAATATCACATGAACAATAATTTAACGTCAAATATGGATACGCATAAAACATTATTAATTGTCTATTCTCATATTCCTTAGGCACTATAAAATATTCCCGTATAGAATCGTTAATATTTAAATATAAAATTTCATTCTCAATGTCCCTAATTGTATACCAAATATTTCCTTCTGTATTAATAAGCTCAGTGTTTAATTTTAATATATTTTTACAAACCTGATTTTTTTGTTCTTCAGTCAATAAATTTTTCTCAGAAATAAGTTGACATTTATGCTTTCTTTCCATATTTTGGATATAGAATTCAAAAACTTTTTCCCGAAAATCACATGTAATTTCATCATACCGTGATTGTTTTTTCTCAAACACTCTTATTCCTCCTATAAGGCCTCGGCCCTTAGGCATAAAAACTTTCTTATTGCTGTTATTGACTAACGTAATGCATATTTGACCTTCAGTTCTATGGTATTTCAATTCGATTGTTAATTTTTTTTTATCGCCTTCTTTACTACATGCTAATGTTGTGAATATTACAAAAATGATAAAATACATGTTAGTGAAACGGCAATGTGTAGTTTTCATATTTTTCGTCAATTAGATATGGTGTATATTTTGGCACATAGGTATGCATATAGTAAGCCTTATTTTTCCAATCCAACATTCCCATCTTTCTTGCCAGGACTTCTGTATATGCCCAAGCTGCATGCTCCGTTTGTTGTATCCCTAATATTGACGATACATCCAACCCCGCATTATAGTGTATTACATGCACCAGTTCATGTCCAGCTACCAAGAACATCACCCGGGGGTTGCGCATTGCAGCAGGCGATAAATAAATATCTTTACCTTTAGTTACACCCCATACTGCTTCCCCCTCTGAATTATAAAACAATCCATTTTTACCAATAGTATATCCCTCTGGGGCCTCATTAACATAAACGTTTCCCAAACCGGGCACATTACCAAAAGCCCTGATTATTAATCTTCTAATATCATGCGCCAGATGATTAAACAACGTCACCCAAGCTCCGGATATAGCGCCTACCCCAAAATCACCACCACTGAGTTCGGCGGCGATACCCCCCATCAGCGCTCCTACGCCTACCGAACCTACAGTGCCCAACCGATCCGTCAGGTTAAACCCCTGCAACAAACTACCCCCTAACGACGAAAATGCCCCCGACGCAAAACCCGACCAGAACGAACCACCCTGCAGCAAACTGAGATACCCCTGTGTTAATCCGTGCG
>Ga0078972_1001096_pt1 | contig 106482 bp, 96 predicted proteins | sample YelNatPaOPGAMG01_FD_67568 | JGI IMG/M metagenome (GOLD analysis project Ga0078972, IMG submission 67568) | Hot spring thermophilic microbial communities from Obsidian Pool, Yellowstone National Park, USA - OP-RAMG-01 (SPADES assembly) (version 2) | ecosystem: Environmental > Aquatic > Thermal... | reverse complement strand
TGCTTCATGGCTTCCCCTTCGCCACCCCAGTGCCAGGTGCTCTAGTGATATCTGACCAACTCATCCCCGAAGCGGTTTATTCCGGCATTAAGGGTGCTCAGGCAGCGTCTGGGCGTCGCCCTGGTCGCAGCGCATTCGGTGGTACGCCTACGCTGTTCTGTCTCCGTGCAGCATCCGCTCCAGCGGTACAAGCGCTGCGGCGGGTGCTCACCGCAGGCTCGGCGCACGAAAGAACGCACAAATCGACCAGTCTAGCGGAAAGGGAGTCTAAGTAATGGAACCTGGAGGCAGGGTGCACCATGACGGGCGCTTTCCCGAAAGCCGATATCCATCCCGCAATCCGTGATCCACGGTCAACGGATAGGTTTTCTCAGACCAGAAAAAGAACAAGACACGACGCACATCTCGCCGTTGAAGGGAAACGCGATCCTGATCATGAACGTGTCGCTCTAACGGACAAGACGTGTTAGGGTTGAAGTGGCAGCAAGGTCTAGTCTTTCAATGCATTCGTGTTCCACTAGCCTCGTAGCGTATTCAAGTGGTTTTTCGCGGTTAACAGCAGATGCGTTCCAAGTGCGTTCGTTCTCAAAAAAAATAGAATGCAATGGTATGGACGTGAAAGTCGAGGATACCGGAGGACCGTCATTGCCGAGTTCGACAAGCAAAATGAGGAAATCCTCTTCCCGCCGACCACCTATCCAAGAAGAACAACGGGTGACGACAACGATGACGATGACGACGATGACGATGACGATGACGATGACGACGATGCGATATAGGCGAGAAAAGGTGTTTGCTCGACGGTACGTTTGCGAAACTGTGGTGGCACAGAGAGCACGAGTTCGAGGCGTCTTCGCAAAGCGAGGTTCCACCATCGGCAATAAATGCAACGAGTTCGTTGACCGAGACCTCAACGTCGCCATCATGATCAGATAATGTGCAGAGCGAAAGACTTTACCCGAGGAACTGACGCGATCTGACTTGCGGGGCAGTCTCTCAGGGTCTCCGTACACAACCAGAAGCTGAAGCCGACAGCAGGGCCCGGTCCAGCACGGCAGGGAGGCGTCTGCGGGTAGATATCCATGTATACGACATGGTCGTGGGACGTTTTTGTTCCACTGACAGGTGCGTTCGAGTTACATAGAACTGAACAGATCCACGGACAAAGACGTATGCACTAATATTTCGGCTTCTTTAAACGACGCTGGTCTCTCCTTTCTCTCCAGCGCTGTTCATAGCAGTCGCACGATATTGGCGGTGGTGGTGTTCAGGCCCCGATTCCATAGCTGCCGACTCTTGTCTAGGCATTCCATGCACTGCCAAAAGTTGCCATCTTCGCTTCGCTTGCCATGTGCACCTTCTTTCCACTCTGTTGCGGTGCGCCCGTCGCAGCGTTGCCGCTTGGCTGTGGTCTGGCGGTCACGTGCCACCAGCATACTTCGTCATCCGACGGCTAGTCGCTGACACGTGAACGCTCGCGTCGACGCTCCGTAACTGTGTGTGGCGGGTCCAGAAGCCTCACCTCAGTGCCCTGCTCCGTTCTCGCACCAGGTGCCGTAACCTACGCTCACGGGCTTCTGCTGGGCGATCGCCTCGGCGAGAACGCTCCCCGCAGCACACGCCTGCGCATGCTGCTCCCTTCTCTAGACGACTCGTCGAAGGCGATGCTCTCCAGACAGGAACAGGTACCGCAACGAACCTCCCAGGCCGGCGTGCACGTCGTGAACTCTCGATCTGTCTTCGCTCGCTTCGCGCAAAGCAGTGACGCACGCTCTACTCAAAGTCATCGCAGCGATGAGTAAAGCCCGGGTCCAAGACCCCTTTCCCTGCGCAGAGAAGAGACGGGCGCCTCTGAGCGCATGTTCCGGGAACTGCACCATACTGCCAATGAGTGCCGCTCCGTCGATAGCCCCACATAGAGGTGGCATTGCCTCTCAAGCGAAACTGCCTGTTTGCAGTGATAAGCTGCGTGACGTTTCAGCGAGAGTCTGTGAACGAGTCGTCACGGCCTCAACCCAGGTATTTTTCGTCGTCCATCCAACGACATGAAGTGCTGCACCCGAGTGTCGCCTTGAAGCAGAGGCATCGAACCTTGGCGCATGCGAGTGATTCGTGCACGCTACACTTAGGAATATGAGAAGCGCAGAGGCTCGTACACATGTCGTGGAAGAAGATGCCTTTTATGTGATGAATCCTTGCTCGTGGGTGCCGCGCATCATTCAAATGACGGTGACGTGACGAATGCGAGCGGCAGAGGGTCTACAAAGCAACTCCGGATGCGCGACCCTGATTCCTACAGCTACTTCCCAGTCCATGAGCCCGCACTGTTGCACTTTGCATCTACAGGCTGGAGATCTAAAACAATTGCGGAAAAATCTCAAGCCAGGAACTGCGCGAGCAGCTCTGTATTGCATTGATTCTAACACTGGCGCTGCATCAGGTGCCGCCGCTGTTTCTCTGCAAAGCTCTGCCGTGCGCTCTCTCTCGCTTTCTCTCTCTACAACCTCCTCTCCGCGCCCTTGGCCAAAACACGTGAACAGAGTGCTGCATGTCGAGCATAACGCCCCGTTGCGCAGCTATCCGCCAGTCTGCACCTGCTTCGAGTACTCTCTCACTAAATAGACCAGGACCGCTATGCATACAGGAACAAACAGTCGTTTCAAAAGCGTCCACGTGCTGGATCCACCAGAGAGCGGCTCAGCTCCGAACGCGCCCCCGGCAAAGAGTCGCTCTTTTCCCAGACCGTTGGCTCGAACACCATCGCCGTCACGCCTCTCGGCTGCTGCACTCGCTTGGACGGCTCGCTTTGCAGCGAGTTCCTCTGCAGTGGGCTCTCGTACGTCACCAATGTAAAACTCTTTGAGCTGCTCCCGCGCAGACTTGGAGTGACCGACATCCTCAAACTCGCGCGTCGCGTCCCGACCTGCGGTCTCGAGGAGCACGTCTTCGCCTCCGGGGTGCTCGTTCAGAAACTTCTCAACGGCGTATACTTTACCTTCGATGACTAGCCAGCATGAGTCCTTATCTGCGTGTTTAGCGACCTCGTCCAAAGTAAACTGAGTCGTGCGACCCATCGCCATCACCAACGCCGTTCGAAAGTCGAACGACGCCAACGGTGTACAGTAGTGGCGAGTGACCCGCCCTAGAGGAGACGTCGCCAGTTGATGTGCGGACGCCATCCAATCTTTCTCGACCGGCCACGTACTACTGCTTCCAACTTTTTCTCATATAATTCCACGTTGGAGGTTCTCCCACAAAATTCTCTCTTGTCTACTTTGGAGGTCTATTCTCCAGCACCGCACATCTCCTTATATCGATAGCTGCGTTAAAGTCTCGGTTCACAAACTCGATACGTTTCTTGCCATCATTGGTTGTACTTACTAATGCAAGTAGCCCTCGAACGTTTGCCCTCCTTTCCATTTGCTCGTCTGTCAGCGGTCCGTACTTTTTTATATCCTCAGGGCTCCACTGACACTTTTACATTTCCACTCTCTGAAGTGTGCATCCCAGTTAATGGTGTGTACACGATGTTCGAAAGTCATCTACAGGTATCGTGACGAAACGCCTTGCGCACTCCTTTTACGTTCTTGTCGATGGAGCTGGTGTAGTCCCTTTTTGGGTCTTCCATCGGCCTGCTCCGTACGCTACTACGAGCCTCTGACTTTCATCCTCCTTCAGGGCACTCAGCTGATTGAAAAAGTTCGCGAACGCCCGCTGCCTTCCACCGTATAGATGCATACGCTGACGAGCCGACCGGGACTTTGTATACCCTTTCTACAGCTCCTCGTTATGAGCAGCGCGAGTATTCATGAACTCCAGAAAAGCCTGAAAGTCCGCTCAACGGCTCGTCACGTTACCGGTAGATGAGTAACGAACGACTTTCGTCCACCATGAGTTGGGACGTACACTTCAGAAGGTAGAGATGGAAAAAGCCAGCGGGGCGCTCCGGAGATGAAAGAGTACGGAGAGCTGCCAGAGCAGGAAATTGCAGTGAGGGCACGAGGCCGTGGACTCCTTGCATTCATAAGTTCCACCAGCGGCGGAGCATGCAAGGAGTTCGTGAACCGAGACTTTAACGCAGCTATTAATATCAGAAGATGTGCAGTGCCGGAGACGAGACCCGAAGAGCTGACGCGATCTAATTTTGTGACACAGCCTCTCAGGCTCCAAGTGTACAGAGAGAAGCTGAAACCGATAGCCGAGGGCAGGTCGAAAAAGACTGGGAGATGTCTGCGCGATAGTAGATACACACAAATACCGCCCATGGCCGCGAAACGTTCTTCATTTTGCTGAATGTATAGATCATCTTCCGCCGGATGCACCAGCGATGTCCCCGGCACAAACGCTCCAACAGAAGATGTATTTCTTTTGGCAAGCCGTCGCACGGAAGACTTGCTCGGATACCGATGTTGGACGTCTGGGTCTGCATAATATTCTCAAACGAATGCTGATCCAGATTCTACCGTGGCATCTCTCGCAACGCATGAACTTCGCGCGAACCCGTTTCATCGTGTGCGTACGGCTTCCGCAAACCCCCTACATTTCAAAATCCGCTCACTCGGTGGTTGCCAACGCGGGGCGAGGCCAACCTCATGTCGCCCTCTTTGAAACGCGCCTCCGGGGCGGAGCGTTCCCCACTCGGGTGATCCCAAAGATGGATACCCCCGCAGCGATGCATATCGGTGGAGCGCATCCCAAGGAAGCGCGCCCCTATGATTTTCCGTCATTATTCCTCTTCGACTAGATTGCCATGACGGTCAAAGAAACGATACCGACGCCCGGGCACGATCGCGTTCCAAGCGATGCTTGCAAACGCGCCCGGCAGTGTCTTGAACCTGATGTACGCCCCACGAAGTGGTGGCTGTGATCGCGCCACCTGGATGATTCGAGGCACCAGGAACGCTGCAACTGTTTCCGGTCGCTCCGCCAAAAGGTTAAAGAATAGGCGCATCTGCGCGGTGGAGTCACGGAGCAGAAGATCCGTTATCATCATACCCGGTGAAATGGTGTGGACGGACACATTGGTGCCAGCGAGCTCTCTGTTAAGGGAGCGCATCAGCTGCGGCATGGCACGTTTGGTTGTACCATACGCAGCAAAGTACGGGGTTCCGTTGCCAAAGACACCCGCACCGTCGACATTGAAAATATGCCCATGCTTGTTTTGCGCACGCGTCATGTGGAGCGCTGCGGTGCGGCAGCCGAGCATCGTTCCGAGAAGGTTCGTCTCGATGACTTCGCGGAGCGCAGCTGCTGGCACATCGACAGCGCTCCCGCGTCTGCCAACAGTACCTGCGTTGTTAATCCACACATCCATGGTAGATTCACCAAAGTACGAAAAAGCCGACTCCACAAACGACTCCAACTCGTCTTCACTCGCTACGTTGCAACGTTGAGCGAATAGAAGCGTTGGCGGGAGTTCGCTGCGAATGTCCGCGAGGCGCGTCGTATCGCGTCCGCAAACGGCAACGCGGTGTCCGCCCTGTGCAAATGCCCTCGTCAGCGCCCAGCCGAGACCACGGGAGCCCCCAGTGATGAAGACTACGAGCGAATCAGCCGCCGGCTGGAGTGTGCTGTCGAGGGCGAGCCTCGACGGACGCCTTGTGCGCCTGCGTGTCCAGCGCCGAGGTTCGTGCGCAACGCTCCTGTTGACGCAAGTTCCGCAAGCAGAGCGTGTGCGTTTTAGCACGCGCGCCGAACGCTGTACCGGCCGCAGATGCGCGCGTTCCGACTCTACTGTAGTACGGAGCGAGAACGACCGGCCGCTTGCTGCCCTGAAGGGCGAAATCAGGAAGCATTCGCTCGGGGTACGCGTCGCGCTACCTGTCAACAGGGACAACCGACAGTGGCGCTGTCCACAAGCTCCCTGCTCGGGGATCATGCCCGACCTACCCGAGCGGTCTTCAACAGCCTCCAGTTTGCAGTGTATTCCGAAAGACTTGCGAAAAAGGAGTTTCGTGACGGCGACGCGATTCGAACGCGCGTGAGCTGTCGCTCATTGGAACCTTACTCCAACGCCTTGGACCACTCGGCCACGCCGTCGTGCCTCTCTCTGAAGCGTACTGGGTGCACAGCGTCCGCGATAGTCGCTGCGATTGCATCGGCACGTCCATCGCGTTAGACATTGACGCGAACGCGCTCACCTGAGCGGATCAAGCTGTGCCCCAGCATCTCCATGGATCTTATGATGCAGAAAACCGTATATAAAGTGATCAGTGCTGTCCGCGCGACGGCTGTCGCTCCGGTGGCGATCGCTGCGTGCCGCGGGCACGGAAGCGCACGCGTGCGCCTTCACGCATGGCCGTGCCTGATGGGTTATTGCGTGGCAACGCGAGAGGCGTCCGCACACCAGAATGCGCCTCCAGCACCGCTGGACTGGGATCAATCGCCCGCTGCATGCACCGATGCGTGCGCGTCACGCGATCCTCCCGGCATCAGCGCCAGCAGAGATTTGCCCATGCTGGGTCTGCGTGCTGCTGCTGTGTACGCGTGTGTATAGAGAGGCTCCTGATATCGCGAAACGTACCTATTCTTGAACTGGGCGGGCAGCCATGTTCGTGCAGAGAACGTTTATAGCTCAGCACGCGCGGGAAAAGAGCCGCCCATTCAACCCGAGTCGCTCAGGAAAAGTTGGTCGGCGGCAGCACCCGGTGGCTTGCTCGTACCTGCCCTTGTCGCCCACGTCGCCGGGGCCTGGGCCGTCGAGACCGGAGAAGGAACTTCAAAAGAAGATAGATAATTTTCTCAAGCAAGTTCGTACGAGCTTTGCACGGTTGACGCGTCGTGGACAGTCGCGCGAAGCAGAGCGCTCTGCTGGGCCGCTCCCGGCGCCGTTGTCAGAGGCCCTGGCGGCGTTGCGGAAGCGCTTCGGCGACGATTCAGCGCGACCCAGCAGTTCCAGTACGGAAGACGGGTCTATCAGCAGCATTTTGAAGAGCGCAAGCGAGTTTGTGGACAACATAGTATCCTCTGGTACGGGTTCGATGCCAGATCTAGGAGCTGTCCTGTCCGATTTGGTTGAGGATGCGCAGTCGCGTCTCGGGCAGACACGCAAGGAAATCGAGCGCTGGAGTCGCGATACGAGCAGATACATCCAAGACCAGCTGCCGGATGATACGGCGCAGCGAATGCGCGACCTGAACGACGCCGTACGCTCGGTGGCGATGACGGGGCCGGGCGATATCGACATGCCAGCACGCCTGCGGTCCGCAGAGCAGACGTTGCAGAACCTACGCGGAGACTTTGAGAATCTCAAACCGTACTTGTCGAATACGTTGTCGCCAGTGGTTTCGGAAGCACAACGGTTCCTGGAATCTATTCGTTCGCAGTACAATCGCTTTGTGGAGACCAAGCTCGCCGAAATGACGGCATCGATTGGTATAGCGGAGTCATCATACATTGCAGAACCTCTTCGCGGGCGCAGGGTCCCTTTTGATGCGCAGCTGGCTTTACTCATGGCGGGGTTCACTTTCGACGCTTATCGAGATCCAGAGCCACACGAGGGCAAACGATGCGCTCTCGGGGACCTTCAGACGGTTTATCTCTCCCTAGATTTTGTTCGGGAATGCTTCGAGGGCGTGCTCACGGGACAAACTGGACGCAATTGGGCGTTGGAGTATCCACCGGAGGACTCGGCTCGCGAGGATAGCAGCTACAGCTTCTACATCAGAGATTTCGAGAACGATGATGCCACCGTCATCGAAAACAAGCCCTTTTTCCGTACAGAACGCCGAACAGTTAAGGTCAAACAAATTCCGGAATCGCGGTTTGTGCGTTTCAAATTGAATGGTAATGGAAATGAGGAACACGGGCTTAATTCTGAGCAAATGGTGACTTCATCAGAGTCTTCTCTGATAGGGTTCGCGAACCAAGCAACACGCCGCTGGACGGACGCCGCACAGTATGCGTTTCATCGAACAGTGCAACTCGCTCAGCGACAAGCGAATAGCACCGAGATCGCAAGATCCGTGGAGCAACTGATTCGCGAGTCAAACGTTCCGCCAGGCGAACTGCGAGAATGGGATGAGTTGCAGCGACGGGTCTTGGATGAGATCAGCTGCTACAAGGACACAGAGAGGCTGATGTTCGTCAAACATGTTGGTACTGATACTGAGTTTTATATCTGGCGTTCGCCTCCGGGCGAGCCGAACCGACGCGTGGTCTTCGCGTTCCGTGGAACAGTCCAAATGTCCTGGCGCGATTTCCTGACCGATGCCAAGCTCAATCAGGTGGATTTTTCTGAAGAAACTCGCGTGGAAGGGGCTTGCGTACATGCTGGGTTCGCCGAGGCGTACCGCTCGATCCGGGAGACAGTTCGGCGCGTGGCGCTCTATTTCGTGGAAAAGAGCCGGCGAGAAGGCACCCTCTCCAGCGAAGGGCTTGAGTTCTTCTTCACCGGACATTCGCTGGGTGCCGCGTTGGCCACACTTGCGGCGCTCGATGTGACGCGCGTTCTCGAGGATCGTGGCATTCCGTTGAGCCAGCATGCACGCAACGGTGTCCGCATTCGTATGTACAACTTTGGCTCGCCGCGGGTTGGCAACGGAGTGTTTGCGCGGACCTTCAATACGCTGGTACCTGACGCTTATCGTATCGTGAATGACGCGGATGTTGTCGCTCGAATGCCGCGTACATTAAGTTTCGACTATCATCACGTCGGATCAACGGTCCTTGTGAACGCTGACGGCAAACTCTGGATAGAGGGTCAGAGTCCGGGCAGGGATCCGCTCAAGGAGCGATGGAGCACCATCGAGGATTTGATCAAGCTGGAGCAACGCGCGTTCGAGAGCATTTTTAACAATGAAGCGCTTTTGCACCACCTAGAAGATGCCTATTTCGTCGCTTTAGCTCGAACCATCGTGAGGATCTCCGAATCAGCCATTTTGTAAAAACAAACACGACATGAACAGGAGTCTCGTTCCCGATCAACGCTGGTTGCGGTATAGGCTGCTATCCTGCCGTCACTGTAGCCTTCAGTGCACATGGGCTAGAATACGCTCCACCAGCACGATTTCCGGACCCGAGCACACAACTCTCGGCATCAGCGGTTAATCTCAGCCGCCGTCACCGCGATGTCAACCGCTCAGTGCATCACGCACTCAGGATCCCCGGTCAGATACAACAATCCTGCATTGCGACACACGAAACACACCCATTCAGTTGCGTACCCACAACCCGTGGTTAGACGCAGCGATTCTTCAGAGCATAGGAAATCCACTCAGTGCTGAACAACCTGGGGTGAGCCTGTCTGCCATGAGCGAACGAGCGCCTCGGCGACGCGCGTAGCTGCGAGGCCATCCAGAGGCCCGGGTGCGCCTGCGGGTAGGGTTCCCTTTCGAACTGCTTCAGCGAAGACCTCCATCTCTCGTTGGAAGGCCTGTTCGAAACGCTCCCTGAAAACGGGTGCAATGCGCTCGGACAGGGCTCCGGCTGGATCTGCAACGCGAACGGCGTCTCCCGGTCGCTTGAGTTCTCCTAAATACACGGAACCGCGCTCACACACCAGTTCGCTCGTAACATTATATCCGTAGTTAAATGCGCGACAAAAGTGTGCCGACACCAGAGCGCCGCTATCCATCTCGAGCAGGGCCAAGGCGTTGTCTGCGTCGCCCAGCCCCGCCAGCTGCGGATACACGAGCGAACGACAAACGACGTGAACCCGGTGGACCTCAGCACCGAGAAGCCAGCGGGCCAAATCGATATCATGCACAGCAAGGTCAAGCAGCATGGAATTGTAGCCAAGATCTCGTTGATATTTCGCGGGATACTCGGCGTCACCGGAGGTGCACTTGAGCACCGTCGGTTTCCCAAGCGCCCCCGACTGTACCAGTAGTTTTCCTCGCGCGTACGCCGGATCAAAGCGGCGCATAAACCCGACCATGAAAACTTTCTTTCCAAAGTCGCCGCGCTCAAGTCGAGCGTGCTCCACTTGTGCAAGCGCCTTTTCAACGCTCGCAGCTGAGAGGCCAAGCGGTTTCTCACAAAATATGTGCTTTCCAGCTTGGGCTGCTCGAACGATTCGCTCAGTATGATCCGCAGGAGCGGTAGCCACTACAACGGCATCCACTCTCGGACTGGCTAGAGCATCCTCGTACGACTCGAAGCGCAACGCACTCGGTACGTACAGGCGCTCCGCAAGCTCGTGGAGAACCTCGGAGCGTTTCGAGGCAAGAGCGAGCTCTACTCCGCCAAGTCTCCGCAGAGACTCAGCGTGTATGGTGCCCATCTCACCCAATCCCAGTACAGCTATACAAATATTCCGGTCCATTGTACCAAGAACAAAAAGCTGCGCTGCTTTGTAGTACAAGGCGAAATGCGGTCAAGAAGCCTGGAGACAATTCCGGGTGCGGGCTCTCCGCGAGCACAAGCCGACGTTCTGGCTCTCTGAATGGACAGGGTCCAGTACGGGATGGTGCCGGCTTCACTAGATGCCGATAACCATGATGCATTCGAGGAGCCCTGCTTCTAGTCTTCCAGGTAAATTATGTTGGATTCCGCAGGTTCGTATTATCAAAAGCTTTTTTACGGTTTATAGTGAATGCATTCGAAGTGCGTTCATTCGAAGTGTAAAAAATCCATAGGAAATATATGGACATGGAGGTCGAGGATCCTGGTGGACCCCCATCGCCGTGCTCGACAAAGGAAACAAAAAAGTCCTCTTCTTGCCGGCCATGGATCGAAGAAGAGCGCATGACGGAGAAGAACAGGGGGAATAGGCGAGAAAAGGTGTTTGCCGGACGGTACGTTTACGAAACTGTAGTGGTACAGGGGGCACGAGTTCCAGCTCTCCTTGCGTTGATGAGTTCCACCATCGGCGGCAATAGAAGTATGGAGCTCGTGAACCGCGACTTCAAAGCTACCATCAATATCAGACGATACGCGTTGCTAAAGACGAGACCCGCGGATCTGACGCGATCCAACTTTGCGGGACAGCCTCGCAGGGCCTAACTTTACAAGCAGACGCTAAAGTCGATAGCATGAGGCCCGTCTAAAAAGGCCGGGTGGCGTCCGCAGGTGGATATTCGTTTACCGACTTATGTGTATGCTTTGAACCAACATCCCCAGGATGCATGATGGAGATCGATAGCCAGCTGCAGGACCTCAGTTCCCTTTGAAATGCTAAAACATTTCGTTAACTCCATGTTCAACTAGCCGTCTGGGACAGAGTCTTGATCCGATGAGCCCCTCGAGTATCGAACCTACCTTGAGCACCGGCTGCGAAGCTAGATGCTTCGCCAGCGCAATTGTTTCCTCGAGACAGAACAGCTCGTCTATACCTTTGCGGGTGTCGGCTCCAGTGCGCTGCTGCTTCCGCTGACGTGATGCGCAGCTACGGAAAAGCGATGTAGAGGCAGCCCCGATGACCGGGAGCGTTTGCCCATATGCGGAAACCTGGCTCAATGCCATCATCCCGCCCGACACACAAGCGGTATTATGCTTCCTGCTGCGCAGAGCAGTTCCGATGCAGCCAGCTGCTGGGAGTCTCTCCATGAGCATATTCGAGAACAGTTACGGAAAATTCATGAAAGACGCTCGATGAAGTGGAATATGGCTGTGAGCATGGCAGCAGTCAAATGCCAGAAGGCAAACGTGCCAGAATCCAACATAGAGAAGCGCGCTCAACAGTCTTTGCGTACAGCCCCGCTCCCATCTCTTGTCGCTGCTCCTGCATGGCGTACGACGGGGTTGCGACGGTGCGCACCGAACTCCATCCAGCATGGTGGAACTGAGCGAGACATTTGGCAGCAGATGCACCTTCAGTTAGGTAAGCAGAGAAACAGACAGAGCCCGCCATTGACCGCGCTAGAAGATTCAGAAGTAGCTTGAAGAAGCTGCTCCGGCATCCCAGTTGCTTCTGTTTCCAACACAACGGGTCATACGCTCGCTCAATGGAATCGCCATAAGGCACCTGTCCGCAGTGATCATTCTCTCCAGCTGCAAAGGACTCGGAGCACGCCAATTCTGTGCTTTCCCGAGATGGCTGCACAGCGTTCGGGATCACCGTTATCTGGATGACCCAGATCGTACGAGCATTGATGCCAGAGGAGGTCGACGGGTGGACTGTGCGTTCACTGCAGCCTTCGATCCGTCTGTTGACGTTTAGAAACGGACGTCGTCTGCCCAAGCACTCACGGCGGAGCACCTGCACCGAAGCTACGGCACCCAATAAGTTGCATGCTGCCCTTTCCCGCCCGTCCGTCCGCGAATGCACGCTGCCAATGTTTTTCGTTTCAAAGAACGTTTACACTGACCAGTGATACCCGACTGCAAGCTCGATATCAGCGATCGGAGAAGCGTTTGTCGTCCCGCCGACCTTCAGGCTCCATGACTTGAACTTCACCTCCGAGATACTGGACATTTATCACGCTGCCGATACGCGCAGTCGAGCAGGTTGCCGCAACGCTGTGTATGTTGACTCGGCGAAGGGGGCGGACGGGCGGCTGTCTCACTCAGAGACAGCGCCTCGGACTCTGCATCATAACCTCTTTCTGTGTTCCGAACAACCCGAGACCTGCATACTCCACCAAAGCTCGGTTCTCCCAAATAGAACCACTTAACATCCATACACCTAGATCGGGATAGATGTTTCGTCTTGCACTCAATACGCTAGCACCTATGTCAGAATGAATACGAACTGGATTACGAACTCGGGCGTACTCTATAAAGCTTAAACCTCTTCCCGTTACCGCCAGCATCAGCCTTTGCGAATTTTTCCTGCAATTGCTTTTTCCTTGCATGTTATCTTCAGCTTTCAGTAGCTACGCTCTCGTGCCCATCTAGCTCCATTGTCAGCGGTCGATGGATGCCCATTGCAACGTGAAACTCCCGATTCCGCCGCTTCTGGTTGTATGCTATTCATGTCATGGACTGGAAAAAGGTTGCGGTCTACGCTTCGCTTGCTATTTCCATCTTCATCGCAACCAGCTTCGGTGCGTCTTTTGCAGCCGTGATACTTGGCTGTGGTCAGGTGTTCGCATATATCCACGATTTTTCCTCCTCCGGGAGCTGCTTACTTGCACATGAACGTTTGCTTCATCGCTCGGTTCATGCACTTGACGGGTACAGCAGCCTCAACACAAGGCCCTGGTCCTTTTGCGCACCAGTACCCATATCCACTTATCACGAGCTTCTTCTGGGCAAGCCTTTTGGTGAGGTCCATATCTGCTGCATGCGCAAGGGTACGCTGTTCCATTCGATACAGGATTTGTGGAACGCGATTTTGTTCATGATGAAAAGAAAACCAGAAGGGATATTCAGACAGGCGAACAAGTCTAGACACTTAGATACGCCCATGCTGCTTTGGAGCAAAGCAGTGACACGCTCTCCGCTGGAAACCATCACCGCGATGATGGAGGTCCGAGTCCGATACCCTTTTCCATGAACATAGAAACGAAGGCAGCCTCTTGGAATGTATCCCGTGAGAAGTATCACGCTGCAGTGGAATCATATTTCTTGGACGGCGACGATGAGAGGAAGTTTCTCTTTCGAACGGAGTCGATGATTGCACATGAGAAAATCAGGGAACTTTCTGCATGAACTTGTGGAGAAGCCTTCATGGGCTGATGTCGAGCTTTTTCCCTCGTCAATCCACCGGCGTGAATCACGGCGCCTACGAGTCCCTCTGAGGCAAAAACATTGAGATTTTGAAGAATGCACGATCCGGCCATGCATCAGGGAAGGAAAAACAATGCGGAGCTCCTTGTACGCATGTCCTGGATAATTATATTGGTTATTTTACGAACCCGGTGTTCGACGGCATCGCGAATTATCCTGATGAAGATGCCGTGACGAATTCTAGCGCCAAAGGGCCGAGGTAGTTTCTCAGAAAACGCGACCACGCATCCTAAACCTACGGATGAATCGGCAAGCCCCAAGTGCTGCACTTCGAGTCTCGAACCTGCAGATATAAAAAACAGTTCGGAAAAATCGAAAGACAGGAATAGAACGAAAAAACTGTGTTCTATTTTAATCTGAAATTGGTGCAGCTCTTTTGAACGCCTGGACGGTCCCGAATACCTGTAGCGTGCCCAAAAGAAGCACTTCTACGTCGTCGGTGAAGGTACATAGGCACATCCGAGCTGCTGGGATCCATCCAGTGTCGGGGCTGCTGCCAGAACACAGATCTGGCTACCGTTCAAGAACATTTGAGCGATATGCTGCTTCTCGATACCCTCCTCACTGTACGTATACTCATCGACATCTTCCAAAAATAAGTTCACATATTCATCAAATCCCCGGAGAATACCACAGAACTCGCGTGCACCCCGTAGGATGATCCAGACGCGGGTTCCCACAGCTGCGTCCACAAGTTCCAGCGGATAAAGAGACGGCTGGTTCGCGTGTGCCGCCATTCTGAGCGACAACTCGCCGTTCGGTCCAGGAGCTTCGTGAGACACAAAAGCGATGAGCAACCTCTGAACCAGTAACTTGCCAGGACTCCAGCGGGCCTCGGCTGCACAAACGTTGCGGCTGGAGGGTCTTGCGCTGCAGCCGAGAACTGCAACAGTTGACAAACCAATCGATCTTGTCCGGTGGCGAGCTCAGTTCAAGCGTGAATTCCCAAAGCCTTCCAGCTTGAGTAAAGAGACGGCTCAAGCGAAAAGCTCCGTATGTGAACGAACGGATATAATGGCCTATTGGTCAGCGCTCCAAGTGTGTGGAAGCTTTCCCCAGTCTCACACAGAGACTCTTCCCGAGGCCTCGGGTTGTAGCACTATCCTGGGGAGTTCTCGAGTTTCCCGGACGATTCGTACACCCAGGCTCTTTCTTAAACTCGAAATAATACCCGGACAACACAAGTTCAAGTCCTGATTGGTGCAACAGCACTCGAACAGCGTCCGCGGTTGGCCTGTTGCCCCGACGTCCCGAGTGCTGCACTTGCCAAGGAAGGCGCGCTCAGACAACGACGTCGCCGCGCTAGTTGTCGCGCTTTTTACCGACTGCTTTGGCTAAGCTGCTTGGACGCGGGCGAGGAACCCTCCTGGCTGGATTAGCGTGAGGTTCTTTCAATGGTGCTGCAGCGCACGAGCAAGGGTGGCTAGGTTCCTGGAACCGCAAGCGAGCTCCAAAGAGTTGTCCGCCGAGCGCAACGTTGGCAACTACGAGCCGTTTCGAGGAGTCCTGCAGCGTTTCTCGAAAACGATCAGGCCAGGGTTCCACTCGAGACGCCCTCAATTGTCTGACTTGATGCAAGTATGTGGGTGCGGGGTCGTTGGTTGCTTCAACCGCTCCGCTCCAACAGAGCAACCTGCAGTTCGCTCTCGACGGGGCGCGCACAGTCCAGTCCCCAGGAAGACGGTGCTACAGCGAAAGCAGGTCGTTTCTGGGGCGGTGGTTGGGTTTCTCGGCTCTCGCGAACACTCCGAAACACACTGGCCCTTATCGGACTCTCAACTATCGCGCTCAGTGCTTTGACAGCAGCTCGTGCAGACCAGGCATATCGAGCAGCAGTTGGCGACAGACCAGCGTCCGTCATTCTCGAGATCCCCCTTGATCGAATCGTCATCACAGAGGAGGAACCCATCGAGGATCTGGCGGTGTGGCGAAGGTTATGGCGTCGCCTCTCATCGGGCTCCATGTCGCCACCAGAGCCAGTCTCTCTGTTTCAGGTAACCCGCGCACTCGAGGATGCTGCCCGGGATCCCCGCATCGCTGGTATCCTAACCACTTCTGGGAGTAACCAGGGGCGTGCTTTCCGCGCTTACACCAACCCGCTTGGCGTTCTGGAGGAGGTCACAGCGGCCCTGCGGTCATTCGCGCTAGCCGGGCAGCCGACCGCTTTCTACGCCCCGTCGTTCGAAAATACGGCTATGTACTACTTGGCTGCTGCTCACGAGAAAATCTTCATGCATCCAACTGGCATTTGGAATGTCGTTGGATTATCGGCAGGTGGCCTCTTTCTTCGCGATCTCCTCGATGCGAAGGGTGTCCGGATCGATGTCATTCGTTGCGGGGAATACAAAACGGCAGCGAACATCTTCACCCAGACCGCCTATACCCCAGAACATCGAGAAGCAGTGCAGGCGCTTTTGGACACGATGTACGTCACGATTGTGCAGGCGATTGCGGCGAACCGCCGAAAAGAGCCAGCTCGAGTGGAGGCGCTCATCAATACAGCCCCTCTGAGCGCGTCCGAAGCTTTCGAAGCGAACCTGGTGGATGCACTCGCCTATCCGGATGCAGTTCGATCACAGATGCAAGCGCTAGTGCTTGCTCGAATGCAGGAACGCGCAGCTGAACGCCAGGAGGCCAGGGAGCTTCTCGAGCAGGCGCTCCTGAACCCACAGGCACTCGAGGACCTCAGCGATAGTGTTGAAAGGTGGCTGCGCACCCGACCCTGGGAAGCGAACCCACCGAGCGTCGAGAGGGAACCTGCAGCCGAATGGTTCGCGGCCTATGAAGCGGTGCAACGCGCTCGAAGTACTGTTGCAAACTCGGACAGCGAAATACCCGCTGAGAACGCCACCGTCCTAGTTGAACGCATCCAGGCACTCCTGAAACTAAGCACAGCCCAGGAGACGCGACTTGGCGATGCGGTTCCGGATGCATCAATAGACGCGAAACGGCCTGCGTCTCGTTCAGAGGGACACGCTCGCAGAGATAGCACCGAGAGTTTGCGCTTCTGCCCGGTCACAGACTACATCGCGGAGCGATCCTTGTTCCGCAGTCGGCTGGAAAGGGCTCAACAGTCTGGTCTCGAATGGCTCAAACGTCGATTCTCGCGGACGGAGCCACTTGGCAACGCTGACCGACGAGCCAGCATTCCAGTCATTGCGATCGTTCCCGTAACAGGTGTGCTGACCGATGGCAGCGTGCGCTCGCCTTTGAGGGCACTGCGCAAAGCCTCCAAGGATCCAAAAGTATGCGCAGTAGTGCTACGAGTGGTATCGCCTGGTGGTACGGTAACCGCTTCGGAAAATCTTCGCCAAGCTGTGGAGCAGTGTGCACAGGCGAAACCGGTGATCGCCTCCTTCGGCGAAGTCGCTGCCTCAGGGGCTTATTTGGCAGCGCTCGGAGCCAAGCACATCATCGCACCAACGTGTTGTATCACCGGCAGTATTGGCGTCATACTGCTCAGATTGAATCTGCTCGATGTGGCGAAACGCAATGGCATCCAGTTTGATCACGTCTCGATTGGAAAGAATGCACCCTCCTTTGCCGCAGTTTCCAGTCTCTTTCAACCGTTAGATGAAGAGCAGCAACAACGGTTACAGAGTCTAGTGCATTGGCAGTACAAACTCTTCTGCGAACGAGTCTCTCGAGCACGTCGGCTCAGCGAGGAGGCGGCGCAACGCGTTGCCAGGGGTCGCGTCTGGAGCGGCGCTGATGCGCTTCGCAACGGTGTGGTGGACCAGCAGGGTGGCCTGCAGGACGCCATTCGCTTGGCTCGTCGAGAGGCAGGCCTAGCCGCCTGGGACCCTGCGTCAGTCGATGCGCGTTACGGGCAGTATTCGGGCTCTGCTGTACAGACGCTTCGGCGTCTGACGAGTCGCGATCGAGATGACACAGAACAGGAACAGCTTGCTGAGCTTGTGTTGCGATCCCCAATGATCACTGTTCCGAGCGAGGTCCAGAGGTATCTGGGCCAGTGCCTGCAGCTCTTGGGGCATGCGTCGGTGCCAGAACCGATGGCGCTCTGGCTGGAAGGCATTGGATTCTGGATTCATTCGTGAGAGGCTGGTCAGCGGTCGGCGATCATTGCGGGCCTCTCTGGAGCGGCGTCTTGAGGGGCATTTTTTGTTGCTCGACTGCCTCTGGTATGCGCATCGATACTGGAGGCCATTTCAAAGACGTAAAGCACCCGCGGCTCTGACGTCATGACCGTGAATACGTCTGCAGGGCGCACCGAGCATCACGGAGCGTAGACAAGAAAACGAGGTTGTTTTGTCGGGCTGTAAGACGCGTGTATCGAACCAGAATTCGGCATATGCGTAGTCGCTGCTGGCACCCGAAGAAACGACCGTCAATGCGCTCCTGGGAAGGAGCGGATATATCGCGAGACGGTTTTTCGAAAGACGCAAGAGCAATAATATGCGTAGTAGCAGGGTTTCTTTCATGCACTCCTATTCAGGGAAACGTTCCGATCGGCCTGAACGCATCATTGCAATGCGGAACCTGATGATATGCTTCGTAGAACCACTCGGTTATTGCCAAAGATCGCCTGAACGCATCACTGCAATGCAAAACTTCAAGATGCGTCCCACGGGATCACTCGGTCATTGCTAGAGTCGCTTGGCTGCCGTCCATGGCGCCATTGCAGCTCGAAAGTGCTCCATCTTGATCATCGGTTCAGAAAAGCTACCCATGTACTGTGCTTGCGCTTCGTTGCGGTGCCCGAATACCATATTCACCATCGCCAGCATAGCGTGCGCATTGATAGAACACCAGAAAAACTCATCTGACAAAGTTCATTTTCGTCACCTCAAAGTCAATCTATGGAATGTCTCGCGCTCCCTGTGGACTCACGACGTCAGCTCCTTTCAAATGCGACATAAATACCGATTTATGGAGATACCTCCCAAGCTGCGGTGCAGACATCACCACAACCGTCTGTGCAGCTGCATCGCTTCACGTTGCCTTCAAGAAGCCTAACGGAAAATTCGATGCACACATGGAGTTTCCTGTACGGAACCTTTACAGGCATCGCAGCAGGAATCCGCACTGCTGGATCGATTCGTGCTGCATTTTCAGAGCGTTATGAAATCTGCTGCTTGACAGCGGAATTTTAAGCGCCGGGCTTCCATTGCCTACGCACAATCACCACCTGCTTTTCTACAAGAAAGAGCGCATCCCTAAACGGCTCGAAACGAAACGCTCCCAGCTTTCGTGAACAACCAGGGCATCGGAGACGACCTCCTCCTGACTGGACGACTCCGCACGCTGCCCCGGGTACCTCGGTGCTCTGCTGCATCCATGAAATGGCGTATAGCTGAAACGTTCGCGCATCTTCCCGAACAACATCCTCCGCGAGACGAAACAGCGGCACACGACACCAACGACAGCAAGCGCAGACAAATCCACAACGTGCCTCCTGTTCCACCGTTTTCCAATCCAAGGCATACTCTGAAGACCAGGCCCTGCATAAGCCCATATAGGTTAGCCCGTGCGACGCTTTCGCGATGGCGGTGCGACCTCCTTTCCATCTCTGCAGCTGCAGCACAAAGCCGGGGTTCATGTCGGGCTCGACGCCACTGCGTTTGAGGATGGCCTCGGCTTCAGCAAAGTCGTGCCCGTAACTGTGCATGAGATAGGCGCATACAACCGCTAGACATCGACTCCGGCCAGAGACGCAGTGGCAGAGCACGCCGTGTCGCTTGCGCTGCGCGCTCTGTATCAGGGGAAGTGTTTCTCCCAAAATAGGCCATAAATCCTGGTCTGGGGTGTCCTTCAAGTCAGGGGCCTCATACCAGAAGCGGCCTGGCGCTTGTCGAGTCCAGTGCTCCAGAGCGCGGACGGCATCGCCACATCCAAGCGACACGATAACTTGGATCGGATAGAGTACACCGCGGCGCGCTACCTCCAGCGCCGTCTCTAGCGAACCGATGTAAAGAGCTGGTGGCACGACCAAAATAGGGGCGTGCGGCTCCCGGAGGTATCCACCAGCTGCTTGACGCGTCGATCCGGCAGTCATGTGGAGCGCCCGCACCGCCACACTTTAGAAACCGCTCTCCTTGGTCTGCTTGCCGCTCAACCGACGCCAACTGCGCCGTCCACACGCCTAGAGCGCTCTGTGAGAGGTTGCTCGTCTGCGAGATCTCAAATTTTTATGACTGCAATGTTCAAGACTCGTGGTGCAGCCCCCATGGCCCGAACGGAGATCGTGCAGCTCAGTCGTCCATCGTTGCTATAGCCCTTGAACTCGATTTCGTTCCGTCCCTGCTGCGTGTCATCGAATGCTTGTTCGCAGTGTATTGCAGGAGATCGAAATCGCTAAGCAATATGCCGCATAGATCTCGGACGAATTGAATGTAGTATATATTCTTTCACTGAAGAGTGCAAGGAGGACTGCATTCTTCTTTCAGGTCAGTCGTACCACAGTACTCCGATAACAGAGGAACACTGAAACAAAGAACTACATGCGCTCCGCGCCTTACATCGATATTATCAATGTGTGTTTGCAGTCCGTCGAAGAAACGCGACCCGTTGGTCACATTTCGGAAAGCAAAAGCGACGATGGTAGTCACCACGGGCGTCTGTGTGGCTCAACAGCTTGCTCGTGTGGTCCTGAATGCATTGGGATGCAATCCAGTAAAAGAGACCTAGTTCACGCACGGCGTTCTTCCACACAAATCGCAACGAAAAAAAGTTCCTGGAACGTCGCGATCAGTATGAAGTACCCGGCGGTCGGTTTGTTTGTTCAGTCGGTGACACTTGCTTCGGACGAGAAGGTCGGATCGTGTATGAGTATTCGTGGGGCAGGGCGCCCATTTTATGTACAATCGAACTCGAATAGAACGAGGAAATCATAATCTGTTCTAGCTTTAGTGTATTCAAGTGGTGGCTCCAATTTCGCTCATAGAGAGGGCTCATATTAGAGCGCTTACGTTGTCGAATCATTGAAGACTTTTCCCTGACGCCCGGCGACGCCCTTCAATTGGAAGACATGGTACTTCGCAAGTCCCGTTGCGTTCGAGCTTTTGTCGAATCGATCGAGGAGTAGAGCTGCTTTTCATTTCTCCGTACGCTCCGTGATTTAACCCCATCGAGGGAGTGTTTCGTATTGTGATACGTAATGACAGCTCCACTGGGTGAATCGCTGAAGCGTGCAGCACACGGTGACACACCAGGCCACATGTCGTCGTCCTTATGCGAGTCCTTCTCTCTCTAGGAAGGTACTCGCCTAACGGCATAAACAAGTATGTTCCTTTGAAGAAACATGAAATTCAAGGGAAAGTTACGGACATGGATGTCGAGAATCCTGGAGGCCCGATGTCTCCGGATCCGAAAGAAAATATTCGCCTCCCCGACCATGGAGCGAAGAAGAGCAATTCATGACGACGACGACGATGATGACGACGATGCGATATAGGCGAGAAAAGTTGTTTGCTCGACGGTACGTTTGCGAAACTGTAGTGGCACCGAGAGCACGAGTTCGAGGCATCTTCGCAAAGCTAAGTTCCACTATTTGCAGTAAATGAAAGGATTTCGTTTACCGAGACCTCAACGCCGCGATCAATATCAGACAAATGTGCAGTGCGAAAGACTATACCCGAGGAACTGACGCGATCTAACTTCGCAGGGCACTCTCTCAGGCTCGAAGTGTGTCTGGATAAACTGAAACCGATAGCACGTGGCTGGTCAAAAAAGGCTGCGAGGCTTCTCAGGGTGGATATTCATTTACTCTATGGTCCTGGGATATTTTCTGTTTCACGGATCACATGTATACAGCGACTAGTTCAGATGCCGATCGGCGTCCTGTCCAACGCTAACTACACCAGTTCCAGGATAAAATGTGACATGGAACTATTCGCTCTGTTTCTGTCTTGCGATTTCAACCGAACTATTTTAGATGTCCAGGCTCTGCGTTCGTAGTCTGGCAATAAGCGCTTACGGATTCATACGCAGTTTTTGGGATTTTCGGTCGACCATCCGCAGTGGCTCCATCGATGTCGTGGCGCTGGAATTCGTTACGCCACAGGATTCAAGATCATTCGCTACGCCCTCGAACAGGGATTTGTAAAATAACCTGTATAATAATCCAATGGATAAGCAGAAGCCTTGACTCTTCTCTCCCAGTTGCGTACAGCATGCTCAAATCAAAAGACTTTAGCATTTTTGGATCTTTCAGTGCCAATGGAACTCGTGAGTGCAGCAATTCAATCCACTGGATTAACGAGGAAAAGAGTGCAACGTTGTCGTCGACTGAGGGCTTGTTCACAAACTCATATCAAATCCATACGGACATTTTCACGTCATACATACGATTGCGTTCAAAAGAAATATCGTTTTCCCTTAATGTCCATCGACGAGACGGGATTCGACAGCAGCATGAACGCGTTCAGAAAAAATCTGCCCCGAGAGTATCCGCCGCTTTTTATGTATGGGAAAGGACCAGGAACCGGGACCTGAGTCGTCAAAGCGATTACATTCAGTGGATAGTTCGTCAGCGCTTTGCACGAAGGGCGCGAAGCCGGATCAAGATTTCACGATTACCTCTTTGACCTGAGTTTTAGTTTTTGGTACCGTTTTCGTCGTCGACGACAGCGCGTTCTAGTATCCCTCTATCAAATGGAGCAGCGTACGCTTATATATGCTGCGGAGAGAGTCCGCACCGAGGGGACCTCTTTGAGAAAAACGCGTGGTCATAGGATATCCGCTGGACGCATAAACGGGAACGAGCACCGTTCAGTGCCGTCTGTACCCGCCAAGGGCATGAACCGAGCGATAAAGCAAGCATTCATGCGCGACTGGGCGGCGCTTGGGGGAGAAGATCTAAAGGGTGCAGAGTTATACCTGACCAGTATCTAGTGTAACCGCTGCGCGGGGCGCACAGAAACTGTATACAAAGAGAATGAAAATCACAAGCGAAGCGTAGATCGCAATGATCGTCTGTCAAAGAAGTACATCGACAGCATCCGAAAGCAGCGGAGTCAGATCCCTAAAGCTACCATCGACATCCTCCGACTGCTGGCAAGAGAACCGGGGGGGAAAAAGCGACCAGCATATTCAAAGCCAGCACGTAAGGGAGAGGATAAGGAAGCAGATGCAGGAATTGCCGCCAGAGGCTGATTTTGGTGCTCATGGTAAGGGACGCAAGCTTTGCAGTGTACATACGTTTCAGGGGACACGCCCTGTTTTCTCTGACACTCTAGCGCACAACCTGCATATTGGGCGCGTACCGCCTGACGCCTATCGGTGGTTCACGCTTTCTCGAAGAGAGCAGCAGTGAGGCATGCAAGAAACCGCTCTAGCCTGATCTGCTCTGTACCCGTTCACGTTGACATTCGTAGAGTGCGGGCGTCAGCAGTGCAACACGACTCCACGAATGACTGGACTCGAAAGTATGCGCGGCAGCGATGGGGTTCATATCCCGATGATGCGCAGCGATGACTACTTCGGAAGTGTGTAGTTCCATCCATCGATCCGCTCGCTAGAAAATCCGATACTAGTTCAACTGCCGTGTGCGTAGCATTGCGAGCACCCTTGTGCCTGTCGACAAAGTACTCTACTCTTCAGGACACTTTTCTTCATATTGAGGCCCGGAGCGCAAGCGTCCTCATCCTGCTCCTGTTTTACAGAAAAGCACCGCGCTTACTGCTTCGGCATGATCTCGAAATGGGTTCAGCAAAACGCCCCCTAGAGCGAAACATTTATCCGAGTACGCGTCTATGGAGACACGACGCCATCTGGGGTATCACAGACGCGGTTTGGTAAACAAAAGCGTAGCCACTGCGGGCTACACGACCTGCACCTTGTTCACAACGCGAACTCTTGGACGCGCATCAACTAACGCCGTACATTGCCAGCTAGCATTCATCGCACCAGACGCTTGTCTCCTGGACAATGCGCTGGATCATGTCCAGCACGCTCCTATAGCGCACATCCTCCCGGCTTGGTGGCTTACAAACCTGCAAGTGATCGGCACGATCCACGCGGACCAGCTTGCCGACCCCTGCGTAAGCAGATTCCTCTGAAACGAATAGGAAGCGACTCCCGCCCCACGTTCGAGTTGTGGTGCCTTCATAGATGCTGAGCACTTGCACCGGCGGTAGTATGCAGCTTGGCTCTAGGGACAACTTCTTCGCTGGTGACGAAGGAACATCGCAGTCTGATGCTGCGGCTTCCTGCTCATCGTCGTCGGCAGCGCTGCGACGTTTGATTTCCTCACGTAAAAGGCCCTGCACATACTCAGTGCCGACCGATACCGGTCCAAGCACGTCCAGAACTTGGTCGCCTCGCTCGCGAAAGACCTGTCGACGAGACGGCTCTCTGCTAGACTGTTGTCCACGATGCGCGTGCTGGTCTGCAACGGTGCTCTGGAGCTCGCTCCGGATGCCCGCTCCTCCTTCGGCAGGTCTTCGAGCATATTTTGTTGTCCCTGCATCCAGCGCTGAGCGCGACCCATCCCGCTGCTGCTGACCTGCACTTGCTGCCAACCAGAGACCCCAGAGCACCCCGGGAAGCCGAGTGCGCCCCTGGTCGTCGCGCAGTTCTCGACAGGGGTGTCGAATGAGTGTCAGAAAGGCACGGTGTAACTTTTCGATGCTTTCATTGTAGGGGAGCAGCTCACGCACGGGCGCTGCAGGCCTGACGGCCTTGTCGAGGATGCCACCCAGAAACCGGCCAGCAACTGCAGATCCATGATGCGGTGTCGAATAGAACGCAATACCACGCAATGCCCTAGACAAGGTTCCCGCGCCCGGCGTATCAGCAGCCGAGGCAGCTGCGTCATCCACGAGGAGCTGCTTCGCAATGAGGCCTCCATATGAGTGCGCAACAAGCACCAGGGGCCGCTTGCCCACACCTGCTCGGAGGAGTTTCCGACGCAGATCGGCGGCTTGCTCGCTCAAGGAGAGCGTTGCACCGGATTCCTCAGAACTTCCCCAGGCGGTCAGGGCACTGGAGTAACCAACGGAGAGAATTCGTGCCGATGCACCAAGGTCTGGCGCGAGCCACTCCCGAGGCCACAGTCGCTCTTGCCAGGCTTTCATGCTCTTGCGCGCTGCGGTTGCCTGCACAGGCGCCTCAACGAGGTCCTCATCCGTCGGTTTGCGGACGTCGTAGGCGCCACATCGCCACGTCAGAAGCGGATCGCCTCGAAGTCCGTGGACAAATACCACATCCACCAGGGGTGCGCAGGCTCGCGCTAGGGTCGGCTCAGGAGATAGCAGGTACACCTCCAAATCGAGGCGGTTCGATGAATATCCCAGGAGTTCCTCACACGCATTCTCGAGGGCTCGATCCGCGCACGCCTGCAGAAGCGTATGATCTGTTCTACACTTCCACTCGCAAAAGATGCGAATCCATTCAGGATATTGCTGGGCAAGCGTAACACTAAACCGATCCGTGATCCGCTTTGCTATTTCCATGCGTAGAAGATCCGCTGCCTGCACGCCCGCAGTGCCGCTTCTATCCCGGCTGTTGGGAGACGACGGCCTTGGTGTCTCTGCAGCATTCATGTTCACGAGTCCTGCGCCCTGCTGCTGTCTCGAATCGGCAAGGAGCATCAGCGTGCGCATGCATTCATCTGCTTTGGGGTTTCCGTCAATCTGCTCAAACAAAAGTGTGACTGCTCTGGTATCCGCATGACGAACGCAGGCAGAGGCAAGCAGGCGAGCGTACTCCTGTTCAGGAGTCTCAGTTGGAAGTGCCAACAGGCCATCGGTGTCATCCGGGAAAAGTGGAAGACGTCGCAGCGGAGAGGGGTCCGCTTCTAGAATCCGTTCAAGCGTTCCTCGCAATACAGCAAACATCTGGGTATCGTCGAGGCTGTGGTTCGCAGTACGCTCGTGTGCCGGTGTTGTGGCTGCTGGGTCCGGCAGCGCGGACTCGACGCTATGCCGTCCCACTGTTCTGCGCTCGCCAGCAACCGCTGGAGAAGCAGCCACCAATTGGGACCACGATTCTAACAGCACTGGGGCAACAGCTGCCTGCCTGGCAAACTCCAGCAAATGAGGTGTGCTTCCTCTCACACTGTATGGAGCACATCGCAGTAGCAAGCGAGAAGCCTCAGCGCTTGCGGAGACGCAGGCATCGCGCAGGGACTCCATGACAGCGCGACTGATCGGCCTTGAGGCGTGTTGCATAGCGTCTCCGGAGGCGTGCCCCTGCTCGCTCGAGAAACCTGTCCGAAAAAGTTTCTTGCTGGTCGCTTGGTTGCACGCGAGCCGCCAGATACGGGCGATCCAAGCAGTCAAGACCCAGCCTCCTTGCAGCGCCCATTCTTCGCACCACGCAGCATCTTCAACGGGTCTTAGACTCCGCATGGCGAGTGCTCGCTGTTCAGCGTCCCCAACGCGCAGACGCCATACCGTCTGCAACACTTGTCTGCGGATATATACCCGATCCATCGTACCAAACCCACCTGCTGGGCGGCCTCGACTCCATTCCGTGCATGCTCGGTCGCTCTGTTGAACACTTGACGACTCTCCCATCGTATCGCTTACGTTCTATATCATAACATGATCCGCTATGAGGACGTGCCAGGGCGGTGCTTGGTGCATACACGCTCGTTGAGCGCTTAGCGCTCGTTTCGCCTTGGCCTGTCGCTGACGAGCAGCGGTGTCGCAGCAGCGTCCAGCGTGCGCTGCTTGTGCCGCGTTTAAAGAGTCCTGCGGCACTACAGGGCCGTAGCGGCCGGCTCACACGAGCGCTGGCAGGGCACTGTCTCAAGCGTTTCCAGCGGGTGTACTGCAGGTACGGGAGGTACGACTCTGGACAGGTACCTGGCGCTGTTCAACGGTACTCCTCTCGCTAACTGAGCTTGAACTGTGGACAACTTGGAAACCGTCTCGTGTAGTTGTCCTGAACAGACGCAGGCAAGTGGCAACTGCCTTCCTTTGCGCTGCAACTAGGCTTGGTGGCTTTCCCGGTGACGCTGAAGCGACCTTGCAGACGTCTCGACTACGTACGGGCAGTTATGTGTTTGCAAGCAACGTGCTAGAGCGTGTTCAGTTGCGAGCAAGCGTCTATATAGAAGATGTAAACGTCCGTTTTTATTCAAAACTAGCGTCAATCTAGGTACACAACGATTTCTTTGACGCACCAACCAGTGCTTCGCCCTATACGCGGGCTAGATGAAAATGGTACACTGATTTTTTCGATGACAAAACGTTTACATGGACCTTGCATCCCGGATTGCAGGATAGATAATGGTAATCAAAGAAGTGTCCAACATGATGCACCTTACCTCCAAGTTCCATGACTTATTCTCGGATGTATTGGTCGTTTCGTATGTTCTATCGTGCGCCAGGTACCTGCTTTGAGCACCCGCCTTGGTACCTAAACTGCTGTTACGGATGCTGCACGGAAACAGAGCGGCTTTGCCATACCACTGAGCGCTTCGGCTGGAGGAATGCTTCACCTAACATGGAGTCGGGATCCATTATAATCCTGGGTGCCGGTAAGCTGTGCAGACAGACGTACTGTCTGCGGCAGCGCGAAGCGATATACAAGGAGTCCACTGCGACCGGGGCGATCCCCAGACGCAGCGTACCCGCTCCTAGTCTTGGAATAAACTGCGTTTTGGACGAGCTGCTCAGGTCCATTCACAGCACTGGGCGCTGGAAAGAGCATGAATTACTGGTCTAGCAGACACGTCCGGCTCGCGAGACCCTCCTCCTATAGGGTAAACTTTCAACAGTGTGGAAAGCGTGTCCGCCTTTTAACGTTTATCGTAGATGGGGAAAGTAATCATTTTATTGTCGCTACTTAGTGGCTTCTTTCTGTTCTTCGTTCTGAATAGAGCGCTCGATGCGCGAACCTCCATACCTGGCAGGAACTGAACATGTCGCGTATCTCGCAGATGGAGGGAAACGCGATCCTGACCGCTCCTTGCCCTATTTCTCTAAAGGGCGAGTTGTATTCTCGTTAACTTCATAGCCAAGTATAGTTTTCAATTCGATTGCTTTTCAACCCTCAAGTAAAAATATTCGATTGACTTTTCGCAGTATATAACAGAAGCGTTCAAAGAGCGTTCTTTTTCAAAAAAAAAATAAAAATGAAAAGTTATGAGAAAGCAAGTCGACGATCCTGGAGGCCCAGTGTCGCTGGGTGCCAGACAAAAAAACGAAAAACTGTGCCTAGTCCAGAGGAACAGGAAAAGGCAAAGAAGCAAGGGCAGGAAGACCGACGTCAGTGGCTGCAAGAAAGACGACAGTACGACGAGACGGTGGGGAAAGCCTGTTTTCTTAAACATATCAAGGATCCGCATAGAGAAAAATCGCGAGAGGTCATTAGGAACCGTGTCGATTCGTACTCCAGGAGGAGTATAAAGTCGTCCTCAGGACTAATGCATCTGGTGAAGGGGATGTACGAAGACGTGATGGACATGGAAACAGTCGAGGTTCCGGAAGAATTCTTCGACAAGACCTATATTCGTCACCTGATGCTTGGTAGAGCGGAAGCGCAGAGGGAAAAAGAGCGGATACACGTCCTCACGAAAACCATCCTTTTTACAGCTTCGAGGGTGCTCGAAACAAGGGTGACCGGGATATTTACGACAATGGGGCGATGAAGTAGATCACGAACCTGAAGAACCATTTGACAGTGAACCTCGAACGTTTCATGAAACGCGCCGTGTTTACACTCTACTCGGGCCTATCTCGCAATGGAAAATGGGCGATTATCAATGGCATCACGAAAGATCGCAAGCGTGAAGATGAAGTCGAATTCGTCGACAAGAAGGCATCAAACGAGAGCACGAATGAAGCTTCTGTAATCCGTGCGGCTATAGAAGAGCATCGTGCAGTCCTGGAGCTGGCGAATCCAACAGACAAGATATCAGAGTTGAAAGAAGCTAAGGAAAGATACTATCGCCTCGTCCTGCGCTATTTCGTGTTTCTGGACCAAGAACTCGAACGCAAGGCAGAGGTGAAGCAGCGTGAGGAAAGCAATGAAGAGTGGGAGAGACGGAAGGCTTTCCTACTGGGGAAGCGCCTCAACGTGGTTCCAATGTGCAACATCAAGTCACGTTTTGTGACTATCCACTCCAAAATCCTTCACGGCATCATGGAGGAGATTAGTCCGGAGTTCGATGTTAGCAGGGAGGAATTCTCCGGTGAAAACCGGGAGACGTACTGGAAGAATATCTTCGATTTCAAACATCTCAAAGTGAGCAAGCAAAAGGTATTCAATGGGATGATCGAAACCGATGGGGTAGCCTTGTGTGTACACTATCGGCGGTTGAAAAGAGATCGTCCAGTTCCACCCTCGGCTTCGCCCGTGACGAAGGATGAAGAAAAGAAGGAGGCGGATCCTGCGACGCAGGAGGTATAGGATAAAGACCTTGTCGTTGACGTGACGAAGGATGAAGAAAGGGAGGAGGCGGATCCTGCGACACAGGAGGTGGAGGATAACGACCTTGTCGTTGACGCGGTGAAGCATGAAGATGAGAAGGAGGCGGATCCTGTGATGCAGGAGGTAGATGGGAACGACTTTGTCGTTCGTGCTGACCCCGGAAACACAAATATCGTAATCATCGCAGTATCCAAGCGTGCGGAAGACGGTACCGACGGTAATTTTCGTCAGAGAGACATGCGTCTTTTGAGGTTCTTGAAAATGATATATTATCGAGAATCCGGCATAATGAATGCAAGGAAGAAAATTGAGACATGGAATGCAGGAATGAAGGATCACCTGGAAACTTTGAGCGAGGTGACTAGCCGAGAGGCGGACTTTCAAACTTTTCTGAAATTCATGGAAGTTCGCGTTGCTCATTGGGATGCGCTGTGGAATGAGTATGCAAAGCCCCGGTGGGCTCGTCTGCGTATGAATTTGTTTTGTGGGAAGCAGCGTGCATTCGCGAACTTTTTCAATGAGCTGAGCGCCTTCAAAGAAGATGAAAGTCAGAGGCTCGTAGTGGCGTACGGAGCAGGGCGCTGCGCGCCCAAAAAAGTATATACACCAGCTCCAACGACAAGAACGTACAAGGAGAGCGCAAAGCGTTTCTTTACGATACCAATAAGATGAGTTCCGAACATCGTATACACACCATGAACTGGGGTGTACATTTCAAAGGGTCGAGATGGAAAAGTGCCAGCGGAGCCCTGAGAATATAAAAAAGTACGGAGCGCTGACAGATGAGCAAATGGAAAGGAGAGCGGAAGTTCGGGACTACTTGCATTCGTAAGTACAATCAATGGCAAGAAACGTATGGAATTTTTGATCCGGGACTTTAACGCCACAATCAATATAACAACATGTGCGGTGATAGAGAATAGACCTCCAGAGCGAACACGAGAGAACTTTGTTGGACAACCTTTCAAAGTGGAACTATATGAGAAAAAGTTGAAACCAGTAGTAGGTGGCCGGTCGAGAAAGACTCGATGGTGTTTGAACGTCAGTTGGAGACTTCTTGACTAGGGCGGGTTTCTCGCCACTACTGTACACCGCTGGCGTCGTTCGACTTTCGAACGGCGTTTTGCGATGGTTTGATCGTTGCAACGCTCCAGGAGCAAACAAGGCTTGGAAACGTGCACGCTTTTCATGGAAAGAGCGCAGCGCTGCTTGCAGAGAGAGCCTTCGATGCGGTAGAGGTGCTTGGTGCTCGTCGCTGAGAGTCCGCGAAGCAACTGCACCAAAACTGGCGACGGCAAGGTTTTATCTATGTGCATGGTAGTCGCGAAAGGCGTAATAGCACGTTTCAGCGGTAGCGTGCACAACCTGGGCCGCTGGAGAAGCTGGCTTGTCTCGCGGACAGCTCTGTTTCGTCCGTTTTCACTTCGAGGCGAACGGGCGCTGCTAGCAGATCCCCGATGCCAAAACGACAACGTTGCAGCTCCTCTTCTACCTGTTCAACTGAGCAGCTCTCATCCAAGGGGCTTGCTTTCGGCAAACTTGGTGTATCGGACAGCGCGATTTATTTGCACGAAACAGTGTTTGCCAGCGACGGCAGCAGAACCGCCTATACAGCAGCAGCACCAGCAGCAGCAAGACGGCAACGTTACCGATTCTGCGTGTCATAGGAAGTGCCTCAGTTTTCTGCAGGCCTGGAGCATTCCCGAGTTCCCGGTAGTGTCCGGGACGCAGCTCGGGGCCTTCCATGGATGGCCGTTGCTCCTGAGAGCCCTCACACATGCGTCTGCTCTGCCGCCACGTCTGTGTCCCCGCGAGTCCGGTGTGCTCACTGATGCACAGCGCTGGGAGCGCTACCAGCTCCATAATGCTGCCTTAGAGTTTGTCGGGGACCGCGTCCTCAACCTTTGTGTCGTGGACTGGCTCGTAAGGACACAGCCGTGGAAAACTCAAGGTGCAGACACTGCGCTGTATCGAGGCTCGAATATCAAAGAACGGTTGACGTTCTATGTACAGCAATATGTGTATAATGCGCACCTGACGGATGTTGCATATCGAATAGGACTTGATCGTATCGTCCGTCGAAGACTCCCTGCTGAAAAGGAGCACCCCGGACGCGGCACCGAGCTGGTGCTCGCCAACGCTTTCGAAGCCCTTGTTTGCGCGATATTTCTGGAACACGGTTTTCTCGAAGCACAGAAATTTGTACGCCAAACATTATTTGAGGGGCCGGGTTCCTCGCTGAAACAGCCCATGGGAGACTCGTGGCATGCAGACACACGATTTGCTGCGACGGACACAGCTCGGGTACGACAGGAGGCTGCTGCTCTGGACAGGATGCGGCAGCCAGTTCTGCGACCCCCGCATAATATACCGCTTTCTTCTCATCCCAAGGAGGCTTTGGAAAAAGAGCTGTTGCTCTGGGGTCTGTGTATCGGAGGTAATCGCTCTGCCGGAGGTGAAGACCTTCGAACTAGAGCGCAGCAGCAAAAGAGGTCGGGAGTATGTCTCTCCTACTGTCTAGAACATGAGGAAAGGCGACTGAGCCATCATTCCCTATATATGGTGCGTCTAGAGCTGTCAGGAGTGGTGGTCGCTCGCGGACGAGGTCGCTCGATTCGCAGTGCAGAGAACGCAGCAGCGGCCGCTTTCCTGAAGGCACTCGGTCTGGACTGTGCATCGTTTCGAACGCCATATGCCTCTGGGGAAGCGTTATCCAGCCGAGAGATTTGGAAACAGTTCCGCGACCTCAACGTGCCGCTTTGCATCCCGGACAACTACAAGCCCGCGTCTCCTTTCGACGAGGATGCCGACTGGGCGACAATCTTGCTCTGGAATCGAGAACGCTTCGGGAGCGTCTCGCGACAAGAACAGAAAACACGCGCCAACGCCGAAGAACGAGAGGAACGCTCTCCTGGTGATGCTGTTTTTTGGCATCAAGCTCTGGGATTCGATGATTGGGCAAACGCCCGGCAAGTGCTGCCGTCTCTGTTGGCGCTGGTGCTTCCGAACGAGGGCCCCGAACCCGAGGCTGCCCGAACGGCGCTCGCTGCTGCGGAGCTGGTGGAACTCAAGTATTTGGGACACTGCGGTTTGAAGCTTTTCGCAGCAAGCTCCAGTCTTCGGATCTATGGTCCGGGTGCATGGTCGACGGGAGCCCTTCACGATGACTACGTGCGAGCGATTGCGTCAACAGCGGTAACGGGGCAGGCTGCGGAGCTGCTGAGACGTCTGCAGCGCGCCGGGGCCTGGCGGACGAGGCAGCGCCTCTCAGCAGCTGCGCAACGCGAACTGTTGCTAGCGTTCTTAGGAATTGCACAGGTGCTGTTTGGTTACGAAAAAGGGCCGGATTTACTTCTTAGAACTCTGGATGAGGAGAAACGCGCGTCTACACCTGTCTCTTTCGACAGACCCCATCTTTAGATGAAGCTTTGGACGAGCGCACCAGTCGGTAGCTCGCATCCATGTATTCTGGCTTTCTCCGAGACTCTGAAAAGCTATGACACCCCCATCACAATAGAAAAGGACACATCCTCCAACGCAGGCGTACAGAATACCATTTGTATCTCTTCAGATTTTCATCAAGATCAGCCTTTGTGCGCTGTTTCTGCGACTGCATTGATTTCCTCCCTCTTTTCTCCGGCTTTAAATAAGCAGCGCTTTCCTTCCCATCAAGTTCCGTTTTCAGCAGCTGGGGGATGCTGATGGACGCATGAATGTACAATAGGCACCGTTCACGGCTGGTGTCGACCCATCTGATGCACAGACCGAAGTTGCGATCCTCGCTTTGCGAACCATTTTCTTCTTCTTTGTATGCATCCTCAATGCGCCGCTGGCAGTTTTGATACGTGACCGCTGTTCAGTATTCTGATACGCCCACAGCATCTTCACCGCCAAGCACCACCCTGTGATGCATGAACGCCTGCGTCATCGCTCAGTACACAACCATGATGGGTATAGATGGCTGGCATCGACGCGCTCCTCCGTTCATGCGACTGCTACCACACACTACGATCATGGAGTTCTTCTGGGCAAACTGCTATACGTGGACGGTGCCCGCTATACGCGCCAGCGTGCGCTGTTCCACATGGTGGAAGATTTCCCGAAAGATATGGTGACTATGATAAAACATGTTCCTGAAGGAATATCGAGACTCAGGGACAAATCTAGATTTTTCGATCCCACTACGCTCGCTTCGTGCAAAGCGGTGAAGCGCTTTCCATTGGTAGCGATCCCTGCGGTAAGTAAAATGCGATTCGAACACCCTTTCCCATACAGTCAGAACACAAGTGACTCGAGTCTCTGCGAGCATATCCAGTGCGAGGTATCAGGCTGTAGCTGGATACCGCTTTCGTTGATGTCCACAAAGAGAGGAAGATTTGTATTTCGAATTGAATCGATTACTTCATGAGACAATTTCAATCGAATTTCAACATTGGCGTGTGAAGCACTCGTCAAGGGACGCAGTGGAGTTCCTTTCTCGTCAATAAAATGCTAACCATCGATGCGCCCGGTGTTCACTTTGAAACGGAAAGATCTAGGACTAGAAAGAAGCGTAGTCGAAGCATGCTGCACGTAAGGAATCGAGAAGAGTAGATGCTTGAACGTATAAACTGGATAAAGGTATCTTTTATTTTTATCAAACCTTCTTGAAGAATGTCGTGAATCAAATGCATTCCTGCGATGTATCGAATACCAGCGCGAAAAAGAATCGAAAGCGCCACTCCAAAAAGTCTCCTGAAAATCCTGAAACTCTACTCATGAGTCCGTGAAACCGTATTCGTGCAATTTAAATTTCGATGATGTGTATCAAGAAAGTTTAGCACATTTTCTCAAGCCAGGCACAGAGCGAGCAGTTCGGTGTTCCATATTAGTCTGACACAGATGCAGGACACCGTTCTGCATCTGCGCTCGCAGTGCACGCATTCGTCGAATCCGAGGTCATCGATGCAACAAAAGTATCATTTCTCTGCTTTGGTGCACATGGTGATCGTTCAGGATGATGAAGATCTGTATGTCTATGCCATCGAAGCGGCAAAAGTAGCATTCTTCTGTTTTGATGCTCTCGGTGATCGTTCAGCTTCCCAGAAGTCTATACTCCGAGACCATCGACGCGGCCAACGTCTCACTACTCTTCCACAGTGGACAGGGTTATTCATCAGCTTCCTGGAGATGCACATGGCAAGTGTACTGCAGCGGTGAACCGATCATCCCTGTTCCTTGGTGCAAAGCGGGGTCATTAAGGTTCCGTCAGACGCATATCCAGAGGAAGCGGCGGTGGCGGGACAGTCGCCAAGCACGCTGTCGGAGCGACCAACAGAGACGCACACAGAACGACAGCTGCTTTTGCGTTCGTAAGCACCATGGATGCAAATGCATCCAAAACCGCATGCGTCGCGGACGTGGTACCACGCATCCCGTGTACTGTGTTCGTGTCCCAGAGGATGCTGTGCAGTAGTCTACCTGGACTGCCACAAAGAGGTGCGCACCACGTTCCTGTTCACTGCAAGAGCTCAGCTGTAGAAGTGCCTATGCGCCTCAGGGCAAACGTTTTTTCCAGAGGTCGCTGGGTTTTCTGGTCTCGGTGGAATGCTCGTGCATCTTACATAGTCTGTACGCAACACGCATTCAACTGTTCGCGAACGTTCGACGCTACACAATAGATGTACACTTCATGCGCAATGCCGTATACTCAGGTTTTTTTTTGTGCCGGCAAATCTTACCAGGGCCGCTGCAGTTCCCCTCAGAGCGTCCCGCGACACGCTCATACGTGACCTTGACCGCCGACGTCGCTGCGTGAGCGTTTTCGTGCCATTGAGAGCGTGCGTCTCTGTCTGCGGCTAGACTTGTGAACTGCGCTGCGGACAACAACAGCCCCATGACTTTATGTACAGATTGTATGCTCAAGGGCGTTTCATTCTTTCGGGACTTGGGCCCCTTGGTGTATCGACAGCGACGACCTCGCCCCGTTGCGTCGTCGGAAACTTTCCCGCGTCCTTCCCGTTGCTTTGCAGAGCCGCATCCGCTGCCATTTCTTCATCCATTTCTTTCAGGGCTTGTCGGGTAGTTCTCCCAATGAGCACCAGTACACCGGCAGTAGCGGCAAGGCCAACAATCAGCAGCGCAGTATTGACTCCAGTGCCGCTCGCGGCGAGCTCTTCGCCAGCATCTGACGCAGCGCGACTGGCAACCCTCTCAAGCACGGCATTTCCAGTGCGCCCTGCGTAAACGTACGCAAGCGTGCCTGGCAGCATGCCCAACCAGCTCGCAACAATGTACGGAACGAAGCGCACGCTCGTCAGGCCGTAGAGATAGTTGCTAGCGGAGAACGGCAGCAGCGGGCTCAGACGAAGCAGAAGAACAATTTTGAAGCCCTCTTTCGCAATTGCACGGTCGATAGCGCGGAATCGGGGAAACCTCGATGCCAGCTTCTCCTGGATCAGGTTGCGAAGAAAATACCTTGAAAGCAGAAACGAGGTTCCCGCGGCTGCAGTTGCGGCCGCCGAAGACACCAGGAGGCCTCGCCAGACGCCAAAGAGATACCCCGCCCCGATGGTCAGCAGCAGGGCTGGAAACGAAACCAGCTCTAACACAAAGTACAAACCAAAGTAGTAGAGCACTGCGGCAGGTCCCATAGATTCAAACCACTTCACAAGATCGTGGAGGTTCTCGATGGAAAGCGTGCCCAGCGAGTGCCCTAGCACGCTTACCGCACCAATAGCGCCTCCTGCAAGACCAAAGAGATAGAGCGTTCGTTTCAGCGAGCGGCGCTCGGGTTTCCTCTCCCGACTCTCCAGATCCGGCTCAGTTTTCGCCTGCAGTCTCGTTGCGGCGCAACCACTTCGCCAAGCCGAACGGACGCGCGTCATGCTCGCAGAGCAGCTGGGCCGGAGTAGCCTCTGTTCTGGGGGCCCCAACCAGGTTCGCTCCAGTGCTCGTGTCCCAGCACACAGCGTGCCTCGCACGGGTCGTGTGCGCGCGGAGGGAACACTCGCACAAACCGTAGAAGTACAGCTGACGCTTCGTTGGCGCGTGTTCAATACAGACTTGCCTCCGGATCCAGAAAGCACGAATGCACTGCAAGGGCGCAGCCAACTCAGGTTATGCACTGTGCAATGCTGTAGGCACGCAACGCCGCTCAGTTGTGTGAATGCTGCAGGCTGCGCTTTCTGTGAAGCAGCGACGCACAGGACCCAAACTTTTGGCAGCGTCCAACTTTGCCTTGGCGCAGCGGTTGAAGCTTCCTGTAGAGAAAGCATACAGTCCACCAGCTTCGGGAGAGCGAGCTTGTTTCAAGCCTGCAGTCGTTTCAGACACTTTGTTCCAGCGCTGCTTGGGATGCATCTGGTGGCGGGCCCGCAACGATGCGGGCGCAGGCGATGGTGGCGGTGGAAGGGCGCAGCAGGCCGTTGCAGCGCGCGCGCCCCGGACGTCAGTCGAATCCGATCGAAATCGACAGAGGCATGGCGACTGGCGATGTCAGGCTAGGGACTGGTAGACTGCTTGATCGTTATCAGGGGCAGGTATGCACCCATTGCTATTCTGTTCGATGCATAGATGCTAAAGCCTGAAATGTCGGACGGTTGAGTGGACAGTATCCCTGCATCTCAAGCCGCAGCCCGAATTCCATCAAGGCGAACCGTCATGCGTCCGTACAAGCTTCGTCCTTTTTTTTCTAGTCCAGATTGATGCATCCGCCAAGGCTCTCGAGGACGCGCAAACGCAGCTGATGATCAGGGAAGAGAGTTCAGTTCCTCGGCAGGCGCTTGCGTGCCCCGTACGACCAAGAACAGTTTTTAGGCAATAACGGCCTGTCCCATCTAAAGATATTCAGAGTGCGGAGCCTATCGGGGACGCCACGATTGGACAGGGCCGCTCCGCGCGCTACCCTTGCCCGCCTCGGACCGCCACATGGAGGACACGGCGCAGGACGAGGACTCGCTCATTGCCAAGACTCCTCCGGGGAGCAGAGCAAGGCCTACTACTGGAGCCCAGCGACGTGCTGGTGCGAGTTCGCGATCAGTTCGACACGCGCGCCTCGAGGGCCTCTCTGCGTCGTCGCCGAAGAGCTGACAGAAAGCGTTCCAGGTGCGCGAGCCTCACTTGGGCATATACCAGTGAGTGGGTGCGGGCACCACTAGTCCGGTGAACTCGGCCGGTCAGCCAAATCCTCCACCCGGAAGGTTCGCACCGTCACTGCAGCGAGCGCAGTCCAAGCTTCTAGGCGCGGTAGGCGTTCAGGATGCGCGTCCAATTCGGCAAGATGCGCTGCCGGCATGCCCGCCCATGTGTCGGACCCATTCCGTGCAAGCGAGGCACGTCGAGCGATTTGGGGCGCGTGCATAGGCCCGCGCACGATGAATGATCTGGTTGCATGCGCACACAAACAGGACTTTTCTGACCATGATATCCCTATTCGGACATGACGCATCGCGCACTTCCGCAACACCTCGTTGCTGGGCGCAGCCGGCCGCGGCACCTCGCGAGCACGCCGGCCTCGGCAGCGCGAGCGCATTAGCGAGATCTCCGACGACGGACGTGGGTCGAGATTCGATTTCGGAGGCCGCACGACGCAAAAAGGTCATTCGAGTTTGTGTCTGCGGACTCTGAACGTTCCTCGTAAAGCACTTCTGATATGATCGGCTTCGTTGGTTCTGTTAGCTCTCTCGGCGCTCGTGTTTCATCCTTCACAGCAAGCTGTAGTGCAAGCAACAGCTGCTCGGTCGTAGCTGCTCCCCGACGGGCGTTCAACCTCCGCGCGGCTGAGGAGAAGCCACAAACCAGCAGTTCGAGTGCAGCGGGATCGTCTTCTGCTTCGAGTAGTGGCGCGGGATCATCGGAGCGTGCGGCGCCATCAGCAGTGTCGTCACCCCCTGCGGCGGCGACGTCCACGCAAAGCGGGGCAGCGAAGATGCCCACGATGACTGCACTGAAGACGGCAGCAAATAGGAAGTTGGGTGAGGTTACACAGGCTCGCTTGCGCAAGGTCGGAGACTCCGTCACCCCAAGTTATCGCCAGATCGATAGCTTCCGCGTTCCAGCGTATCCGATACCCGGGAAAGATGACGAAGTGTCTCGCCGCACGGAGCGTATGTACATGATCCTGCGCCAGATCTTTGGATACGGTCACCTCTTCGAGCGAGACGGTGAGGAAATGGATAAGCTCCAGAGTTGCTACATCAATGGTGAGCTGAGCACGAAGGATTTCGTGAGAGCCGTCGCCAAGTCGGAAACATACAAGGAAAAGTTTTGGAACAACCGGCCGCCGTTCGGACGCTACGGCGCGGTGGAGCTCGCCTATAAGCATCTGCTTGGCCGCCGCACCTTCGACGCGAAGGAGAACGCAGCTGCGCAAGCGGTGTACCACGCACACGGCTACGACGCAATGATCGATTATATTATCGACAACGAGTATGATCGGGCGTTTCCGTTCCGCAACGACGGCAGCGACAACGTGCCGCACTGGCGTGAACCAGCTTGGTTCATGGGACGCCGCCCCGAACCCCAGGCACTACGTGGTGGTCTCGAGCGCGCGATGAGCGGTGCCCGTGGTGCGATGCTCTACCAGTACCGCGTCCGCCTCGGCTCCCAGAATATGGGCGTTGTGGCTGGAGGCTGTCCGCCGCCCGTGAACCTCAAGAACAAGACCGACGAGCCGGTGTTCCGTGTGGTCACGGCCGGGTATCGCGAGCCGGCAGTGAACAGCGGCGGGCTGGGCTACTCCGTGGGCAGGTCCTACACGCGCCAGAACAAGTACAGCACCGTGGCGCGCTCACAGCGCACGTATCTAGTGCCACTGAGCGAGCTGAACAACACCATCACTCGCATTCACCGCTCGGGAGGCTACATCCGCACAGTGGAGCGAGCGTAATAACGGAGCGTTTCACGAGGGACGCTCACAGGAGGATGCTTGCGCTGCGTTCACGGGACCAGAACCCGCGGGGGACGTTTAACTCATGCTGTTTCTTGGTACGCTCACTGAATGGCAGGGAAATGTGAAAAGCAGCTGGATCTCATCCTTCCAGCATGGAAATAGTATTAAGAGGACTTTTGGGAACGATATATCAATAGTTGCCATGCCATTCGTTTCGTGTTATCGCATGAAAACGTTTGACTTCAAAGGATCGACAAAGTCAGGATTCGTAAATAGACGGTAATTAGAACATCACAGTGCTCGTGTCTCCAGCGAACGCTGTAGACCGCTGTCAGCGAGTGCGGCATTCGCGCATGCGCCAGCGCATCAGCGAAGAAACGGCGCGAGACACCTCCCAGCGAGCCCGCCATGAACTCGATCGTCAGTGATCGTGCATGAAACCAGCGAGGCGTGTTTCCTCTTCACCGGCTTTGCTCGTCAGGTTAACGTCGCACGACGGAAGACGCTTCGCCCCAGCATCCACGCTGAGGCTCCCGGAAAAAAAACCACCGAGCTAGAGAGGGCGCGCTCCACCCGGCCTGTGATACGCAGTTTACGAACCACACGCGGTTAGGCACGCGACGTAGGGTTTCCCAGTGCGTCGCTCTTCTTTTTCCTCTGTGCATGCGCTTTACCATAGAGATCCCGAATGCGCGTCCGGTTGTGGGCAAATTGTTTCCAGTGGCAGCTGTTGATCGCTGGTGGAACCCCGTTCGACTGGAATGGATGGACGCGCATTCCGCGTCATCCAGGAGGCGCGCTTCATCACATATCTATGACAGTGGATTAACTGACGCCGGCCAAGGCGAGCGCCAGTGTGAACGCTTGTCTCGACGATGTAGTGTGCTGCCGGCCAGTCTGCGAAGCGACGTCGGCCTTTGCTGGCAAACGCGCAGCTGTTCCCTCAAGCAGAGATCTCGAGCGATGGATGCAGCGGAAGCACACTCAAGTTGCTGGCAACGCCAACGCTTCAATAACGTTCGCAGTGCTGCTTCTAGCCAGTGCACATCATCGAGGAGAGTCTTCGATTGGATCACGTGAATCGGTGCATTCGGTTGGGCCCCAGGACATAGGTCGATTTTGCAAACGCTCCTGTCTCCTTTGCAAGCGCTCAATCACGAGCATAAGTTCCGTATCGGGCTCGAGCGAGCCTATGGATACCGTGGCGACGCAGCCGGCAACTGGACAAGGTGCTGCATGCCTGTCCGTGAGACGTTCACGGGCTCGCAAACGGTTGTGGGCTCTGATGAGCTGCTCTATGCTCTGCTTTTCGTATGAATGCTGGCAATCTCGGTTCCGGAAGGGTTGCTGCATGACTACGCCAGAAACGGGGCAGCGTATTCGAGAAGCATCTGGTTCCCAGTCAGCGGCTACATACGTCGGGGCGGTTGAATCACCGACAATAGGGTCTGGGCTCGCTTGCTGCGTAGCGGCGAGTGACGGATCACTCAGGCTATCCGCCGAAGCTGACTGCATCGTGCCGCCTTCAACCAGGCGACGGACCTTGTCACGGTTCCGCTCCGTTATTGTCTCTCCCGAGCTAGCGCTTCTTGCCGACCTTCCCGTCTCTTCAAAACGCCGCCACGTGTCCGTGAAAGACTCTGTCGCCTGCCCTTCAGTCCCTGTTGGTGTTGGTTCCTGGCAGGAGAGAAGCGCCTCGCGAACTTTCCGTGCAGTTCGGAGGATATTTGCAGCCTCTCTCTCTCCGGTAACGCACTGCGAAGCAGCCAACGAGAGACTCTCCAGCGTACCAGCTTGCGAGGCCGCACTGGGGCCCTGACAGACTGCCTCCGGGTTCGCAGGCGCTCCTCCGAGAAGGCACCGAGATGCGCTCACCAAATGCTCCGAGAGGAGCACGCTTCGCGTCTTCCACGCAGTGGTGAAACGCTCAATATCGGCCAGTGAGGCCTCAAAGTCAGGACTTTCAACCGTTGTGCCTTCCGCAATGGATTTGGCAAGTTCTAGTATTGAAGCCTCGCCGCTACGCTCCATGTCTGGTTCTTCTTACAAGAGGTGAGCGTATCGAAGAAGACCTCCGCCTATCTACCTGCCTGTCTGCCAAACAAATATTGACGGAACCCAACCGCTTTCCAAACCAGGCGTGCCACAAGTCTAACAGTACTCTTCGGGCAAGTTTCCAGGTTTTGGCGCCACATCCTACGCGCTTCCGCAGGGTGCGTTTCATTCAATGCCGGTACACGGCTGCAGGCTTTCGTCGTACAGGCGGAGCTGCGTTCCCTTACTCCTCCACTTTGGAAACAACCTCTGCGTTATCAGAGAGAAAGGCTTGAACTGCTGTGTCCTTGACGTTCATCGCGATGTTCGTTTATTTGCAGAGTTTCAGTTCTGCTCGCATGAGGCCAGTTGCAATATGCAAGGCACAATAGTGTCGGACTTGTACACTTTGTCGTTAATTATGCAGCACTGCAGGCAGGAACTCTCGCGAGAATAGTTAATGGGAGGGGGGTTGGAACTGTGAAGTGCCTCAACACGGCATGTGCCGGTGACTCGGTTTGTCATGTTCTTCAGCAACCAGGTAGGCAGCCTCTGGGAGTCATTTTGTGCCGCTGCAAAAGAACCACCTTGCACCAGGGAAAACGTTCTTGTTTCCGTGAAACAAAAATAGGCGAATCTTAGGACAAAAGTAAAGATCGGTCTCTGTGATATAAAATCAGCCTCCGAGTTACCTGCGAGGAATGTGGAACTCGTGGAAAACAGCGGTCCTTTATGAGTGAAAGCCGTTGCATTCCACATGCAACGCTTTTCCGGTAGCGAATTCGGGTCCAGGTACCTCAATGTACATCATCGACTTGTAATTAATCAGACAGCGCTGTGGCGGCCACGTAGGATGGTAGATGCGTGCGCTCCTGTCCAGGCACGAAACTGTCAGCGCTCGCCTCTGTCTCCACGCCAGCTCACGGATGGTGCGATACCATGCTACGACTTGCATGAGATTCATGCACTGAAGAAGAGAAGCATGAGACAAGGCAATTCGTAGTGGCATGCAGGCACAGACTCGTTCTATCACAAGCCAATGTTCCCTGTGCTGAAGCGTTCTTCAGGAGAATCAAAGTATGCCACCGCGCTACCCTGAGCGTTTTGGCTCCGTGCCTGTTCTGCCGCCTTCACCAAGCCGGGGCTCGAATCATTTCGATATCCTTCGGATGTTTGCTAGTGCGTTACGGGCATTTCCAGAGCACCGATGCGAAGCTGACTTCTGCTCCAGTGCCTCGGCATTGAAGTCTGTGCTCGCATGCGTTGGCGAAGAATACACGGCGCGTTCGAAACTGACGCGCCGTTTCCGGCCAATATCCCAGACGGACAGAGCTCTTCGCGGAGTCATTACTCTGGTGAACGCCACGCAACGCAGTTATCATGCGCCCGAAGACGGGATTCGACCGTACCCAAGAGCGCCCCTGCCCAAGTGCGGCACACATCTCGTAAATGGATCCCATGTGATGGCCTCTTGTAGCGAAACTGCTACCGGATACGTCATCCGAGGCGAAACCTCGGCAAATGCCAAGATACACCGGCGTTTGCGACCAGTTCAACTGTCCCGGAGTGTGGCTGAAAATCTTCGTAGAATATAGAGATTCCCATCGCAACATATCTTTGTCTGGGCGGAAACGTTTGCAAAGTAGTTCTCCACGGAGCGACTCTTGGTGGGCGTTTCCCGCCACGGAGCGCAAACTGGCCCCATGGGTGCGGCTTCCTGATAGCACTGTAGCTGCGCGACATGTGTGTGCGAACGAGTCGTTCCTGGGTACTATGATGTACGGAAACATGACAGTAATGATTGCTTTCCCTGCATGGGGCCTCTTCGTGTTGTCGGCTCGCTTTCTGTGGCCCAGGGCTCTGCTAATTTGATGTCTGACGAAAATGGAAATCGCCCAATAAACTAACTCGGACGTACATGCGAAATTTTTGGATCTTTCCGCAGTCATCAACACCAGCCTTGGCGGATTCTCTGTGACTGCTTCCATTAGATTTCTCGTAGCTACGACTTTAAATACGCCGGTCGATCACCTCCCTCAAGATCTGTCGTCAGAGCTCGACGGATATTGATGCCAGCATTAAAGTCCCGATTTCGCCGTCTCAGGCTGGTGCCAACGCATGCCATGCCCAGGCAAAAGTTGCGATCTTCGCTTTGTCTGCCATCTCCATTTTCTCTCCAGAGCAGCATCGATACGCCCTTCGCAGCAGCGACTCTTGGTAATGGTCACGCTTTCCCTGTTTGTCCAATACGCTTCCTCCTCTGAGCGCCGCCCTGTGGCGCGTGAACGCTTGCCCCAACGCTCACAGCACATGCACGTGCTGGGTACAGAACCATCCCGCAAGTGCCGTCCTCCATCCACGCGCCCGGTACGGTACCCTATGATCGACAGCTTATTCCGGGTAAGTCTGCGGCAGGTGCTCTGCCCGCTGAACACGAAAGCGCACGCCACTCTATTCGACAAAGGATTTGTGGATCGCGATGTTGTTCACGATGAAACAAGTTCCGGACGGGAAACCCGCAGCAGCCAGAAGACAGAGGAGCTTCGAACAATCCACGCTACACTGGTGCAACGCGGTGACGCACTCTGCGCTGGGGGCGAGCGCTGACGTCAGTGCGAGTCCAAAACACTTCTCCGTGCAAGCAGAAGCGCTGGAGCCTCCGAGAGCCTCCGAGAGCCTCCGAGAGCATACCCCCAAGAGAGATATCGTGCTGTTGTCGAACCCTATTTCGTGGATGGCCACACAGAGTAGAGAATAACTCCTTCGGACGGAATAGATCGTTCGGCGTTCGCAGTCCAGTCCGGAATCGGCACAAGCTCGCGAAGGAGTCCTCAAGGGAAGGCGTCGAGTTTTTTGGTCGCCAGTCCATCAGAGCAGATTCCTACGCGCTCGGGTAGCCTCGAAACCAGAGAACTCTAAAAATTGAAGAATGCGTCATTTGAGCATATTACTCGTAAGGAAGGAGTATGAGTGGCGTCTTCTGCGTATGAATTGGATGATGGTATCGGTTATTTTACGAACCCTTTTACGGGGACGTCGCGAATGACCGTGACTCCGGGGATGAAACGCAGTCCAGCGGGAACGAGTCGAAGGGGTCATTCCGGAAAGACCACCGAGGATCCTGGAGTTATATGAAAATCCCAAACCGATTGCTGCACTTTGCATGCCGAGGACGTGCAGCTAAAAGAATTTCGGGAGAATTGCAAGGCAGGAAGAGAGCGAAGAGTTCAGTGTTTCATTTGAATCTGGCTCGGCTGTTGTGCACTCGTCCAGAGGAGGCACCGAAATGCCTCGGAGAACGCTCGCACTGCACTCATCTTAAGGGACTCGTGGCAATGGACTTCAAAGACTTGGTTGCTCTCCGTTGTGAACTTTCTGTGCAGAGTCTGACAGAAGTTTCGGCTGCACTCCGCCGCGTGATTCTGAGCAAGTCCTACTACGAGTATCAGGTAACTAGAGCGCCCCTGCGGAGTTTCCTCAAAAACGGACCGCTATGGATTTTCCAGACTCTGAGCGGTGCAGGCAGCCTATGGATATCAAACTTTTACGACACTTGCCGGGATCTCATCGCGTCGGGAACGAGACCGGCAACAGGCACTTCCAGTTCTGCGGCGGGCGGCGCGCCAGCGAGGGCCTCACCGACCAGGGCGAGCGATAAAACAGAAAAGAAAAAGGCTCGGAGGCTGCTGGAGCTATGTCAGGCCGCACAGCCACCGGGGCTTCGCTCTTTGTGTGAACTAGAAAGGGCCCGATGCCAGGCTGCTGTGCATGCTCTCGGCCGTCTCGAGCGAGCCTTAGCAGTGTATCTTGGAAGGGCCCAGGAGGAGCTTTCTCGTCTACGAAGTTTAGTCGAGAAAGATCCTCAAAATAGTTCTGAGTTGCGGGCACTCTTTCTCTCTTGCGACGAATTGCATCACCGTACACTAACAGCGCTGGAAGCAACCGATGTGGATGCTATCGAGGAGGCTGTTTACGCCCACTTGTTGGTCGATTCTGACGTTCTGGCTGATCTGGATCGCTGGGCGTCTATAATGAAAGAGGATGCAGAACGATTCATTACGCTCCTGCGCGATGTTCCGCGTAGATGGAACGTCTATTTGACTCTGGAAGAGCTCAGTCGCATCATGCCTGCGGCAGGACGTCAGTCCGGAAAGCGCCGCGGTCTGGGCTTCATCGAGCGATTGCAAAGGGTTTCGCTCATTTACCCATCGCACTTTGCGAGAAACTGGATACGCTACCTGTGCGGTACCCTGACCATCTTCTGGTCCTGGACGAAAATCAGCGCACATCGCGAGCATGTGATGCATATCGCACTGAGCGTTCGTCAGGCTGTGAGAGGCTTCTGGGACGAGCGCATTATTACCCCGCTCACCATGATCTACAGGGAAATCTTTCAATCGTCGTATCGAACATTCATGGATCCGAAGGCGGTTCAGGCTGAGAAAGAGACCTTGAAGCGCATGGTTGTGGATTTTACCCGGGAGGCCTATGCGCGCCTCCCGGACGACCAGCGACAGGAAGCTGAACTTCTGGCTGCAAATGGTGATCTCACACCGGTCATGAAAGTCTACGAACGCCAGATTCGCAGCCCTGTGGTGAATATGCTTGCTGGTGACGTGATCAGGGCATTACTCATACAAGTCCAGAAACTCAAAGTTGATGTCGAGCAGGAGATGGTCGCTGTAGACTCCTTGGTTCGTTCGAACGAGCTCAATCTCCAGATCGCTGCTGCCGTTCCAGGCGTTCTTGGATGTTGCCTAGCGGTCGCGCTCCTGTACCGCTGGTTCAGGCGTTGGTGGTCGAGTATTCGCCTCACTGAAGTAGATCGTTTCGGAGGTGGCGGATATCTCTGGGCCAACGCCTTCGCCGAGAAGCTTCCCACCCGTGAGCGGGCCCGCCTCTTGCTACGAGATATCGAACGCTATCTGGTGTTGACGCTTTCGCTACGCGGCCCTGAAGCAGCTTCTGCGAGGCTTCAAGAGACGCCTCTGCTCCAGAAAGCACAAGTGCTCAACGGGAGAGCGCCGGCTTCGTTGGCGTCCGCTTCTCCGGAACGTGTGCAACGAGTATCAGATCGGACGCTCGCGACGTTCTTCCCTGGCGGTCTCGCTCAGGGTGAAACTGGCGAGAACCTCAAAAGCAGTGAAAATAGTGTGATTTTTCTCTCGACGGCTTGCATTGCTGAGTACGAAGACAAAGGACGTATTCTTCTCACCCTGGACGAACTGGAGGCCATGGTAACGAGCCGCGCTGGAGAGTTTGGGATCAGCCGCGGCTCTCAGCTGGAGACTCGCCTACGTGAAGATCTTTTGGACCTGAGATCATTCGCTCTCGACGCTGAACAAAAACTGCTCACAATCCTTCGAATGCGCTCTACATATCCCTTTTTATGGGATCGCTAGCAGCTGTGCTACCGTATTGTTCCCTGCGATCCTGCACGTTATGCGCTCATCCAGTGCCCTGCGACCGCTTGCCACTGAGTGCTTCTGTATGTTTTCACTCTGTACCTGCAATTCGTGCGCTCTGCCAAGCCTCTGTTATCGCTCGCCACTGAGTGCTCCTGTACGTTTTCACTTGGAGCCTGCATCTGATGCGCTCATCTCATCCATAGCGCATTGGTGAAAGACAAAGTCCTTTCTCAGAGGTATTTTTAAAAAGGCTCTTACGGATGAAAACTGTTCGTATGTGCACCGCAGTGGTGCCCATCGTTTTTTTTTCGAGTCGGAAAGTGCTCTCGCTCTATCGCCTACCCCACCGGAACTAATACTGCATACATCGTTGTCTCCAAAAGAAACGTTCCAGCGCTTGCCACGCAGTCTGTTGTACGTATTTCGTACAAGTGATGCATCGCGTCAACGATGGCACTCTGCCAGACTGCATTTCGTCGTTTCCAGGGCCTAGCACCCAGGGTCCGTTGAAGTGGGTCGCTGTTCGTCGCATGCAGCACGCAACCGGCATCGAAGAGAGTCACTGGAAACTACTCGAGGAGCAGTGCCTGCCTCTCGCTGCTAGATCCATTTACAGCTGTCGCAACTTGTTATGGCCATAATGTCCATGGAAACCGAAAAGCTACGGTAGGCAAGTAATATGTAACTGCATCGAATGCAGTGGTTGCAGCACCTCCATCGTAGCAGCAGTCAAACGATCATGGCGCTGCTCCTTTGGCGCATAACGCATAACGCGCGGGCGCATAGACTTGCATCTGTGTTGCCATCAATGCTCGTTTATTCCGTCGGGATTTCGAAGCGCCCACGATCGCAGTGGGAGGAGTACGAAACATGTGAAAGCACCAGATGCCGAATCAATCTCCCGTCCTCGAATTTGCACATGAAACCGTGGGATTCGTGCGTCTCCACAAGCCCTGGCTAATTTAAGATGCGCTTCTTGAGACATTTTTGATTGTGTGCCGTCTAACGCCAGCGTGGGCAACGTGAACGAGCCTCCAAGCTAGGACGCGACATTTTTGTCTTCTACACACATGCGAACATACATGGGAAGGGGTCTCGTACCGCTGGCGTACGCTCTAAAGATTGGGTCTCTCCCCATTGTAATCAACATGAGCCTTTGGGGGCTTCTCAGCGATTGTTTCCGCTTCCTCTCTCCTGTCCACGCCATTCGGTACACTAGTCGCTACAGTTCCGTTATCAGCTGTTGGAAGATGTGGATGGCAGTGACAAAGACCCGATTTCGCTCCTTCTCGCTATTGTCGACGAATGCAGTGCAGAGGCGGCAGTTACAACCTGCGCTTCTGTTGCTATTTTCAATTTTTTTGTTTACAGCCTCGGTTCGCCCTTCGCAGCAGTGGTACTTGACTGCCGTCACGTGTTCTCGTACGTCCATCTCACTTTTACCTCGAGCACCGCCTTGTGGTGCGTGACGGTTGCTTCATCACTCAGAACATGCCGTGGGCTGGTACGGAGGACTCCCCATAATGTCCTTCTCCGTTTCCGCACCTGGTCCCGTACCTAACGATTACGGACTCCTTCTGGGCGGTACAAACGGCGAGTGCTCTGTTCCCTGCACATGCGAGCGCATCCTGTTCCATTCGATAGTTGATGTTTAGAAAGAGACGTTGTCCATAATGAACCGAGTGAAGGAAAAATATTTCAGGCCGGAGATCAAGTCGGGATACTTAGATCCGTCTACGCCCTCGGCATGGGAAACGGTGACTCACGCTCCACTGGAAGCGATCGCTGGAATGCCTCGATTCCCAGTCCAGGAACTTTTCCATGGAAACAGAAAGGACGGGAATCGCTGGATCCGCAATCGGTGAGAGGTTCATGCTGCTGCCGAATCCTGTCTTTCGGATAGCCTGGAAGAGAGAAGGATTTACCTTTCGAACAGAGTCGATCATTAAATGTGACAAGTTAAGCGAAATTTCAGCATGAACTTCTTAACAAGGCCCTGATGGACGTTGTCGAGTTTTTCTCTCGCCAATCTAGCTATGCGAAGGGTTGCGACAACAAAGTTGCCTTCAAACAGCAATATGGAAAACTTGAGGAACGCATGATTTGAGCATGGAACACCTAGTGACTTGGGAAGATTGGAGGCTTGCGCGTGTGAACTGGATAATGATATCGTCTATTTTACGACCCGCCGTTCGAAGGCGTTGCGAATCATCTTAATTCGTGTGAAGTTACGAATTCCAGCAGCAAATAGTCGAAGACGCCATTCCGAAGACACAACCGAGAATTCTAAAATCTACATATGAACCAGTAAGTCCTCACAGCTGGACTTTAAAATGTCGATGCTTAACGTCTAAAAACAAGTGCGAATAAAAGTCGAAGTGCAGGAACATTGCGAGTAGTCCAGCGTTCCATTTTTAATCTGACGCAGTTGTGGAGGGACAATGAATCCCGGAGCGACTTTGCCATGCCAGAGCTGCCAGCAGTTGAGCGGGCTCGTCGTATGATCGATGCCTTATGTAAGAGCTATAGACGGATAAACGTTCAATCCGCACCCGATCCGAAACATGCCTCTGAGTTTGTGGACAAGCTTTTCGAAGGCAGGCTGGGGCTGGACCTGCTCGAGCGACGTGTCTGCGTAGGTCATGTGCTGCGGCAACTTGGCCGTCACGGCAAGAACCTGTGGTTTGAGTTCGACGAACCTCCCCACGTTTTCGTCCGCTTTCGAATGGCTGGCTCTTTCGTGGTTCGTGGTCACGAAGACGGCTACGTTTATGAGACTTTTCGCCGACGTACTGCCGCCTGTCGGTTCCACGACTCAGGAACGCCCCTCGTCTCAGTCTGGCCACCGAAGCATACACACATTGTTTTTAGTTTTGCTCCCTGCTCCCCAGGAGTAGATTCTGCCAGTATAAACGGTATCTCTGTCCGAGAGTTCGCGCTGGTCGACCCGCGAAAGGTTACGAGGATGCGCCTCAGCGACTCGTCGTGTCCTTCTGTCGAGATTCGAAGCCTCATAGGAGGCTTCGATGCGCTGCATGCGCTCCCTCCTATTGAGCGCTTCGAAAGGAAAATGTTAGTGTACCCGAAAGCGAATATCAAATCGTTGCTTTTGGGCCAGCGCTTCATCGCTGGGCTCGACAATTGGATGGTCGACGAAGTTCTTTATTACGCTCATATTCACCCGGAGAGTCGCACTTGTGACCTCACTCGTATCGATGTTGCAGCATTGCATCAGAGCATCGCATAAGTTGTGCGAAGCTCGTGTGATGCAAACGCAGACTTGGCCCTTTTCCCCTAAGACTGGCTCTTTCATATCCGGTGGCAAGGAGCAGCGAAAAGGAGACGCGGCCGCGACATGCATCAAGTCGTTATTACAGCAGACGGGAAAAGCAAATTTCATTCATGCTAGCGGACGTACAGCGGTATATGTACCCTCTCTGCAAAGAAAACGTGGCCATGCCCGAAAGGTTTGCCACACAGACGCCGGCGCATAACAGTTGAAAACGTTAAAGTGTCTTCTCTTGCTGACTCGGACGAGCTTGCGTATTTCAAGTGAAGGACTTTTCACGCTTTGATGCCTCGCATAAAGCACGCTTCAACGAGCGACGGAAGGAGCAAGACGGTGACAACGCATGGCAAAGGAGGCTCTTCCACAGTGCGCTCGAGCAGAGCCTCCGCACGCGCCGGCACTGATGCACCTCGAAGCCTGGCCCGCACTGGGGGCGCGCAAGACCACAACTTGCGGCGTTGCAGCAGCGAATCAACAGAGGCTCTCTCTGATTCGGACACGAGCTGGAAGCGAAGCGACGCAGAGAGCGCGGACGAGACCAGTGGGGAGCACGACCGGTCAGCCACGCGGAAGCGTAAGCAAACCCAAGTTAGCGGAAGCGCAGTGAACGGCAAGAGAGCTGTTCGCGGAAATGGCGTAAGAGAGCTTGAACAGCCCACTGCAGCTGCCGCAACCGTGAAAACAGAGGCAGCTTCTCTGAAAAAAAAGCCCGCTGACAGTGCGAAAAAGTTGAAAGCATCGGAGGTCACCTTCGTTTTCGATGAACTTCGCAATGATCAACGTTTTATTACACCTCGCCAGCTCATGAGGGCAATCATGTGTCAAATGGGGCAACAAGAGGCTGAACAAATGACTGACAGCGACATCACAGCGATGATTAGACTAGCCGACACCAACGGAGACAACAGAATCGACAGAGAGGAGTTTGAGAATTTTGTACAGAGAGAAATCCGTCTCTGAATATACCACTAAACCTATGCTCCATAAGTATGAAACGAGTCCTATCTGGACAATTCTGGTATGCATATTCAAGTTTCTGTCCCTTTCCGCAGTCATCAACACCAGCCTTGGCGGATTCTCTGTGACTGCTTCCATTAGATTTCTCGTAGCTACGACTTTAAATACGCCGGTCGATCACCTCCCTCAAGATCTGTCGTCAGAGCTCGACGGATATTGATGCCAGCATTAAAGTCCCGATTTCGCCGTCTCAGGCTGGTGCCAACGCATGCCATGCCCAGGCAAAAGTTGCGATCTTCGCTTTGTCTGCCATCTCCATTTTCTCTCCAGAGCAGCATCGATACGCCCTTCGCAGCAGCGACTCTTGGTAATGGTCACGCTTTCCCTGTTTGTCCAATACGCTTCCTCCTCTGAGCGCCGCCCTGTGGCGCGTGAACGCTTGCCCCAACGCTCACAGCACATGCACGTGCTGGGTACAGAACCATCCCGCAAGTGCCGTCCTCCATCCACGCGCCCGGTACGGTACCCTATGATCGACAGCTTATTCCGGGTAAGTCTGCGGCAGGTGCTCTGCCCGCTGAACACGAAAGCGCACGCCACTCTATTCGACAAAGGATTTGTGGATCGCGATGTTGTTCACGATGAAACAAGTTCCGGACGGGAAACCCGCAGCAGCCAGAAGACAGAGGAGCTTCGAACAATCCACGCTACACTGGTGCAACGCGGTGACGCACTCTGCGCTGGGGGCGAGCGCTGACGTCAGTGCGAGTCCAAAACACTTCTCCGTGCAAGCAGAAGCGCTGGAGCCTCCGAGAGCCTCCGAGAGCCTCCGAGAGCATACCCCCAAGAGAGATATCGTGCTGTTGTCGAACCCTATTTCGTGGATGGCCACACAGAGTAGAGAATAACTCCTTCGGACGGAATAGATCGTTCGGCGTTCGCAGTCCAGTCCGGAATCGGCACAAGCTCGCGAAGGAGTCCTCAAGGGAAGGCGTCGAGTTTTTTGGTCGCCAGTCCATCAGAGCAGATTCCTACGCGCTCGGGTAGCCTCGAAACCAGAGAACTCTAAAAATTGAAGAATGCGTCATTTGAGCATATTACTCGTAAGGAAGGAGTATGAGTGGCGTCTTCTGCGTATGAATTGGATGATGGTATCGGTTATTTTACGAACCCTTTTACGGGGACGTCGCGAATGACCGTGACTCCGGGGATGAAACGCAGTCCAGCGGGAACGAGTCGAAGGGGTCATTCCGGAAAGACCACCGAGGATCCTGGAGTTATATGAAAATCCCAAACCGATTGCTGCACTTTGCATGCCGAGGACGTGCAGCTAAAAGAATTTCGGGAGAATTGCAAGGCAGGAAGAGAGCGAAGAGTTCAGTTTTTCGTTTCAGTCTGAAGGTTGTAAAGTGCAATCGGTCAACGATACTTGCACTGCCCATCAAGAGAGTTTTACGGATCATCGTTTCCCCACCGCTGCCAAAAATTTGCAACTAAGCATTGCGAGCTGGATCATGTTCTACATCGTGTAAAATCGATCCGCACTTGTCCAACAGAGGCATTCGTCCGTGCCCCTGAACGAAAGCCTCGCCTGGAATTCTCAACGTGAAGGTTCTCCCGTCCGTGTTAAAACACGTTTGGAATGAAAGCCTTCACTCGCGCGGCATACTCTTCATACTCTTTGCCGAAGCGCTCAATAAGATATTTCTCCTCTTCAGTTGCTTTGCGAGTGAAGAAGTAAAACAGCGCTAACGTTAAAACTAAACGTTCCGGAGAATGCGAAACCGTTGAAAATCCAAAACTGGTCAGAACTATCCCAGTATAGATCGGATGCCGCATGAGGCCGTACAAGCCGTCAGTTTTCAGAGCGGCGCTCGCCGGCGGCTTCACCCAAGGCACAAAATTCTCAGGACCGAGCTCTCGGATAGCCTGCACGACAACGTATATGCCCAGGAAAAGAGGCACAGGCCCCATAAGGAAACCGAAGACGGGATCAAGTGCTCCTGGATCGCGCAAAATCAGTAGTATGAGAGCAAGTTGTATAACAACGTAAGTCTCACCGCGATTGAACCATTCGCCGGCCACCGTGTTGTCTAAGACTCTTTTCCAGTATGCAGCTGAATCCCGAGAAAACTTTTCCACGTCGAAATTAGCTATTTTCTTCGAAATTGCTTCGGGTATTTTCTCGATGCTTTCCAATACCTTTTGCAGTTTCTCTCCCAGTTCAACAGTTACAGACTCGTTTGCTGGAGTCGCATCTACAATTTCAGGTGCGCTTTTACTCGCTTTAGGCGCTTCGTCGACCTTCCGCATCAGCAGCGTTGCTCGCTGTGCACGCGAACTTGGAGTACAAGCCAAACCAGTCCTCCCGGAGTGCCGGCGGCTCGTTGATCGCCCCCACAGTGGCGAGAGCGTTTCACGACACAGTGCCGCTGGCACAAAGGCAAGCTCATCTCCCGCAAGAAAAGTCATTTGTGGCTGTACTCTGCGTCGCGAACGTTCTCTCTCGGGCTCTTTGTACAGGCGTGACACCCGCACGTTCTGTCGACGCCGCAAATACGCGCCATACATTGTCATACACTTCATGCGATCGACATGGACAAGGCGTCCGTGGCACTCCATTGGTGCAGGTATGTCTGTAAATGTACACAACTAGCGATACGCATCATGCGAGCGACACGGACAGGGCGCCCGTGGCAGCACATTGGTGTATAAATGTCTAATAAGGTACACGGCAAGGTCGCCGCGTGTCGCTGCGTCGCCATTCCGCGAAATAAGCTACTGTGTGCAGCGCTCGACGCTGGAGTGGGGCGTTATCGTTCGTTAGGCTCGTGAGTCATGGTGCGTGCGACCAAGCAGGCTTTACTAAAGGAAGACGTTACAAGAGAGTACACGATCCACCTTCATAAATACATCCACAGCGTCGTATTCAAAAAGAGAGCACCGCGAGCGATCGCAGCAATAAAGGCGTTCGCACGACGGACCATGGGTACCGAAGACGTGCGAATCGACGCCAAAGTCAATAAGGAAGTGTGGAAAAATGGCATTCGGGGCGTTCCAAACCGTGTGCGTGTCCGGCTCTCGAGGAGAAGAGCGGATACGGATGCGTCCAAACCGAAGCTTTACACGTACGTGACACTCGTGCCGGTAACCAGCTTTCGAGGCTTGCAGACCGTGAACGTAGATGAGTAACCTATTGAAGCCAAGCTGTTCTTTCCACTCTCAACAGGGCTAAGCCTCGTTCGCAGTCTGTCTTATGGAAGAGTCGGAAGAGTGCCCATGGGATTCAACAAGGATGCGCGCACATATTGCGAGGCGCACTTCAGAGGGACGCGCTGCATGGTCGCGGCCTACGCGAGTCAGTGCGGGCAGTCTCAGTTCGGCTTTTCTACGGCATTTTCTTACGACAACGCTCGGCTCAAAGTATTTGTGATTGAGAGCTGAGGCAGCCGCGGGATACCATGTGTATCGAGAAGTACTGTGGGCCTTGTGGAATAGTAGCATTCTGCACATGGGAGCTGCAGATGTTTCCGCTTTCAGCCTAATGCCCTGCTATTTCACATCGACAAAGATGTAAGCCTCCTTGATTTCTGAGGAAATTTCCCTATCTCGGTGCTTTTTACAGAGCTTCGAGCTTACCGTGTCTATCGCGTTCGAGGCGCAGGGCAAGGCGCTCAGCGGATGGACGACTCTTTGTACGTGTCATTTCGTGATAAAGCAGGGAATACACATCGAATGTTCTGGCCAGCGCTGTCCACGGGCATGGCGTCCAAATAAAGCTGAGGATATGGAATCCATAGCGTGCATACGCCTTCTTGGTTCCAGAGCGTGCTTCCCGGTAGCGTGTCGACGTGTGCGGACTGTTGTGGGTGCGGAAGTAATCCTATGCAAACCGCGTTCCGTCTACGTGCCAGGGCAATGTGTGTTTCCGGTGCGGCATAATATATTGCTCAGAGTGGCGTGTGTCCATGAGAACCCCAAAAACTTGGTAAGCAGCATGGGCAAACTTCTCTCTGAAAGTGGCTTGAAAAAGTATCGTCTGCTGTACCTGGAACAAGTCGACTTGTAGCTGCCGGCTAAATGCTCCAGTCTCTGATTGCACATGAAACACGCTGCGTGGAAACGCTACTTTTCATGACGTGGGACGCATGCTGCTATGAAAGTTGACGCCAAGTGGTATGCCGTTCGTTTCCGTTCCGCTTTGCCTGTACCGCCTCGAGGCACATACCAGCATATATGTATAGCCCTTGGAGCTTCGTTGCGCATCGAGCTCTTGATAATTGGATGTCTTCATAGCCTTGGAAATTCTCGGCAAGCACGTTATGCGGCTCTGAAATCTTGCACGACGAGCGAACGGATTCCCATACATCACTGGTTCAAGCCTCGAGCGAAAATTTGCCCCAGAATTGATGACGAACACAGATGTAATCATGCACAGGCGATCTAAGTGTCGCCTTGACAGTCATCCATGGAGCGGACTTGCATGAACAGCGCATACAGTAAACTAGAAACTCGTTGATCCTCGAGAGCTGTATGTAGCGAGCTTGGGCTGGAAACCGAACAACGACTTGGTGTTCTATGCAGTTAGATTTTATTTCGTTTGATCAAATTCCCTTCAAGTGCGCGTTGTGGTATCCCCGAGAAGCGGTGGCTGAACGTTGACTTTCGCCCGGCCTGTCACACCGCTACGTGATACAGTCCTGTAGCGCATTGGCCTGTCAAACCATGGACTTTTTGCGCTGCAGTGGAAACAGCGGTATTCGTGGCACGATCCTTGTTTGCAGCGCTGCAATGCCCGATAACTTGCGCGATGGCGCATCCGCTACCGCCATCCAGCCTAATGTATGAGGCGTGTCGTCGCCCGTCTAAAGACACTGCATCAACAAACCAGTATGCCTCATGCGCTCCACTCTATAGTGTCAAATGTGTGGCGATATCGTGGAGCCTTAGTCTCGCCAACGATCCTGGTGACGCACGGAGGTCCCGTATTCTACGATCCAGTGCAGCTTTCTTGGAAGCTGCCAAAAGCACCCATCATAACTAAATCTCTCAAGTTGTCGAAGGTTGCATACTGGAGGGTTTCTGGGTCATCTGTCCAATCCAGATAAGAATACCTCACCACGAACAGCCCAGCAGAAGGTCACAAAGCGGAAAGTAAGCACAGTTATTCGGACCGCTCTTTATCGCGCTCTTTCAAGTGCCCCGATCACGCCTGCGGGCCCTGATCTGTGCGCGTGTCGCCGCACATGCAGTGCTCAAGCTCACGCTCAAGAAGGGAATCACAGGCATCCTCTGCATCTGGCGATAGGGCTTCTGCTTGCCGGTGATTGGGAAAGCCAAGTGACGCCCCCGAGAGGTCTCGCTCCCCAACATTGTTGCAGGGAGCTTCTCCGTCATCACAGGAGTCCGGGATGTGCCCCGTCCTCCAAGGGACGTGCTCCTGTGCAAACTCTCGCCCCTCCTCTGCCTCGGAGGCAGGGGAAACAGCGTGCAAGCCGTGCTGCAAGCGCTCGGCACGAAGACTAGCCATCTGCGCGCGGTATGCCTCCAAGTTCACAAGCTTAGAGATGCTGGATCCATCCTGTCCCGATGCGCGTTGTGCAACAGAATCCCCAGCGAATGTTGCAGAAGCGCTTTCACCGTCATCAAGTAGATGCTCCAGTTCATTGGCGCGGCGCATATCCTCCGCAGAACAGACTAACCAAGTGGGTTTCACAATGAACACGCTATTCATTGCTCTAGCAGTCTGGGTTTTCAGTGTATCGCGGCCTCGTTGCGGATCAGCAATAAGATGGGAAACCTGCGGAAGTACCTCCCGATGGCATACGGCGCCGAAACGAACCGCTAAGCGCCACAGCTCGTGATCCTCAGGAGCCATCCCAGCATGCTTGGCAAACACACCCGTAAAGCACAGCTCGCAGCCAGTCAAAACAGAGCGCCGCAGCTCAGCGAGGATATCTTTGATGCTCGCCGGCGGTCGCCAGAGTGGAAGCGAAGCGCTCACGGTATACGCCTTCCCGCGCTTCACAGGATCCAAACCTCCTGACGGAGGAGGCACTGGTGGTGTCGAGCGCGACTCCGGCGTCGCCTCTGGATGGCAGCGAGGACGAAGTACTCTGCGCGGGCGACGTGTTGCTCCATCATGTTCCGGGTTAGACCCAGGGGAAGGTTTTTGCGTGGTGCTGCTCTCCGCCAGGGTACCACTGGTAATACGGTTTTGTTCATCGCCTTCAGCGAGCGCCAGCGCTGCCGTGCGACGCAGCAGGTTCTGACGGAGTTGCGTTGCAGGCGACGGAGAGCGCCTCTGCTCCCTCGCTCGCTCGGGAAAGCGGTTCCGCGTTTTCTTCGTCGGCGCGACACTTTGGCGCTCACTCGAGTCAGCTATGGTGGGCTTGTCGTATCGCCCAATTTCTCCTTCACAGTTCGGATCAATCGTGAAAGACGTTCGTTCTGAGACGCTATCTTTCAATGCAATTCCGCCCGTGTTCATCTCTCTGGAAGCCCAAAGATTCCGTTTTCTTCCGGTTCGCGTGTAACCCACTGCACTACCCAGCGTTGCCCACGCAGTCGAACCCGAGTCAGCACTCTGCTTGCCGCTCTCCCCGTTGCTACGTTTCAGGCTTTGCTCCAAGAGTCGTCGAGAGCGGCGAATGATTTTGCCATCCGCACAAGACTCCCCTCCGAGGGCTTGTGATATCAGCAAAAAAGTGGAACCAGACTCCACCTGTGCAGGCGTATTCCTATCGACCATGCTGTCCCAGGACCGCTGTGTTATGGGCGTCGGCGTATCGCCAAGCCCGTCAGTTCGGCTCTGTTCAGAGAGATCGCCCTTTGTGGAGAAACTGAGGCCTGGGTCGCGCTCTTCCTCGGCGACGTCCGCAGCCGCAGTGAAATCATGCACAGTCGGCGCTGGAGACGGTGACGCTATCGCCGCACTCTCGTCGTCATCGTCGTCGTCGTCAACATTTTCGTCTTCCGCACCATCAGAGTCTGCGACATGAAGGCTTCGAGCTTCGACAACCACGGAACTAGCTTGGTTGCCATCTGCAAACTCGCCACCGCCGTCAGTTCCCAGAATGCTGCTGGGATAATCCTTCGCACCGCCAGTTCCTAAATCGTACGTAAATGCAAGGTTGGCATCTTCTGCGTGTAGAATCCGTGCTGCGCCCGTCGCTTCTTGAACCTCAAACGTAGCCGGCAACATGCGCATTTCGGTTTCAGCGGAGAGCGGCGAGTCGGTACCCGACTTGGTCCGTTTCTCGTGGCGGTCCCAAACCATCATCTGCATCGCCCCGGCGGATGTCCCACGATAGACTGCGCAGCCCCCTTCGTCCGGCATCTTGGAAGGGCCCTTCGTCAGGAACAACTCTGTCGAAGTGTCCTTTGGGCTCTCGTTATCGCAATAAGATGGAAACGTATGCATGTTTGGTTCCGAGTCGCCATCGTAAGCATTCGAGGCTTTCGCATTGACGGCGGCGCCTGTGCGCTGCATTAGTTCGCCTCCTCGTGCTTTGTAGCCATGGATATCAGCCACGGTCGAATAGGAGCCCGAGAGAAATGATCCCTCTGCTTTGGAGGAAGCAATGAGGGGTGATCCTGATAAGGCATTAACCGCCGGATCGGAGGACGAGCGTTCTTGTGTTGGCTCATGCTGCGGTGCGTTTGCCTGCAAGACAGCCTCGCTTACATTTCCGTCGAGGGTGCGTCGCTCAAGTGGACATTGATCCGGATAACGTGCAGTTACGGAGTCTGAATGTCGCCTGAGTCGCTGTATCCGTGATCCCTTCTCGAAGACGTCTCGCTCATGTGCTACCTCGGCTAGCCTCTGCCGAGGATACTCGATCGAAAGCGATTGCAGTTGATCAGACTTGGACACTGAAGTGCTCGGGTCCAACTCACTCGCTGCAATCGGATGCTGCTCGATCCCAGATGCTACATATTGGTCGTAGAGGGTGAAAAATCGCTGGTGGCATTCGGCTAGAATTTCCGCAAGCCGTCGGAGATGGCTGTGATCCTGATGATCAGCAGCAATCCACTGCTGCAGAAACCATAGGGCGCTCTTCACTGCAGAGCTCGGGCTGTTTTGCGAATTTTCAGACAAGAGTACACCCTCACGAGATGGGGCAGGATCCCCATCAACGATCAGGCTCAAGTCCGAATGATCATGAGTATTCGTAAGAATGTCAGTGGTTGCTGTGTGCTGTTCTCGTTGAAAGGTCTCTTCGAGTCCGCGGAAGAAATAGTATGGCCTTGCTCTAATGAGATTCGGAAAATGGCGTCCGTGCAAAGACTGATCCTGAGCGACCCAAACATCCTCGCGGTCATCAACAACTAGAACCATTGAATCGTCACAGGGAAACACGTGTTTCAGATTCTTCTGGTTCAGCCGACCATCTTCAAAGTCATCTCTTGAGGTTATCCGGCCCTGGAACAACCGCTCATCCGAATCGATAATAGAAGCAACAGTGTCCGCATATGGTCGCGAGCCCATCGTGTAAATGTGAAGCTCAAAACGATCCGCGATCGTTCTGAGAAATTCATGCAGACCGGGACGTAGTTTGATGTAATAAAGAGACGTATTCGCATCTGCTGTCTGACCAATTCCTTTTGAGCTGTTCGTTTGCTGCAGGGAGGCCGGGTCAGTCCGCCACCATCTCCAGAATGGAACCAGTTTCGCGTCAGTGGTGTTGTCCAATGGTGCACAACCCCTTGACGCTGAGGTGTCTTTGCCGATTGCAAAGGCGAAGATCCCAAGTCGCTGGAACAGGTTTTGCAGAAGCCTATCTACGGTTGCAGCAGATTGCTCCGTAGCGTTCAAGTCTGCCCGATCCGCGGAGACCTTGGATACGACCCGGTTGGGGCTGTCCATCCTAGTCAGCTCCCGGAGGAGACGTTCCGCAATGGGAGCGCTCGGGTCTTGAAGTATTCGCTCCCATTCGCTTAGCGCCCCCGTGAGCTGTAACGAGGCGTGAAGCGTGCTCGACAGAACGCACAGAATTTCTCGAGCCCTCGGGTCATTCGTTGCGTGGACTAGTGTGTGATCTAGATCAAGCACAAGCGGCAATTTGCGCTGACGCAACAAGCGTCTTGCATTCTCCTCTGATAGTTCTTCGGCCTTACGAAGCGAAACGCTGAGCTGATGGTTTTGGTAGGCAACCGGTATGTGGAATTTTCGACTGGATCGAAGGATATCGCTACCTGAATCCTCCATCCAGGCGACACGTCTAAACGAAGAACCATGCCCCATGCTGGGACCATACGAAAAAGTGGTACTTTCTTGTGATTGAGGCCGCGCTACCGTGGGTACCGCGCGAGCCTCGCTTGACACGTCCCTTTGGCAGTTGACGCAAATACCGCGGTAAACAGTCGAATGTGTGCAATACTGCACAGTGCCGATAACCTGGCCAGGTTCGACACGTGCAGGTGAGAACGCGCACGCACGTATGACCTCAGACAGCTGTTCCTTGTCGCTTTCGGACTCCATAATCGAGGCTAATTTCTGTGCAAGATCAGTTGGTAACTGTGCCGCCAAATGTTTCAGAGTACCGTTCACTCTGGAAGGCAGGTGAGCTCGGCCTACGCGAAACATTGGCTCCTGTCCACTGCCTTTTCTGGTGACTAGACCTGATTGGCCGTTCGTGGTCGAAACAGGACCTTGCCCACTGTGCTCTGTCTCAAAAAGTACGACTTTAACGCTTTCATCAGTGCGCGAAGGTTGCTCCACGCTGAAGCGCACCAGTTCTGCTACAGAACTCCCAGCTGCCACATCCCCACCATCTTCGGCGTACCAGTGCATAATAACATAGAAGGGAAAAGCTACAACCTCCGTATTCAGGGAGCGCGTCTCTTTCCTTCCAGCCTTCTCGGAAGCCCAACTCGAGTCGTTCTGAGCCTCGACACTCGCATTAGCCGCGGTGCTGTCCTCTAAGGGAGTCGTTGAGGAACTCAGCGGTGTCGTGGAGCCTCTCCACGCGGTAGCCTCCGCCGCAGTAGAAACGCTGGAGCTCGTCGAGCACGTGAGCGCGGCGTCCGCGCACTCGCTGGGGCCTCGAGTCGGACCCTCCAGTACTGGAGGCCAGCAGCTCGGTGCTCGAAGCTCCCACGTTTCCCAGTCCCCTTCCATGGCCATATTGGGCCTGCTCAAGGCGTCTCAGAGCCAAGACGGCTGAGGCTGCTCCGCAGCGTGCGAGGAAAGCGTTCGTTGCAGTTGCACAGCCTTCTTGCGGCGACCGTCCAGCGACCGCCACCTCGAGATCTTCATCCGCGCGCAGTGCGTCCGACGCGAGCCTGGAGCAGCCGGACCTGTGGCGAAGTCCGACGACGCTTGGCATAGCTGCACTTCCTGTCGTTCAACGCAATGCTGTTTCGTACCCGCTGCGTATCATTGAATGCTTATTCGATGTTTATAGCAAGAGATCGAGATCGTTATGCAATGCACCCTACATACCGCAGACGGGTTGCCTGTATGGTACACTCTGTACTGAGGAGTGTACCGGGAACTGCATGCCTCCTTCAGGTCAGTCATACCGAAGTACTTTGATGGCGGAGGAACGCTGAAAGAAATAACTAGATCTGCTCCGCGCCGAAAACTGGTATTGCCAAAGTATGTTTGCGGTCAATGGTACAAAAACAACCCGTTGATCTCTTGAGGGAAAGCAAAAGCTGTGATAGGAGCTGCTAGGACTGTCTCTGTTACTCAGTAGCTTGTTCGCTTGATCCTGAAAACACTGGGACACAGTCGCAAGAAAAGGCAATCTAATTCAGCACCATCTTGCACGGAAATCGCAACGAAAGCGTTCCTAGAACGTTGCGATGGGTATGAAGCTGAGCAACGCCCGTGTATTTCAGTCGATGTGGCTTGCTTCGGATGAAACGGTCGGAGCGTATATAAGTATTTGCTGGGCGGGAGCCCGTCGTATGTACGATCCAACACGAAGAGAATGACGACATTATCATCTGTTCTAGGTACAGTGTATGCATATGGCGGCCTCAGTTTCGCTTATAAAGAAGGCTCATACATCAGGACCCTTTTCGTCGAATTATTCAAGATTTTCCTCCTCACGTCTGGCGGCGTCATTTTGTTGGACAACGTGGCATTTCACCATTCCCCTTGCGTTCGAGCTTTTGCAGATGCGGTTGGGGTAGAACTGCTTTTCACTCCTTCGTACGCTCCTTGGTTAATCCCAGTCCAGGAGTGTTTTCTATCATGAAACGTAATGAGCGCTCCACTGGGCGTACTGATGAAGCGTTCAGCACACGGTGACACCAGGGCACATTTCGTCTTTCCTCCGCAAGTCCCTGTCTCTCCGGGAGGGTTTTCCCCTAAGGGCATAAAAAGGTGCGTTTATTTGAAGGAATAAAAAAATCCGAGGGAAAATTAAGGACATGAAAGTCGGGGATCCTGGCGAGCCGTCATCGCCAGCTGCCGGAAAACAACGAAAAACTCCTCCGCGCGCCCACCATCGAGCGAAGAAGGACAAGTGACAAAGAAGAAAACAGAAGTTTAGCTAGAAATGGTGTTTCCTCCAACAGAACAATGAATAGGCTGTTGTAGCATATACAGCATGAGTTCTGGGAGTCCTTCCAAAGGTGAATTCTATCAGAGGCAATAAACGCATGGAGTACGTGAAGCGAGACTTTACGCTGCTACCAACATCATACGCTATGTGGTGCTGTATACGAGACTACAGGAGCTTAGGCGATATGAGTTTGTAAGGCAGCCTCTCAGGGACTTGGTGCAAAGAGAAAAACTGAAGCCAATGGCAGGAGGGCGGCCAAAAAGGCTGCGAGGCGTCTTCGGGTGGGTGTCAATTTGCCAAGGATAGCAAGAACAGAAACTAAACACTTACTAGCTGCCCGATAACGATTTCTTCCCGCCTCTACAGTAAGCGTTGAAAGGGAGGGAAGGGTTCCGTATATTCGAAAGTTTACCTTCTAGGCGGAAGATCCCGCGACCCGGACGAGTCTGCCGGGCTTACGCTCCGTTTGAATCTGCAGTGGCGAAAGCTGTGATGAAGTTTGAGCAGCTCGTCCGAAATGCAAGTTATCCTGGGACTCGGAGCTGATATGCTGCCTCTGGATGTCGCCCTGGTCGCAGTGGACTCCTAGTATATCGCTTCGCGTTGCCGCAGGCAGTATGTCTGTCTGTACAGTTTCCAGGCTCCCAGAATGATAATGAATCCCAACCTGTGTCGGATGAACCACGCCTCGGTCCGACGCCTCAGCAGTATGGCAAAGCCGCTCTATCTCCGTTCTGCATCGGCATCAGCGGTATGGGCGCTTTCGCTGGAGCCCAGAGCAGGTACTCGGCACGCGACAGAACGTATGAAGCGACCAGTGTGTCCAAGAAGAAGTATCGGTTATGGAACTTGGAGTTAAGGTGCCGCGTGATGGACGCTTTCCCGAAAGCCAAGACCCATCCCGCAATCTGGAATCCATAGTCTATGTAAATATTCTGTCAAAGAAAAAAGATCGACGCGATCGCTGCCTCTGTTGGATGCTGCCGCCCTCGATGTTTCCTATCGATTCCGAACCTACTAGACACCCGCGACGACTCGCCCGTCGTGCAGTTCTGTGCAGCTCTGCAACCGCTTGGCCGCATTGCACGAAATAGTCTCGGGTTGCACTCGTGCCATGTACGGGCGTGACGCAGATGTTAAAGTTCCTAGGAACTTTCGTTTACTCGAAGAGCTCGAGAAAGGGGAACACGGGCTTGGAGACGTGTGCGTCAGCTATGGCCTTGTGGATGACGACATGACGCTCTCGAACTGGACTGGCACGATCTTGGGCCCACTCAACACGGTGTTTGAGAATCGAATCTACAACCTTCGGATTTACTGCGGGCCAGACTATCCGACAAAGCCGCCTGTTGTTTTCTTTCGCACTCGTATTAATATAAGCTGTGTGAACGGCGCAACAGGCCAGGTCGATCCGACGCGTTGTGGCATTCTGCACAACTGGACGCCGGACTGCACGCTGGAGACACTGCTCGTTGAGCTGCGACGTGAAATGACTAGCGCAACCAACCGTAGACTGAACCAACCTCCAGAGGGGTCAGAGTTCCCGCCGCCGCGCGACATAGAGCGGTTTGGTTAGTGCGTTACATGGGTTTGCTCTCACAGCGGTTTACCGAAAGTTCCCCAACAGAGGCGTGCACCCTGATTTTTCGCGTGAAATGGTGCTAAGGATCTGATATCTTTCTCAGCGTCCGCAGGTGAGCTAGGGGATGAGCCTGCTAATGATTAACGTGTACCTTCCGCGGTACCAATACAAGCGTTTACCCTTTTCATCGACGCGAACGTGTTCGAAAACGTGGTCGTCGACAGATGGCATTCACCCGAGTTGGATGTTCAAACGTCGCAGGCGTCCGTTGGACTGGGAAAATTCGTTCACAGAGACGCTTGCAATTGCGCCCAAGAGTTGGTCGAAGGGGCAGCGAAAGCGTCAGACAGCTTCCTTCCATGGGAGGCTGTTGCTTGGCACGCATGCAGAAGTTGCTCGTTTTCCGTTGGCGCGGTCGACGCTCACCAGAACCTATCGCCGCGGAATTACGAGAAAATAGTCAATCTGGAACATTGTGGGATCGCATAAGTTTCCTGCTGCCTGACGGTTAGAAGAAAACCTTGCACTCTCTACTTCTCACTTCGGCACTACTACGCTTTACTCGATTTTCTCTCTGTCTTCGTCTGAAAAGCCGAGCAGAGCCGGACTCGCTGCTCACTGTAAAGAAGGACCGAGAATGCAATGTTTCTCGGAAACCAGCGGGCAGGCTCCATTCGGAGCTCTATTTCCAGCCACGATGACCAGGAAATGCTCGCGAGTATCGGGCATACCGCAAAAGATGCGCCTAGTACAACCGATGTGGTTTGCCCATGGAGGTCTTCACGTGAATAGACTTGATGTTCTGCCACTGCTTCTTAAGAAGAGAGATTAAAAAGTTGATTGCCAGTGTAATGTTGGCGACAAGTTCATCCTCTGTCATTTGGACGTTACCCACAGCCACCGCGAGGCAGAGAACTTTCTTCAGCTGGAACTTGATCGTGGCTTTCACCTCATTAACCTTCGCCTCTACAGTTTCATTTGAGGAGATGAGAGTCGGAAACTTGCCTGCCTTGTTCAATCCAGGCCCCAGAACCCTTGGAATCTGACGTATTACAGACTCACTCGCCAGAAAGGCGTCATAGGACTTGGCAAACTTTTTGATCGGTTTCTTCTGTTTGTTGAACTGCTTGAGCTTCTCGAGGTCGTAAAAGTCTATGCCAAGGGCTGCTGCCTGTGCATTATGCGCAGCATCTCCCAAAACTGCCACTTTCATTTTCGGTCGGGGAATGTACGGCAGCTTGACGGAGCCAGAGAAACGCTTGTCTTTCTGTGGATCATAGTTTTTCAGACCAACCTGAAGCTCCACCGTTTCGACAAAGTTTCTCTTGCGCTCCTCCCTTGACTCGCGCAACATTTCCTGCACCGCAGCGCGAGTTACGGACACAGGTAGTTTGCTCGTCATGGTATACCGTCTAGTTTCTATTCCACAGAAACTACAGAAAAGACTAGAGCGTGTCTCGACAGCAATGACGGCGCATCCGCGACGCCGGATACGAATGGACAAGGCTAGCTAAATCTGATCAATACGAATAAAAGAGACAGCGATCGCGCCTCTAGCACGCAGGCAGTGACCTACGACCACATACACCACGCGAAACAACAACCTACGAGCTACAATTGCGCTAAAAGAACAGAAACTATCCAATAACCAGCAACTCTATAACAATTTCGTTTCATCTTCACGGCACGCGTTGAAAGGGAAAAGTGTTTCCCTTATTTTAGAAAGTTTGTCTTCAAGCCGGAAGGTCCCGCGAGACGGACGAGTGTTCCGGGCTTGCACTCCGTGCGCCTCTACAGTGGCGGTCGCAGTGCCGAGACCTGAACGGCTCATCTGGAATGCGTTTTATTCTGGGAATAAGGGTGGCAAGGGTGTATCCAGGTATCGCCCTGGTGGAAGTGGTCTCCTAGCACAGCTCTTTCGCGCTGCCGCATGCAGTAGGTCTGTCTGCGCAGATTGCATGCTCCAAAATGATTCTATGATCCGATTCCGTATCGGGTGCACCACGCCTTGGGCCGACGCCCTCTGTGCCATGACAAAGCCGTTTTGTCTCCGTGCTGTATCCGTACCATCCATGTAGGCGTTATTGTGGGTGCTCACGGCAGGCTCGGCGCGCGGTAGAACGCACGTAACGACCAGTACACCCGAGAGGAAATATGGGTGATGAAACTTGAAGGTGGAGTGCAGCATGATGGACGCTTTCCACAATGCCACAACTCATCCCGCAATTTAGTGACCATGGCCATCTAAAACGATTTCTCAAACAAAAAGGTTCGCATAATGGAGCGATCATTACGTTACACTATGAAAAACACTCGTTCTTTGGGGTTCAGCTATGGCCATTACGGAGGAATGAAAAGTAGCTCTACCCCCGATAGAATCCGCAAAAGCTCGAACGCAACGGAAATCGTGAAATGCCAGGTTGTCCAGTAGAAGCACATCAGCAGATGTGAGGGAAAAGTCTCCAATGATTGGATGATGTGGGTGCTATTTCATGAGCCTTCTCTGCGAGAGAATCCGAGGCCGCCAAATATATCCACTGCAGCTAGAACAGATGATGAAATCTTTCTCTTGGAGTTCGATCTTATATACAACTGGCGCCTTCTATGCGAATACCCATATACAATCCGACCGTTTCGTCCGAACGGAGTCTCACCGACTAAGTAAACGGACCGACGTGCCTGTGCTTCCCAGCGATCGAGACGTCCCAGTAACTCTGTCGTTGCGATATCGGTGGAAGATGGTGGTGCATGAAACTCAACTTTTTTGCGACTGTATCCCTGTGTATTCAGGACCACACGAACAAGCTGCTGAGTACCAGACACGCCCGTGGTCGCTACTATCGTACGGTTTGATTTCTCTAAAGTGATCAACATATCGTTTTCTACCATTGACCGCAAGCACGCTTCGAGAATATCGGTTACTGGCTCGGAGCGCATACACGTTTTTCTTTCAGTTTTCCTCAAACATTTGCGCACTGTGGTATGGCTTACTTGAAGGGGCAAGGCAGTCCTCCTTGCACTCTTCAACAGAGCATATATCCTATAGGTAATTCGCCTACGATCTAAATGTTACATTCATTAGAGATTTCTGTCTCCTTCTCCACCCCGCAACGATGGTGAACCAAAATTGAGTTGAAAGATTACAAGCGACGGCCGTTCCGTGGCCGCAGCTGCTGTGTCCGAATTTACCAAGATCGAGAGCCGTTACGCTTCTGTGCCTGGCCCTGAGCTCAAACAGCTACGTTTACGTACATACGTTGCAGTGGGTTATGTGAGCACAACTTTAGGCGTCTTACTTTTTCTCACTAGCGCACCAGGATTTTTCCTAATGAGCAGTCAGGAAATACCATGCAGTTCGCAAAACACTCGAATCGAGTTTGGAAGAGCAGCGAAGCGCTTGCAGTCAGAGCTGTCGTCTCTTATGTTGGAAAGCGTACCGGGCGTATCCGCTTTTCCTGAGTCTGACGACATATTGACCTGGAGAGGCACGATTCGTGGCACCGAGCACTCACCATATTCAGGTATGCGTTTCCATCTGGCACTCAAGTTCCCGCAGAACTATCCATTTTCGCCACCAACGGTCACTTTTGTTACTCGTTGCTTCCACCCGAACATAGACTATGCGAGCGGGACCATATGCCTCGATATCCTCAAGGAGCACTGGAGCTCAACATTTACCGTGAAAACTATTCTCTTAAGCATACAGTCTCTTCTCGATGAGCCCAACGTTGAAAGCCCGCTGAACGTGCAAGCCGCGGGCCTCTGGGAGACAGACCCGCGCGAGTTTCGCGAAGTTTGCATTGCCAAGTATGAGGAAGCAACTGGTGAGAAGATCGTTTCTGCAGATTACAGCCAAAGGAACGAGGGGAAGTCGGAGCAGCATGCTCGCAGGGTTCCCGCACCCTTGTATAAATCAAATCCCATGGTTGCGAACCGGGTGCATCGTTACCGAAACCAAAGTTAGTCGACTGCATTCAAGAGCGCACATACTGCGCTCTCCACTAAGCAGCTCTCTAGCCGATTGGAAAATCCCACTCGGAGCACGTTCGCTGACGTGCACGCACTCAGATTTAGAACGGTATGCCGTTTCCTGTATCGTGTTGGCAGATGGCAATCGAATTCTCTTTCATAAGACATAGCCCCCGATCGCGGGGCATTCGAGGCGCACGTGGCGAGCTCCAGCCCGAGCCGATGTTCGCACAGAAGCTGGAGCTGTGGTAATCGGTGCGTCGCTTCTATTTTATCTTGCTCGAGGACCAACGATTGCGCTGAGTCGCAGGGATAAATATATAAACGGAATTCGTCTGCCATTGACTAACACGATCTGCGGCGTTCTGCTGGGCGCTACTCAAACCACAGTCTTCTGTGGGAGATGAAATCGAGATGCAGAAGCGATGTGGCTGATTCGGCTTCAGGAAAAAGGTTCTGAGTAAGGAAACGGCGCAGACCTACGATGATTATCATTTCCTCCTCTGTGAGTTGATCTATTTCATCCGTATCTCGTTCAAGGAGTCGGAACGGTATAAGCACAGGTTGCTCTTCGAGGGTTCTGAGCCGCCTTAGCCCTATTCCTGGTGTCTTTGCTAGAGTGCGGCTATCAATCTTAAGCGTCCGATTATTATCGTCGGCCCGATTTGCTGCTGTTTCGGGTCGTGCTGTTCTCGACCGAACTATCAGCGCCCTGAAACGCCAGTCGAGGAACTTCTGGTGATCCCGAGTTTCACTCTCTCGCACCCTGCAAGATAGTTTCGCACTTGAAAACTGCTCTAGCATGCGAATAGCAGAGTTGGTATCAGGAACCCAAATCACGGCGAAGGTATCCATGGGGAAGAAGTGCCCATGCTTATCGAAATGTGCTGGAACTTCATCTGTGAAAACCGGCCACTGCGGGTAGAACTCGCGGTATATGAACCATTCCAATTCCGCTAACGCATGAAGCAGGGTAGAATCTGACAGAAGTGGCAGTTTTCTGCCAAGTCTGGTGCGAAACTCGAACTCATTACTAATACTGGAAGTTGCATTCTGCGAGACAAAGCTCAGAGGGATTTGGCAGAGAACAACTTTGCGCTTTGCGGTACATACCCCCTCTTGGGGTTGCTTGGCTGCCTGCTCCACTGAAGTTCCAGAGCAACCCGCCTCATGAGTGCTCGGTCGTAAAAAGTGGCGCACCCGGCTGAGAAGCCTCGAAACGGAAGCCGCTGACACCGAAGACAGGTCCGTCGACGACTCAACTGCACCTATTATCTCATTCCAGCAACTGCCACCCGGTTGGTAGCTGATATCGGCAAGAGCAGCGCTGACCTCAGCCGCGTCTACGAACAGAACCTCAGTCTGGGAGGCTGCGATCCAAAAGTCACAGTTCTCCAAAACGATACTAGAGGGGTCCCGCACGAGCGCTCGAAAACGGTAGGTTTCTTCTCCATCGAGTAGCTCAGCGAGCAGATCGGTTCCTTCGAGTCGTGAGCTACATAGCAAGTAAGGGCACTTCATCGTCCAGCGAGTGACGTGCTCGGCTCAAAAGCCTGTCGTTCGCAGAGATCCATCGGGGTGGGCATCTGCTAGGACAGCGCTCGCGCATCTGCGGACACTACGACTTGCGGCAAATTGAATTGCGGAGTGCTGGATCATCGGCGCCACGCGACCCGACGCCGCAGTGGTGTAACAAGCCTCTAAGCATACCGATAGCTATCGTGCAAATGAGGATAGCTGGATCTTGAAGAAATTCCGAAACACTCAAAATACGGAATCGCTACGGCACGCATGCGCATCAATGTGAGAATAAAATGGAACGGATCCTCTACTTCGGACGAACACACTAAAGTTTCTAACCTCCTGATGCCACCAACACCAGCTTTTTCGGGTTTTTTTCTGCGTTTGCTACTCTTTCCTCTTTTTTGTACCAGGTTATTAATCCGCTGATCACTCCTTTCCGTCCAGCTATTTGTCAGCAGTTGGCAGTCGTCGATGGCAGCGTTAGGGTCCTGAGTTCGCTGCTTGTAGCTTTCGTCAACTCATTTCGAGCACAGGCGGCAGATGCGATCTTCGTTTCGCTCGCCATTTTCGTCTTCTGTGTATACAGCCACGATGTACCTTTGGTAGCACAGAAACTGCACCGCGGTCAATTGTCCTCATATTAAAAACATCTCTTTTTCCGAGGGCCGCACTGTACAGCGTAAAAGCTTGCTTCATTTCTTGGTACACACTTTTCACGGGTTCAGAAGGTTCTTCTCGATGCCATCCGCCGTTTCCGCACCCGGTGCCGTATGCTATGATCACGAACTTCTCGCGCGCGATGCGCTCAGCGAGTAGCCTGTCCGCTGCACGCGCATATAGACGCTTGCCGTTGGAGAACTCGCCATACCTTTCCTTGCACCCTCTTCGTTTTCTGCAAACTCTACAACCCAACGTAACGTTGAGCGTTGCGGGCATCGATGTGCCTTGGCCACTTGCAGGCATCGTGTCCACACGTTCCACTCACACAAGCTGATGCGGGTAAGGCTTCTGAGACTCCCTACTGCTTCCGTCGCTCGACGTACCGTTCTCTTACCTGCCCGGTTTCGTTGAGACGAAGACAATTGGTGCGCGAATTGGACGCCCAGCTGTAAATGCAAATTAGGCGATTCGAAATTCTTGTCTTCAAAGCGTTGTCGGTTGTCAATGTAGGATTTACTCGAATTCGGTGCTGACAGAAACGCTGGTGTGGAGATGTGCATTCCATGAGGTCAAGCCTGTGCAGATCGCATTGGGGAGTAAATTCGCAGCGCTATACTTCTGTACGGCTTGTTTCCCCTCGGCTATGTCCTCTTCTAACTAGTGGTGCATTTGAGTTCTGACGGGTCATGGAGCGCGTGGGACGTTCGCTATCGATGGCAATGGATACAATCACGCGATCGGTCTCGATAGAGCACCGTGTCTCCTCGCAATACCGCCAGACTCCTGTTCCTCATTTTTTCGTTCTCTTTCGCACCTTGCTTTACCTGACAGAGCTTTTCCTTTCTCAAACGGTTCAAGATTGCCTGAGAAGCTCCAGAAAAAGGCTCCAAATATTGCTTCATAAACTCCAGGTCGTCGATCAGCACCTCTTCTACGCCGCACCTTCCGTTCTCCATCGGACGCATCCGCACCACGTCTGCGTTGGCAAGCCTCTTCACAATAAAGCAAGAAAGGCGCAAAGCGAGGCGATACTACCAGCGAACCAGAGATGTGTTCGGAAAAGATGGAGGCCTCTGCCATCAGGAGTTCTGGAAAAACACTCCATCTACAGAAGCATCATTGCTTTCTTGGACGGTTACTTGCAGGTTGCAGGTCTATCTTCTTCTTGGTGTCTTCGTCTTTCTCGGATATTCGGTAGAGTTGCATCACGCTTTCCATATCTTCCGAGCCAATGGGCTTCAGCACAGCTCCCGTTGTGAAGAATGCGTTCATGCCGCCCAGGCCGATGACCGTGTCGCCGCTCTCTCTCCTCCGCGTAATCGGGACCTTCATGTGCCCATCGGGTTGAATTCTGAATTTTTTCAAGTTCGACGTACGTACTTTTCTGTCTACATACTTCTTTGTTTTATCCAGGCCATTATGAGTCACCATGCGAGTGAGGATCTCGACATCCGCAAACCCGTTCAACTGGGAAGCCGATGTGCGTGTGGCGTCGATGGAAGCATTGAGCGCATGAAGTTTTCCGGTATGCGCTCCGGCAGAGTGAGGACATGCAAGGCCGTAAGTGTCAGCAACGCCTCTAAGAAGTACCCGACTTTTACAAGAATCCCGCCGCACATGAAGTTTGCGGTTACGATGGTGAGGTAAGCGCATCGCTGGAGCATGGTGCGAAAAAAAACATATTCCTGGACGCCAGCTGTCTGTTCCGGCGACAGCAACTACGTTCCGAGGTATCCCTTTATGATCATAGTGTCGCAGAGCAGCGATGAGAACAGCTCCTCGTCCCAGAGAACGCCGAAGCAGTAATCTTCCTGTAGGAACGCGTTTCGTATGGTGCTGCCACGTTCTCTGCGAGCGACAAACAGCTCTCTTCGAAACCAGCTGGGATCTTTTGGCGAGTCTTTCACAGTTGTTTCCCTGGCATACCTGGTTTGTACGGGCTGCGTGCCTCCATTAATAAACAGGTCATTAATCCGTATCCTTAATGCATTATTTGCCGTTTTTGGTATGCCTCTTCTAGAATCCACGATTAGAGAACGTCGGCGACTTTTTGCAAAACCTGCGCAGGCGAGTGCGGCAGCCGCAGTCGCTATGCCATGAGCGTCGAGCACTTGTTCGTTTCGGGGACGATCTTTGTGATGGAAACTTGCATTTGATTCCATGAAACAGCTTTTCAAGGTCCCCAAACGACATATTCGTGTTTAACCATGGGGAATAAGTTGGAATGTATACGATGATAAATGATCTGTTCACTGGCGTCTACCAAAGAGAAGAGGGTTGGTGGAACGTGATGTTGTCCGTGATGAAAAAAGTACCGGGAGGAAAATACAACCAGGAGAATAAGTCGACCAATCTGGATTCGTCTACGCACTCTTCATGTCCAGCGGTGGCGCAATCTCTACCGAAAATGATCGCCACTATAGCTTAAGTCCGATCCCAAGTCAACTGTCCATGCAAACAGAAGAGATGGGAGCCTCCCGGAGTAAATATTTTGAGCGGCATCATCATGCAGAGGAGTGGTGTTGCATCGATGGAAGCGAAGAAGGGATCATTTTTATCAGAGCGAAACCCATTATTTGGCGTGACAAGTTCAGTGTGCTTTCGGCATGAGCTTGTGAAGGAGTCTTCAAGCGACGGCGTCGCGTTTTTCTCGTCGCCATTCCAGCGGCGCGAATCGCTGCGCTTTCGAGTTGCCACCAAAGAAAAAACCAACAGCTTGAAGAACGCTTGATTTGAGCAAGCAACTCGTAAGGAGAGAAACAGCGTGGTAGCTGGACCGTATGAACTGGGTGCTGATATGGATTAGTATACAAACCCTCTTTCCAGTCTGTGGCGATTCATCTTGATTCCAGTGACCTGAGGAATTCCAGCGTCAACGCCTCAAGGGAGCCAGTTCGAAGCGACGATCGATTAGCCTAAATCTACGTGCAAAACCTTTAGCGGTAAATACGGCACTTAAATGCCTTGGCTGCACAGCTAAAAAAGTTCAGAAAAAATCGAAAGGCAGAACTTAGCGATTAGTTCATCTTCACCTGCCGCGGCGGCTAGATCCGGGATGGTACGCTCGGTAAGATCTTGCTGCAGATTCCAAACTAGGTAGTGGTCAGCACAGCGTTTCAACGTGCTCGACGAACAGACGAATCTGCAAAAAAACCCTGACGTCGTACGCATAGGGCCGAGGTGTTGGTCTATGTCACTGGTCAAGGACGAGAGCACGGAAACGAGGTTTGTTCCGCTAGAGCGTGCACCGCGGAACGTTTTCAAGCGGGAAGTATTCAGTTACAAAGATGAGCAGTTTCCGGAAACCCAAGGTCCCAGGGCCGGAAACATTGCCAAAATCGTGCACTGGAGGAACTGCTTCCCACTTCCTATCGAGTACTCGGTGTATTTATGCGATCCTCTTTTGAGGGCCGAGAACGCCCTCCTAGGTGAGTGCTTGCTACCGGCGAACTTGTCGAGGAGGTTTTGCGTCGTTGACGATTCCGTTTGGGCAATATATGGAGAAAAATTGAAGGCATACTTTGATGAACGAAATATAGCATCTAAATATGTGGTCTTACCAGGAGGGGAAGAACATAAAAACATTGGCGCTGTGTTCCAAGTGTTGGATGCCCTTTGTGACTTTGGGCTTCACCGTAGGGAACCGATTCTAGCTATTGGCGGCGGCGTGGTCCTCGATATTGCGGGATTCGCAGCATCCCTCTATAGGCGTGGTGTTCCCTATATTCGGGTGCCCACGACATTGCTTGCAATCGTTGATGCCAGCGTCGGCGTCAAAACTGGAATAGACTATACGCATACTGTGACTGACGAACATTTCAAGAACAGGATGGGTGCGTTCTACGCCCCAGTCGCATCATTTTTGGACAAAACGTTCGTCGCTACCCAGGACGAAAGACAAATCATTAATGGGCTCGGAGAAATCTTGAAACTGGCCCTTGTTCGCTCTGCAGAGCTCTTCGCTCTTCTGGAAGAGCACGCAGCAGATTTGGTTCGTATGAAGTTCCAGCAATCGTTTGTGCCGGACCGTGTAATCGAGCTCAGTGTCGAAATCATGCTTGAAGAGTTAGGGCCGAACCTTTGGGAACAGAAGCTCGAACGATGTGTCGACTATGGCCACACATTTAGCAAAGTGCTCGAAATGAAATGTTTAGGTGAACTCTGCCATGGAGAGGCGGTTAACATCGATGGATTTTTCTGTGTCCTACTCAGCGAAGGCCGTGGATGGCTGGATACCAGGACAAGGAACCGCATCCTGCGTGTTATGCGTGATTGCTGCCGACTTCCATTCTATCATCCACTCTGCGAGGACGTGGACACTATGTGGCAGGCTGTTATGGATGGGATCGAACATCGCGATGGGCTGCAGAGGATTCCTCTCATTTACCACGAAATTGGTCGGTGCACTTTTGTGAACGACTTGACAAAGGATGAAATTAAGGTCGCAGCCCAAAAGCTGGTACATATCAAGAAGAACTTGTCCGAAGCGCAGGCGTCTCAATAAACTCGAGCGCGTTCCCATCAGGATCTCTGCAGAAAAGCGCTCTTCTGCCGCTTCGACTCATCGTGAAGGGTATGCCTTTTTCACGTAGCCTTCGTTCCAAAGGCTCAAGGGCGTCGACCGTCATGGCGAGGTGGTAGTCCCTGCCTCCATGCGCGGGTCGGTTTTCCCGAAAGCTGGGTTCCGGTATTTCGAGATTGTCTGCCACCATCAAGTGAATTTGAGTTGCACCCACTTTCACGAAAGCTCCTCCAAAAGGTAACTTTGGATTTCTGAGGTGAGAGTCGTCTTCCATACCAAGCACACCGACGTAGAAATCGAGCGAACGGTTCAGATCACTCACGATGATCCCCGCGTGCTGGATACCACCATAAGTAGCGACTCCATTCTGCGCCACGGTGCAAAAAAGTTTGGGGAGCGAACTATCCACGAACAAACGTTTCCTCGACCCTGCCGAAAAGTGTATAGACCAGTTCCGACTTAGGCGAACTGAAGACTTGCAAACTTCACAGGTCAAAGGCCCGCGAAAAGACACGAAGGGCGAAAGGAAAGCAGACGAATAGCTCTTCCCAAACATACGATGTGCGCAGAACACGAAATAACGAAATTGTCGCCGCAAAAATCGTGAGCGGCGAACGCGTTTTGCAACAGCGCCATTTGTATTTGCGGCCAGAGTCAATGGTACGAAAAACGTTTCGCAATCATTGGATAAATGAATAGCCACCTAAAGACTCATCCCAGTCTTTCTCGACCGGCCACCCACAACTGGATTCAACTTCTTTCCGAGCAATTCCGCCTTGAGAGGTTGCCCCGTAAAGTTGGCTCTCGTCAACTCTGGGGATCTCGTCTCGAGCACAGCACATCTTCTGATATTAATAGCAGCGTTAATGTCATGGTTCATGAACTTCATTCCATTCTTTCAGTTCGTTGTACTCACCAGTGCGAGCAGTCTTCGAAAATGCGCCCCTCTTTCCGTTTGCTGTTCTGTCAGCGCTCCGTACTTTTCTACATCCTCAGGGCTTCGCTGGCACTTTTCCATCTCGACCCTCTGAAGCGTGCACCCCAGCTCATGGTGCATACAGGTCGTTTGGAAATCATCTACCAGTATTGTGACAAAACGGTGTGTACATTCCTTGTACGCTCTCGTCGATGGAGCAGGTGTGCCTTTTTTGGACGCCCATCGCGCCGCTCCGTGTGCTACTACGAGAATTTTTCTCGTGTCCTCCTTGAGGGCGCTCAGCTGATTGATGAAGTTGGCGAATGCACGCTGTTTCCCAGAGTACAGGCTCATACGCGTACGAGCGCACCAGAGCCCTGTGTACTCTTTTCATAGCTCCTCGTTATGAGCAGCGCCAACTTTCATGAATTCCTGAAAAGCTTCAAAGTTCTCTACGCGGCTCGGCAGCTGGCTGATCGCTTCCAGATGCTCCTTCACTCCTGCGTTCCATGTCTCACTTTTCTTCCTCTCATTCATTATTCCCGATTCTCGGCAATATATCGCTCTCGAGAACTTTAAAAGACGCATGTCTTTTTGACGTAAGTTTGAGTCAATGCCATCTTCCGCACACTTGGGTGCTGTGATGGCCATGATATTCGTCTTCCCAGTGTCAAGGCCAACGACAAAGTCGTTATCCTGCACTTCCTGTGTCGCAGGATCCGCCTCCATCTCACCTTCCTGCTTCGTCACGGGCGATATCGCAGATGGGCCACGATGATCTGCCTTCAACCTTCGACAGTGTACACATAGGGCTACTCCATCGGTTTCGATGATGCCTGCGAGTGCCTTCTGCCTACTCGTTTTGAGACATTTAAAATCGAAGATATTCTTCCAGTACGTCTCCCGGTTTTCGCCGGTGAACTCTGTCACCCTTACATCGAACTCCGGACAGATCTCCTTCGTGATGCCGAAAAGGGATGTGGAGTCGATTGTCACAAAACGCCACTTGATCTTACGGAACAGAACGACGTTGAAGCGCGTCCCCATTACGACAGCCCTCCGTCGCTCCTGCTCTTCGCTTCCGCCCTCACTCAGCTTCATCTCCACCTTGCGTTCGAGTTCACGGTCCAAAAATACAAAATAGCGCAGGATGAGGGGATAACACTTTTTCTTAACTTTTTTCGTAGCTGATACCTTTTCTGCTGCATTCGCTAGCCGCAAGACTGCACGGTGCTCTTGAGCAGCCGCAGAGATCACAGAAGCTTCATTCTTTCTCCTGCGTGATGTCTTCTTGTCGACGAATTCTATCTCCTGTTCATATTGGATATCGTCCGTGATGCTTTCGACAATGATCCATCTCTCTTTCCGAGAGAGGCCCGGGTACAGTGCAAGCGTGGCGCGTATCATGAAGATTTTGAGTTTCATGGTCAGATTGTTCTTCAGCTTCGTGAGATACTTCGTCGCCCGTAGGTGCAAATATCCCCGTCACCCCCTTATCGAGTACCGCTGAAGAGGCACTCGGGGTGATTTTCTTGTAGGACGTGTACTCAATCAATTCTGCTCGACGCTTCCCGTGTGCCAAGCATCAGGTGGAGAATGAAGGTCATGTTGAAAAATTCTTCCGGTACCTCTACTGTTTTGATGTCCGCCACGTAGTGATGCATCTCCCTCACCATACGCCTCAGTTCTAAAGAAGTGTTTCGGACACTGCTGGAGTACGAGGCGACTCGGTTTCTGATGGCCTCTTGGACTTTTTGCTCGTACGAACTCTTGATATGTCCGAGAAGCGACGCTTTCCCTACCATCTCGTCATACTGTCGTCTTCCGTGCAGCTTTCGATGTCTGACCTCCCTTTTCTGCTCCTTCATCTTCCCCTATTCCTCCGGGCTTGGCACTGTTTTTCGTTTTTTCCGGCAGCCGGCGACACCGTCCCTCCAGGATCCTCAACCTCCGCGTCCATAACTTGTTCTTGCGTTTTTTTTTATTTTTGACAATTAACGCGCTTGTTTATGCCGTTAGGTGAGGACCTGTACGGGGGAGGGGGGGAATATTAGCGGAAGAACGACGACATGCGCCCCTATGTCAACGTGTTCTGAACGTTTCGGCGATCCTTCCACTGGATCGATCGTTACTTTTCCGGATAGAAGAAACTCCATCGATGGGGTTCAAACACGGACACTTCGAAGGAATAAAAAAGCAACGTTAGCCCGATAGAATTGGCAAAAGCTCGAACACAAATGGAATGGTATTTACCATTTCGTCCAAGGGAAGGAGGTCACCACACGTCAGGAAAAAAGTTTCAATGATTCGAAAAAGTGGGCGCTGTTGTATGAGCCTTCACTATGAGCGATACTGAGACCGCCAAAAGAGTCCATCGCAGTTAGAACAGATGATGTCGGAGTTCTCTTTGAGTTCGACCCTGCATACAACAGGCTCCCTCTCCGCGAATACCCATATACGCTCCGACGCTTCTGCCCGAGGGGAGTCTCATCGACTAAAAAATAAATCGACATACCTGTGCTTCTTACCTATCGCACGGTTTCAGGAAAGCTGTAGTCGCGATTCCTGTGGAAGATGGCGATGCCTGAAGCTGAACTTTTTTGCGACTGTATCTTAGTGTTTCCAAGACAATATCAACAAGCTGCTGATAAACAGAGACGCCCGTGGCGACTAGTGTCGTCGCGTTTTGCTTTCCTTGAGGCGAGCAACGGGTCATTTTTATACCACTGACCGCAAACACGCTTTGACAATTCCAGGTTTTGGTGCGGAGCACACATACTTGTTTCTTTTAGTGTTCTTGAACGATCAGAGTATTGTGGTATGACTGACCCGAAAGAGGAATGCCGTCCTCGTTGCACTCTTCAGTAAAGAATGCATCCTATATTCAATTCGTCTACTATCTGTACGGCACATTTCGTAATGATTTTGATCTCCTGCTCTGCGCTCGAAAAAGCATTCGATTGCACTTAGCGACATGGGAGCGAAACTGAATTGGAAGAATTTAAGTTTTTGACCACGTCGTCTGAATCCAAACCCATCGGGTTGAAAACGGTAAGAGAAAGCATTTGTCTGTGGTGTGGGAAACGAGCAGCGGGCGCATCCGCATCAGTGATGTACCTCGTTCATGAAAGGTTTTCCGGCATTCTCTCCTGCACTGCGGGCTCCAGCTTCCAACTCAAAGGGGCATACTTCGGCGTTTTTTTCCACGTCGTGTTCATTTCTAGACCGGAGACTGAACAACTGAGATAAGGCAAATTTTCTAAATGGTACGTTTGGATTTGTGACAACGAAGATGTACCAGGCTTTTGGCGGCCTGGTTGCCAAACGTTCCTTTCCACTGCGAATCAGCGGTAATTTTCTCGGCAGTATCAACTAAAGCAAAGATCATCTTCGTTCGCCAATTGCTCAGAAAAATTTCTCTCGGTGCGTTCATCCGGCGCTCAAGACTCGCTGGACAGCTGAACATTACATTGCCGGTGCCTTACTAGGGTCGACAAGAAAATACCCTCTGTTCTGGCTGCTTACATTCTCATCGGAAGTCTCCGTGGTTCGGTACATTGCCCACGTTGAGTACTAACTGATGCTCTGAGAAGTTCGCTCGACACTCCGGAAGCACGAGATATTCCAGGATGCTTATCAAAGGGCGTTGAAGGCTCAGTGCAGAACTTGCTCCCGCACATGCACACTGGTGAAATCACACTGTAACAAGCCGCTCACCTCCGATTGCGTCCCCATTTGAAGTTCGATCATCTTACCGCACACAATCTCTTGCATCCGGGTCAGTTTCACGCTGGAATTCTCTAACGGGTTTGGCGAGAACCCGTGCTCGAGATGCACGGATGTTTTCCCAAACCTTCCATTCATATCGCGCATAATCGTTACTACACTAAATGTGCGCCCTTGTGGATGGAGCAGAGGTGCAGCACATGCGTGCTATATTACGTCCAGCGCCATTGGCTATCATAGAAAGACGTGACTTATCGGTCATTTCCGTTCCCAACTCATTGAACAAGTTCGTTATTGCATGCCTCTTGCCTTTATAAATCAGAAACCGTTGACAACCCGAGCGTGTCTCGTGTGCTTCTACCAAAGGTCGTCTGCACGAGTCATTGGGATGCTGGTGCACTCTCTGACTGAGGCGAACAACGCATCGCACTTTGCTCGATTCAGTGCTCAGAGTCTAGGGATCGGTCCTTGTGTTGTCATAACGCTTCTTGACCTGCATCCTGGCATCCATTGTGCCGAACTTACCATGAGATCGAGCCATGGAAAAGCTGTGAAGCTCCATCCGGTTTCCGGTCAAATATTCGTCACTACCGCCTTGTTCTAGTGGTATAGCGGCGGGCATCATATCCTTGGAGCCAGGATCCACGCCCCTCACGAAATCTTTCTTTCTTCATGGAACTTGAAGGACTGAAAATGAGAGCCGTTGCATCAATCAGGCCTAGTTATCAAGAAGTGTATGCAGATGAATATTCTGTTGGTCTCCGTGGTCCTCGAAAAACTCTTTCCACTTTGTTCCTATAAAGCAGAGTCCTTGAACGAGCTTTACCTATTCTTATTGCTAGGTTGTTCGAATGCTTTGAAGTTTTATGCTTAGGCGAACCATGGCATATAGAGAACCGCCCATAGTACACTGTGCTAATTCCTACAAAGGTATGATTGGGCTGTCAAGCGACGTATGAGACCATGTCGAATAGACGCGTGAGGATTCGAGGGTGGATTCTGCTTTGTTGTCCTTGGTTTCCTGGAGGAAAACGTGGGAACGAAAGATGCACGCAAGGCAGGTGTTATGTTTGATGAATTCTTAAGACAAGCCGTCTGTGGGTATGAGGGCTGAAATAACAGCATGAGCTTGCTCGATCCGAAGCGACACGCGCCCCCGCTGAGGTATACCTTCCGGTACTACTAGCTCGTGATTGTCTTCTAACGACTTCCCAGTATCCCATCTATTCGTGCCCACCTTTCTGGGCCGGTACTCTGAGGCTACAACGCCGAGAGGTACGCCTTACGAAGCGCTCGAGATTAACCCGCAAATAGCTTTTGAGGTTTATTTGATACTTTTTGGCAACTACGCCGTAGGTATTCCAAAACCCGACTGAGCATTGCTAGGCGTCAAGGTGTTCTGGAGACCCTGTTTGCAAATCCCTTATCCTACGTTCCAACCGTCTTGCATCGTCTGTCCCGAGCATCAGTTCATTTCTATTGGGAGTTTTTATCAAAAAATAGGTAGCCATGTGGACAGCCTGCAGACTTGTTTGCGGAACTCGGATGTTCAGCTGCGTGATGGAGTGCGTCAAGACGAAACACGCTAACCGAGCATTGCTCGAGTAAGTAGCTACACGCTCACGGATAGCTTCCTGCATCTTACCTTTTGGAAGATTGCGTCCGCGCATGTGTTTAGGTATCTAGCCTTGACAAGGCGTTCAGACAGACAAATCCCCCGCCGATATATCTCTTTCCTGCCCTTCCTCGTCCCCTTTTCGGGAGGACACCTCTCTTCATCGTTCTTGGTTTTTTTCTCCTTCTTCGTCTTCACCCTCTTGTTGCGGTATGCGGTGGCATAGATATGGGAGCTGAAAGCCATATTCGCTCGTTTGTCCTCGGGACCTGAATGCACTAGGTGGATACTGGGGCCGAAGCTCATATTTTTTGAATGAATATAATGTTGTTCGAGTGCTTTTTCGTGGCCATCTCCGTCATGAGCACGCCCAAGGACTGAAGCGCGTCTATACGCACTCTCCCTCGCAAAAGCATAAAAGCAACAGATCGATACAGGGCTGGTAAGGGTAGAGAACAATTCGGTGATGAACGGGCTCATGGATGCGAGCGATTCGACTATTGGTCCGTGAGCGGAAAAGTGGCGATCGACTACAGAAAAGACGCCGCCGACAGGACTGAACCATGGAGAATAGGCTTAGGCAATGCGCAGCTCAGCGCCTAATTCAGCTACATACTCCTTGAGCGCTTGTTGAGTGATGGAAAGCGACGTTGTCCGTGAGCTTTACTGGAAAAAGTGGAAAGAAGAAGACACGAAGAGTGTCCCGACGGAGGGTGAGGTGACATACGATTCTGTATGTTTCAGAATTTGTTGGTGGCCATAAGATCCAAGCACAGCTAGGGCTGATTTTATTGGAATGCTCGCTCGTCTCCTCTTCATGAACAGCAGTTTACCCTTTTTCGTGCTCACATTCAAGTCTACCATTTCTCCAGAATGACGTTCCACAGAATGAATCGTGCACCCGTCCCTTCATACTCAGCGTTTGCGTTTCGGTATAGAATCGATAGCGTGCCGTTAAATGCGCAAAGATCTCCCAGAGAATCGTGCGTTTCTCTTTGTTCAGTCTTGTTCCTTCATCACTATTCATAGAAGAGACATGTAAACTTCATATGCTGTGGCATCTACGGTATTTTTCTCAGAGATCTTGTTGATCAGATTCGATTGACGGGAACACTGACTTGTAGATAGATTCTGTCAACTTCTATTGATGGTGCAGCATGTTTAGGATACGGTCTTCGAGAACGGTGATTCATCCACCTGGTGACCGCAGAATTACTGCATTGGACACCCAATGCCGTTTTTCGCAAGCCTGAAACGCCAATTCTGAATCATCCGGCAAACTTTCGCGAGTCTGTGGAGTATAATCGTTCTGATGAATAACCACAAGAAAACCAAGCGATAACAAGAAGGGCGTCACCGTGCGGGTGTTCGAGAACTCACACCTCAAAGCGGAACCTCGTGCTGCACCGAGCGTCGCCTGAGCAGCCCGCTGGGAAGCAAAAGAGACGCGCGTCCGCTTCGCCGCGAGACGTTTTGGAGCTTCTGAAAGCGCCCGTACGACTGTTCGAGCCCTTGCCAGTTGGCTGTCAGTGTGCAGCCGCCGGGCGCGAGCGGACGTTCATGTACTTTCACGAGCTGATCGCCCGTGGCTTTATTTCGCGAACAGAAGATTACGGTCCAGTTTTGAGCATTTTAGAGCGTTTGGCGCCATCTACAAACCCCGGCGTCGAGTTCGCGGAGCTCGAGAGACTCTACCGGATACCGAGCGCCCTCAACACGAACAGGCATCTGAGATTTTCACAACCCGAAGTTGTTGTACGTTTCAATCTGCTTCCGGAAAATGAGGCACCGGAACCTGCCGCTCAGGTAGACCTGTACGTGCGGACCGTGCAGAGGAACGAGGGGACTGTGAGAGCTCGGCGCTTTTGCCGAACTACTTTGCCACCTGTCGATGCCCTCTGTTTCGTTGAAGGGTTTTTGCCTGAGGCTACCTTCGCTTTTGAACGTGTCCGCCGCGGAAATCGCTTTTGTTTCCGAGATGGAACAGTGATGGACGTCTTCCGCCTGGAGCGAGTGTGTTCAGATTCGAAAGGGAATTTCCACTCAGAACTGCTCTCGGAGCTCAAATGGATTGTAGAATTGAGATGCTTGCGTAGTCTCAACGCTCTCGGATCTGAGATTTCTGCAGAGCCTCAATGCAGCATTTCAGATATGCTGGGAAAAAGACTTTCCCTGCTTGCACCGTATGTTGTCCAAGTGTAGCAGCACCTTAGAGAACATCGTATGAGTCGCCCGTCCAACTAGAAAAGTTATTGGAATCTTTTGCGTGAAAATTGGTGAGTGCAGCCTCCGGCACGTCCTCTGCTTTGGAAAAGCTCTCGTTACGAACACTTTTCGAAGCCGTTGCATTAGGAGAAGCCAAGAGAGTCTAATATTGATCTTCTCAGAGTCGAGAGGTGTAGGATCACAGAGTACTTTGCGATGTGAACCTCTCTGCAGAGCAGCGATGAACACTTCCGCAGTGTTTGTCTGCTGCAAACGTACCAGTTATCGCTTGTTATTCGCTCGAGTCCGAAACCTATTTTAGTATCAGACTAGGCTTGCTGCACCACAACAACGTGCTCATTTTCCCTGCAATGTTGCAGACTTGTTCTAATCACAGGCAAGCCAAGGAGCGTTCGAGATCATAGCGGCTGTTATTCATCCCCAGGATGAGCTCCTTCTTTCTATTTATGAGAGACACCAGAACCTGGGGTCGCATGAATTTACCTCTACTCGAAATGCACCCACCACTCTGAGGGGCGGTAACAGCTGCAGTCCGGTTTCAATGACGGAAGACATCTACATATACATCGTGGCCCCTGTTGGATGCTTTTGATGACGAGGCATTCGAACATGCAGGACGCAGCCGCTCGTGATGTTAGTTGCATGTCTCGCATGGCTGTGAGCGCCATAGTGATGTTGTCGATGAACGCTCAACGCGCGTTTGTGGACTCTTGAACATCTCCTGGCATCCTAGATAGATAAACATATTTACAACGTTCCATGAAGGATACCTCGAAGGTTACCATCGGCTACTCAAGAAGACTTTGCGCAGTTTCCCTCTTTAGCATCAGCCAGAGATTCCCGATGGTCATCTGGACCAAGGGCCAGGTCAGCGCTCTCGTCCCATGAAAGCAGCAGACCAAGCATGTTTAATGCTATGAAGGAAGCAACCGCACGCCAATCCAGCAACGCGATCCGTAGGGTTACTCTGGTAAGCGATTCAAGTGGCCATCGAGCCCTAGCCGCAATTCTCGCGCAAGTTTCCTGTGTACGGTGGCGAACGCACAGGTACCGTCTGCCTTCCACAGACGAAAACAGGTACTCTATGAACGTCAAACTTGATGCACGGGGCAGAGAGTTGTCCCAAAGTAGCCGCCATTTGGGGGTGACAAAGCGTGAAATCAGCTTTTCGGGCAGTAACTGACTGAGTAGGTCCCATCAGGGTTGCGCTTTGTCTGAAAATTATCGATCGAAACGCCGAAGAGAGAGAGAAACGAGTTGCCGACCTCTTTGAGTTTCTCTAATGCCTCCTGCTTTGCCCTCTCGCTCTCAGCAGCTGCACGCTGCGCGAGAAGTTCCGCCTCCGAGCGGTACTCAGGCCGAATCTTAGCTAGCGCTTCGGCATCTTTGGCGGCATCCGCGAAGTTATTCTGCCCTTTGTTCGCAACCATACGCCTATAGAGTGCTTTGACGCGTAGTTCCGTGACCCTTTCTGACTCACCTTCATGCTCAAAGTCAGTAATCAGGTCCAGAGCCACCGAAGCGTCTTCCGCCGCTCTTTGCCAGAGGCTACACGGAGTGGCTTCTTCAGACTCGTGCTCCGCGGTGCACGCGTCCTCTTCAAAACGGTTCGAGCCAACGTTTGGCAGCGCGGCAGCGGATGCAAGTCTGAGAAAGACGAGTGCTCGATTGCAGCGGATCAACACCTCCTCAAGACTCCAGGGATAACGGTCTTGGGTTGGCAGCTCCGTTTTCGCTAATCGTATCTTCTCCAAAGCCTCTGAATAGTAGCTAGCAGCAGCCTCATAATTTCCACGGCGAAATGCTTCGTTTCCCCGAAGACGATCTTCCACGAAGTCGCCTTCCACAGCCTCGCTACTCTTAGTCAACGGTGCTCCACCTCCCGTCTCCATCTCAGCCAAAACTTGCTTACAGTGCCCTTCTCCACGGTGCTCCAGCTCGAAAGAACAAAGGTGCTCACAGAAAATAGTTTCTGTGTTGACAGCGATGTGCGTCGCATTGCATTCGTACCAGCGTCAAGCAGAGCACGCTTCGTACGAGGCTCTCCTTGTGTGAATATGAAATAATTGTACAGAATCTCCCATCAGGTGAACAGCATCAAGCCAAGCATGCTTCCACTGAGGCTCCCCTTCAGTAAATTAGAAATGATTGTACAGAATAGCCCATCAGATTGCATGCGCTTTTCGGGACGGACGTCGATCACCGGCCGCTCATTTGCTCCAGCGCAGCTACGAGTGTTCTGCAGCCTATAGCACGTTTCTGCAGCCCTGTTTAGCTGGAACTACGACAGCTCTTCGCGTGGTTTTCGTTTGGGCACATACTGTGGGGTGCTGCCTAGCTGGCCTGGGTGAAGTCTTCGAGCGCACGACGACGCGCCTTGAACTTGCTTGGTTCTGCGGTACACTTGTCGCAAACGACGCGCTGCGTCCGAGCGAAGCGCTGCTTCCTCTCTGGGCTAGTTTTGGGGCCATACTGGAAGCTGCTTCTGGTCGCCTTATATTGCCAGTGCTGTGGTGGAAGCTTAGCGGTGGCGTCTAAGGAGGTGCATCGCAAACAGGCTCAATCTGCGGCGAACACGACTCGCGCTAGAGAACGGCACGGCGCCTTCTGCTAAGCGTCTTGGAGGGGCTGCTTGCATCATGGACAAATTTTGTTCGAAGCTTAGCTGCAGTGATGAGGAGAGTGCTCGTCAAAGTTCTGAAGGCCGACCTACGCTAGGCGGTGAAGCTCTGGATTTCGGGGCACCGCCAGCGCTGCCCTTTCCACCAGACGCGAGTCTGGGACTCTGTCGGCGCTTGGAAATCCATGGAGCCACCTGCTCATGTGTATGTGAAGCCTTTGGTAACATGGGCTCACATCTCGATAGCCTCGTGCCACTGAACACTGCTGACGTCTTGGCCAAGGTGCGAAGTGCTGCGAAACGCCTCGCCACTCGTCTGGACGAAACTGCCGATGAAGAGCGACTGCGCCAGACCTGTTTATCGCTCTGCGATTTATTTGGAGACGGTATTCATCACGATTTGATCCAGGCTGTGCTTGATGCTGGGGTCGTTCCGCGAGTCGTGAGGATCCTCGAACCACTAATAGATGATGATGGAAGTGGCTCGGGCACGACGCAAGATGCGGATGGGCATACCTCGGACGCGTTTCATTCGCCAATGCAACGACAGCGGGACGGAGCCGCGACATCTCGACTGAACGAGGAACGGACTGCGGAGTTGTTAGAGACTCCTGACAGATCTGGAGATTCTCCGGGACCGGAGATGAGACACAGTAGAGTCACGAGTCGCGATCATGCCAGAGCTAGCTCTGGGCATGCGGCAAGCACCGTACGGAAGCGCAGTCGCAGGAGAGAGGTATCCTTGGGCTTGCAGTCCGCTGCTTTGCAGGTGATCGGGAACATTGCTTGCGGAGACGACCGTCAAACGCAGGTCATTATTGATTGCCCGAACGCTTTGACGATTTTGCGAACGCTGTTAGCCTCTGTGGAGCCATGCATTCAGAAGGAATGCTGCTGGATCATTTCGAATATTACAGAATCCGCGCATCAAGTGCAGGATATTGTCAGGGCTGGCATTCTAGAACCGCTTGTGGGCATCTTCTCCGGAGGACACGAATCCTGCGATGAGGATGCTGCATGGGTTCTCTACAACGTCACAGCTAGTGGCGATCCGGAGCACATACGATATTTGGCGAATATCGGTGGCATCTCTGCTCTGTGCGCTCTGATTCTCTCGCCTGCTGAGCTAGAGGTTGCCTGGAAGGGCTGTGCAACGGTTGCAGCTGTTGCGTTGCACGCACTGTCGAATATGCTCACCGTTTTACCAAACGAGATGCCGTATCGCATTGCTGCGGAGTACGGTGTGGAATGTCTGGATCTTCTTGCACATGGAGGTGGCCGCCACATCGAAGATGACGAGAACAGACGTCAAGCACGCGAATTGCTGAGTCGTCATTTCCAGGGCAAGAGCGTCTCGGAAACCGCCGCTGCTCGAAGAAGAAGTGCAAATGAGACGCCCATGTTAGCACCTCTCGGATCCCAGAGGCCGTCTGCCTCCAAGATGGAGGCTTCCGCAAATGACGCCCAGGTGCATCTCGTTGCAAGTGGCACTGCCGGCAAACATGCGCCCCAGATTTGTACGGACGAATCTGTACAAACATCTATATATATAGATGAAGTGGACTATGCGCAAGCGTGCTCGACCGCGACGACTGGCGGCCTCGTGCAGACAGGTTCCGCGGATGCCGAGCGACTCTGCGAATGCTCTGCGTCTGAGGTGACTTTGAAGCAGCTCCCCTATGGCGATATCAGCGATGTCAAGCAGATGCGAAACCTGCGGGCATGTTCGTTCTGCTCTGGTCTTGAGCCTCGGTATGACGTAGACGCAAGCGACTTTATTGGGTGCACCCGGCGTGACAAGTGCGCTGCGCTTATGGCGCGTGCTGTGCGAGTGGATCATAATTCGTGCTTGGAGAGCATCATCGATGCTTGGTTGACCATGGACGATGTTGATCTGGTCGTGGAGAGGCTTATTCCAGATGCAGGAAAAATTTATGTTGAGTATCAAGAATTTGTCAGTCGTATTTGCAATTTCCTGCGAAGCGTGATGATAGAAACCAGCACGCTCTCGTGCGCTGTTCAGATGGTTCCACCTGAGGTCGGTACTGGCACGCCCGGGACGCAGCCGCCTTGGCCGAGCGAAAGAGCGAGCAGCCTAACTGCTTCGAGGTCCGTCGACTGTGAACAATCGACCCAAGATAGGAATCGTTGCTCTATCATTACGCTTGCGTCGCAACTGGGAAGAGCGGAATGTCTGCAGACGATCCTAAGTCGCATGCAGCCGCTGCTCGTTCCCGAGTGGAGGGATTTTCTCTGTTCCTCGCTGCTAGCTGGTGCCGCCTACAAGGGTCACTTGAACGTTGTGCAGACGTTGCTCGCGTATTGGTGCAATTCCGTTCAGGAGAATGGGAGGACGCGTTCCATGAGAGGCTCAGCGAATGAAGGTCACGGTACGCTACCGCTGGAAACGATCGATTTCAATGCCCTGCATCTCGCTGCAGCAGCTGGACAATATAAGACATGTAGCCTGCTTTTGAAGGGGTTTCCGGAAGCGCTGAACTTGACGAGTTCAATGGGACACACCGCTTTGAGCTTTGCTGCACTTTTCGGATACACAGATGTTTGCCGTCTTCTGCTGGAAAAGGGAGCAGATATCTGGTCAAAGGACACTTACCAGCGAACAGCACTGCATCTGGCTTGTGTTCACGGTCGCACGGACACCGTGGCATTACTCGTGGAACACGCCAGAAAAGTTCTTGCGGATCAGGATCGAGACGCTTTCACGAAGTGGCTGAACGCCCGCACGACGACCGGCATAACCGCACTACACTACAGTATACAAAGTCGGGTGCTGGCGTGTGTAGAGCTCCTGGTGACGAACGGTGCTTGCATCAAGGATCGATTACCGAATTCAGGGCCGAATCCGCTGCTGGTACTTGCAGCGGATGCGGATTCTCTGGAAATCGTGCAGTTTCTGCTGGAGGCTGGGGCCCCGGTGCGATCCGTCGTACCGCTGAGGATTCGGATTGGTGACACAAGCGACACGCTCTCGCTTTCGTCCCCAGAAGATAGTTTGCACGCCGAAATTGAGGATTTTTTCACGCCGCTGCATGTTGCAGCGAACAAAGGTAGCTTGCAGCTAGTGCAGATGCTCCTGGAATCCGGCGCTGATGTCAATGTCCGCGGTGTCACCGGTTGGTCTGCGCTTGATCTAGCGGTGCTGAACGGTTTCGATGCGGTTGCGAGCTTGCTGCTCTCAAAGGGCGCCATCGTGGATCCCCATCTGAAGATTATTCCAAGCGGAATCGTCGGGCAAATGCCCAGTGCCAAGACGCTGGTCCAGATTGCTGCAATGAACCACCGCAAGGATTTGGTGCGGATGTTAGTCGAGCGCCTCCGCGTTCAGAGCCTTAACAGTGAGTCGGCGAATGCTGGAGTCTCGAGCGCATGTCTCGTCTCTGCGTCTCCAGCTGGTGGTGCTGACGTCTCCACGACATGCAGTGTCGAGGGACCCGATACCGGCCAACATGGTGCCGGCGAGTCTGTCGGCGCTCTTGATGCTCCAAACGATCGAGGAAGCGCTTCAGTGGATGTAAGCGAGTCCACCGGTTCCAAGAAGCGCCAAGAATCAGATAAGGACTCGCAGCGAAATCGGGAGCTGCGACGACGGGAACTGGAGGCGAACGATGCGCGAGAGCGCTTGCGAGATGCCATCCAGACGCGCTCTTTAACGAAACTGCAGGATGCTATCGGGATTGCAAACCGGGTCATACTGCAGCTGGCCGCTAGTTACGTCAAATCCGGCTCCGCCAAACTGGTTGGTCCGGAGATTGGGCTCGGAGCTGAGGTGGAGCGAGCGCGTCGTGTGCTCGCTGCTCTTCAAGAGCAGCAGCAGCGCGTTGCCGCGGACCGAGAGCGCCTCGCGTTGGAGGCCCGTCAGGATGCCGCACACCGCAAACTGTTAGAGTCCATCGCGTCCTTCTTTTCTTCCAGCGATGTTCGCGTATTTGACAAAGCGATTCGGCGGGCATCCAAAGCGGGGCTTGACCCCTCTGATAGCGTGATGCAAAGTGTCACGGAGCTGCGCTCTCGCTGGACTGAAATGCAAGATGCTGCTCGAGGATTGGATGATTATCTCAACGATGAACATCGGCTCGGAGAGGACGCAGCGACCGTGGTACGTGGATTGGAGGGCATCATTTCGAAAGCAGAGCATGCATTAGAGCGTTTTTCCGCGTTCAGCCCCGAGGCGGCGAAATGCAGCGCTGCGGAGCGGGTCCGGGATAGTATCAGGCGAGCGAAGGAGCGAGCGAATGAAGTTCAGAAACTAGTCGAAGAGAAAGCTCGTTTATTCGCGGTTGAGGAAGCCAAATGCCGAGAAATATGCGAACGCCTTGATCAAATATGCGCAGTATTGCGGCAGGGACGCTCGCTCGTTGATGCGCCCTCGTCGCTCACAGAGGCGGAAAACGCTATCGAGTTGTTTGCTGTGCAGGTTACCAAGTCGCTGCAGGATTCGACGCTGCAACTGCGGGCTGAGGAGCATTTGGAGCAGGCTCGTCGGGCGCTGCAGAAAATCGTTCGAAACGAGCGCAAGAGGTTGCGCTCAGTTGCTACGCTGGAGGATATTACGGCAATCGATGAGCTGATCGATTCAGTGCGGCAACTTGGACTCAAGGCACTAAGTGCGGACCTCTCGAGCGCCATGGAAGTTCGAGAGCGCAGAATCCTGCAGAGGGAAGCGCTCGCTGACTGGGAGGAGGTTGAAGCTCGGCGCTCGTCGGCGCTGGAGCTTGACGAAGTGTTGGCACTGCAATCGCGCCTAGAGCAGTTGGGCCTCATCGAGGCTGCTGAGAAGGCACGTCAGCTGGCGGACCACCTTGCTCGAGAGCAGCGTGCGGCACAAACGCTGAAGACAGCGACGGATGAAGCTCGCGAAGCGCTGTCCTCTTACGCAGAGGTTGACGCAGACTCGTGCCTTCAGCAGCTTTTGAGCCGAGCTGGAGACTCGCTGGATCACGCAAGTCTGGAGAAACTTCGTCGGCTGCGCGTCGCCATCGAACGGGCAAGAAAGTTTGACAGCTTAGCGGAGATCGTCCATGAGGCACAGCACGTGTACGAAGCTTTCCTTGAGATCCAACGGGAGCGACTGCAGCGTATCTGTAACTGTTTGCGGGCTGTACCTTTGGAGGATGTTCCTAGCTTGGTTCAGCTCAAAACAGCACTGTGTCATGATAACAGTGAAAAATCCGAGTCCGATACTGGCGTTACTCGTGATGAAGCCCGTTGCCTTGTAGCCGCGCAAGTGCTGCGAGAGATTTCTGATCGAGTGCAAGTGCTCATGAACGTCTACGCGAACGCGCTGAACGTTGACCCGGAGAATGCCGAAAACAGCTCTCGGGGGCCTTACTCTGTGATACCGTCAGCGCTGGTAGATTTGAGGTCCTGGCTGGAGAAAGCGACGTGTCGCTGTGCTGAGCTTCACGAGGCTGCCCGCCAGCTGCAAGAGTCTCGCGCCACCGAGTCGCTTATGGTAGAATCGAACGCGGATGGTGCTTCGGAGAAGGCGCGGAGCCAAACACCAGAGGTAGTGGATGTTACAAGCAAGCTAGCATCCCCGTTGGAACTGGGTTCATCGGTACCTTCAGAGATGCCTTCGTCGGGCGAGCGAAGCGTATCATCGCAACGTCGCTCCGGTCGAAGAGCTCGAAACCGACGAGGCAGCGCTTCTGCAGTACCTGCAGCCTCCGAGTCCCGCGAAGCTGCGTCTTACATAGAGAGCGGCGCGGAGCGCATGACCGCGTCGACGACTGTCGACAGCCATGCGGAAGACAATCAGGCACGACGCAGTACCAAGGGGAAGAGTCTCTCCGAGAAGAAGAAGGGCGGCAAGGCAGGTAGATCTGCGGACAGTGGAATCGTATTGACGGACGCTGGAGCGGACGAAACAGAGAGTGTGCAGCGGAAATCGGGAAGCGCCGATCCTGTGGCAGAAGAAGTAAGTCGACGCGCAACGCCGAGTCTGGAGACGACGCATCGGAAACGACAAACAGCGAAACGTGCGGAAACGGGTGAGTCAGCGGGTACCGGCAAGCAGGAGACGAGGCCATCCGAGGGATCCGGCATCCGCGAGTCAGGCGAACTGGTCGCACCGGAGGCTGGATGCCCTCACTATTACATCTGGACCAAGTCGAACATTGTTGTCTGCGGCAAATGTGGCGACGTGAGGATCTCACATAATCAGAACTGGCTCGAGCGCGTGAAGAAACGGACGCAGAAGAAGAAGGATCAGGTGCCGGCAGAGTTTCTGGAGGCTGTGGAAAGCGCATTGCTCGCACGCCGGCGCCGGTCTACCTCCCGGAGTGATACGAATCGAGCACCTGGCGACGAGCAGACTGCTGCTCTCCAAAATGACGACTCGTACGATAGTGTGCCGTACACTGGCCCAGCGACAAGCACAGGTGATGACTCGCGAGCGAGCGATGCGCATCAAGACCGCTATCCACGGCCAACGAGCAGTATGTTCTGGACGACTCCAGCAGCGTTTCCGATCGGGGAAATGAGTTTTGTTGCGAGACCTAGCGTCATGGAGCGTTCACCATCGAGCTTCCAGATGCGGCAGGCGCGTCTCGGGTATGCAGCGCCCGCAGAGTCCCTGGAGATGAGTTCGCGTCCAGGTACGCCTGCTCGTCCCGTATCGCCATTTGTGAATGCGTTTCCCTCGCCAGGTCGAAATGTGGTCGATGGACGTGCCAACACGCCGCTCTACGCAGACATGATCCTAGGCATGCCAGATACGCGCTTGAGTGTCGCAGCGAACGGTGCAGCGCGCTCGCCCTGCGTAACCTTGTATCGAGAAGCCCGAGCGGCAGCTGCCACTCCTATGGGGCGGTATCCACCAAGTCTCGGGGGCGACGTTTGCGATGCAAACGCTGGTGTCTGGTTGCAACCGGGCCTGGTGGCCGGAGCGACAACTCAGGTACCGTTTCCGAATAGTATTCACGGAAGTGGCCAAGCTGCGGAGCCGTCCCTGGACCCCGTGGCTCATGGGCACCCTCTGCGCGACGAGCGCGGCCACCTTTTTGGGATGACTGATGTCTTCCATGGACATGGCGTGCTGAATGGAGTCGACGACGCCCTGCTATCGTCTTCACCTGTTGGTGTTGGGGACTCGGAGTTTGCGAGTCAGAATTTCGGCTTTAACATAGATGCTATCGTGGATGAGAATCCACAACCTCGGACAACTTCGAAAGACAAACTGGCAGTAGAAAGCGATTCTTCTCAGTATAGGATCTTTTAAACGCTGCTGATCGTGCTTTTTACCTTGCGGCATCGCTCCCGTTACAGGGTGTTCCTGAGTCGACGCACATCGCACGAGGTACTCGCCCGGTTCGCGAGTTGAGACTCGGGAAACGGGGTGCGCGCATCCTCACCTATTCCATAAAAAAGATGCCCAGTCCGCGGAAGGTTGTCTGTTGCACCTGTGATCCTTCTTCGTTTCTCCGTGGACTGCTTGCGGTGAAGTTGCGACGGCGTCAAGCACAAGTCAGCGTAGTGCGAGAGCGTCTCGGGCCAGCGACAAGTGCGAAATCCGATCTCTATCCAGATATGATTTCGCTATACATCCTGTGTGCATTAAACTTCTAAAATTTTCACGTGATCGAGGATTCTAGCCTCGCGGCTTCCCGGGACCACTCTGCCTACAATCCATGCCGGCCAGTGATCGTCTACCGTGGCCAGTTTTTCGCAAAACTGCCGGGCGACGACTTGGCTGCTCCGCTCTGTGCTGGATGCACCGAAGCAAATGAGTAGACCGCCGCTGGTCTCCGCAGAGAAGCCCTCCAGAAGTCGGAACATTTTTCCACCTTGCAATGCACGATCTGCGCTCGTCATACCCCGAATGATCGGAAGTACATCAATCTCCATGTCCACGGGAGCTTTCTGGTTTCGCGCTAGATTTTGGGCGTGCCCCAGAATCCCGAAACCGGTTATGTCAGTGACGGCGTGCGCAGCACCACTTTCTAAAAGCAGCTGGGCAGCTCTTGCGTTGAGATGGGCCATACTAAGACAAGCCACATCGTAGGCACGACAGATATCCGCTGGGGTTAGCACTTGTTCGATTTTCGAGTAGTGGACGCGCGCTTGGCGACCTTGAGCGAGCGTCTTGCGGGCAGCGGGTGGTAGTTGTTCGAGAATGCTGCTCGACAACGCTCGAGACAAACGAGCATCATGAGTTGTATGTGCAGGACCCGGTCCCGGGATGTCGCGAGCATGCGTTTCCTCTGAAGGCGGCACGAACTGCCCATGAACGCTTCGACGGGTGTCTTCGGGGCCATGCTCCTGCTGCTGTGTGGTCTCTAGACTCTCCAGAAGATGCAAGTAGTGAGCATCCTCCATTTGTCCGAGCCACTGGTAGAGATTGATGGCTACCTGCGTTCCGAGGGGTTTCGTAAGCACAATGGTGTCGCCCGGCTGCGCTGCGTCCGGCATCAGAAACTCGCCTCGAGGGAGGACGACTTCGGCAACACCTCCGATGAGCGGCCACGGATTCAGCGTCGTCTGACCTCCTGTGACTTGAGTACCAGCCTCGTGGCAGGCATCAATGAATCCCGCCATCATGGTCTGTGTTACGCCAGCTCGAAGCGCTGGAGGCTCAATCTCTGTTGCCGCACACACGAGCATCAGCATGGTACTCGGTGGTGTTCGGATACCCAGAGCGTACGCATCGGACAGCACATTCGCGGCTGCAATGCGTCCCATGAGATACGGATCTTCAACCAGTGGGAAAAAGAAGTCCGTAGTGCTGATCAGATATAGCGGCTGGGTGCCGGAGGAGGGCGCATTCTCGGCGTCTTTCTCCGTGCTCTGTTGTCTGCTGGAGAGCTGGGTCAAGCGTACCACGGAGGCGTCCATGCCAACCCCGAGTTCCACGGAGACGTCTCCTGGCGTGCTCGACTCTGTGTTGCTTGTACTCATCAAGCCGCCAGGTCTGGAAAAGCTCTTCATTGGTGAACGCAAGAGGTTCTTGGTTGCGGTCATCCACTCGAGCAACTCTCTTTGAGGAACCTTGCAACCACAGCCCTTAAGTGTAGAATACCGCGTAAGGCGGAAGCGCAGCGTCTGCAGGTCCAGTACCTGATCAGCGGCCTTCTGCTTTGCAGCATATTGAGTCACTCGCTCGAACCAATCCTCTGCTCGGCGTCGGACGTGCTCATCAGCGCGCTGAAGCGTTGGCAGACCCGTTTCGTGGAGCTTGCGAAAAGCCTTTTCGCTGTGCTCCTCAAGACTGAGCGGCAGCCTCTCCTGGTCCCTCAACGGCGGCGGAAAGTACTCCCTGAGTGCTTCATAGTCACAGGGATCGAACTCACTCGGACGCGGCACCTTTTCTAACAGGGAGTCCAGCGACATTTGCACAGCGCATATGAAGTCAGCGTGGAACTGGAAACCCATATGCACAGTGCGCTTAGCGACACGTTCGGCGATGCGGTGATCAGTACGTATTTTGGTGCTGCTGCGACAAGTACTCAAGCAGGACTCTCTTACCTACAGCAGGGCAGGTGCAAAACTGGATATTCATTTCGCAGCGTGTGATCTGTCTAAAGAAGATTGCAAGGTCTGTATGCAGTGAACAAGTACTTGCACAGAGGGCTGGAAACTAGCGAACTCAAAAAGCGTACTGTATTGGGTACAGAGCCGAGACGCGCGCTGACAACAAAAACAGCACGAGGCGCCTATTTTGCACGATCCGCGCTACGTACCTCTCCAGCGTAGCTGTGTTCGGTCTGGATTGAATCCTGGGCTTTCACGAACAGGTGTTTGCTGAGTGTCAGCAAAACAGGTGTCCCGGCAACGGCTGTATGGAGAGGTGTTTCCAGGGGGAGCTGCCCTCTCTGGGTCGAGACGGATAGCAGACTGCACTGGCAGCAGACGATTCAAGGAAACCGCTGATAACCTGTGGAGCGCGGTTGTGGTCAAAAGGCGATGGGATTTTTAGGACAAGCAGTGCAAAATGCATCGGATGAATCCTATTCTAGTCTTTCAACGGAGTTTTGTTTGACCACCGCTGCGGTGTTGAGCTGGAGATCGAAATCACTATCCAATGTACTGTATGGATCGTTGATGAATTTCATGTAGGATATATGCTTTACTCAAGAGTACGGGGAGGATTGCATTTCAGTCTGGGTTCAGTTATAAAATAGTACGCAGACTGTTGAGGAACACTGAAGGAAACAAGTATACGTGCTCCGCGCCAAAAACACGTTATCCTTAAACACGGATTGTGGTCAATGGTAGAGAACCGGTCCGTTGAACGCCCTAAGCAAAGCGTTTCCGACGATGGTAGTCGCCATGGACGTCTCTATTTCTCAACGGCACGTTCGTGTGATCGGAAAAAAACTGTGATACAGTCGTAAAAAAGTCCTAGTGCATGAACTGATATCTTGCACCGAAATCGCAGCGACAGAATTCCTCGCATCTTGCGATAGCTAAGAAGCACAGGGACGTCGATTTGTTTCTTCATTCGATGAGACTTGCTTCGGATGAAACCGTTGGAGCGTATATGGGTATTCGCGGAGCAGGGCGTCCGTTGTATGCACGGTCGAACTCGAAGAGAACGATGGTATCATAACCTGTTCTAACTTTGATGGATACATTTGGCGGCCTCAATTTCGCTTGTAATGAAGGTTCGTATAACAGCAACAACCACTTTTCCGAATCATAGAAGACATTTCCCTGTCGTCGGACGACGTCATTCTACTGGACGAAATAGTAATTCCCTACTCCATTTGCGTTCGAGCTTTTACCGATTCTATTGGGCTAGAGGTGCTTTTCATTGCGCCGTACTCTCCGTGGGTCATCCCCATCGATCGATTGTTTGATATCGTGAGAAGTTATGATAGCTCCGCTGGGCGACTTGATGAATCATCAGCTCGCCTGATACGGGGGCACATGTCATCTTCTTCTGCAAGTCCTTCGGCTTCAGGGAAGGTCCTCACCTAAAGTCATAAAAAATTGCGTTCATTGTCAAAAATAAAAATCCAAGGAATGCGATGGGGAGTGCACTTTAGAAGGTCGAGATAGAGAGCAGGCAGCGGAGCGCTTCGGCGATAGAAAAGCACAGAGAGCTGATAAAGCAGCAAATGGACAGAGGGCACGAGTTCGAGGACACCTTGCACTGGTAAGTTCCACCAGAGGCAATAAAAGCATGGAGTTCGTGAACGGAGAATTTAACGCCGCCATTAATCGCAGATGTGCGATGCTGGTGAAGAGACCCGAGGTGATTTTTTTCATATGACAAAACGTTTAGATTGACCATGGATCCCAGAATTCGGAAGAGATAATGGCTTTCAGGGAAGCGTCCATCATGAAGCACCCACCTTCAAGTTCCATCACTCATACGTCCTCTCGGATATACAGGTCGTTTCGTATGTTCTATCATGCGCCGAGTGCCTGGCGTGAACGCTCACCGTAGCGCCTATATACCGCTGAAGTAGATGCTGCACGGAGACAGAACGGGTTTGCCGTACCACTGAGGGCGTCGGCTCGAGGCGTGATATATCCGACACGGAGCCGGACTACATAATCATTCTGGGAGCCTGCAAACTGTGCTGACAGACCTACTGCCTGCGGCAGCGCGATGCAATATACTAGGAGTCCACTGCGACCAGGGCGACGCCCAGATGCAGCTTTGCTGCGTCTACTCCCAGAATGAATTGCGTTCCAGACGAGCAGCTCAGGTTTCTTTAAAGAACCCACCACTGGAGGCAGCATGAAGCGCTAGCTAGCCCCGCAGACTCGTCCGGCTCGCGGGACCTTCCGCCTAGAGGGTAAATTTTCGAAGATACGGAAACTTTTCGCCATTTCAACGCTAACTATCAAGGTCGATAGAAACTGTTATCGATTTGCTAGTTAGCGGTTAGTTTCTGTTCTGTCACCCGAGGTGATGACGCAATACAGCTTTGTGAGACAGCCTCTCAGGCTCGAAGTATATTGGGATAAACTGAAACCGATAGCAGGCGACCGGTCAAAAAACCTGGGAGGGCCTGTCAGGGGGTATATATATGCACTCTTTGGTGGCGAAACGTTTTCGCTCCACTGATCATCCACAGGTTGCTCTGCTCATGCGATTGCACGTGAGGATGCATCGTGGTTCCGCGTGATGCCCCACGCTACAGAGTCATCCGGGCGGGATGTGGGAGCTCGAAAGCACGTGATCGCTCCTGATTGGAAAGCATCTCATATATGCAGGGCACCAGTACGACCGGAAGTTTTCTTGTGCGTTCATAGCACTTCTAATTGGGAAGCATCTCATATATGCACGGTACCAGCAAGACAGGAAGTTTTCTTGTGCGTTCATAGCACTTCTGATTGCGAAGCATCTCATGTTTGCAGTGTACCAGTAAGACAGGAAGTTTTCTTATGCTTTCATAGCACTCCTCATTGGGACGCATCTCACGTATGCACATGGTGCTCGAGCTGGCGGTTCCGAGCGATGCACCTCTTCGATAAGAGGCAGCGTAGGCTTGCTCAGACTCTGTTTGCGCCTTACCCTCAAGGAGCGTAGACTGGATTCGCTTGCCAGTGGTGCTTCCGAACTCTATGTAAATCGGAATTCAGAGTGCGGTGTCGGCCTAATTACCGCCTAAATGCATGAGTGATTGGAATGGAACATGGAACTGGTCGCCATGTTCCTAAATTTCGGATTTTTCCGAACTTTGTTTCGTGGCACTGCCACCGCATTCGGAGTGCAGCAATAAGGACTTTTGGATTCATGCATAGTTTTCAGGTTTTCGGTCATTTTTTGGAATGGCTCCTTTGACGCTGTGCTGCTGAATTTCGTTAAGATACGGTCCTCAGTTGGATTCGCGACGTCCTCGCACAACGGTTCGAAGAATGGCCGGTTTTATCATCCCATTCAGGCGTGCAAGAATGCACGCTTCTCTTGTCCTCAGGCACAGCATGCGCAAAATACATATTCTTCTTTTTTTGATCTATCCGTTTGACGGTTTCGCGTAGGCGCCGCACTTCGCACTGGTAGGTGCTCAAGGCAAAATCTTGACGTCTTCGCTTGAGGACTGGTTCGCGAGCTCATACCGAAAGTTCACTGAACTTGGTACGTCAAGTAACGGATTTTGCTGGAAATGCAAATCCTCCTTTCTTGAAGGCAATCGGCGGAACGGGACGCAACAGCAGTTAGGTGTCGCCCTCGGGATATGCTCGCTGAACGCTCCCCTTCCTCTTTTGTTCGTGTGGCAAAGGGTTATGTGCTCGGATATGAGCCCTGACAAAGAACGCTTTCAGTGGAGCGCGCGTCACAGCTTTACATGAACGGAGCGTAGACGGATCGAAGCTGCTCGAATTGTCCTCCGACATTGGGTTTTGTTTTCAATACTTGTTTCATCATGAGCAACGTCGCGTTCCACAGATCCTTTTTCGGATAGAACGGCGTACCGAGGAGTGTGCAGTGGACAACCTACTCACCGAGGGACTTACCCTGAAGAGGCTCGTAATCGTCCTGTACGGTATTGGGCACGGAAACGGAGGAAGGCATCAAAGGGCGCGCATTGAACCCGTCAAGGGTATATAACGGGCAATGAAGAGAGCGCTCTCGCGCTCCAGGGCAGCGCTCGAAGGACGAGTAGGATTAGCAAGAGGTGTACTGGTCCCATTGGAACACCTAACAGCAGTCAACTGCCACCGCTACGAAGCCGGCTTTCAGGCTTTATGCACAGATGATGAAAATGGCAAGTCAAGCGTAGATCGCAATTTCCACCTGCACATGAAATGCATAGACAAGTTCCCGAAGCGGTAAAACCGGGACATGCACACTGCCATCAGCATCCTTCGACTGATAATAACAGAGCTGGGAGACAAGAGAGATCGGTGTATTTAGGGCCGGAGACACAATAGAGGTCCAGGGAGCACTCATGGATGAGGCCTCCAAAGGCCACTTTTGACGGCACTGAGTGCTATCTAAATATTAGTGTGCACGGTCGAGTTAGACGATCCGTTCCATTTTATTCTTGCATGGGTATAAATAGATGAGCATGTGAGTCGAACCACCGCTAACAGGAACTCGAAATGCTCTGGCGGCGGTCCGGGTGCACTGGTCAACAAGTGACGCCATGGCTTACGCCACGAAAGGTAAAACCCGTATTGGGATGATCTGTACGGTCGCTTTCGGGCTCGGGTACCCTAGAAGCTTTGCGTTCCGTTCGTGCGCTTCGTTGCCTGGTTGTGAGTTTTCTATAGGTACGAGAAGCTCAGCGAATGACAGACAACGATGCGCTTCGAGCGAAGAGCCTGCGAGCCCCCCGAAGTGTTGCCCCTGCCGGTGTGCGTTACAGCAACTGGCAAGTCAAGGTAGAGAGCCCGCGAGTGCGCTATACTGATGAGTTCATCTACGCAGACTTCGAGTGTGATGAGGTGAAAGCATGTCCTAACGACGAGAAGAAGGAAACAATTGTGAGGACGCTGAGAAGAAAGCTTCAGTTCAGGACGGCGATTCGCCCTCCGCGCCTGGGGCTGCTTCTCGTGGGCTGGGCTGGAAATAACGGTTCCACACTGACGGCAGCTCTGATCGCTAACCGTGAAAACATTTGCTGGCAAAGCCGGTGTGGAGTTTGCAAACCGAACTTTTATGGTTCACTGACGCAGTGCGCAAGTATGCACATCGGTTATGATGGTGGCGCTGATGTTTTCGTGCCGCTCCATGCCGTTGTACCGCTCGTGCATCCGAAAGATATCGTCGTTGGGGGCTGGGACATTTCCTCCGTAAACTTGGCCGACGCTCTTGAGCGAGCGCAGGTGCTCGAAGCAGATCTTCGCCAGCGCCTTCGACCGTTTCTGGAGCATCAGAAGCCCTGGGCGGGGGCGATGGACCCTACGTTTATCGCCCAAAACCAGCTCGGTCGCGCGGACAACGTCATATCAGGTAGCAAGTTCGAACAACTGGAAAAGCTACGAGAGGACATCCGAAGCTTCAAGGCAAAACACGGTCTTGAGACAGCGGTTGTGGTATGGAGTGCGAATAGTGAGCGGTACTCCGAGCTTTCGCCAGGGGCCGCCCACGATCCGGAACTTCTGCTTGAGGCCATCCGGAGGAATGAAGCCGAAGTATCACCGTCGATTCTATATGCTGTCGCTGCAATTCTCGAGCGCTGTCCATATGTGAATGGGTCTCCCCAAAATACACTCATCCCTAGTGTAGTGGAATTAGCTCGACGACACGCGATCCCTGTCAGTGGAGACGACTTCAAATCCGGCCAGACGAGGCTCAAGTCAGTACTCGTCGACTTTTTTGTCGGTTGTGGCCTGAAACCGCGAGCTATCGTGACCTACAATCATCTCGGAAATAATGACATGTACCAACTCACTGACGGCACCATGTGGAAGCCGAAAGCCGTCGCAAAATCTGGCGTTCTCACGGATATCGTGCAGAGTAATGGAGCACTGTACCCGAACGGCGAGGAGCCCGACCACGTCGTTGTTGTCAAATATGTTCCGTTTCTTGGGGACTCCAAACGAGATGTCAGCGAATACACCAGCGAGGCATTCATGGGCGGTCTCTACACGAACATCATCCACAACGAGGCGTTGGACTCTGTGCTCTGTGCTCCCTTGATTCTTGACACTGCAGTGCTGTGCGAACTCTTGACACGTGTCTCGTGGAGAGATTCCCCGAGTGAGGCGTATCAGCCGATGGATTCGGTGGCCGTTGCTCTAAGCTTCTTCATGAAAAACCCGGTGATGCCACACGGACTGCCGGCCGTGAATGCGCTCTGGCGGCAACGTCAATGTTTAGAGGACTTGCTGCGCGCCCTGGTTGGCCTCGGACCGCATCACGAGCTGCAGTATATGCTCGCTTGAAAGACCGCTGAATGCCTGGCGAGCTGCGTGTTGGATGCGATGCACAGCGACAGGCTGCCGAGGCGAAGCGTTGCCTCTGAGATGTGATACATCGCATACGAGTGATACAAGAACATATAGAACCGCTCCTGGTCATCGCGCATAAAAATGCTTGGGCTGTCGTTCAGTTTCGAAGAATTTGCTGTTTGCCCCGTTCAAATAAACCACTGCGGCGCTGGATCTTCGTGGATCGTTTAGTGTGCTTCTAGTACAGAGCACGAACCCGTTTACTTGCTAGTGGCGAAGATCATCCAAGAGCGCCCTCAATGGCCGATAGCGCAGGTTGCAGCGGACACCGCAGCTATAAAAGCAAGGCTTACGCGATCGCTTGCCGGACACCAGGCTTGCAGCTTGATCCACGCTCCCGAATTGGTGTACTCTATTATGATCAACGCCGCGTCAAGGTTATTCCCCCGGAATTCTGCGATTGGCTGCTCGACCCCAAAACTGGAGACTAGTCCACGCTTCCACACACACACACAAAAGTACGCTACTCTGGTCGACGCCTTGAATTGGCGCAAATCTGCATCGCCACTCAACTCTTGGGAACCTTCGAATTCAGTTACATTCCGATGCATCCTCGATTATTCATGGGCCTGCACCTCCTGCTGTATGCGCACTTACTCGATGATGCCAAGAATACGAAGCAAGAGTTCAATCTGCTGTGGCATCGTTTGTCCAGTCCAGTACTCTGTCAGCATGCCAGTCACGAAAAAGAACATCGCCGTCCGTCCGTTGATAACCTCTGCGTTTCTACAGAAACCGAAAACTCGCCGAGACTCCGCCTCCTTTGCAAGACGGGCGGCTTTATAACGCTCTGCGACGGCACGCAGCGCCCGACGCTGCTCGGCAAGCTCTACGGCGCTCAGTTTGTATCGCCCCGGAACGCGCTCTGTCGCACTGCTTTGGGAACTTCCGCCGGTGGGAACAGCTCCCGCTGCTTCACTGCGCCCAGATGACGAGTCTGTAGTCTGCGAGACGGGGCCTCGGTCTGCCTGGCCGGGTCGACTCGCAGCGTCGCCTTCTGCCAGAGCGGAGAGCCTTGTACGCAACGACTGACTGGAGCAGCTTCTCCAGGATCCTACTCGTTCTCGGCCAGTCTCGCTGAACTCGTGTCGAACTCTTGAACCATAGTTTCTCTTATTTGCCCCTTTCAGGCAAACAGTGGCGCAGGGACTTCGCCTGTGCCTTCCAGCAAGCCAGTGTGAACAGAACCCGCACGAGTTCGCCTCAAAAGCCATTGTTCCACGTGGTGCTACCCTCGCTTTTTCGACTCGCCGCTCAGCGCACAGACACAGTTACTATTAAAGAAAGCGCTTGGGTGACAAGCCCTGAGCCAAGCGGAAAGCTAACGTTGACCAGAAAAGCAGCAGCAGCAGCAGCAGCAGCAGCAGCAGCAGCAGCAGCGGGGTACTAAAGATCGTGTACCTCTCTAGTATTTCCGCTGCAATGCATTCGGGAATCGTGTTCACAAGCGGCGCACTTGCCCTGCACGATGGCGAGGTCGCGTTTGACTCCTGCGAGAATGCCAGGCGTGGACGAGGCTCTTTCCGGGACCAGCCTGAGAGTGCATTTTTGCTTTACAAGTCTAGAGCAGGCGTAAAAGCACAATACGCTGTGGAAGAGAGCGACAGGGGCTGGAGTTGCTCCCTGTGGGTAAAGCTGCGCGTCGGTCGCTCAGCTCGAAGCACTGCAGCTTTGGTACCGGAGCCTGACCCGCGGTACCTCGGGAAAAGTATGCTTGTCTGTGACCAGGTTTTCGCTATTGGTTTGAGTTGCGTTGATCTCGCGCTACACCAGGTAGACAGGCTGCCGCTGCACGCTGATGATCTCGTGCAGTTTTGTGGCGTCGATTTTGTACCTGGAGGCGGCGTCTACCACACGCTCGAGTCGCTCGCCAGTTTGCTGCGGTGTGCTGCAGACGAGGGCAATTATACCGTTCCTCGGTTGCAAGCGGTCACGCTCGTCGGAGACGATATCTTTGGGAGGTTTTATGCACGCCGCGTTTCCGAAGATGTTTCACCAGAGGCTTCGCGGACCGTGGCTTTCACGAACGAGGCAAACACTGCACTCGCTGTGGTACCCATCTATCGCGACGGAAGTCGAGGCTGTTTCGTAGACCTTGGTGCGAATCGAGTGCTTTCCGGTGAGCGCATTGTGCAGAGTGTCGCGGAGCTTCTCGCTGGGGCGAAGTTGGCGCATAGCGCGGACACCAAGCCTACTGTGCTCGTACATCTCGCGTATCCGCATTTGCTGCCAATGCTACGAGGCGAACGACTCGAGGAGCTTTTCCGCGAGCTTACCATACAGGCTGGATTGGTAAATGCCGCTGCAGTTTTTAGCGTAGACGTGAATGGCGCCACCAGGGATTCTGGATCATCGACGGACATTAAAAAGGGTGCGCTCGAGTCTATTCTCCATCACGTGGATATTTTTCATGCGAACTACGAGGAAGCCTGTGCACTTCTGGACGAGCAAATGATCGTGACACGTGAGACCTCTGGAGCGGATCTGGAGGCAGCCACATCCTCTGCAGCGTTGGTGCACTGTGTTCGCGAGCACGGACGAAGGCTGCTTCAGCGCTTAAAGGACCGCTTCTTCAACCCTGCGTCTCCGGAGAAGAGCGGCGATCGCCTGCTCGTTGTTGGGGTCACGATAGGACGGGAAGGCGCATGGCTCGTGGCGGGCTCGCGAGACGACCTGCAGACTTTTACGTGCACACAAGAGCAGTATATACCGCCACCGAGCATCCCAGACCAGCAGCGAATCAACGCAAACGGTGCAGGAGACGCGTTTGTGGCGGGACTGTGTTTTGCCTACCTGCGGGCCAGTCGTGGGCGCGAATCAGGTACGCAGCGCCCGCAACGCTCCCCAGCAGCTTGGACACAGTTCTTTGCTGATAACGCTCTGAGAGCAGTCACTCGCAAACTCTCCATCAAACGAGGAAACCATGCGATCTGGTGATTTATTTTCTCTTGCCGGATCCTACAGCTTTCATGCTCGCTTGTGTGTCATTGCTGGCGGAATCAGCAACCGGAATCGATGCAGACTGCTTGGGCTGTTGGCTGCGAGCAAGGGGATTCGACATGCTTATGATCCGCTCGTAGTCTCTTGGCAATAAATGTCTGACCGCGTCCCGCTCTTCAATAAGTTCTTTTCGTGTGCGCTCCATCATGCTGGCACTGAACTCGTCGACCGGGAGCTCCAAGATACGACGAAAATGTGCACCAGGGCAGAGGCAGGGCACGGAATACCAGAGACATGCATCGATTCCATACGAGCCATCACTTGGCACCGACATAGACAGCCACTTATTACCAGCGCCGAGCCACAGATCCCGCATATGATCGATTGCTCCATTAGCCGCAGATGCGGCTGAACTGGCACCACGAGCCTCAATCACCTCCGCACCGCGTTTCTGAATCCGAGGGATGAACTCGTTTCTGTACCAGTCTTCATCGATGCGTGGACGGATCCATTCGCCGCGTACCAGGGCATGGGACAGATCTGGGTACTGCGTCGTCGAGTGATTACCCCAGATGATGACACGCTCCACCTCGGCGACATCACAGTGCATCTTCAGCGCAAGCTGCGTGATAGCGCGATTCTGATCGAGGCGGCTCATCGCGGTAATCTGCTCTGCCCAAATATCCGGAGCGTTTGCTGCCGCCACCAGCGCGTTGGTGTTCGCGGGGTTCCCGACGACGAGGACTCGGACCTCACGCGACGCTACCTTGTTCAGTGCCCGACCTTGTTCAGCAAATATCTGCGCGTTAGAGGCCAGCAGATCGCGGCGCTCCATGCCAGGCCCTCGAGGCTTTGCACCGACCAGAATCGCAAAGTCTGCATCCGCAAAGCCCTTATCCACCTGGTCTGTCGCACTGACGCTCTTTAGCAGCGGAAACGCACAATCCTCCAGTTCCATAACGACGCCACGAAGCGCCTTCATGCCTTGTGGCGTCTCAATGCAGCTGAGATGTATCGGCTGATTCTTTCCCAACATTTCTCCCGAAGCGATGCGGGTTACAAGTTGGTAGCCGATTTGTCCGGCAGCACCGGTGACGGCCACCCGCAAAGGCGGCAGCAGATCCGACAACTTTCCAACAGCACCACTACCAGAAGCAGCACCAGCAGCACTCTTAGGTGACGCGGTTGCCTCCGTTGCCAGCCATCTGCAACCCAGGCGTTGGACCAGCCTCGCTCCAAAGCGTCGTGCTACGTTCATCAGCGAGTCAACAAGGGAGTTCAAGGCACCGTGCAGCAGCAAGTCAACCGTTTCAAGCGACGCGATGCGACTCGTGGTATCGATGATTCCTTCATCGACGTCGTCGAGCGCTGGCGCTCTATTCGTGGCGGCGGCGGCAGTGGCGGCAGTGGCGGCGGCGGCTATTCGTCAACTGCCGTACGGCGTTACCGCCTCACAGGCGTGCCTCTCGAAGCTTGGACACAGAGGTAGCGGTGGTGTAGCGTGTGCGTCCGGGGAAACGGAAACGCTGACGCTTTGTGAACGCTGCTGCGGGATCGCAGTGACTGGGAGGGAGCACACGCCTCCGAGTCAGAGCACGTGCACGGGGTTGGCTAGCATAGTGCTGTGGAAGGCTGCTCGAGGCTGACAGCAGTCACCTGGGTACGAGCTCGCTGAAGAGAGTCTGAGGCAAGGCGCTTGCGGGAGTGGTGCGCTCTTGGCACAGCGATTTCACAACTGGGAAGCGAGTGCGGTAACGTCGGTGCGCGTGTTGCTAGGGCGGGGTGATGGCTGATGAAGAGGTACGTGGACCCGCGTGCCTGTGCTCCTGCTGTTTGGCATTGTGAGTGGGCGTGAACGTCGTATTTCGAGTTGACGGCACCCGGAGGTTCGCTGGATCGAGTCAGTATTCGTTAGCGAAGCAGTGCTGCGGGGTGTTGGCGTGCGATCGTGTGCGTTGTAGCAATAGCGCCGTTGTGCTAGTGGCTTGCCGCGTGCATGAACCAAGCGTCCCTTCCTTGGCGGAGTACTCGCATGGTGGCCTTGGAGCTCGGAAGCGTCCCCAGAAGCAATGAAGTCCATGCTCTAAAGACTGGCAGTGTGCGCGTCTCTGGTGGCTTTTGGACAGAAGCACCGAACCTGGTCTACGCGCGAGAGAAATTAGAATGGAATACTGAACTGCATGCTCGATTCCTGCCTTGCGGATTCATTCCCGAACTTTTTTCATGTATACAGCTTCGATATCTGTAGTCCATGAAAGAGCTCTTTCGGATGCGAATG